>Ga0116117_1000002_pt1 | contig 307772 bp, 275 predicted proteins | sample June2015DPH_11_1_FD_89790 | JGI IMG/M metagenome (GOLD analysis project Ga0116117, IMG submission 89790) | Peatland microbial communities from SPRUCE experiment site at the Marcell Experimental Forest, Minnesota, USA - June2015DPH_11_10 | ecosystem: Environmental > Terrestrial > Soil >... | reverse complement strand
CATCACCGAACGCAAAATGGAGAAATCGTTATGCCCCGCGTAAAACGCAGTACCAAGCGGAGTGACCGCCGCAAAAAGATTCTGAAGAGAGCTAGTGGATATTTCCTCACGAAATCCAAGCTCTATCAGGCAGCTCAGGAGGCCGTCGAGCGCGGCCTGAAGTTTGCCTACACCGGCCGCAAGCAGAAGAAGCGCCAGTTCCGTTCCTTGTGGATCGTGCGTATCTCGGCTGCCTGCAAGCTGAACAACTTCAGCTACTCGCAGTTGATCAACGGCCTGAAGAAAGCCGGCATTGAGCTCGATCGCAAGATCCTGGCCGACATCGCCGTGAAGGACGCGGCGGGCTTTATCAAGCTGATCGAGCAGGCCAAGACGGCGCTGGTCTCGGAGAAGCAGATCAAGAAGATTAGCGCCTAGCAATCGAAACGCAAAACGGCCCGGAATCTTGAGGATTCCGGGCTGTTCTGCGTTTGGCAGGGGCGATTCTGGCTTGATATTGGCCGCTCATACCGAGCAGTCATCGTTGAGCAATGGACAGGTAGTTTATCCTGACGTTATACGCATATGAACATCGAAATTCCTAATCTTGATGCATTTGACGAGCCCTCGCTTGACCGGGCCTTTGCCCAATTGGAGCGCCAGGCCAGCGACGCTGCGGCAGCGCTCAACGGTGAAGCGGCAGTCGAGGCCTTTCGCCTGGAGTGGCTGGGCCGCAAGCAAGGCCTGCTCAACGAGGTCTCTGGCCGCTGGCTGAAGGCTGCGCCCACGGGGGCCAAGAAGGCGCTGGGCATTCGCTTCAACGCGCTCAAGGCTACCGTCGAAGGCCTGTTGGACGCGGCTCTCGGCGCGGGTCCCACCGACGCGGCGCTCGCTCGCGAGGCCATTGACATCACGTTGCCGGGTACGCGGCGACTGACCGGCGCCGAGCATCCCATTACCCGCACGCTGAACGAGATCACCAGCGTCTTCGCAGCGCTGGGCTACTCGGTCGGCGTCGGCCCTGAAGTCGAGACCGACTTCTACAACTTCGAGAGCATGAATTTTCCTCCGGGGCATCCGGCGCGCGACACGCAAGACACGCTTGTGGTGGCGGGGCAGGAACGCCGTCCGCAGCGTGACCGGTTGCTGATGCGCACCCATACTTCGCCGGTGCAGATGAGGACGATGGAGTCGCAGCCGCCACCAGTGCGGATTGTGATTCCCGGCAAGGTGCATCGCAACGACGCGGCCGACGCAACCCACTCGCCGATCTTCCATCAAGTCGAGGGGCTGTGCGTGGATACCAATATCACCTTCAGCGACCTGAAGGGTACGCTCGACCATGCCATGAAGGCGCTCTTCGGTTCGGCCGTGAAGACGCGCTTCTTTCCGTCATTCTTTCCCTTCACCGAACCCTCGGCCGACGTGCAGATCAGTTGCATCTTCTGCGGCGGCAAGGGCTGCCGCAAATGCAAGCAATCTGGATGGATTGAACTGCTGGGCTGCGGCATGGTGGACCCGGCGGTCTTTGCATTTGCCGCGGAAAAACAGCCCGCGTATGACTCCAAGAAGATCTCCGGATTTGCTTTTGGCATGGGCGTCGAGCGCATCGCCATGATGAAGTATGGTGTGAGCGAGATTGGGCAGTTTTATGCGGGAGATATGCGGTTTCTGGGGCAGTTCGCGTGAAGAAGGTTTGTTCTTGATTGATGCGGCAAGTTAGCGTGCGCTTTGCGCACATTTGCGGGTTAGCTAGTTAGCGGTTGCGAGGATAGAACAATACGGCCATGCCCAGGACTCGACATTTTCGCGATTTGATTGTTTGGCAGAGAGCGATGGAGTTAGCTCGTCAAGTCTACTTGCATACCGAAGAGTTTCCGAAATCCGAAACCTTCGGGCTGCGAATGCAGATGCGACGTTCCGCCGTTTCGGTGGCGAGCCATATTGCCGATGGCCACGGACGACTGACGGATGCGGAATTACAAAAGCTGCTTGGAACCGCGCGGGGCGCATTGTATGAGTTTGAGACGCAGAACGATTTAGCACGCGGACTCGGATTCATTGATGCCGATTCCTCAAAACTGCTGCTTGATGTGGCAACGGAAACCGCAAAGCTGATTAACGGACTGCTGGGGAAACTGGAGCCTTGATCGAGACAACGAAACCCGCTAACTCCGCTAACAACGCTAAGAAGGATTATCGATGAAGATTCTTACACAATGGCTTAGGGCATATTTGCCGGGACTGCCCGCGACTGACGCCCAACTCGCCGAAGACCTGACTCTGCGCGGCATTGCTGTCGATGGCATCTATCCGCTGGGCGACGGCAATGGCTCGTTCTATGAGATGGACGTGACCACCAACCGCGTGGACGCGATGAACCACTACGGCGTGGCGCGCGAGGCGGCGGCGATCTATGGCTTGCAGTTTCCGCCGCTTGTTTATGCTCTGCCCAAAGCGCGGCCTGCCGCCAAGGCATTCTCTGTGCTCATCGAAGCTGAAGACGCCTGCGGACGCTTCACGGCGCGTGTGCTGCGTGATGTCATCATCAGCGGCTCGCTGGATTGGTTCGCGGGCGCGGAAGTTGCAACATACTTTGAACTGCTCGAGCAGAAGCAGATTTCAAACGCCGTGGATGCCACGAACTACGCCTGGCTAGGAATGGGCCAACCGACGCACGTTTTCGACCTCGACAAACTGGAAGGCGGCATCGTGGTGCGTCGCGCAAAGAAAGGCGAACGGCTCAAAACGCTGGACGGCGTGGAGCGCGTGCTTGACCCTGAAGACCTGATCATCGCCGACCACGTGAAGCCTCTCGGTCTAGCCGGGGTGATGGGCGGCTGGGATTCGATGATTACGCCCGAGACAAAGAATGTACTGGTTGAGGCTGCATGGTTTGATCCGGTTGCGGTGCGACGAACTGCCCGGCGTCACGGGCTGCACACTGACGCCAGCCATCGCTTCGAGCGTGGAGCGGACTTCAATGCCGCAGAGGTTGCCTCAGCATTGGTGAGCAGCATTCTGTTGGCTAGCGGCGGCTGGATCGAAGGCGATCTGGTCGATGTGCGTGTGCCCGCAATCGAGGCGCGCACCGCCAGCCGCAAGCCCGTGCCCCTGGCGCTCAGCGAGGTGCGGCGGATTCTGGGCGCAACGATCGATGCCGAGGGCATTACCGCTGCAACAGTCGAAGGCGTGCTGGCCGCGCTGGGGTGCGGACTGGAGAAGACAACCGACGCGGCCTGGCAAGTGACGCTGCCAAGTTGGCGGCTCGATTTGGAGCGTGAGATTGATCTGATTGAAGAAGTTGCTCGCGTCTATGGATATAACCGCTTTCGCAATACACTGCCGGCCTTTGGCGAGGGCGTGCGCGCGCTGCCCTGGGCCCAAAAGGAATCTGAAGTGCGGCGGACGCTACGCTCGGCTGGTTTTCATGAGGCGATTGCCAGCACCTTCTGCTCGGCGGCTGAGGCTGCGCTCACTGCGCCGCAACCCGGGCTTGCTGTTCCGCTGGGCAATCCGCTTAGCGAAGAGGCGGGTGTGCTGCGGCCGTCGCTGGTGCCGGGAATGTTGACGATGATGGCCGGCAACCTGCATCGCGACGTGAGTGACGTGCGCCTTTTCGAATTGGGAACGGTCTTCAGCGGCAGCACAGAGAGAGTGGACGAGCGGCCTGCGCTCTCTTTCGGCGCGGTGGGCAGTTTGCCGGAGCTGGGAGCATTACACGCGGCGCGGTCGATTGAGTTTCATGATTTGAAGGGCGTTGTCGAGCAGGTCGTGGCGCGCTTCCTGTCGCGGTCCGTCGGCTTTGACCGCTTCCCAGCAGAGGCTGGGCTGACGCCGGAGTGGCTGCATCCCTATCGCGCCGCGCGAGTGGTCGTCGACGGCATGACGGTGGGCTGGCTAGGCCAATTGCATCCCCGCGATCAGGCCGCGCGCAAGTTGAAAGAGCCAGTGCTGGTGGGTGAGCTATATCTCGACAGGCTCTACAAGCTGCCTTTGCGTCAGCCGATTGCGCGGGAGATTTCCCGCTTCCAGCCGGTTCGCCGCGATTTTTCTCTGGTCTTGGGTGAGAACATTACGTGGGAAAAAATCGACCAGGCCGTGGGCGGATTGCAGATTCCCGAACTGGTAGACTGGCGAGCGCGCGAGGTTTTTCGCGACGCGAAACTGGGCGCGGGCGAATATTCGTTGCTGCTGGGCGTGACATTTCAAGCCCCGGACCGCACGTTGCGCGAGGAAGAGTTGCAGAGCTTCCAGATGCGGGTGGTCGAGGCTGTTGGCAAAGTTGGGGCGAGGCTGCGGAAGTAGTGGTGGAATAGGCTGGAACTGCGCTATACTCGCAGCCGTAAGCCGGATTCGTGTGGAGGTTTTCTATGTCGGAGTCCTTGTGGGAATCAGAGGCCGCGGAAGAGGCGCAGCGGGAAAAGCCAGTTGCCGAACCCGTCGCGGAATCGAGTGACATGACATTGAGCGTGGATGAATTTTCCGCGCTTGAAGAGCGAATTCTGCGCACGGTAAATCTGGTCAAGCAGGAGCGGCAGGCTCGCGCGGCGGCTGAAGAACACGCGGCCAAAGCCGAGTTGCTACTGCGTGAACAGGCGCCGCTGACAGAGCGCCTGCAAAAAGAGGTAAGTGCCCTGCGCGGCGAGCGCGACCATGTGCGTCAGCGCGTGGAGCGGTTGCTGGCCCAACTTGACTCGCTGGAAGTGTGAGGTCCGTTTTGGCTCAAGAACAATCCACCGATCCATTCGGCTACGTTACCGTCGAGATCTACGACCAAACCTATTACCTCTCTGGGCATGACACTCAGCATATTCGCAACCTGGCCGAGTTAGTTGACGCCAGAATGCGCGCCGTGGCCGCTCAAGGCCGCACAGTGGATTCACTGCGCGTGGCCGTGCTGGCGGCGCTGAACCTTGCCGACGAACTCTCGCAGGCAACAGAGGGCGGCGATGCCCGGCTCACTCATGCGCGCGCGGCCAGCTTGCGTGGGATGCTGGATGAAGTGCTTGAGGATGAGCGCAAAACCGGCTAGCATACCGGGGGCCTCACCTTCGCCAAGCGATCTTCTGGTACCAAAGTGTACCTTGAGATATTTCAAATTCGGAAAGATTAGCTCAAGATAATACCGTTCAAGCCGAAAGACTCCTTATCGAGCCGGAAAATGTGCGCTGTTTCTGCGCCTAATCCTTGTACCGGCCTTCAGGAGTAATCATCATGGCTTCATCTTCTATCGTTTACGGAATCTATCAGCCGCAGATTTCGGTTAGCGAGCCTGATCGTTTGCAGAGGCGGTTGCTAGCTCAGATGCGCACATGGCTCCCGGTGCTGGCATGCGCAATGGTTTTTGTGATCGAGTCCACCTCCTACCTTGGGTCGGACCACACCAGCGCTCCGTTGCGGCGCATTGCCGAGGCGCTTTTTGGCTACGGTGTAGACGCACAGTGGGCCGCGATTCACCATTTCATCCGTAAGACTGGCCACTTCATGGGTTACGGATTCTTTTCGCTGGTCTGCTTTCGCGGCTTCTGGATTGCGTTCAAGAGTCTGGCTTCCGGGACATCGCGAAAACTGCGGGCGCACGGGCTGGCGATTTTGGCAACCTTTCTGGTGGCCAGCGCGGACGAGTTTCACCAGAGCTTTCTTCCCAACCGTTATGGCTCGTTCAACGATGTGTTGCTCGATACCTGCGGGGCCGTCGCGCTGTGCTTTGTGCTCTTCCTGGTGATGCAAGCGATCGATTGGCGCAAGCAGATGCAACAACGCTCTATGAGCCAGCGGGAACCGGCCTATTTTCACTTACCACCTGAAGGCCTCGCAAATTAACGATCTTTACAGCGACTGAGTTCCCTGCTTCCTTCGGGGCTTCATCGAACAACCGTAGTGCTTATGTAGAGTAGTCGGCGTTGATGCTGACGTATTCGTGGGTCAGGTCGGTAGTCCAAAAAAGGCACGAGCCAGCGCCCTGATGGAGTTCGATGGTGACCGAGAACTCCCGCTGCGCGATGTAGTCGTGTGCTGCTTTTTCATCGAAGTCAGGTGCGCGACCTCCGTCAAGGCAAATGGCTAGATCGCCGAAGCGAATGTCGAATCGATCTGGATCGATCTGAGCGCCGGAGTAGCCGATGGCCGCCGCCAGCCGTCCCCAGTTGGGATCGCCGCCGGACCAGGCAGTCTTCACCAGCGGCGAATGAGCGATGGCCTTGGCAACTTTGAGCGCATCGGCATCCGTGGCCGCGCCCTCAATGTGCAACTCCACAACATGCGTAACGCCCTCGCCGTCGGCCACAATCTGGCGGGCGAGAGATGTGCAGACCTTGGTGAGAGCAGCGCCGAATGCGGCATGATTCTCGCCTACCACCGCGCCACTCCCGCCCGAGGCCATGAGCAGCACCGTGTCGTTGGTTGAAGTATCGCCATCCACCGAAATGCGGTTGAAGCTGACCTCGATCGAGTCGCGCAGATAGCTGTCCAGCACCGCCGGTTCGATATCTGCGTCGGTCAGGATGTAAACCAACATGGTGGCGTGCGGCATAAGTTGCGGATGAATCATTCCCGCGCCCTTGCAGAGAGCAGCGATACGGATTTCACTTCCATCGATTTCCAGTTGCGCGAAGGCAGTCTTCTCGACCGTGTCGGTCGTCATCATGGCCTGGGCGACCTGCTGGAAGTGGTCTAAATCCGAGCCGAGCGACGCAGCCATCCCCGGAAGGGCCGCGACAATCTTCTCCGCCGGCAGCGGCACGCCGATGACGCCTGTCGAAGAGGGAAAGACCTCTTCAGGCCGGCAGCCGACAAGTTCAGCGACTGCCCGGCAAGTGGCGTTAGCTGCGTCCAAGCCCGCTTGGCCAGCGGCGCAGTTGGCGTTGCCTGCGTTGATGGCCACTGCTCGCAGCTTCCCTCCCGTGGTCCGCAGGTGCTGTTTGTCGATGATGAGTGGAGCAGCGGTAACGCGGTTGGCGGTGTAGACGGCTGCGGCGCTCGCAGGCGCGTCAGCCACGATCAGGGCAAAGTCGGTTTTGCCGCTCTTCTTCAGTCCCGCCTTGGTTGCGCCAAAGCGGAAGCCGAGGGGAATAACAAACTCGTGTGTGTGGGTCATTTCAGTCATGGGATTCAACCCATTTAATCTAGCAGGTGAGGGTTCGAATGACCGAAAGCCGAAGTAAAGGAGCAAAAATTCAGGACGAGAGCGAGTTTATTGAGTTGCGTCAGGTGAACGTAGCGCGCGGCGACCGCGTGGTGCTGCATGATGTGAACTTGACGATTCGCGCGGGCGAGCACGTGGCCATCCTGGGGCCCAATGGCTGCGGCAAGTCTACGCTGATTCTGGCCATGACCTGCCAGCTTTATCCCATCGTGCAGCCGGGCATGGGTGTGCGCATCTTTGGCCGCGAGCGCTGGGATCTGACGGAGTTGCGCAGGCACTTTGGCGTAGTGGCGGCTGGCCTCATGAGTGAGCTGCCTGGTGAGCGAACGGCCGTTACAACCGGCGTCGACGCAGTCATCGCGGGCTTCTTTTCAGCTTCAACTCTGTGGCCCAATCTGCATGTTACGGACGAAATGCGCGAGCGCGCCGTCGAGGCTCTGGAACGCATGGAGGCAAGCCACCTGGCTCAGCAACGGATGGGCGAAATGTCGGCTGGCGAAAAACGGCGCATTCTGATTGCGCGAGCTCTGGTACATCGGCCGCGGCAACTGCTGCTGGACGAGCCCTCGAACGCGCTTGACCTGGCCGCGCAACGAGAGCTGCGCGAAACTCTGCAACGGCTCGCCCGCGAGGGCACCGGCCTGGTGCTGGTCACGCATCATCTTGGCGACATTCTGCCAGAAATTGAGCGTGTGATTCTGATGCGTGCCGGGCGTATTGTGGCCGACGGGTCGCGCCAGGAACTGCTGACCGAAGCAAGACTAAGCGAACTCTTCCATGCGCCCGTGCGCATTGGGCGTGATGACGAGTGGCTGCATAGCTGGTGAAGGCAAGGGTCGGCGAATCAATTCAATCAGTACTTTGCCGTGCCCTTCAGCATGTTCATCCATGAAGCTATCTCGCGATAGGTAAAAGATGAAAAGGGGGTCTAAGAAGTCCTGAGACGGGAATGCGGGGCGGGCAGCCCAACAAAAGATTCGATCGTGGCAAAATATTATGTTGACGCCGCGTGAATTGCAGTTTAGTTTAGCGATACACGGGAAAGGAGGTAGGTCCAACTGATGCAGAAAGAATCTTCGAGAAGTATCGTACGTGAGGTGACTGAGGCCTAGGGCATCGCGCCTTGGACCCCATGGTTGCCCCCAGCGGAGAGTGCTTTTGCCGCATGGGACGCTACTGCACCTTCACTGTTGGTTGCATTCTCTGATCTGATGCGCGAGGTGGCAATTCTTCAATGGTGCGACGAGGCCTATCGCCGAAGGAGCCCGGCTTGCCGGGTATCGCCACAAAGCAATCACGATCTGGGAGCAAGAGTGAAGATGCTCGGGCACTCGCATTAGCGCGATGGCCTTAGTCCAATACCCACAGTTCACCGCGACGGCCCGGGCATTGCGCCCGGGCCGCCGTTATTTCGGGGGAAAATTGCTGCAAGGCCAGTCCCTATGGTAGAGAAATGGAGGAGAGTTTTGTGCGCGTTTTGACCAGGATGTTGATCGCCGTGACACTCAGCTGGATTTATTCCATGACTCTGGGATTTCTTTTCGCGATTCACTGGGATAGGAAATTCCATTTTGATGTACTACTAGTACCTGCTGCATATATTGCGCCAACGGTATTCAGCACAATAGTGGCAGTGTTCATTGCACCGATCACCTATTGGTCGATTGGAACCGGCGTGAGGAAACATTACATCTACGGCCCAGTTCTATGGATATTGCTGGCAACTTACGAAATTACAGCACCATCTGTCTACAACTTGGTTGGAGTGGTCGTATTGGCTGTTGCTGGATTATCTGTTTTGAGGATGATCTCGGGGCCGGAAGCTCCGCCCCTGATCCACCACTAAAAATGGGCGGCAGGTAAATCCCGGAAGCAGCGTCAAACGGGATCAAAGTCCGTTTCTCCAGTTCTTCTTCGTTTTATTGAAGGGCGCGGCTAAGGTAAACTCAGGCCCATGCGAGTCTTTGGCATCGATTGCGGAACCGAGATCACAGGATACGGCGTTGTCGAGTCTGACGACACCGCACGGCAGCCTCGGCTGGTCATGAAAGCGATGGGGGCGATTCGCCTGGTTAAGACAAAAACTACGGCCGAACGCCTGGAGCAGGTCTATCGAGCGCTGAGTATCGAACTGGAGCGCTGGATGCCTGATGCGGTGGCCATCGAAGAGGTCTTCTACTCGGTGAACGCCAAATCGGCATTGAAGCTAGGCCAGGTGCGCGGCGTGGCGCTGCTGGCCGCCGCCACGCTGGGACTTCCCGTGGCCGAATACGCACCGCTCAAGATCAAGTCCAGCGTGGTTGGCTACGGCCTAGCAAAGAAAGAACAGGTTCAGTTCATGGTGGCGCGGCTTCTGGAACTGGCCGAAGTGCCGCAGCCAGCCGACGCCGCCGACGCCCTGGCCATCGCCATCTGCCACATCCACACCGCACAGACGCTTGAGGTACAAGGAACGGGGCGGCGTTAGCTTTCGTTACCTCAGTGCGGCATCGCGCTGATTATTCAATTAGAAGATACCGATACTGCTCATAGACGCCTGCCCGCAGTCCTTCCATCTGGAGCGATCTGCCGCATCGCGCCGGCCTATGAGGCCAGTGGAGGACGCGCAATGAACACAATCAGACTCTTTCTAGCGATGGCAAGTCTTACCGTTCTGAGCGCGTGCGGCGGAGGCAGCACCGGTTCCAATGGAAATACCAACCCCGCGCAGCCCCCACCCACCGACACGGTCTCTGGCACTGTTCTGTATAAAGGCGCTCCGCTAGCGGGCGCGACAGTCACCGAACTACTGGCCAATACGAGTACTGTGATTGCGACAGTGGCCACGAATGCCAGCGGTAACTACAGTTTCTCCGGGCTCACAACCTCGGGCGATGCGATTTCAACGTACCAGTTTTGGGTGACCAAGACGGGCTATGGTTTTTATCCCTCGGTGGGCAGCGGCGCCAAAGTCACAAGAGCGGACGAGAACAGCCAGTTTCTGAACAATGCTAACGGCATCGGGATCTCCTACACTGTGATCCAATTCGATTCTTTGGCAAATGAATCGCTGAGCGGAGCTGACTTCAACGCCTTTGACGGCAGCAATCCGCTGGTGTCTCTTCCCGCCACGGGGCAGAATGCGAGCTATGCGAACGGAGATGATGGTGCGAAAAAACTAGGCGTTGCCTGGCCCGCAACTCGATTCACTGACAACCTCAACGGAACGGTAACCGATCATCTGACTGGATTGATTTGGCTGAGGAAAGCCGATTGCTTCACTCCAACTATCTTTGAAACGGCGCTGACGGATGCCAATCAGCTGGCGAGCGGCTCCTGCGGCCTGACAGACGGGTCGAAGGCCGGTGACTGGCGCATGCCCAATCTGAATGAGTTGGAAAGCTTGGTGGATGTATCTCAAAGCAACCCGGCTCTGACCGCAGGCAACCCGTTCACAGGCGTCTCTATGAGCATCTACTGGACCTCGACCAGTTACTACGGCGGAAACGGGCCTGCTGGTTCACCATATGCCTGGACCATCCGCTTGAGCGACGGAAGGTACATTAACGATACGGTCAACAACGTCAAGACTACTTCAACTAATGAAGTCTGGGCGGTGAAGGGCACAGGCGGCGGCAGCGTAAATCTGCAATCGACCGGCTTTTACGTGGTCTACAGTAGCGGAGATGATGGAAGCGTTCAGGCCGGGGTTCCACCCACTTTTCCGCGCTGGCTCGACAACGGCAATGGAACCATCATCGACACTGTCACCGGATTGTACTGGCTGAAGATGGCCGACTGCATCAACGACACATGGTCGAATGCGGTTGCAAAAGTAAACTTACTGGCCAGCGGGCAATGCGGACTGACGGACGGATCGGTGGCGGGCAGTTGGAGAATGCCCAATCGCAACGAGATGCAGAGCCTCTCCGATCGGATGCAAGCCAATCACGCCGACTTTTTCAATAATACCTTTACGAGTCTCAACGGCACGATCTTTCAAGCGCCGATCTTCACGGACTTCGTTGTAGGTCAGTACTATTGGACCTCCACGACCGATGCGGCCGATACGACCGAAGCATGGACGGTTTTCAGTTGCGACTACGGGGTCTATGACACGCCCAAATCCGCAACTGGTTACACGTTGGCTGTGCGCTGATGTCAATCTTCCAGTGAGTGCCAGAGTGCCGCAAAGCTCTCGAGTGGCAGCGCTTCCGCACGAGCCATCGGGTCGATTGCGGCCTCGCCCAGCGCGGAGGTAACAGCTGCCGGCGCAACTCCGGCGGCCCGCAGATTGTTGGCCAGCGTCTTGCGTTTCTGCGCAAAGGCTGTGCGAACGAAGCGCAGAAAGCTCGCCTCTTCGACTCCCAACTCATCAAAGCGCGGTGCAAATCGCCATCGGAAGACCGTGGAGAAGACATCGGGCGGCGGGTTGAAAGACTCCGGCGGCAAGGTGAAGAGCCGCTCAGCCGGCCCGTACATCTGCACCGTCACAGAGAGCAGGCCGTAGTCGCGCGAGCCCGGCTGCGCTGTCACGCGATCCGCCACCTCCCGCTGAACCATCAGCACGGCGCGATCGAGCGCGGCTTGGCTTGCGGCCAGCTTGAGCAGGATTTGCGAGGTGATGCCGTAGGGCAGGTTGCCCACCACCAGCAGGTGCTCACCGGCTGCCTCAGAGGCCGCGGCGAAGTCAAAGCGCAACGCGTCCTGCTCAATCACGGTGACACGGGCTGAGGGTTCCAGTAGAAATTCAACGCGTAACCCAGCGGCCAGCAGCGGGTCCAACTCAACCGCCAGCACATGCGCGGCCCGAGCGGCGAGCGCCCCGGTAATGGCGCCGCGCCCCGGGCCGATCTCAACCACCGTGCGGCCGCTGAGATCGCCGATTGAGGCCGCAATGCGCTCAACGGCCTCTGAATCCACGAGGAAGTTTTGGCCGAGCTTGGGTTTGGCAGGCATTCGCTTTCTTTATGGTAGATGATGGCGGGCGGAAGACTCGCAAAATCTGGAGATTGGGCGCGCGCACATCCCAGTTCTCTCGCAAAATGGGCGACTATAAGTCAGGGTCAGAAAGCGCTGTCCAATATTGAGCAGACTTCGCTCAACCAACGGCGTCAACTCGATTGCAATACGGCGAAGGGGCGATTGGGCGCGAGAGTCTACCCAACGACACGGTGACTGATATGGATGATCCACGGTACAAGATCGCGGCGATTGAGATGGATGACCCTCGGTGCATAGGACTGCTAGATGGCATGGTCATCGAGATAGAAGATCCCCGATGCAAGAGTCTGCATTATCGCGCGACGAACGATATGGAAGACCCGCGTTGCGCGCAAGCGTCGACTGAGATGAGTGACCCTCGCTGCAGAAGTCTGGGAAGGACGTGGTAATTGGGACTTGTCATAGATCAATAACTCGATGATCTTCCCGATATACACCCGCTCAAGACTCGCACATTTGATGCGTTTGCCGGGCTCTGATTATTCTTGTGCCTTCAAATTCAAATCACGGACACAAGTGGCTCGCATCATTTCCCAACAGTTACTAACTCGCCGGCGGCTTCATCCCCGACCTATCGCCGATGAGCATCAGAGCTACAGCGCATTGGCGTCTTGCAGAGCTTTCTTCATGCCCGCCCAACTGATGCGCGATGACTCCTCAGCGGTTGGGGCTCCACGCCAATGTGTCTCCAGGCTAACCGCTTCGCGATAGCCCGCTTTCTTGAGCGCGCGGAATTGCGCCGTCCAATCGATGAATCCCTTATCGACCGGCGACCACTCAATCTTGCCTTCCGCGTTCTTGCAAGCATTCTTGCAATGGCAATGGTGGATGCGATTCTTGGGCAGTATCTCCCAGGCTGCGGGAAATGCGTCCAGCTCGCCGCGCATCACAGCATTTGCAGGGTCCCAGTTAAGCGCCAGGTGTGGAGAAGAGATCGCGCTCAGCGTACGCACAGCCTCGCGTCCGGTCGCGGTGTTACATTCAAACTCGTTCTCAAGCAGCAAAAGGATACCTTGCTTACCAGCAGCCTCCGCCGCCGAACGCAGCTTCTCATCAATCGCGGCACGATACGGAGCGATATCGTCCAGCCGCCAAAAATCAAAGCAGCGAACCTTCTCCGTTTTGAACTGTTTTGCCAGTGAAATCGACCGTTCGAGAATCTCGTCCGGCTCTTTGAAAGTCGATTCGGCAGCTTGATGCAGGTCACCCTTGACTCCATAACTAGACCGCGGCGCGCCCGGCCAGTCAGTCTTAAAGAGCGGACTCGCGATGTCAGTCACCTGTAGATTGTATTTAGCGAGGATCTTTTGCGCCTGATCAATCTCTGCATCGCTCAGAGCCATGGTGTTCTTGTTCCACATCGATCGCAGTTCGATCCAACTCAAGCCGAAGTCATGGGCAACGACATAACAGGCGTGGTCAAAATCCTGCGAGATTTCATCGTTAATGACAGAAATTCTGAATGGAGATTTCGATAACTCCGAGCGGCTGATAAGTGGGCGAAAAGCGCAAGCCACAGCCGTTATCGCTGCTCCCGCGAGAAAACTGCGTCTCGAATGACCTTCCATTCTGTTCCTTTCGCGCGTTGGCAATGCCCAACCAATCTGCAGAACCTATATAAAGTCGCGGAAGAGTTCTTCTGATGGCGCGGCAATCACGCTCCGTCCCACCAGCATTCCTTCTTCAGCGGCAACCTTGCACCCAGCGGCAACCGCTGCCTGCACGCTGGCTACATCGCCTGCCATCAGCACAAATCCCTTGCCGCCAAGAGCCATCGCCAGGTGAATCCGTAACAGGGTTACGTTGGCGGATTTAACAGCGGCATCAGCGACGTCGATGATGCTCGCCGCGGAGAAGGTTTCGATAACACCGATCGAGCGCAATTGCCTGGGATCAATATCGACGGCGTTGGAGATTGCCCCCAGAACCGTGGGATGCACGCGCGCTATCTGCCGCCTCTCAATTAGCGACGCGCCCGCGGCAACTCCGCCAGCCTCGACCGCGGCCTGAACTGAGGTCACATCGCCCGCAACCGCAATGAGAAACTTTCCGGAGCAGATACTACGCGCCATCAAAAGCTGAACCGAGGCGGCCTTCAGCATCACGTCCTCAACCAGGTAACCCGTAGCCACACTGGATAACTCGATAAGTCCGATCGAGACGATTTCAGACAAGACGATCACTCCTCCAACTATGCTTCAATGACAACCGCATCGTGAGTTACAGTAACCACTCCGTCGATACTGGCATGTACACGAGCACCCAGCTTTCCCTGCTCCGGCGCCGCCAGCAGATCGCCCGCACTCACCCGGTCACCACACTTCACAACCGGAATCGCCGCAACCCCGGCGTGCTGCTTCAAAAGCACCTTGACCTTGCGCGGTGCAAAATTATGCTCGACAAGCGGACCTGTATTATTGAATTCGCCCAGGCCGAGCTTGGCAATCAGCCTGCGCATCGGGACTCGCCGAAATTCGGCCAGAGGATGCGGAGTGATCGATGCGGGGTCGCCCTTGAATGTCAGTCCGCGCTCTCGCGCCAGCGGCTTGGCTTGCACACAAACCGTCTTGGGATCGAGATCCTCGGGGCAGGCGTACATCGTGCAGAGATTGCACTCGCAACAATAGAGCGTAGCTACCATGGCATCCGCACCAGTTGCGAAGCCGAGCGACTGCATGGCGCGATGCGGCTGGATGGGATGCCCGAGCAGAAACCGCGGACAAAACTCCGTGCAGAAGCGGCACTGATCGCAGGCCGAGCGTCCAATTCGCTCAACGTGAATCCATGGCGCGTTGTGGCGCGTGATCAGGCTGTGCGAAGTCGGCAGCACGATGATTCCGCCCGTGGTCTTTGTTACTGGCTCATCCAGACTGGCGGCGGGCCGCGCCATCATGACACCACCCAGCAGTACGCCAAAATCATCGACCGTAGCACCGCCCGCCGCTTCAATCACCTCGCCAATCGTGATGCCTACGGGAACCCGCAATGTTACCGGAGTCTCGACCGCACCTGCGACGGTTAGATATTTGTGCGTGACTGGGCGATCCAGGCCAATGTTCATCAGGGTTTCAACGTTCGAAACGGCTGCGTCCACATCCTTGGGCAGTCCGCCGGGAGGAATCACGCGGCCAGTCACTATATGGACCAGAATGAATTCGTCGCCTGCCGGGTAACAATCCGGCAAAGGTACAACCCGCACTCCGGGCGGTGCCACACGCTCCAGCGCTTCGATGATCTCGTGATATTTGTCCTTGATTCCGATGACGCCTTCGTTCGCGCCGACAAGCTCCATCGCTATCCGCATGCCGCGCAGAAACGGTTCGGAGTGGTGCAGCAACAATTCCTTGTCTTTGTGCAGAAGCGGTTCGCATTCAGCGGCGTTCGCGATCAGCAGCGAAACCCTCGTCTTGAATTTCACCGCCGCCGGAAATCCGCCGCCGCCCGCGCCAACGATGCCAAGTTCTTCCAGACGATCGACCGATGAGTGCAGGGAGGACGCGCTTCCCGATATATTGACTCGCGACCTCCCCGCATCTCCCACCATTCAGGTTCACCCTCAAATTCCGTCAAAATAGCATTTGACTCTGACATAAACTGTACTGTATTATTTAAATTAATTCAAGAGCATTCATAATCGTTCACGCAAATGAAATGTTTGATTCCAAATATCGGCAGCACTTCGTTCAAGTATAGGGTCTTGGAGATGCCTGCCGAATCGATAATGGCCGAAGGCCGCATCGAGCGAATCGGCCAACCCGGTGGCGAGTGCCCTGACTATCCTACAGCGATTCGCAAATGTCTTGCGTCAATTGCCGGCGAAGGAAAAGCTCTGGCGAGTCTCGCAGAGATCGGCGCGGTCGGCTTCAAGGTGGTCCATGCCGGACCGCACAACCAATCGCAACTGATCGGCGATGAATTGCTGCGAGCGATGGAGGAGTTTACCTTCTTCGCGCCGGCGCACAATCCGCCATACATTGCGGCCATTCAAGCCTTTCGCCAGGAGCTTCCCGGCGTTCCGCTGGTCGCTGTGATTGAGACTAGTCCCTACCGCTTCATGGACGAAGCTGCGACTACCTATGCAGTGCCACACGAGTGGCGTCGCCAGCATGGCATTCGCCGTTATGGATTCCACGGCGCCAGCCATCGCGCCGCCAACGAATACACGCAGGCTCTGCTCGGTCGCAAGAATCTGCGCCACATCTCCTGCCACTTGGGAGGGAGTTCGAGCGTAGCGGCCTTCCGGGACGGCGTGGCCATCGACACCAGTTTTGGCACATCGCCGCAATCGGGTCTTCCGCAGAACAATCGCGTCGGAGACATCGACTCCTTCGCCGTTCTGCATATGATGAAGAAGCTCAGCGTGGGACCGAATGAGATGGCGCGCATTCTCGGCTCCGAGTCAGGATTGGCGGGCATTAGCGGCACCTGCGGCGATATGCGCGATCTCGACCAGGCCGCCGCTTCGGGCGACAAACGTTCTCAACTCGCGTTGGCCGTCTTTGTCCGCGCGATTCGACATTATCTGGGCGCGTTTCAATTGGAGCTGGGCGGCGTTGACGCAATCACATTCTCGGGCGGCATTGGTGAAAACAGCGCGGAGACACGCGACGCTGTCTTGAAGAACCTTACGGCATTCGGCATTGAACTCGATGAAAAGAAAAACCGCTCAGCTTCGGGACTGAAAACAATCTCCGCTGATGACTCAGCGGTCAAAATCCTAATTGTTCCGGCAAACGAAGAGATGATCGTGGCTCGTGAAACGGTAAAGGTCGTCGGCGAAAGCAACGCGGGGCCCTAGCCTCTCAAGGACTGTCCGCCAAACAAGATAAACTTGTTTCGCAGTAATAAATGAATTCGGATCTTGCTATGAGAAGTGGGAAGAAAACATCGGCGACATCCATCGACAGATCGATGGTAGAGCAGATCGTCCGCCAGGTGGCTCTCGAATATCTCGGCCGTGGCAAGAACGAGCCCACTCCGTTGCTCACAGTGCAGACCTCTTCGCGGCACATGCATGTCTGCCGTGAAGACATGGACGTTCTCTTTGGCCCAGGCTCAGAGCTGACCTTTGATCGCCCGCTCTTTCAGGAAGGCAACTTCGCAGCCAAGGAAACAGTAACGATCGTCGGGCCGCGTAGCCGTCTCATCTCCAACCTCCGCATCCTCGGGCCAATGCGCAAACAATCGCAAATCGAGTTGGCTTTTACTGACGCCATCATGCTCGGATTTGCGGATATTCCCGTCCGGCTCTCTGGCGACATTGCGGGCACGCCAGGAGCCATCATCATCGGGCCCAAAGGCGTGGTTGAACTTAAGGAAGGCCTCATTCGCGCGGCAATCCACGTACACATGAACCCGACGGAAGCGGCATATTTCGGCGTTGCAAAAGGCGATCGCATGAAACTCCGCATCGGCGGCGAGGCCGGCGTGACATTCAATAATGTGCATGTGCGCATCGACCCCACGTCCAAGCTCAACGTCCACATGGACACAGATGAGGCGAACGCGTGCGGTATGCATTTGACCAAAGACATTGAACTTTTCAAGTAACTCAAAGAAGAAGAAGAGAGGAAGCGATGAAACAAGCGCTTGGAATGATTGAGACAAAGGGCCTGGTGGCGCTGTTTGAAGCGACCGATGCCATGCTCAAGTCAGCAAACGTGACGTTCGCCGGCTGGCAGTCCGTAGGTTCCGGACTGGTAACCGCCTTCGTTGAAGGAGACGTGGCCGCGGTCAAAGCTGCCACCGACGCGGGCGCAGAAGCCGCATCACGGATCGGAGAGGTGGTCAGCGTTCAGGTCATCTCCCGCCCCCACGACGAACTGCCGTCTTTTGTCCAACAAGACAAGAAGGCCGCACCCGGAAAATCCGCAGCCGCAAAGTAAGCGGAGGAGACCCAGATGAGTGAAGCAATCGGATTGATCGAAACGAAGGGCCTCGTCGGACTCGTCGAGGCATGTGACGCCATGGTGAAAGCCGCTAGCGTAGAACTGGTTAAGACCGTGCAAATTGGCGGGGGATATGTAACAGCGATTGTTCGCGGCGATGTAGGCTCGGTGCGCGCGGCAGTGGATGCAGGCGCAGCCGCGGCCAAGGCAGTCGGTGAGTTGGTCGCCTCGCACGTCATTGCGCGTCCGCATGATGCGCTTGTAGATAGTTTGTTGAAGTAACTCAGATTTACCCGCAAGTGAGGAGAAGAAGATGGCCAATGAAGCGATTGGAATGATCGAGACCAAGGGCCTGGTGGCGCTGGTCCAGGCTACGGACGCAATGCTCAAGGCAGCCAGTGTGGAGTTCGTCGGCTGGAACAAGATCGGCAGCGGTCTGTGCTCGGTCTTTGTTCAAGGAGACGTAGGCTCAGTACGCGCCGCGGTCGATGCCGGAGCAAGTGCTGCCCGCGCCGTAGGCGAAGTGCAAAGCGTGCATGTGATTGCGCGACCGCATAGCTCTCTCGCAACCGTGTTGCCGAAATAGCTGCAAGCGGCAGAGGTCCATCTGCCGCGAATCAAGAGGTAAGCCGGCATGTTCATAGCGAAAGTCATAGGCAATGTTGTCGCCACGCAGAAGAACGAAAAGTTCTGCGGAATGAAGCTACTTCTCATCCAGCCTTACATCAGCAAAGACGGCAAGCTGCAAATTTCGGGCAGCTCCGTGGTTGCGGTCGATAGCGTTGGAGCGGGCGTTGGCGAGTGCGTGCTATTCACGCAGGGCAGTTCGGCTCGTCTGACGCCAACCACAAAAGACGCGCCGGTAGATGCCGTGATCGTGGGCATCGTTGATACCGTCGAGGTCGAAGGCAAAGTATTGGAGAAGCCATAAATGGCAATTCAACAACAAGTCATCGAAGAGATCGCGAGAGAAGTAGTGGCGCGCCTGCGCATTCAGATGCAACTGCCGGAGAAACCCGCTGCCGCAACAGTGCCGGCGAACGCGCCGCGCGATGGGGTTTTCTCGACCGTCGATGAAGCCGTCAACGCGGCCTTTGAGGCGCAGAAAAAAGTCGCGGAAATGAGCCTGGAAGATCGCGGGCGCATGATCGACATCGTCCGCCGAATCTGCATGGATCGCCGCGAAGAACTGGGCGGCATGGAGCTTGAGGAAACCAAAGTCGGCCGCCTCGATCACAAAATCCTCAAGCTGACGAATATGCGTTATGTGCTCGGCGTTGAAGCCATGCGCAGCAGCGGCAGCACCGCTCGCAGCGACAACACGGGCTTGTGCATCATCGAACGTGCGCCTTGGGGCGTCATCGGCATGATGCTGCCGGTTACTCATTCGGTGCCGACCATGGCGGCCAACGCCATCAATATTCTTGCCGGCGGCAACACTGCGGTCTTCGGCCCGCACCCGTCCGGCGCTCGGGTTGCGCAATATGCGCTGCAACTATTCAACCGCGAGATCGAGCGAGAGCTTGGCGTTGCCAATGTTCTCACCACCATCATCAAGCCCAGCATCGAGGCGGCCGAGCAGATCTTCAATCACCCCAAAGTCGCGCTGCTCTGTGTCACCGGTGGTCCGATGGTTGTGAAGGCCGCGAGCAAGTCAGGCAAGCGCGTCATTGCCGCCGGACCCGGCAATCCTCCGGTGGTTGTGGATGAGACCGCTGATCTCGAGCGTGCTGCAGAGTGCATCATCGCGGGCGCGGCATTCGATAACAATCTGCTTTGCATCGGCGAAAAGGAAGTCTTCGTGGTTGCATCGGTCGCGGACAAATTCATCGACGCCATGCGCCGCGCAGGTGCCTATCAGTTGGATGCAGCCGCGATTGACCGACTCACGAAAGCCGCCTTCACATTCGATGGCGACGGCAAAGGCTGCGCGCGAGCGCATGTGAAAAAAGATTTCGTCGGCAAGGATGTTGCGATCCTGGCAGCAGCGGCTGGCGTCCACGTACCGGCAAACACGCAGCTTCTCTTTGGTGAAACCAATGAGGACCATCCCTTCGTTGTCGAAGAACAGATGATGCCATTCGTCCCGGTGGTGCGCGTGCGCGACGTGGACGCGGGCATCGCGGCGTCGGTCAAGGCTGAGCACGGGTACCGGCACACGGCCATCATTCACACACAGAATGTGGAGACAGCCACCCGTATGGCGCGCGCCATGAATACCACTCTCTTCATTCACAACGCCGCATCGCCGGCCTCGCTCGGCGTTGACGGTCCAGGATATTTCAGCCACAGCATTGCCACCCCAACAGGCGAAGGCATCACAACTCCGCTAACATTCACGCGCGAGCGCCAGATGGTAGTCGGCAACGCGTTGCGGATTGTTTAGATATGTTTCTAGCGCGCATCGGCGGCACAGTAGTTGCGGCAGTCAAGCACCCGACATTAGAGGGCTGCCGATTTTTGCTCGCGCAGCGGCTTGAAGCAGACGGCAGCGCCGCAGCGGAACCGATTGTAGTGGTGGATTGGCTGGGAGCAGCAAGCGGCTCAGTCGTAATGATCTCGACCGATGGCGATATTGCTCGCACGCGTCTAGGCAACACAACGCCGGCGCGCTTGGTGGTGGTAGGAATTGTAGACGCGGTACAGACGCAAGTAAGCACGCGCGGAGGCAAAGCATGAGACTGGGAATCGTTCGCGGTCACGTCGTTCTCAATCCGGCCGTTGCGGCTTATCGCGGCAAGACGCTGGTTGTATTGGAGCCGGTGACGATGGAAAATCTTGGCGCAGGCAATGGATTGGGCGGAGGCAAGGCGCTGGTCGCGATCGACGAACTCGGCGCAGCCAAGGGCCAGATGGTTGCTTTCACTGAAGGACGCGAGGCAGCCAATCCATCTTGGCCTGATGCCGTGCCGGTCGACGCGTACTGTTCCCTGATTGTGGATTCATTCAACATACAACCGTAAAGTTCTATGAGAATTCGAGGTGGGGTTGTGAGGAGCGAAGTGAAAAGTTTTGATGTTTCCGGTCAGAAGTTGGTGGCGATGCGTGATGTCCAGAACGCCCTCGCGGCGGGGGCGAGCCGTCTGTTGATCGGAGAGAGCTGCGTTGTAACTCCTTCGGCCCGCGACTTCCTCGCCCAGAATAATATTGCATTAGTGGCCAATGGAAAAGCGCAAGCGGCCGCTTCCGCCGCGCCCGCTTCAAGCGCTTACGGCAGCAGCAATGCCCCGCAGGGACGCAGCACCGCGAATCCTAAATTGTTTTTCACGCCCGAAGCAGAAGCCATCAAAAAAGAGATATGCGCCGTCGGACGCAAGCTCTGGATGCGCCAGTTCGTTGATGGCAACGGCGGCAACATCTCCTATCGCATCGGTCCAAATGAAGTCATCTGCACGCCTACTCTCGTAAGCAAGTATGACCTGACTCCCGAAGATCTGAGCCTGGTCGATCTCGAAGGAAACCAGATCGCCGGGACCCGTCCGCGCACCAGCGAAATCTTTCTGCATTTGGAAATCTACAAGGCTGTGTCAGAGGCGAAATCTTGCGTCCACTGCCATCCGCCCCACGCCACGGCGTATGCCATCACTGGCCGTGTGCCGCCCAACCTGGTCATTCCCGAGTTTGAAGTCTTTGTCGGCAAAGTGGCCATCTCGCCCTATGAAACGCCGGGCACGCCGGAGTTTGCCCAAACCGTTTTGCCCTACGTCAAGACACATAACACCGTGCTACTCGCTAATCACGGAATCATCTGCTGGGCAGACACCGTCACTCACGCCGAGTGGTACGCGGAAGTGCTTGAGACTTACTGCTGGACCTTAATGTTGGCCGCGCAATTGGGCGCGCCGATCTCCTATATTTCCGAACAAAAAGGCGCCGACCTGTTGGCAATCAAGAAGAAACTCGGTCTACCTGACATTCGCTTCGACACTTCAAGAATGAAAGAGTGCCAGCTCTCCGATCTTGAAGTGCCGGGGTCCATCGCGCTCACTCCCAACCCATGCGACGGCAATACCGGCCGGTCAGCAAACGCGGATCTCGAGATACTGGTCAAGTCCGTCACCGACGCGGTGATGGAAGCGATGAACGCCAAGTGAATTTGTCAGTAAGCTTGGTGGCGGGAGGCAGGATCGAACTGCCGACCTACGGGTTATGAATCCGTCGCTCTAACCATCTGAGCTACCCCGCCGGGTGGAACGTCTAAAAACACAGGCTGCGAAGGCCCGGCCCCGGAAGTGGGCGACGACGAAATTCGCGCGCTACTCCCTGCTCTGATGATACGGGGCGGCTGGATGAGAGGTCAACCCGCGGACGGCGCGGTCGCGATGGGCAGGTGCCGGGGTGAACACTGTCGCCCGATTGCTGTAAACTCGGCTGCATGACTACCTTCCGAATTGCCGGCGTCATTCCGGCCCGGCTCAGATCGACGCGCCTCAGCCGCAAGGTGCTGCGCGTGATTGCCGGCCGGCCCATGGTCGAGTGGGTCTGGCGTGCAGCAACGGCCAGTGGGCTGATGGACCCGGTGATCGTTGCTACCGACTCAGAGGAAGTGGCCGCGGTCTGCCGCGAGCGCGGCATTCCCGTAGCGATGACCTCTATTGAGTGCCCCAGCGGCTCGGATCGAGTTCGGCAAGTGGCTCGCCAGATCGATGCTGAGATTTACGTGAACATCCAAGGCGATGAACCGACTCTGACGCCGGAGTTTTTTCCGCCTCTGCTGGCGCTCTTTGACCGGCCTGAGGTCGAGGTGGCCACGCTATCAGTTCCCTGCCCCGCCGAAGAAATCGCTGACCCCAATGCCGTCAAAGTGGTCACGGCTCTGGACGGTCGCGCGCTCTACTTCTCGCGTTCGACCATCCCCTTCGACAGAGATAACAGCGGCCAAGCCGTCTATCACAAGCATCTGGGAATCTACGCCTACCGCAAGGCCGCGCTCGAGCGCTTTGCCGCCTTGCCGCCCTCGCCTCTCGAAAAAATTGAGCGCCTAGAGCAGCTCCGCCTGCTCGAAAACGGCATCGCTCTTTACGTGGCCGAAGCCCCTGCCGACACCATCGGCGTCGATACTGAGGCGGATTTACAGCGCGCCGAGGCGATTCTGATGAAAAAACGATAGAAAACTTGCGAAAATCGCATCGGATAATCTTCATTTTTTGGGAAAAACAGATGTTGAGTCAGTTACGAAAATGCTCATATGGAATTGCGAATCACAAAAGACAAGTTCCGGTAATGCAAGATCTAGCTCATTTCAAAGCACTTACGGAACTACTTACATTCTTCGTAGAATTTGCAGGAACTGTCTTGTTTACTAGTTAATTACCTGCAAGGCATTGAAAATATATAAGGGGGGGTGGGGGGTCGCAAAAAGGGAATAGGGATCAGGGAACAGGGAACAGGAACGACCCGCGGCTTTGGTTGTTGTTCATGCTCTGATTGTGCGCCGTGGAGTGGAAATGATCTGCAAAGACTCCTTTGCCGCCGCCACTGCGGCTTGCCCGTAACTGAGGCCGCCGTCTCCCGGGCTGACGTTGCGATGCTGAAAGACCTCGAATCCCTCGGCCTCTAACTTGACGCGCAGCAGCCGAGCCAACCTTCGGTTGTGCATGCACCCGCCGCTCAGCGCCACTTGATTCACGCCGGTGGCGTCTCGCGCAAGCACGGCGGCTCGCGTAAAGCCATCTGCCACGCCGGCATGAAAGTGCGCAGAAATCCGCGACTTGCTCACACCGGCGCTCAAGTCCCGCACTAACTCATGCCACAGAGAAGCGGAGCTAATCCGCAGCGGTTCGCGCGCGGCCCAATCCCCGCCTGTGAACACCATCGCGCAGCCCAGTGGATCGTCCGCCTCGTCGATAGCGAGGCCTTCGAGTTCAATGGCTGCCTGCGCCTCATAATCGACGACGCGACGATCGAGCACCACTGCGGCCACAGCATCGAAGAGGCGACCGAGGCTCGATGTGAGCGGCGCATTCACATTGCGTTCGATCATGCGTTCCAACACACGCGCTTCCTCAGCCGTTGCTCCGGCGTGCGCTGCTGCTGTCTCCAGATCGAAACCAGCAGCGCGCAAGTGCGCGAACGCCATGCGCCAAGGCTCTTTGATCGCCGCCTCACCACCGGGCATGGGAAGATATTCCAAATGCGCAAATCGCTCAAAGCCATCGAGCCGCGCGATCAGCACTTCCCCGCCCCAAATCTTTCCATCGCTTCCGTAGCCTGTGCCATCGAGCGCCAGGCCGATCACCTCGCCCGTCAGTCCGTGCTCGGCCATGCACCCGGCCACATGCGCATGATGATGCTGCACGGCAACCATCGGGAGCTTGCGCTCGGCAGCCCACTCCTTGGCCCATGATGTGGAGAGGTAGCCGGGATGCAGATCGTGAACTACAGTCTGCGGCTCAATTTCAAAGGTGCGCATCAGGTGGTCGAGGGACTCGCGAAAGAACTCAAGGCCGGTCAGGTTTTCCAGATCGCCCAGGTGCTGGCTCTGGTAGACAAAGCGGCCCTGCGCCAGCGAAAAGACATTTTTCAAGTGTCCGCCAACGGCCAAAAGCGGCGGCGCTCCAAATGGTAACGGCAGCCCCAGCGGCACAAATCCACGCGCGCGACGAAGCAGTTGCGGCGCTCCATCGACGACCGCAGTCACCGAGTCGTCGCAACGCTGCAAAATCTCGCGGTCATGCGTCAGGAAGGCATCGGCTATGCCACTGAGTCGAGCCAGCGCTTCATCGTTATTGATCGCAATCGGCTCTTCACTCAGGTTGGCAGAGGTCATGACCAGCGCACGAATCCGCTCATCAGCAAAGAGCAGATGCTGCAATGGCGCGTAGGGAAGGAAGACGCCCAGCCAGGGAATCCCCGGCGCAACATCGTTCGCAATGATGGAGCCCTCGCGCTGTCGCGCCAGCACAATCGGCCGCGCAGAGGTGGTGAGCAACGCCTCCTCCTCGGCAGTCAGCGCGCAGACTGCCCGGGCCGCATCGAGATCACGCACCATGACCGCCAACGGTTTTCCATAACGGCGCTTCCGCTCGCGCAGGCGCATCACCGCCGCGGGGTTGGTCGCATCCACACTTAGGTGAAAGCCGCCGATGCCTTTGATGGCTAGGATTTGGCCAGAGAGAAACATGCGGATGGCTTGATCGATCGGATCATCCTGCCTGGAGGTCGAAGTATCCTTTGCTTCATAGGAAGATGCCGGTGCAGTCGAGAGCGGTTTTGACAAAGGCTGCGAGTTAGCTTCCGCTTCGCGGAAATTGCGAGTTAGCAAGTTAGCGGAATTGATCTTCAGGCCGGCAGCGCCGGCACTCTCAAGCCAGACACGCGGCCCGCACACCCAACAGGCATTGGGCTGCGCATGGAAGCGGCGATTGAGTGGATCGTCGTACTCCTGCCGGCAGTCCGGGCACATGGGGAACTTCGCCATCGATGTTTGCGGGCGGTCGTAGGGAATTCGGCTCGTGATGGTAAAGCGCGGCCCGCAGTTGGTGCAGTTCAAGAACGGATAGCGATAGCGGCGGTCGTGGGGGTCCAGCAACTCCCGCAGGCAGTCTGGACAAGTCGCGGCATCGGCGGGAATTCCGGTTCTCACGTGACCTTTCGCATCACTGGCGATGATTTGGAACCCGGCTGCATTGGTTGCCGCTAACTCGCGCACAGCAAGCGAATCGATGCGCGCCAGGGGCGGTGCCTCCAATCGCAGTCGGGTGAGAAACGCTTCCACGCGCTCGCCTGGTCCTTCGATCTCGATGGTCACCCCGTCGGTATCGTTGCCCACAAACCCGGCTAGGCCCTCTTCCTGGGCCAGCCGGTAAATGAACGGACGAAAGCCGACGCCCTGCACCACGCCGCTGACTAATACTTGGCGTCGCAGCACTTCGCGCCGTTCTGGTCCGGGTTGTGACTTGTCTGTCAAATGAAAGCACTCACCGGAGACCAGCATAGCGCATCGGCACCGACTCGCCTCGCCATTTTGCAGATACGCGCAGCCGTTGTCTCATAGTGCACAGCCCTTGCGCAGAATTCGCTTAGTCTAGAAGAGAAGGAACGCGGAGGATCAGCACGATGCGTGGCAGACACGTTAGCGCGGCATGGGTGGTCGCGGTTGTCTCTTTTCTGGCGATATTTGGAGTTATGGGAGTCGCGGCCCAGCAGCCGGACGCCGCATCGGTCATTCAGCAAATTGATGCCGCGGTGAAGGCCAGAGTCGACCACGTTGCGGCCTATACCGTCACCGAACATTACGCCGTATATCGGGGCAAGGACGAAACCCATCCAGCGGCTGAAATGACGGTCAAGACACAGTACCGCAAGGAAACGGGCAAAAGTTACACCATTCTGTTGCGGAGCGGGTCGCAATTCATACAGAATCACGTGCTGAATACGCTTCTTGAGAACGAACAGAAGATCAATCTGCCGGGCAATCGCGAAGCTTCGTGGCTCACCTCGGCAAACTACGAGATGCAGTTGAAGCCCGGCGGCGTTCTGCGCCTGGATGGGCGAGATTGTCTTGCCGTAGCCATCACGCCCAGGCGCAAAGCTCCCAACATGATCGAAGGAACTGTGTGGGTCGACGCCAAGGACGGGTCGATTGTCCGTATCGAGGGCGTGATGTCGCAAAGCCCATCAATTTTTACGGGGCCGGCGCACGTGATGCGGCGGTACGCCAACGTGAATGGCTTTGGTATGGCAACCCAGGCGCGAGCTGTGACGGATAGCGTTCTTCTTGGCCAGACCGTGATCACCATCGACTATCGGGATTACCAGGTTCAGCTTGTTCCCGCCAAATAAGCAAACCGGACGCGGCGGCAAAAAATATCTGATCAGTTGTCGCCGCTGAGAACGGTCCGTTTCCGCGTTTCGAACGAGAACATTTTTCCATTGATGCCGAAAATTAGATTACGTTACCAATCCACGTGACCGGGGTCACCGATGGACGCAAGCTAGACACCGTAAAACTTAAGATAGACATGGAATCTGGCGGCAGCGCAATTGCTGTGCGTTTCGTTCCGTGAATGGGAGGAATCGTGGCTGCATTCATACCACCGCCGCTGCCCAGCGACGATAAACGATGGAAGATCGTGAACGGCACCATGCGCAAAAATGGGTTTGCCCGCCACGCACTCATTGAAACGCTCCATACTGTGCAGTCCGCTTTCGGCTACCTGGATGACGACTCGATTCGCTTTGTGGCTCGCTCCTTGCGCGTACCGTTGAGCCAGGCCTATGGAGTGGTGACGTTTTACCACTACTTCAGCCTCAAGCCGCCGGGCAAGCACACTGTAACCATCTGTGCGGGCACGGCCTGCTACATCAAGGGCTCGGACAAACTGGTGGCAGCAGCCGAAAAGCGCCTGGGGATTCCTCAGGGACAGACCACCAAGGACGGCCAGATCAGCTTGATGACGGCCCGGTGCGTGGGCGCCTGCAGCCGCGCGCCCGTGGTGCTGAGCGACGGCGAAGTGATGGGCGAGATGGCCGTTGAGCACATGCTCGAGCAATTGGAAAGGTGGGCGGTTGAATGACAATTGAAGAGCTCGAACAGATAGCAAAAAGCGTCTCTCAGGAGAACGCCAAATATGATTTTGAAGTAAACGTCTGTATGGACCTGGCCTGCATGAGCCAGGGATCGGACCGTTTGCGGGAAGCGCTGGAGAAGGCTGCCAACGCTACTGGCGCGAATGTGCTGGTGCGCCGCACCGGTTGCATGGGGCCGTGCTCTTCCGGTCCGCTGGTTCGTGTGGACCCCGAGGAAATTCTTTATCACCACGTGAATGCCGATCACGCTGAAGCCATTGTGGCCAGCCTGGGAGGCACGCCCGTTCCCGATCTGCAGTGCGATCTGAATGAGCACTTCGACCGGCAGGTGCGGGTGGTGTTGGAGAACGCCGGACACATCGATCCGGAGAAGATTGACGATTATATTAGCCGCGACGGTTACAAGGCGCTATTGACCGCGTTGACCGAGATGACGCCCAGCGGCGTGATTCATCGCATTACCGAAAGCGGGCTGCGGGGACGTGGCGGCGGCGGCTACCCCACGGGACTGAAGTGGGGAACGGTAGCCAAGGCTGGCGGCGACCTGAAGTACGTGGTCTGCAACGGAGACGAGGGCGACCCCGGCGCATTCATGGATCGCAGCGTGATGGAAGGCGATCCGCATCGCGTCATCGAGGGCATGGCTCTGGCCGCGTATGCGGTGGGCGCAAGCAAAGGCTACATTTACGTTCGGGCCGAATATCCCGTGGCCGTCTCCCGGCTGACCACGGCAATCCGCGAAGCAAGGCGGCGGGGGCTGCTGGGCAACAGCATTTGCAACACTCCCTTTAACTTTGATGTCGAGATTCGTTTGGGTGCTGGAGCTTTCGTCTGCGGCGAAGAGACGGCGCTCTTGGCCTCGATCGAAGGCCGACGCGGCGCGCCAAGAACGCGGCCTCCGTATCCGGCCGTAAGCGGCCTGTGGGGCAAGCCAACATTGCTCAACAACGTCGAAACTTACGCCAATATCGCGCCCATTATTCGCAATGGCGGCAAGTGGTTTGCAGATATGGGATCGGAGAGAAGCAAGGGCACCAAGGTCTTTGCTCTGACCGGCAAGATCACTAACACCGGCCTGGTTGAAGTGCCCATGGGCATCAAGCTGCGCGAGATTATCGAAGTCATCGGCGGCGGCGTACCGGGCGGGCATACCTTCAAAGCGGTGCAGACCGGCGGTCCGTCAGGCGGTTGCATTCCTGCTGAGATGCTGGACCTGGGCGTCAGCTACGATGCGCTCATGGCGGTCGGCTCCATCATGGGCTCGGGCGGCATGATCGTGATGGACGACACATCCTGCATGGTCAATGTGGCCAAGTTCTTCGTGGACTTCTGCCGGTCTGAATCTTGCGGCAAATGCGTTCCCTGCCGCGCGGGCACGGCGCAGATGTTCACCCTGCTGACCCGCATCTGCGACGGCTCGGGAACTATGGACGACCTTGAGCTGCTGGTGAGTCTGTGCGAGACGATCAAGGAAACCAGCCTTTGCGGACTGGGCATGACAGCGCCTAATCCCGTGCTGAGCACCATCAAGTACTTCAAGAACGAGTACATCGAACACATTGTTCATAAACGGTGTCCGGCTGGCGTCTGCAATATGGAAGCGCCTGCGGCCGTCGGAGTTCCCAATGAGGTGTTGGCATGAGTGAAACCATGGGCGTTAAAACCCTCATTATCGACGGTCATGAGCTGAGCGCGCGCGCCGGGCAGACCATCCTTGAGGTGGCGCGCGAGAACGACATCGACATTCCCACGCTCTGCCATATGGACGGCCTGGGCGACGTAGGCGCATGCCGCTTGTGTTTGGTCGAGATCAAGGGAAGCAACAAGCTGCTGCCTGCGTGCGTGGCCAATATCCATGAAGGCATGGACGTGACCACCAACTCAGAGCGTCTGCGCAAGCATCGCCGCATGATCCTCGAATTGCTGTTCGCCGAGCGCAATCACATCTGCGCGGTCTGCGTGGCGAACGGCCATTGCGAATTGCAAGCGCTGGCGCAGGAGCAGGGCTTGACCCACATCAGCCTGCCATATCGCAACCCCGCGCTCACCGTGGATGCTTCGCACGAGCGCTTCACCGTCGACCACAACCGCTGCATCCTGTGCACTCGCTGCGTGAGGGTCTGCGCCGAGATTGAAGGCGCGCACATCTGGGATGTGATGGGCCGCGGCATCGACTCCATCGTCATCACAGATTTGCACGACGACTGGGGAAGTTCAGCGTGCACGCGCTGCGGAAAATGCGTTCAGGTCTGCCCCACCGGAGCTCTGTTCGACAAGAGCAAGATTGGCTCCGATCACCCCAAATATCCCGATTTTCTGCCTTACCTGAACCTCATGAGGGAAGCGCAATGAGCAAATTGAAGGTTGCAACAGTGTGGCTGGACGGTTGTTCCGGCTGTCATATGTCGTTTCTCGACATGGACGAACGCCTCCTCGAACTGGCCAAGCTGGTTGATGTGGTCTACAGTCCGCTGGTCGACGCGAAAGAGTTTCCCGACCAGGTCGACATTGCCCTGGTTGAGGGAGCCGTCGCCTCAGTGGATGACGAGAAGAAGATCAGGAAGGTCCGCGCCCACTCTAAGATGCTGATCGCGATGGGCGATTGCGCCATCACCGGCAACGTGCCCTCGATGCGCAATCCCATCGGGCCAGAATCCATTCTCGACCGTGCGTACATCGAGAACGCCAACCTGCAGCAGCAGATTCCTTGCGTTGTTGTGCCCAAGCTGCTCAAGATCGTTCGTCCCATTCACGAGTTCGTCACTGTGGATGTCTTTTTGCCCGGCTGCCCGCCCTCGGCCGATACCTTTCACACAGCGCTCACTGCGCTGGTAACCGGTGCGCCGCTGGACATTTCAGCCCTCACCCGTTTTGGAGCTTAACTCATGAGCCAAACCATTACGATCGATCCGGTCACGCGTCTCGAAGGGCACGGCAAGATCACCATCATGCTCGACAATCAGGGTCAGGTCGAGGACGCACACTTTCACGTCACACAGGTTCGCGGCTTTGAAAAGTTCTCAGAAGGCCGGCCGTTTTACGAGATGCCGAGCCTGATGGCGCGCATCTGCGGCATCTGCCCGGTCTCGCACCTGATCGCCTCGGCCAAGGCCTGCGAAGCCATTATGGCGGTTCGCATTCCGCATACCGCCGCGCAACTCAGGCGGACGTTGAATCTGGCGCAGATGGTGCAGTCGCACGCTCTGAGCTTCTTCCATCTCTCGTCGCCGGATTTGTTGTTGGGCATGGAGTCCGACCCGGCGAAACGCCATATCTTTGGCGTTGCCGCTGCCCGGCCCGACCTCGGCCTCGCGGGAATCGGTCTGCGCCGGTTTGGTCAGCACATCATCGAACTGCTGGGCAGCAAGCGCATTCATACCGGCTGGGTAATCCCGGGCGGTGTGACTGAGCCACTCTCCGCGGCCCATCGCGACGAGATTCTGGCCATGTTGCCCGATGCTTACGCCAATGTGAAATTGGCGCTGACCGCCTACAAGCAGATTGCCGACCAGTTTGGCCAGGAGATTTCGGTCTTCGCCAACTTCCCCTCGAATTACCTGGGCCTGATCAACGAAGACGAGTCCATCGAATTCACAGACGGAACGCTGCGGCTGATCGATCCGAAAGGCGCGATCATCGAAGACGGTATGACCGCGATGCGCTTTGCCGAGCAGATCGGCGAGGCCGTCGAAGACTACAGCTACACCAAGTTCGTCTATTACAAGCCGCTCGGCTATCCCGAGGGCAGCTACCGTGTGGGCCCGCTGCCACGCTTGAACATTGTCAAGTCGATGGGAACGCCGCAGGCGGACAAGGAGCTGGCTCTCTTCAAGCAATTGTCGGCTGGCCCGGTCGAGAGTTCCTTTCACTATCATCACGCGCGGCTGGTTGAGGCTCTCTACGGCATCGAAAAGATCGAACAGATCTTTGCCGATCCGCTCATTCTCGACAAGCACGTGCGCGCCACAGCCGGCGTCAATCGGCTCGATGGAGCTGGGCAAATCGAAGCTCCGCGCGGCGTCCTGAATCACCACTACAAGGTGGATGAGGATGGCAAGATCACCTGGGCCAACCTGGTAGTCGCCACCGGCCACAACAACAACGCGATGAACCGCGGCGTTCTGCAATCGGCAAAGGCTTACGTCAAGGATGGCAAGTTCACCGAGGGCGCGCTCAACCGCGTCGAGGCTGTGATCCGCACCTTCGATCCCTGCCTGAGCTGCTCGACGCACGCCTTTGGGCAGATGCCGCTGGCGATGACGCTGGTCAACGCCGACGGCGAAGTTGTGGACCAGATCATCAGCTAGGGATTTCCGACCAACGTCATGACAACTCCGTACCCCGCCCTCGCCGCGTTTTTGTTTTTGCGGCTAGGGTGGGAAATCGTTGTTGACACATCTACGATCTAGTCCCATAGAATGATCCCCATGACTTCGAGAATTTCTTTATTGCTCCTCTGTGCAACAATGCTCGTGCCGGTGCAAGCTCTGGCCAAGCCCGCAATTCTGCCGGATGCCTGTGGCGACGACGCAGTTAAGTTTGACGCGAAACTTGAAGACGGCAGTCCCGGACTCCCTGCCCTGACCGCCGGCAAAGCGCTGATCGTATTCGTTGAAACTATGCCCAATCAAATGAGTCTTCAGACAACAACTCGTTTTGGTCTGGATGGAGCCTGGGTCGGCGCGACCAAGAGTGACTCCTTCTTTGTTGTTGAAGTCACCCCTGGCGATCACAATCTTTGCGCGAGCATGCAATCTGCGCCGAATCGGATGAAGAGGGAGTTCACACAAATGGCATCCCTCACTGCCGAGGCTGGAAAAGTCTACTACTTCCAGGCTGCGGTCAACGCTATCAGAGGAGGGGGTAAGATGGCTATAGAGAACCTCGTCTTTGCGCAATTGTCTGAGGCAGATGGCAAGTATCGGGTCAAGGCTTGGAAGTTTGCCACCTCAACGCCCAAAAAGTAAGAGCTATTCTGTTTTCGACTTTTATTAGGCGGATTCTTGACACTCTCTCCAGCCCGATGCCTCATCCTGGCCTGCGGAAACACAATGCGTGGGGATGACGGAGTCGGGCTTTATCTTGCCGAGTGGGCAGAGCGGCGCTTCGCTGAGCAGGCAGGCCTCCGCATCATCGCCGACCATCAATGGACACCGGAGCTGGCCGAAGACGTTGCCCGCGCGCAGTCTGTCCTGTTCATCGATTGCACAATCGATTCCCCGCCTGGAGTCGTCAAGCTGACCTCAGTTGAACCCGCCCCGGCCGGCCGCGGCAAAGGAACCCATCATCTTGAGGCCGCCCAGTTGCTCGCCCTGAGCCGCGATTTCTATAATTCCCTGCCCTCAAAATCTCAATTGCTGACCATCGGCGCTGGCTCAACGGAATTAAGCGAAGTCTTCAGCCCAGCCGTGACCGCCGCGCTTCCCGGCGCTTGCAAAATGCTTGAAGAAGCTGTGCTGCGCCTTATCGCCAGCGCCGCACTCCTGTAAACGCCTATTAACTTTCAAGGACTCAGATATTAGAGAACAGGGACTGGGAAACCGAAGGCTTTGTCTTCGTGATCATGGGCGGCATGGCCGCAGCCTTTGCCATTGACTTCTTCTTGATTGCTGTTTTTGAGCGGGGTTCCGTTTTCCTGGGTCGAGTCGAATCAGCCTTGGCCGACGGTGTCTGCAACTCGGCGTGGAAAGACGCAGTGTCCTGGGCAATAGGAACGAGCGTCATCAATGGGGCGTTCGGCGTCTGCATATTCACAACAGTCGTTTGAGAATGTTGCAGAATCCACTGGCCATCGGCGCCCTGCAAATAAGTTAGAACTTTGTACGTGCGTGTTTCCGCTTCGGCTTGCGCAACGGGAGCGTTCGCACTTTGCAGGAATCTCTCCGCGCTCTGCATTAGCTCAAGCGGCGCCTGCGGCGCGTCAGTGGATAGAACACCCGGAGAAGCAGCTTCGGCAGAATCACACACCATGGTTTCTGGCTGGATCTCGACAGGCAGAGCGCCGCATTCATCATGGTTGGCCGCAAGTCCCACCGGCGTTAAGTTCAGCGCGTGCGCCGCGTCTGCGACTCGAATGCCCGGGGAAGAGAGGTCAGCGGGATTTGACGCCACGCTCTCTGGGTGGATCTGCTGGATAGCGTCAGGCAGAGAGTCTCCATTGTCATGGTTGGCCGCCAGCCCCATCTGCGTAATGCTGGGTGTCTGCTTCGAAGTGAAGATCCTTTGCCAGACGCGCCGGCCTAGACTCCTAGCCGGAAAGCTCGCCTGAGATTGCTGCGGGTACGCCTCGCCACTATCCGCGCCTCTCTCATTGAGTGGGCCGCTGTAACTGCTTGGCATTTCTGCTTCGATCTGCATTATGGGAGCGCTCGCGGTTTGCAAAACTCCCTTCACGCTCTCCACCGGCTCAATCGTGGCCTGCGCTGCATCCGCGGATAAAACGCCCGAGGGATGAGCCTCGGCGGAATCACTCGCCTCAGATTGCCGCAGGTGCCACTGGCCATCCGCGCCTTTTTCATAGAGGGCGCCTCTGTAGCTGCGCGTTTTGACTTCGGTCTGCTCTATGGGGGCGCTCGCGCTTTGCGAGGTTTCTTCCACGATGTCGATTGGCTCAGACGGCGCTTGCGTTGTGTCCGCAGTTAGAATGCCCGCTGAAGCAGGATCGGCGGAATCACTCGCCAGGCTCACGATCTCGGGCTGAATTGCGTCAGGCAAAGTGCTGCACTCATCGTTATTGGCCGCGGGCCCCGTCTGCGTAATGCTGGGTGCTTGCGTTGCATCCATCGTCAGAATGCCTGCGGAAAGAGCCTCGACGGAATCACTCGCCATGCTCTCCGGCTGGGTCGCGTCTGCCAGAGTGCTGCCATCATTCTGATTGGCCGCCAAACCCATTTGCGTAAAGCTGGGCGCCTGCTTCGAAGTGAAAATTGTCTCCCAGATGTGCTGGCCTAGACTTCTCGTTGGAAAACTCGCCTGAGCTTGCTGGAGGAACCCTTCGCCATCCGCATCTCGGTCATAAAGGAAGCCTCGGTAGCTGCATAGCGTTTCGACTTCGGTCTGCTCGATGGGAGCGCTCGCGCTTTGCAAGGTTTCTTCCACGAACTCGATTGGTTCAAAAGGCGTCTGCTCTACATCCGCAGATAGAATGTCGGAGGGAGGAGCTTCGGCGGGATCACTCGGCTGAGATTGCTGCAGGTGCCACTGGCCGTCCGCGCCCTTCTCGTAGAGGGCTCCTCGGTAGCTGCGGGTTTCAGCTTCAGTCTGCGCTATGGGAGCGTTCGCGCTTTGCAAGGTTTCTTCCACGATCTCGATTGGTTCAATAGACGCCTGCCCTGCATCCGCGGATAAAATGTCCGAGGGAGGAGCTTCGGCGGGATCACTCGGCTGAGATTGCTGCCTGTGCCACTGGCCATCCGCGCCTTTCTCATAGAGGGCACCTCTGTAGCTGCGCGTTTCAACCTTGGTCTGCTCCATAACAGCGACCGCGCCTCGCATGGTTTCTTCAACGATCTCGATTGGCTCAATAGACGCCTGCCCTGCATCCACAGTCAATGTTTCCGGGAAAGCAGCCTCGGCGACATCACACGCCATGCTCTCCGTCAGGATCGCGCCAGCGAGAGCGTCGCACTCATCATGGTTGGCCGCAAGCCCAAGGTGGGTGAAGCTCGGTGGCCTCTCCGGGGAGTATATCTTTGCCAGAATGTTTTGGGTGAGACCCTTTAAACCGAGGGCTGTCCCCTCTTCCGAGGTTGCAGGCTGGTCAGAATCGGGTCGATCCATCTGCCTGATACGAAGAGAGATAGGCGAAGAATCTGACCGGGGAAAAGCAGTAGAAGTGTGGTCTTCAGCCACGATAGAAGATGAGCGGGAGAACCGTGGAAGCTGCATGATCCCTCCGAAATGCCACTATCATACACGAAGAGATATGGTTAAGGCTTCTTTGAATCTTGAATAATGGACCTAGATCGCAGAACTGGCTGCCGTGAGAGTCGAGCTGGATTGGACTTCTTCTTTTAGATATGGTCTTGAGAATCTATGTGTTAGACGGGAATCTGGTGTCCCAGATCCCTTTTCAGGGATCTGGGAGTACCGCTGGACGCAAAACTCTAGAACGCACCCATTGTTTGGCGCAGGCTATAGGAACTGAGCGTCTTGATGTAATTGCCGCGATCGAACGGCGACGTGTCAGGCACAGAGCGGCGGCTCAAGCAGCCACGCGTTTCCCAAAGCGAAGTGTACTCGCGCTTTTCGAGCCAGTAGCGCACGTCGGCCAATACGCGGCTAATGTGCTCAATACCGTGAATGTGCAAGGCAGATGCCATCATGGTCACGCCAGCTCCGGCCATAATGCCTTTGAGCACGTCTTCCGCCGAGTGAACGCCGCCAGAGATGGCCAGATCCAGGTTCAGATGGCCGTAGAGAATCGCCGCCCAATGCAGGCGCGGCAGCAACTCCGAAGGCGTAGAGAAGTGCAGCGTGGGCCGCACCTCTAACGTCTCGATGTCGAAGTCCGGCTGATAGAAGCGGTTGAAGAGCACTACGCCTCGCGCCCCCGCATCCTCCAACCGGGAAACCAGGTAGGGAATGCTGGTGAACGACCGCGACAGCTTCACCGAGACCGGCACCTTGACCGCAGTGGTGACCGCCGTGACCAACTCGAGGATCTGATCTTCGAGAGCCGCCGAGGTCTGGCTTTTGTCCGTCGCCAGCGCGTAAGTGTTCAACTCGATGGCGTCGGCACCCGCCTGCTCCACATCTTTGGCAAAGCGAACCCAGCCGCCGGTGGTAGCCCCATTGAGGCTGGCGAGAATTGGAATCTTCACCGCTTCCTTACACTTCCGCAGGTGCTCGAGATAGACCTCTTGCGTCATGCGGTAGTCGTTCAAGTCAGGCAGGTAGCCAAGCGACTCGGCGAAGGAATCCGTTCCGCGCGAGAGGTCATCATCCAGCGCCTTCGACTCCAGAGCCAACTGCTCCTCGAAGAGCGATGCGAGCACCACGGCCGAGGCTCCGGAATCCTCCATCCGCTTGACATTCTCAAGAGAGTCAGAAAGCGGGGTCGAAGAGACCACGATCGGTCCATTCAGCTTCAAACCGAGATACTGCGTTGAAAAATCTATCATTTCCCACCTCCGGCACTCACAGTCGCCGCTTTATCCTCAACTTTTTCCGCCGGAGCGATGTTCGGAGTTTCTCCACGGCCGGGCATAGCTGCCCGCGCGGAGTAAACTCGCCACTGGCGCTCTACATCGTCCTGCGCTTCAACAAGCAGCTCTGCTGCCAGGTCCGGATTGCTACGCGCAAGCATAGTGTAACGCGCCTCGCGGTAGGTATATTCCTTCAGGCGGATCGACGGCGCCTTCGAGTCGAGCTGGAAGGGGTTCTTTCCCTCCTCGCGCAAACTTGGATTGTAGCGCATCAAAGGCCAGTAACCCGATTGGACGGCCAGCTTTTGCTGTTCCAGGCCATGCACCAGGTCGTAGCCATGGGCGATGCAACTGGCGTACGCGATGATGATCGACGGCCCATCGTGTTCCTCGGCCTCGCGGAAGGCCTTCACCACATGGCTATCATTGCCTCCCAGAGCCACCCGAGCCACATACACCGAACCGTAACTGACGGCTTCCATGGCCAGGTCCTTCTTGCTATTCTTCTTGCCGCTGGCCGCGAATTTGGCCACAGCGCCGCGCGGAGTCGCTTTGGACATTTGGCCGCCCGTGTTCGAGTAAACTTCGGTGTCGAGCACCAATACATTGATGTTCTTGCCGGAGCCGAGCACATGGTCCAGTCCGCCAAATCCGATGTCGTAGGCCCAGCCGTCTCCGCCCAGAATCCATACGCTCTTGCGGACCAGCGTGTCGGCGATGGCCAGCAGGTTGCGTGCATCTGAAGTCTCATTGCCTGCCAGCCGCTCACGCAGTGCCTTCACGCGTTCGCGCTGCTGATCCATTTCGGCTTCGGTCTTCTGTGATGCGCCGAGCAGCGCCGTCGTCAGCTCGTCGCCGATGACCCCACCCTGCCGTTTAACCAGCAATTCCGCAAAATCCTTCTGCTGATCGAGCGCGATTCTCATGCCAAAGCCAAACTCGGCGTTGTCTTCAAAGAGCGAGTTGGCCCAGGTCGGCCCGCGGCCCTGTGCATTGCTGCTATAAGGCGTTGTGGGCAGGTTGCCGCCGTAGATCGACGAGCAGCCGGTGGCGTTGGCGATATACAGCCGGTCTCCGAAGAGCTGTGTCAGCAGCTTCACATAGGCTGTTTCTCCGCAGCCCGCGCAAGCGCCGGAAAACTCAAAGAGCGGTTGCAGCAGTTGCAGATCCTTCACCTGGCCATGCGACAACTTCGAGCGATCGACTTCGGGAATCTTGAGGAAGTACTCCCAGTTCTCGCGCTCGGCCTCGCGAAGTGGCTCCTGCGCAACCATGTTGATGGCCTTCTTGCTGGCGTCGCTCTTGTTCTTGACGGGGCAAACATCCACGCAAACCGCGCAGCCCGTGCAATCTTCGGGAGCAACCTGCAGCGTGTAATGATCCTGTTCCATGCCCTTCCACTTGGGCTTGGCCCATTGGAAGGTCGCCGGCGCAGTTCCGGCCGCTTCAGGAGCGTAAACCTTGGCACGAATGACCGCGTGGGGGCAAACCATCACGCACTTGCCGCATTGAATGCACAGTTCCTTGTCCCACGCAGGAATGAACTGCGCAATATTGCGCTTCTCGTATTGGGCCGTGCCCGTGGGGAAGGTTCCGCCCGCCGGAATGGCGCTGACCGGAAGCAGGTCGCCATGACCCGCGGCAATCTGACCCAGGACATTGCGCACAAACTCTGGTGCCTTGCCGGAGATCGAAGGAATCAGATCGAACTCGGATGAAGCGGCCGTGGGCAACTCCACTTTTTCAAGATGGGCCAAAGCGTGGTCCACAGCGGCATAGTTCTTGGCCACCACCGCTTCGCCGCGCTTGCCGTATGTCTTGTAGATGGCCTTCTTGATTTGCGCGATAGCCTCGTCACGCGGCAGCACGCCGCTGATGGCGAAGAAGCAGGTCTGCATGATGGTGTTGATGCGCGTACCCATGCCCGCCTTGCGCGCCACTTCGTAGCCGTCGATCACATAAAACTCGATCTTTTTGCGCAGCATCTCTTGCTGCGTGGTTTTCGGCAGTTTGTCCCATACCTCTGCCGCGGAGTACGGCGAGTTCAACAGGAAGACTGCCCCCGGCATCGCCGCTTCCAGAACGTCCATCTTTTCGAGGAAGCTGAAGTTATGGCAGGCCACAAAGCTGGCGCGGGTAATCAGATAACTCGAGCGGATGGGATTGGGACCGAAGCGCAAATGCGATGTGGTCATCGAGCCGGACTTCTTCGAGTCGTAAACAAAGTAGCCCTGGGCAAAGTTCGGCGTCTCGCTGCCGATAATCTTGATCGAGTTCTTGTTGGCGCCGACGGTGCCATCCGAGCCCAAACCATAAAACAGCGCGCGCACGGTCTTCGGATCCTCGGTGGAGAAGGCCGGATCGTACGTCAAACTTGTGTGCGAGACATCGTCGTCGATGCCAATTGTAAAGTGGTTCTTCGGAGCGTCCTTGCTCAGCTCGTCGAAGATCCCCTTGACCATTGCCGGAGTAAACTCCTTCGACGAGAGGCCATAGCGCCCGCCGACGACCTTCGGCTTGGCAGCAAAGGGCAGGGTGGCTTCATTCTCGGCCAGCACCGTCACAACGTCCATATAAAGCGGCTCGCCGGTCGCGCCCGGCTCCTTGCAGCGATCCAGAACCGCAATCGACTTCACCGTCGCGGGCAGCGAGGCCAAAAAGGCCTTCGAGTCAAACGGCCGATAAAGGCGAACCTTGACCATGCCGATTTTTTCGCCCTGCTTGACCAGAAGATCAACAGCCTCTTCAGCAGCCTCGGCGCCTGAACCCATCAGGATGATTACGCGCTCGGCATCGGGCGCGCCGTAGTAGTCGAACAGGTGATAGGCGCGACCCGTCTCTTTGGCAAAGCGATCCATCACATTCTGCACAATCCCAGGAACAGCCGCGTGGTAAGGCGTACAAGCCTCGCGAGCCTGGAAGAAGACATCGGGATTCTGCGCCGTGCCGCGAATGATCGGACGGTCCGGGCTGAGCGCGCGCTGCCGGTACTGGATAATGAATTTGTCGTCCGCCAGGGCGCGGATCGTCTCGTCGCTGATGGGCAGAATCTTGCCCACTTCATGCGAAGTGCGGAAGCCATCAAAGAAATGGATGAACGGAATGCGCGATTCCAGCGTGGAAATCTGCGCCACCAGCGCCATGTCGGCAACTTCTTGCACGGAGTTCGAGGCCAGCATCGCCCAGCCCGTCATCGCACAGGCCATTACGTCTGAGTGGTCGCCGAAGATGGATAGCGCATGGGTGGCCAGCGTACGGGCCGTTACGTGCATCGTGGCCGGGGTCAACTCACCGGCAATCTTGAACATGTTGGGAATCATCAACAGCAAGCCCTGCGAGGCTGTGAAGGTGGTCCCGAAGGCCCCTGCCTGCAACGCGCCGTGCAACGCGCCAGCCGCGCCGCCTTCGCTCTGAAGCTCTTCTACGATGGGCAATGCGCCCCATATATTTTTCTTTCCCTCTGAGCGCCACTGATCGGCCCACTCGGCCATCGGCGACGAGGGGGTGATGGGGTAGATGGCGACCACTTCGGTGAGTCGATAGGCTACCGAGGCCGCGGCCTCGTTCCCATCTAAAATGACCATTTTGCTATCTGTTTTCACTTCACTCATTAAAAATCCCCTCAACGCGGTTTGCGGAAGATCGACCGCTACTCCGAGTCTCTTCGATGGGGTGGGGAGTGGCTGTGATGCAAAGCACATCAAGGGGGTGAAATCCCGCATCATGCAATGACTTTCTTATGATGGAGACGTTAGCCGCTTCTTCAATCTTGGGGATTATTGGACCGACTCCTAACTATTGCATCGCCATAACGCTGTCATCCGGAGCGGAGCGCAGGAGTCTTGATGGAGAAGCGGGTCGATGCGTCGCAACACTGCCGGTCACGAGAGTTGAAATTCCGCAATCTGCATCACGGTTGCCCCAAACAACAAAAGCGCCGCTCAAGGGCGGCGCTTTTGCTCGAAACATTGCAGGAGATAGATTTACAGTGCTGATTCAATCTCAAATCCCCAAGCTTCGAGAAGAGCCTCTGGGATGTATTTGGAATTCTTGTTTCTGCGAGCCCACTCACGCAGACGGGTGGACCGGATATACTGGTCCGGGCTGAGTTTGAACTCCTTGACGATCTGTTCGAAGGAGGTCACTGTGGGCACAACCGGGCCAATGGGCTCCGGCTTGCCCCAATTCGGATTTCCACGACGCTTTGCCATTGATTTGAGATCCTCAAAATAAAAGTGTCTTGACTGAACATCCAGAGCCGTCAGGCGGGGAGACACTGTCGGTCTAGACGAAATACTACAGTCCTATTTTACGGATTTTTTATTCAAAAATCAATAGCTAAATTGCACATAGTTTCAAACAATCGCAAGTCTTCCTGTAGCCCATGCCAAAGCCTATATAATTCTTTTTAAATAGGTTAAAAGCACACATTTCCTCTCCAAAAGAGTCCAACACGGCGAACACAAAATAGGCACTTATCGAGATAGCGACATGCCGCTTGGCGTGCTGCTGCCTCGAAAGGATTGAACCGGTCACCGTCACGCAGTCTTTTAGAGGATGGACGTCAGAGTTGATAACGCTTGGAAGGAAACCCAACTGCTCTTGCGAGAGGATACCCCACCTGTCTATCTTCAAACCACTTGGCTGGCTTCAAGCCACTTGGCTGGCTTCAAGCCACTTGGCTGGTAATTTTCGATCGAACCATCCATGCTAAAGGCCTGTTGAATGTCGATTACTTTGAGAAAAGATTGCTGTTGCTTTTGTCGAATTCCTGCTCGGTTTTCGAAGGCTTCTCCGCGGCCTTTTCGGCTACACGATCGATCTTCTTCTCGGTGGATGTCTTTGGAGCTATCTTGTCGTCGATGTTCGCGGCTTGCGGATTTTCAAATTGCTTGGTCATCGTTTGATCTCCTGCCGTCATCATTCACTGCCGGATCATGGCAGTTCTGGTCAATTCTGCTCCCCTCTGCTCCCCGCCGACGATCCCTTCTTTTCCTTCCTGCGTCGAACTCTCAGCCGCCCTGCATCGGTAAACTGGTGATTGAGGTATTCAGTGTTCCGTTTCGTCTTTCTTCTTCTCCTCTCCGCCGTGATTGCCGTCTCCGCCAAGAGTTTCTCGCAGGCTCCGCAGGCGTCCCCCGCTCCATCCCAAGCTCACTTCGAGCAGGTGGCGGAGGCCGAGGAGGACATCACAAAATCCGACTGGAAGGCTGCAGAGACCGCGCTGGAAGCCTGGCTGGCTGCTCATCCCACCGATGCGCGGGCGCTTTTTGACGCGGGCTACGTAGCTGACGCGCAGAATCGTCTGGGCGAAGCTGCCAGCCTCTATCGGCGCGCCGTCGATGCCAATCCGCAATCGTTCGAAGCGCACGTGTCCCTGGGGCTGCTGTTGGCCCGCCAAGACAAATTCTCAGACGCGCGGCCGGAACTGGTCATGGCCACCACACTCGATCCCGGTGAAGCCGGAGCAGGAGCCAAGGCCCGCGCATGGCGTGCACTGGCCCGGATTGACCGCGCTAACGATCCAGCCGCAGCATCGAATGACCTGCTGGAGGCGCTGAAACTCTCGCCCGAGAGCCCTGATGACGCGCTGATGGCCGCGAGCCTGGCCGAACAGTCCGGCCAGTACGAAGCCGCCGAAGCCGCCTACCGTCGCATCCTGGCCAAAGATGCCAACTCAGCGCAGGCCAACGCCGGCCTGGCACACCTCTTGATCGCCCGCAAACAGTATCCCGAAGCGGAGACCATGTTGCGCACAGCGCTCAAGCAGTCGCCCGACGATCCCGCTCTGACCGCACAGCTTGGCACTGTGCTGGCAGCACAGGACAAGGCCGAGGCGCTCACGCTCTTTCAAAAACTCCACGACGCACATCCGGATGACACCGCCATAACGCGCATGTTGGCGGCAGTGCTTTCTGATGCTGGAGACGACGCAGCTTCGGACAAGCTTTTTGTCGGGCTGCTCAAGACGAGCCCTGACGACCCCGCCCTGCTGGTAGCCCACGGGCAGAATCTGATCCGCACGCTCAATTACGCTCAGGCCTTTGCCGCCTTCGATAAGGCAACCCGGCTTGACCCGGCCAATGCAGACGGCTGGAGCGGACTGGCCTTTGCCGCCTCAAGAACCAATCAGCCCTCGATCACGCTCCACGCCCTCACCATGCGATCAAGGTATCTCGCTGAGCTCCCATCAACCTACTTTCTGTGGGCAACGGCCTACGATACGCTCAACCAAAAGGCGGCCGCGGCAACCTACTATCATCACTTCCTGGATTCATCCGCGGGGAAGTTTCCGAATCAAGAGTGGCAAGCGCGGCAGAGGCTCCTGTTGCTGGAAAAGAAATAATGAACGTGTAGCTTTCGAGTCGCTTAAAACTAGAAGCTACTCCTATTGATCCTGTTCTCTCCAGTAGTTGGCCCGCGCCACAACCCGCGCTCCGTAATCCTGCACGGTTCGTACGCGGATCGTGTGCAGACCGGGCGTTGGATCGGAAGGGCTGAAGGTAATCAGATAGCGGTTCCGTGTGCGCTTGGCCGCCTCGACCACTCGCTTCTCGAAGCCTTTGTCGCCGGTGAATGTGGTGTAATCTCCGCCGCTCATGTGGGCAATCTCTTTGGAAACGTTTTTCTTAAAGGCCTGCACCACCATCAATAAGGCAGAAACCATATTCATCGCCCGGTCGTCGCCACTATCCTTGATGTCGTGACCCAACTCGGCGCGCGCCGGAGAGAACGACACGCTCAGCACCAGCACGTCCGACTCGCCGATCTTGCGGATTAATTGCGCGGGCTTGGTGTGTTTGCTGCCGTGGTCGCGCTCTTCTGAAATCAGGAGTAGCACGCGCCTGTATTCCTTGGGTTGCGATTGCAGCAGATCAACGGCGTAGCTCACTGTATCGAGAATTGCATCGCCGCCATCGCCCGGATCGAGAGCTTTGAGATCCTGGTTGATCTCTTCGCTCGAGTGGGTAAAATCACGGACCAGATGCGGCTTCGAGTCAAAACCCACCAGCGCCGCCTGTCCTTTGCCGTCAACCAAAAACAGATCGAGCAGCGGTCCCAGCTTGGCCAGCTTGTCAAATTCGAGTACGCTCACGCCACCCTGTTCAACCGCTACCACCAACGCCACCGGCGCAGTATCCATCTCTTCCTGCACGCGAATCTTCTGCGGCACGCCATTGTCTTCCAACACAAAGTCATCCGGCTTGAGGCCATAGACAACGCCGCCGTCGCGCTTCTCTACCAACGTAGGCACCAACACCTCATTCGCCCTTATGCGCAGGGTGGGTGCATCTGAATGCGGGCTGGGCAGTGGCTGCGGAGGCTCGATCGGCGGCAGTTGCTGCGCTGAGGCTACCACGGCGGTAAGCGTCAACACCGCAATCGATAAGGAATAAAGGCGGAATAAAGCGAATCTCATACAACATAAAGTCTACAGCGGACCGCATAAAGTGTCCGCTGTCTTCATGCGCGCTTATGCACTTCGCTGTCCATGCGGCCAACCCAGCCGAGATAGCTCAAAAACTCCCAGCGCGAGGTCCACAGAAATCCCAGCACATCTCCGGCAGTCAAAGTCTCCGCCTTCATGCCGCTGTAGGTCTCGACCCGCCAGCGCATATAGGGGCTGCGCCATGGGGCAAGACGATGGCCGCGCGTTGCATTCCAGAGAAAACGGAGCGGAGCGAACATGGTGATTCCCTCGCATCCAGTATAGACGGCGCTTCTGAAGTGGCACTCCCTTCACTTGCACATAGATGCCTCAATTGGGGAGACACCTTCCCACCGCGCCGCAACTTTGTTTTTCCATTAGTTCGGATAAAATGAATGTGCTATGCACCGGTTATCGTCGGGAATTTGCGCCAAGCTTTTTGTCGTGCTGATATTTGCAACCGGCCGAATCCATGGCCAAGGTATGGGGCATCCCATGCCTTCCGCGCCTCCACCGGGAGCCAAGTCGCCGAAGTGCACAAACCGGCCCGTGCCGCAGTTGGAAGACATTACCGCGAAGTCGGGCATCCGGTTTTCCCACGCTTTTTCTGAAGATAAGAGATACATCTTTGAGTCAATGAGCGGCGGAGTAATCATATTCGACTACGACCGCGACGGTTGGCCCGACATATATTTCACCAATGCGCCGACGACTGATATGGCTTTGAAAGGGCAAACGAGCTTAGGCGCTCTCTACCACAACAATCACGACGGTACCTTCACCGACGTGACGCAGAAGGCGGGACTCACAAAAGCCTGCCTGGCGATGGGGGGAGCAGTTGGGGATTACGACAACGACGGGTGGCCCGATCTTTACATTACCTGTCTCGGCGGCAATGTACTCTATCACAACAACGGCGACGGCACCTTTACGGATGTAACGGCCAAGGCGGGCGTTGCTGATGGCCGTTGGTCCGCGGGGGCATCGTTCGGGGACTATGACGGGGACGGATTTGTTGATCTGATGGTGGCAAACTACGTCGACTTCCACCTCGATGACCTGCCGCAATTTGGCAGCACACCCTATTGCAAATATCGCGGAGTCGACGTGCAATGCGGACCACGCGGGCTGAAGGGAGCGGGAGACGCTCTTTACCATAACAACGGGGACGGGACATTTACCGACGTTTCAAAGAGTGCGAGTGTAGGCGATCCGAACGGCTATTACGGCCTTGGTGTAATCTGGGCCGATTTCAATAACACAGGGCGCCCGGACATTTATATCACCAATGATTCGACTCCGAAATTTCTATACAAGAATCTTGGGAACGGTAAATTCGACGAGATTGGATTTGAGTCTGGGACCGCTCTCAGCAACAACGGTTCCGAACAGGCGTCGATGGGAATTGCTGTAGGCGACTATAACCACACGGGACGACCTTCGCTTTCTGTTACAAATTTTGAAAATGAAAATGATGATCTATATCGGAACGACGGCAATTGGAACTTTTCGGAAGTGTCGTTTTCGTCGGGCCTGGCAATCGTGGCGTTGCCGTGGGTCAAATGGGGAACTGCATTTGTGGACCTGGACAATGATGGATGGCTGGATCTAATCACTGTCGCCGGGCACGTTTATCCGCAGATGGATCAGTTGCCGTCTGATCCTGGTTATCGCCAACCGAAGCTTCTAAGTCTGAACCAGGGGGATGGCACGTTCTGCGATGCGAGCGATCAAGCCGGCGCCGCGCTCAAAGAAAAGCGTGTTTCGCGCGGGCTCGCTATAGCTGATTTGTTCAATGATGGCAATATGGATGTCGTGATCAACGACCTGGACGGCAGCCCAATGATTTTGAGGAACCGGGGAATTCCGGGACGGCACTGGGTGAGTTTCGAGCTGGCAGGAAGCAAGAGCAATCGACTCGCTTTGAATGCTCGCATCAAGATCGTCGCCGGGGGAATGACACAGACGGACGAGATTCACAGTGGGGGAAGTTACCTGTCGCAGAATGACCTACGCGTGCATTTCGGGATCGGTTCGGCTGTAAAAATCGACAGCGTCGAAATCCGCTGGCCGTCGGGGGCCGTCGAGAAAATAAGTAATCTTGGCGCGGACCGATTTTACCAGGTGCTGGAAGGTCACGGGGTAGTTCCAGTGGAGAGCATTCGGCCAATATCTCCGGTGCACACCAAGACGGAAGCACGGTAATTCATTCTTTCTTTCGTTGGATTGCGCCGAGCCTAATTTGCCAAATCTTCTCAACGATTGGTAACTGTGGCTTCATGCGATTTGGGGCCAGTTTTGGCTGGCTGCGCGTCAGAGTCACCGAGAGTTTCGCAGATATGGAGTTCTTTTTCCGCGTCAGCCACACGCAACGCCGCCTTGTATGCATCGGCAAGCTGCCGATGAAACCTTGGATCGCCAGGCAGGAGCCGGGTTGCAGATTCCAGCTCGTGAATTGCAGCAGTCGTGTCTCCCATTTCTAGTTCGATCTTGCCAAGATCGTAGTGCGACTCCGGGTCGTTCGCATTCAGGAGAATTGCGTTTTTTAGTTCCTCGGTCGCTTTGTGCATATTCCCCTGGAGTCCAAGCAATTCTCCAAGACCACGATGCACTTCGGCGATCTCCGGATGCGCAGACTCCAATTCTTCGAGGCGTTCTTTACCTGATGAGATCTCACCAGTCTTCACGAGCGATTCCGCGTAAATATATTGCATCTGTGGAATAGATGTGACTTTCTCGTCTGCCCCTTTGAGTGCGTCGATGCAACCTTTGTAGTTGTTCGTCATGAATTGGCTCATTGCCAGTGCGCCGTGTATACCTGAATCGCCCGGATGCGACTGGAGATAATGGGAAAGTGGCGGGACCGCTTCAGAAAACTTCGCAGCCATGAACGCGGCTCGACCCATGTTGAGGTCCAACCCCTCAAACGAAGGGTGCCACGCTGCCGCTTGCTGAAAGTATTTCAGCGCGTTCGTGTAATTCTTTTTTGTTGCCATGATCGTACCGAGGTTGTTGTAACTGTCCGCGATAGCCGGTGTGAGCTGTTTCTCGAATGCCCTCTGCTTGCTGACGGCCACAGGATCCGCCGCGTGATGAATCGTGGACGAGTTGGCTGCGAAATTGAACCCGGCGTCAGAAGAACCAGTATAGGTCGCGCTGTCCGACAACATTCCTGCGAGCCTGGTCTTATCTCTTGATAGCGCCTTATCCGTAAATTCGTGCGCGATCTGCATCTCCGCATGTGCTTTTTCCTCCTGATGTTTTTGCATCAAGATTCTTCCCAGCAGAAAATGCGCCTTCTGGATTTGATAGTGGTTCCGCGATATGTCTGTTGTGAGTTCGACGGCGCGGCGAAGATTGACTTCAGCCTCCGTGAGACGGTTGGTATCGAAGTATATTTGTCCCAGATATAGAAATGCGTCGGGATTTTTTGGATTGAGTAAAACCGCGCGTTTCAGGTATCGTTCGGCTTCAGGATACCGGTGATAACTTGCTTCGATCTTTCCTAGTGCCGCATAGGTCAGGAAGCTATTCGGAGAAATCGCGAGTTCCTGCTTGAGTTCCGACTCCGCCTCCTTCAACGTCTTCTCGTCCTCACCTGCCACAAGTAGTGCTGCGGCCGCGCAATAGTGCGCATTCGGATAGTGTGGGTCCTTCGCGATGACTTTCTTGAACTCCGTCACGGCCCGCGGCGCAAAGTCTGAGTTACCGTAAGCCAGGCCAAACTGCATATGAAGTGCAGGGCTGTCTTCGACAGACGCTTCGATTTTATCGAATATCTCCATAGCGCATTTCTCGTCATCAAGGTCCAGGCAGACAACAGCGAGGTCGTATTCATTTCGGAAGCTGGGGTCGAGAGCGGCGGCTGCTTCCAGTTCGCTTCGCGCCTCCTGATCCCGGTTCATACTGAGGAGTGTGCGTCCCAGAATCTGATGAGTCACGGCCCGGCTTTTTGAGTCGTTCTTGTTGTCATTCAAAATGATTCTGGCGAGGGACTCCGCGCGCTTCAGATCTCCCGCTTGCAACGCTGCCGTTGCATAGTCCTGGCGCACTGACGATGAGTCCGGGGTCAACGCCAATGCCTCGTCGAACAATGCTGAAGCCCTTGCATATGCTTCAATCTGGGCATGGCTATTCGCCAGTTCGCCAAGCGCGGCTGTGAGGAATGCTCGATATTGCAACGCAGCCTGATCAAGATCGCCTTCTTTCTGGAGGCGCAGTGCAGCGTCATAATGTTGCTGTAGCGGTGAACCGACCGGTTCCGCACCCTGGGTCTCGGACTGCAAAACCGCGGCCGAGCAGAACGCGATGAAGACGCCAGAGAGGACGAGTTTGAGAAGGGCAGACATGGTAAATCGACTCGATAGCATTATCCACTTTCCAGCATACCTTTTTGGATAACGATAGAGCGGTTTGGGCGGAGATCGATGTTACCGAACCGGAATTTCCACGGGACTTGGATGTCTGGCGGCAAAAAAGAACCGGAAAGTGGACCGATCATCCACTTCCCGGTTTCGGAGAAAACAGTCAGAAGGAGTACTTCAGGTCAAGTTCGATGACCCTGTTGTATCCCAATGCCGACCTGACAGTCATCACACCGAACGCGTTCGCACCAGCGGCGGTTTGGTTGTAGTTTGGCGTGATGGCCTTGCTGGCATAGTCCACGTTGTAGTTGATGGTGTAGTAATTGCTGTTGGCGAACGTCAGCAATGAATGGTTGAGCCAGTCGAATGCGCTGACCCGGAACTGCACTTGCTGTTTTTGGTAAACGTGGAAGGTTCGATAGAGCGCCAGATCGTTGTCGAAATACGCCGTCATACTCATGTAGGGGAAATTTTGGCCGCCCTGCGTTCCTACAGCCGGAGCGTTGAAGCAGGCACCATTCAGGACTTGATGGCTGGCCAGGTTTTTGGTTGGGTTGCAGGTGAGCACCGGTAGAATCGGGATGGCCTCATCTGTCCCGAAGTACGTCGCGTCTCCTAGAGCAGTAGTGACCCCGTTAGCCGTTGCGGCAGCCGGCACACCGGTGTACTGCACAATCGATGCTGCTCCGTTATTGAAGTTTGGCACACCATTCCCAAGAAAGGCGGGAATGTAGCCGCCCTTCTGCCAGGTAGAAATGCCACTGATTGTCCAGCCGCTGCCCATCTGATTGAGCACGTTGTTCCCGGTATGAAGGGTGCCGCTGTTATAGGTGTAGGAGGAGTTGAAGACAAGTGGACGGTCGGTTGCGTTCGGGCCGTAGTTCCCACTTATGTTGTACGGGTCCTTTTGCAGGCCCGTCGCCAAGGTCTTTGACCAGGTCCCGTTCAAATTGAAGGTCAACTTTCCTGTTGTTTTGACCCACGACACTTGCAGGCCGTTGTAATTGCCGTAACCGGTGTTTTGAATCATGTAAGTTGACGCTGTACCGTACACGGCGCCGAACGGATGATAATCCTGATTCACATTTCCTGTTTTGGTGCCGTTGGTATTCGTGCCAAGTTTCTCCGGGTTGGTGGAAAGGACGCCGGTCACCGGATCCGGCGAGAAGAAGGCCCCGATCGGTGTCTTGTTCTGATTGGCCAGTTCGCTAAAGGTGCTGCCTTCGATGTCCTCGCCGGCATCGACCAATTGGCTGGTCTGGCTTCCGACATAGGCGACCTCAAGCTGCGATTTCCAAGGCAACCTCTGGTCGATCGTCAAGTTGTATGCATCGGTCATTGGCTGGCCGTAGTCGGACGGATCCAAGCCCCACTGTCCGCCCTGAACACCGCAAGGCGGAGTTCTAGTTGCTGATGGACATGTTCCCGCAGATGCCAGGTTGTGGATATTCTGCAACTGGAGTTCCGTTCCGCCGGTCTGGTTATAGCCCAACACCGTCTTCGCGGTTCCCATTGGTGTTGCACCATTGGCGATGGTGTTGACCTGGGTTACAAAGCGATACACGCCCCATCCGCCGCGAACCACGGTGTTGCCTGTGCCGAACACATCGTAGGACATGCCGAATCTTGCGTCGGGATAGACAAAGCGATTAGGTTGGCCGCTCAGTGGCACACCCGCGTCGATCGCATGCCAGTAATATCCGGGAGCGTATTTGCCGGAATAGTAATCTGAAAATACGCGGCTAGGATAGAATACGGCGATGCCAATGTGGTCGCGGTCATACCAGTGGCCCACGTGTTCCATGCGAATGCCAAGATCCAACGTCAGGCGCTTGGTCGCTTTCCACGTGTCGTCTATAAATGCCGCTGTCGTCATCTGGGCCGCATCGCCGATGGGCGCCGCGCTGTTCTCACTGTAGTTATTGGCAAGGCCGTTGACGAATTGTGCAACCGAGTTTTGCGGCGAGCCAATGGTCACACCAAGTATCGGTTTGCCCAGGAGATCCGCGCCTGCGAGATTTGGGTTCTGGCCGGCATTGAAGTTCATGGCGCCATCTTCGTTATAGGTAAACGAGCTTTGGAAGTTATCCGTGGTCTGCGTGAATCCGCCCAGTTTGAGGGTGTGTAATCCCCATACCTTGGTGATCGTAAGGCCGAACTGCGGCGCTTCCTTTTTCACCGCATATATGCCTGGGGGGTTCTCAAAGATCGAAGCCTGCGAGAAATCCGGGAAGGTTTCGCTGCCGCCGCTGCTATACGCCGGAATGTTGAGAGACGGAGTGGAAAAGACCTTGCCGTATGTGTAGCCAAGCGTGGTCCGATACGCCGCCGAGGGTTTTGGGGTAGTAAACGGATAGCTGCCATAGGCCCATGCTGCCATGAAGTCCGCAGTGGTTGTCGAGTTGAAGGTGTGCACGATATGGCCAGCTAAGGTTTTGCCATAGTCTTTCTCCACCTCTGCGCCTCCCGGATACGGGATGGAGTTGCCTGGCGTCCAGTAGAGGTGCGCGCCAATCTGCGGACTGCCACCTGCGAGGTTCGAGCTGTATGCCTGCTGATAGCTCCCGTAAATCTTGGTGTTGTCGCCCAACTGGTAATCCAGGCGCACACGCCAGATCCATCCATCGGGAGTGCTCGGGACCGGCTGGTAGTAGTTGTACCCGCCGGGAATTTTGGACGGATCGGCATTTGCGGTGGGCCAGATTTTGGCCAGAGCTGCCGCGCCAGGATCGAGGAATCCAGCAGGAAATTTTTGGCCCGCATCTGTTATGTACGTTGTGGTTCCAGAGGTGTATGTCCCAGTCGCGGCCGGGGTCGGCAACGGCGCCGATATGGTGGCTCCATTTGCCAGCACTGTTCCGCCAAGGTCACTGCACCATGATCCTCCGGGAAAGCCGCCGGGAGGTTTGCCTTGGAAGAATCCGTGCGGGCAGAGGGCCGCGTTATCGGTGTTGTCCATTGAAAAGTCGCCTGCTAGCATCTCTGGGGTTGGGATGTAGGACTGTGCAACGTTGGAATTGCCTTCGTTCTGCAGCCACTTCTCGTAACCGCCCCAGAACAACAGCCGCTTATGCGTGCCGGGAACTGGACCACCGACACTGCCGCCCGGATAGTAGTCGTGCGCCGGCCCTTCTGGAGTGCCATTATGTTTTTGTTGCCAGCCGTTTGCGTTGAGGACGTTGTTGCGGGCGTTGAAATAGACATCACCGTGATAGTTCGCGGTGCCCGACCGGCTGATGGCGCTAACCACCACCGGTCCGAAGGCTTGATCGGCTCCCTGGTTTGAGGCTTGCACGCTGACTTGAGCCGTCATCTCCGGGGCGATGATCGTGAGTGAGTTTGCCATGTTTCCGATGTCGATCATTTGCGCACCGTCTTCCAATACGCCGGTGCCACCGCGATTCACGGCGCCGTTGATGCTCATGCCGCTGCCGATCGAACTTTCGTCGACGGTGACGTTAAGGTCGCTGAACGACGCAGATGTCTGAGTGAGACCTCCCGATTGCGTCGTCGTGCCCGGCAACACCTTCAGCAGTTCGCTGGTGTCGCGGCCTTCGAGCGCGAGGTTTTCAATATCCTGAGAACTAAGAACGTCGACCTTTGAACCGTTTTCAACGGGAATCATCTGCGAGTCTGCGCTAACCGTCACCGTCTGGCTCTCGGAGCCGACGGTGAGCGCAAAGGCCGGGACCGTACGCGAATCGCCAGCGTTCAGTACGATGCCGGTTATCTGCTTGGCCTCAAAACCTTTTGCCGACGCCTTCAACGCATAGGTGGCGGGCACCAGGGATGGGAACGCATAAAGCCCGGCCTCATTCGTTTGAACCGTGTGTTTTTCCCCGGTAGCTTCGTTGATAAGGGTGACTTGCGCCCCCGCGATTACGGCTCCCCCGGGATCTTGCACTGTTCCCGAAACAGTTGCGGTGGTCTGGGATCGCATTACCGGCGAAAACAAGAAGAATGCGATAGCAACGAGCAATAGCGGAACGATCTCCCGCAGATTGATTGGTCGCCGATGCCGCCGAATCGGCGTTTTTTTGGGGAAGTCACACACCGGGGTGATGCAGGCCGGCGTCTGCTTACAAACACTCTTGCAAATCATGGTGCCTCCTGATGTTAAAGCTCAGCAGCCGGATATGCTTCCATTCCGGCCGGGGTCATTTGGGACGAAATATATGCTGAATCGCGAAAAATTGTCAATGATATTTTCGCGTAGAAAAGCGATTTATCTAATCACTTATTTCGACATGACCTGGCTCGTGACTTGCTGACCGAAGAGCATCGGCAAGTCAACGCGTTTATTATCAATGAATCATCAGCGATATCTTCCGTTCAGACTATGGCGAAAAGTGACCGAATGGCCCGGAATATGACCATTCTGGATGTCCGTCACGTACCGTCATATGTCGGCGTAGAGAGATACGAACCGTGATGGTTCGCGATGCCATTCCCCAACGCCTCAAGCGGGGCCGGGGACTCGGAGAAGCCATTCGGCTGCTCTCCGCCGACCCGGAATTGTGCGCCTAACCTCAACCGCTCTGAGCACATACGCATTGTTCGACGCCGCGCCGCCCATGCTATACTCCGTTACGATTGAAGGGGGCGGCCATGGTCAATTACACCGGGAAGGCCGATCGGCCGATTCTGCATAGGTCGAAGGACGTCTTCAATCCTCAGACAAATGAAGAGCGCGACGAGGTGCGGAGGCAACTCCAGAATATCCTCGAAAACCCTGTCTTCCACAACAGCAAGCGCTATTCGGCCGTTTTGAAGTATCTGGTCGATCGAACTTTGGAGGGGCGCGGCGATCAACTCAAGGAACGGACCATCGGCATTGAAGTCTTCAACCGCGCTCCTGACTATGACACCGCGGCAGACCATGCGGTTCGGAGTGCCGTAGCCGAGGTTCGGAAGAGGTTGGCCCAGTATTACCAACAGGCTGAGGGCAGCAAAGTAAAAATCGAAGTTTCGCCCGGCTCCTATGTGCCTCAATTTCGGTGGGCCGAAGAGCAGTTCTCATTGTCGTCTTCTGCATCGCATCGTGACCAGAATCAAACCGGGGACGCGCTCGCCTCACCATCTGCGGACCGAGTGAGTCGCCACGCATGGCTTCGCGTAGAGTGGTTCACCGCCATGTGCCTTATTCTGCTTGCATTCCTTGCTGCGTTACTGGTGGGGTCCGCACGGAAGCAGGACGCCTTCGATAGCTTCTGGAAGCCGATTCTGTCGTCGCATGCTCCTGTCCTGCTTTGCATCGGGGATGTGGAAGGCGGGCAGGCATTGCCGGGCCAGAACTCCAACCTTGATCCGAAGCTGTCGCTAAGGGAATTCCATAACTCGCCGTTTGAAACGGTCAATGCGTACGACGTGATCACCATGACCAAGTTTGCGGGATTGATGCAGGTCAGGGGACGGCAGTTTGAACTCAAGTCACAATCCGATGCCACCTTTACCGATCTACAGAACGGCCCCACCATTCTCGTTGGATTATTGAATAACAATTGGACGGAACGTCTGATGCCAAAGCTTCGCTTCACGGTGGAACAGGACGCAGACAAGGTTACGATTCTCGATAGCAATAACCCATCGCGCCATGACTGGTCGGTAGACTATACAACCCCCTACATGGATGTGACGCGAGACTATGCGCTTGTATTGAGGATGCTCGATCCGAAGACGGAACAGACGGTCGTCGTGGCAGCCGGCATCACTGTCTTCGGTACTTATGCTGCGGGAAATTTACTTACCAATAGAAGCGAAATGAAAAAGCTGGCCGCGATCGCTCCCTCTGGATGGGAAGGGAAGAATATGGAAATCGTTCTATCGACCGATGTGATTCGCGGCCGATCGGGTCCTGCCACTATCGTCGCCGCGCAGTTCTGGTAGGCGCGGCCATCGTGAAGTTCAGATGGCCGCCGTCGTGGAAACAAGTGTCAGGGTGCAGGCGCCAACTGGCGCGCCTATAACTTGACTTCATTGAAGGGTCAGGCGTCCCGCAAGCGGTGTGTTGTCTGAGGACGGCCCTGCCAGCACCTCGTAATCGCCGGGCGCAGAGTTCCAGCGATCATTCGCCTCATCGAATGTCTGCAGGACGCGCGGATCGATCGAAACCGTGACCGTCTGCGATTCTCCGGGAGACAGAGAGACGCGCTTCCATCCGACCAACCGTTTATAAGGTTCGTCGGAGCCCTTAGGAAGTCTTGCGTAAACCTGAGCAATTTCGGTGCCGGGTCGATCTCCGGTGTTCTTTACGGTGAAATGTGCAACTTTCGAGACAGAATCAACGGTCAATCCGGAGTATGCGTACGTCGTGTACGACAAACCGAAGCCGAAGGCAAACAATGGCTGTTTGTGTTTCAACTCGGACCACTTATAACCAACTGCGGCGCCTTCATAATATTGAACGGAATAGCTGTCGATGGCGCCTCCGGGACTCGTGGGATTTGCATTTGCCTGCGGCTGAGTCTGAGGGGGTGGCGGTTGAATAGTCGACCGGGGAAGATCGTTGTCATTCTTCGGAAAGGTGAGAGGAAGCTTGCCGCTTGGATTTACGTCCCCGACGAGCACATTCGCGAGAGCCTTATGGCCTGAGCTTCCCGCGAACCAAGCCTCGACCACTCCGGCAACCTTGTCTACCCAGGGCATGGCGACCGCGCTGCCTGTCTCGAGCACAACAATCGTATGGGGATTGGCATCTGCCACTCGTTCAATCAAGGCATCCTGGTTGTCGGGAAGCGAGAGGCTGGGTACATCCATATCCTCCGACATCCACTGGTATGCAAAGACGATAGTTAAATCTGCACTCTTCGCCAAACTCGCGGCGGACTTGAGGTCTGCTCCGGAATCGAAGTCGATCTTCGTATTCGGCAATTTCGCTTGAAGAGCTTTCAACGGAGAAGTTGGGAACCACATGTGCTTCTGCCATTGGGTCGCGCCCTCGCCGGCGGGCATAATCGCATTGCCGCCGGGCGGGTCAACCTGCGCCGAGCCGCCACCGGAAAGCATTGCGAGGTCAGCGTGCCCGCCTATGATCGCGATGCTGCGGACTTTGGATGAATCGATCGGGAGCACCGTGGGGCTGTTCTTGAGAAGAACTATGCTCTTTTCTTCAATCCGTTGCGCGACTTCAAAACCCTGCTCTACATCCACGACCCTCTTTTGCGGCGGGTCCTCGACGATCCCTGAAAGGAATTCCGCATAGAGAATTCGTCGTGCGTGATCGTCGATTTCTCTTAGCGGCACTCTTCCGGCTTCTACTGCTGCTTTCAACTTCGAACCGAAGTATTCATCCATCGGCTGTTCTTGATCGAGACCGGCGGCGGACGCTTTCTCTGTACTATGGGTTGCACCCCAGTCGGAAAGAACAAATCCCTTAAAGCCCCACTGTTTTTTGAGCACTTCGCGCAGAGCGTACGAATTCTCGCAACCGAAATCCCCATTGATTCGGTTGTAGGAGCACATCACCGCGCCGGGATTCGCAAGGGAGATTGCGATGTGGAAAGCAAGTAAGTCGGACTCTTGCATGGCCCGTTTGGAGATAATGGCGTTGACAAACAGGCGCCCCGTCTCCTGATCATTCATCACGTAGTGCTTGATATCGCCAACGACATGCTGAGCCTGTTCGCACTTCATGAGATTGCCGACGACGGTTCCAGCGAGAAGCGGATCCTCGCCCCCATACTCAAATGTGCGACCGTTCCGGGGCTCGCGAGCCAGATCGACTCCACCCCCCAGCGTCATGTTGAACCCTTGCACCCGGAGTTCCTGGCCGATCACACTGCCAAACTCGCATGCCGAGTCCACATCCCAACTTGCCGCAGCCCCCAGGCTCGATGGCATGGCGGTCGAATACCGACCGTTCGCTCCGCTGTCTCTGACCCCATAGGCTGCATCCGAAATCACCAAAGGTGGTATGCCAAGACGCGGGACGCCCTCAACGAATCCCGCTCCACCGTTTGCCAGATGCGTGAGCGGCATCTGCCATTCAGGGGCATATGTCATACCATTGCCGTGCAAGAGCGCTAGTTTTTCATCGAGTGTCATCTGCTTCAGCACGAGGTCCGCTCGTTCCTCTGGGGCGAGACCAGCATTCCTCCAACGCCGGTCGGCACTTTGAGCAGTCGCGACGGATGCCGCCGACACGGCCCCAAGGATCGAGGCGAAGATGAATAAGAGACGAAAACTGGAGTCCCGCTTAGACCTGGGTTTCCGAGATGTATTCTGGAGAGCGACGAGAGTCATTTTGAGCCTTCCGTTCTGTTTTGAATGACAAACCTGGCGTTCTTGGTATGGAACTCTCTGAGGTACGTCACTCCGTTTACGCGCGAAGTGACGACGCCAGTTGTTTCTTGTTTCCGTTCGATCATGCGCGCGAAGACCGCAAAGGATTTGTCGTCTTCCTTCTTGATGGTTACCCGCACCCTGGAAGAGCATCGTCAACAGGGCAGCCCGCGCATGGTCCTCTTGGGTGGTCTCCTGCTTAGGGTTAAATCGTGTTGGATTCCCCGCATGTATGCAGATTAGGCAAGTCTGGACCTTATTTAAAGCTCCATCGTGCATCAGACAGGACACAAAGAGTGAATAATGTTTATTTACAGCTAGATAGCCTCTCTGAAGGAGGCGGCTCGGGGGCGCGTATCATACAGAGTTTCGGCCCCAAAGGTTGGATTACCAAGTCTGGACGGCAACAACAGTAGGTGGGCCGGGATGACCCTCAATGACGTTCGCTTCAATGACAGCTTCAAGATTCAGTTTGTCCCAGTTCTTCGGCGCTCTTTGCAGCACCGCGTCCAAGTACGCTTGATTGGAAACGACCTCGCTTGCAGCTTCGGTTCCTTCCCCCAAAATGCCGGCGAGTATGATGACAGGTTCTCCTGTGACCTTGTCGTGAAGTCTCGCTACAACGGCGTAGTCGCGAGCGAGGCTTTTGCCTGGAACCTGCCATTCAAGCGTCCAGTCTTTTGGAGGCGAGGTCGTTCGATCGACCACCATGCGAACGTGGTGATTGTCGTATTCGAATCCAATCGGCAAATCCTGCGTGATGCGCATCGTCCAGGGATTGTCGAAAGCGCCTATCAAAACGAATGGGCCTTCTCGCAATTGAGCGAAACCGGTATCCGAGGCGGCCATTACGCGAAATTCGCCATTCTTCGGCACGATTGGCGCTATCGAACGTGCGAGCGTAATCACGTCAAAGACATTCAGACTGCCACTCTCTCCGGCGGTAACCGAGGGGACCGTTCTGCTTTGAAGATCGACAGAGTCTGTCGGCACGCCCAAACAGTACGTAACCCGACCTGAAGTTGAGGTGATTGGCCCCCAGAAGCGCGCTAGATTTGACGGCTCGGCGGGGCGTGCGGCGGGAACTGGAACTCTTACGCGCCCGATACCGAAGCCAAGAAGCACGGCGAGAAACAGAGCTATCGCTGTTAACAGCCAGTTGTGAACTGCAAAACGTGCAAGTTTTCTTTTGGGGTTTGCCGACAGAATTTCAGACGCATTTGCATGTTGAGGCAACGACTCAACATGCTCCGCGGCCCCCTGTATGTCATGGGAGGCGGAGGGATGATGTGTCAACTCTCGAAACGAGGGGACGTAGGAACCTAACGGCAACTCGATGACAAGCTCCCCCGCATGGTCGGGGCTGTAATAGTACTGAATGAGCCTTTTCCGAACCTCAGCCGCAGTCGTGCGCACCACGGGATCTTGATTTACATCGTAACTCGGCTCGCGCCCGAAAGCCTCGACACCGATCGTTCGCTCTTTAAGATCGTTCGCATTACCAAGCAGCGTTTGCTCGACTGTGTATGTGAGCAAAACCGGGTATCGCTTGCTATGGGTAAACAAAGGGTGCGCGACGAGGCGTCTGAGCTGTTCACGAACCAGTACCGCCTTTGGTGTCGATTCAGCCCAGATCGTGCGGTTGTCGGGTTGTGGCGCTGTCCCCATCGTGCATCCTCGCGACATGTCTGAATGAGCCGCCCGCCGCTAGCCAAGGTGTTCATGGCATTTCGAAATTCATTCCCGCGAGTTCGCACACGCGGTAATCGCATCTGAGATGACTGCGGTCGGAGGGAGAGCTGTCTCAAGCCTCCAATCATTCCATACTTAACTATAGTTGCCGAATTGCAATCCCGTATTATACGTTTCGGTGACGGCCATCGGCCAACCCCCTCCCGTTGTCGATTCTTTGAGAATCTGGGGATCGGTTTTGAACATCCGGACCCGATGGTTATGGTGGATGACTTGTGAGAGATACGTTTCAATCTCTTATTGTTTAGAAATTCAATCTATAGCTCGAAAACCATATGAACAGAATATGAATCATATGAATCGGACAGAATCGGGCATCTGTCGCAGAATCAGGATGTCTGTCGGCACAATGCCAGCCAATCAACCTCACTTAAAGATCCGTCGAAAAGATGGCCGATCGACAGAGAACCCAAAGAGGGAAACATGGCAAAACGCGATCGGGGGCTTCAAGATCCGACGAAGCTGGGAACGCTCGACAGCGACACCGGCTTGTATCAAGTCATCATCGAAACTCCGAAGGGTAGTCGCAATAAATTTGCTTACGATGCCGGGCAGCGGATTTTCTCGTTGAAGAAAGTACTTCCCGCGGGCATGGACTTCCCTTACGACTTCGGATTTCTGCCGCGAACACTTGCAGACGATGGAGATCCATTGGACGTTCTACTGTTGATGGACGAGCCTGCATTTCCCGGTATTGCAGTTAAGGCAAAGATCATCGGCGTGATTGAAGGCGAGCAGATTGACGGCAAAAAGCGAATACGGAACGATCGCATTGTTGCAATTGCTCAAGCCAATCACATGTACGCCGATATTAAGAAGCTAGAAGATCTTCCCGGTCGTTTCTTGAAAGAGCTGGAGGAATTCTTCGTGAACTATCACAATCTCGAAGGCAAGAGATACAAGCTCATGGGTTGTCATAGTGCTCAAACTGCAAAAAGACTCATCGAAGAGACCTTGCTATGATGGACGCGCTGCCTCGCTTCGTCGTCGGAGGCGTCTTAGTGACTGCGTTAGCGATTTTCGACGATCTGCTATGTCCCAACAGCATTGCCGGATTGTTCGGCACAGCACCTTCGGTGGCACTGGCATGCGTTGCCCTCACCCTCAGGGAACTATCTTGTGAAAATTTTCGGAGCACGTTGGCTTCTGGTTTTCGCAGATTGTCGAGCACTGGCGAGCGATGTATCATGGCTTGAGGGCGTCGGATGTGAGCTTGATCTTACGGCCTTTTTGCCCCAAAGGTAAAAGACGTGGCCAGCGGCTGATCGTCAAAGAGGAGCGGCGAGTCGACCTTAAGCTTTTTTCTGGAAAAGGATAGAGACATGGATTATCGGAAGTGGATATTGGCAGCGGCAATTGTGCTTCTGTCTTCGTTTGCCGCTGCGGCGCAGGATAGTTCCGAACTCAAGACGGACAAGGATAAGCTTAGCTACGCGCTGGGAATGAATATTGGGGAGAACTTGCGCAAGCAGGGACTGGAACTCGACCCCGCCGTGTTTGCGAAGGCATTCGGAGAGTCGTTCACGGGCGGCAAGACAGCGATGACCGACCAGGAGATGCAGACCCTGCTGATGGCAGTTGCGCAGGATATCCGGAAGAAGCAAGCGGAGAAACAGGCGGAGAAGGGCGAAGCCGCGAAGAAGGAAGGCGAAGCGTTCATGGCCGCGAACAAGACGAAGGAAGGCGTAGTGGCGCTTCCCAGCGGCTTGCAGTACAAGATTCTGAAGGCGGGCACGGGCGAGAAGCCGACGCTAGATGATACGGTGGTGTGCAACTATAAGGGCACTCTGATCAATGGTACAGAGTTTGACGCGTCTGAGAAGCACGGCGGCCCATCGACTTTCCCGGTAAAGGGCGTGATTGCTGGCTGGACCGAGGCTCTGCAGTTGATGCCGGCAGGATCGAAGTGGCAACTCTTTGTGCCGTCCAACCTGGCCTACGGAGCGCAGGGACCAGGAGACATTGGGCCAAACGCAACGCTGATCTTCGAAGTAGAACTGGTATCGATCCAGAAGGCCGCTACGCCGGCTGCGGGGGCATCGAAGTAGAAGACCAGTGATCAGCGATCAGTGTGAGGTCTCATCAGCGCCATGGCAAGCCGTCTGAAAAAAGGCGTGTAGATGACCGCGATTCTCGGCGCCAAACACAAATCCGCCCCTGAGAATATACGGCATAATGGCTACGCACTTCCCCTGGGCCAGCACTTCTTCAGAAGTGCCTTGATCTGGCAGCGCCATGATCCGGTGTAGTGTCGCTCCGGCATAAGCCAGGCGATATACACTTCCTCCTCGGTCAGTTCCCTTCCAGCCAATGCTCGTTAAAAGGGCGCTCGCACCGGACGATTTTGACCATCGAGAGCTTGGCCCGCATCGTTTGAGCAGGAAAGCTCAATGTGACTCTGCATGATTAAATGTCGGGCGATAACGGCACCAAACAGCATGTGGCAACATTGCTCCAAAATCGTCCGAGGTCTGGCAACTTTGCTGGGAAAGGATGTGCTGAATTGAACAGCAAGGCCATTCTCAGGATGACATACTTGCGCTAATCCCTTGAGTCAGGTTCCCCCTGAGTCGGGACCTTGGAGCGACAAGATGCCGAGTCCATTTACGACCCTCCTCATTGCCGACGATGAGCCGTCAGTGCGCCACTCGCTGTCGCAAGTGCTCGTTGAGATCGGACATAACGTCCGATGCGCCGAAGATGGCTTCGCCGCGTTGCGCGAGATCCGAAGCGAAGTTCCCGAGGTGCTTATTTCCGATCTGAATATGCCTGGCATGTCCGGCATCGAGTTGCTCTCGGTGGTGCGCCGGCGTTTTCCTACGATCCGGACAATTGCAATGAGCAACTCGTTCAGTGGCGACGAAGTGCCTTCCGGAGTTGCCGCGGATGCATATTACCAAAAAGGCAGCAGCATCCTCTCACTGATGAGAATCATGGAAACATTGCCCCAAGAAGAGCGACAGGCGCACCGACGCACGAACCGGAGCGCGACTGTTTGGATTCATCGCAACTCACATGAACCTTCTCAGGATGCATTCGTGACTATCACCTGCCCGGAGTGCCTACGGACCTTCCCGCAGACTCTAAGCTCTGGCCACCTGAAGCGCAAAACGGACTGCATTTACTGCGGAAGCGCGATTCGCTACGCAGTCGTGCCGCAGGCGGAACGGACACCACTGCCTATCTTTAGGCTCAAGTCCGCCAGGGGTGCGCGCATTGTTCGATCTGCATCCAACCTCAGCGACTGAAGCCCGCAACAGACAGAGTGAATCATGCTAACCATCACAGAAGTGAATATCATGGTGTCATCGAGGACAACGAGATACGTTTCGGTGCACAGGTGAAGCTCAGTTTGAAAAGCTCCGCGGGCGAATGCTGAATGCAGAAACAACATGCAGGGACTGTTAACGGGCAGGAAACTCCACCTCGACTTGGTCCATCTCAATGGATTCAATCGCTACTTAGATCGCTCGGCCCGGGCGTTATTACCGGAGCAGCGGATGATGACCCCTCCGGTATCGCCACCTATTCCGTCGCCGGCGCACAACTGGGAACCAGGCTATTATGGACTGCATTGATTACCTGGCCTTTGATGGCCGCGGTACAAATGATGTGCGCCCGCATCGGCAAGGTGACAGGGCAAGGCCTCGCGGGAAATCTCAAGCAACGATTTCCCAAGTGGCTGCTACTTACATTCGCCACTGCTCTATTAATTGCAAATGTGATCAACATAGGAGCGGACCTGGCCGGAATGGCCGACGCGTCTGCCATGTTGTCGGGGATTAACGCCCACTGGTTTCTAATTGCGTTTGCCGTCGTAATTTCATGGGCAACGGTTCAGCTCCGCTATCATCAGATCGCGAACGTGCTCAAATGGCTTGTGCTGGTGCTTTTCGCGTATCCGATTACTGCGTTTGTGGTGGGGGCCAATTGGGGTCAGGTGCTACGCGACGCACTCGTCCCATCGGTACCGCAAAGCAGAGATGAGTGGGCCATGCTAGTTGCGATCCTCGGCACCACAATCAGTCCCTATCTATTCTTCTGGCAGGCCAGTGAGGAAGTTGAAGAGGAGAAATCGGCCGGTCAGCGTACGCTCGCGCTGCGCAGAGGAGCCACATCCGAGGAGCTCGCTCTGAGAAACATCGATGTGGGCGTTGGCGCATTCTTCTCGAACATGGTCATGTTTTTTATCATTCTTACCACAGCGATCACCCTCAACCGGCACGGCATTACAAAGATCGAAACCGCAAAACAGGCCGCGGAGGCTCTTCGGCCTTTTGCCGGAAAGTTCGCCTCCACGCTATTCACCGTCGGAATTGTCGGCGTTGGATTTCTCGCTATCCCAACGCTCGCTGGATCGGCTGCATACGCGTTCGCGGAGACTCTTGGCTGGCGTCAGGGGCTGAACAAGAAGCTAAGGCAGGCGCGTTGGTTCTATGCACTGATTCTGGTATCGACAGGCGTGGGTGTAGGTCTGGATTTCATTGGCATCAATCCAGTGAAGGCACTCTATTGGACAGCAGTCATCAATGGTCTGCTGGCGCCATTTCTTCTCGTTGCGATCTTGATCGTCGCTTCCGACAAGAAACTGATGCAGGGCCAGCCGAGTTCCCGCCTGGGATGGGTTATAGTCTCAGTCACTGCCGTAGCTATGTTTGTGGCCGGCGTCGCGATGTTTGTTGTATAGAGCCGTGCCGAAAGCGGCAGGGGAGCGGCTTCGCGGGACGCCTGGAGATCCGGCAGCGAGCGCAATCGGCAGGAGTGGAATCGGTGGTGGAACGAATGCGGGAAGAAAGACCGCCGAAATCGAATGTCGCTCGACCCACTTAACAAGATGGGCGAGCCGACAGAAGCAGAAAGCAAAACAAAGTGATCAATACCGTTGATGCGTCTCGATATCGGCAACACTATCGCTGTTCCCTGTTACGCAGGCAGCTTGCTGAACAGACTATTGGAACTCGAATTCAATTGTGCGATCACATCCTCGAGCGCCGTCTGTTGGGTTTCAGATAAGGTGAGTTGCGTTGAGACCGTCGCAATATCGGCCTGCATCAGGTTGCTCTGAGCGGTGGTGAGCTGTAGTTTCACGTTCGTTACAGCTTCGGAGGAGGCGGTAAGCTGGCTCATCGAGTCATCAATCGTCACCCGCTGCTGAGATACGTAGTTCAGCGCCGTGCCTAAGGCCGCGGTATCACTCACGGCCTTGGTGGTGTCGACCGTGCCGCTGGAATAATCTGCGACCAGGCTATTGAGCGCCCCGAAGACACTGTTTGAACCGCTGCCCAAGAATATCTGGCTGCCTGGCACGTTCAACTGAATCTTCTGCCCGTTCGGCGTCTCAAGATAGTTCACGCCTTGGTCGCCGCTATAGGTCGTTGTTGCGGGCGATGCAGCCGTTGATGCTGATGTAGTGAAGGGAGATGTGGAGGTCTGACCGCCGGCGAAGATGTACTGCCCCTGGTAACTCGTATTCGCCAGCGACTGTACCTCGTCGAGAATGCCGCTAATCTGATTCGAGACAGACTTGACGTCGCTCGAGTTCATGGTGCCGTTATTGGCGCTGGTGGCAAGCGAAATCGCTTGCGTGAGCTGCGTAACCACGCTGCCCAAAGCCGAATCCGCCACCTGTAACTGGCCCGTAACCTGGGTGGAACTCTGCGTGAAAGAATCATCCTGCTGAATCTGATTGAGCAGCAATGAATTCTGGCCCGCGCCCACTGGATTCTGGCTCAGCGATGTAATGCTCACTCCGCTCGATAGCTCCGACGATAACTGCTGCTCATTCACCTGGGCCTGATCGAGCGAACCCACCATGTTCGTCACGTAATAGGGATCCACACGCATCGCATTCCTCCACTAACTCGAATAACTCTTCCGCCGCCCGCGGCCCGCGCTTTCGCCGAGACGGCCTTGGCCGCCTTAGGAAACCGTCGACTGTTCCCCCAGGTTCAACGCCGAGTTCATGATGTTGTTCAACATCGCGAAGACCTGCGACGCCGCCTGATAACTTCGTTCCAACGTGGTCATCGAAGATGCCTCATCATTCAGATTCACGCCGGAAAGCGCATCATTCTGCGTCTTTAACTGCGTCACTGAGGCATTCTGTGCCGTATTCTCCGTTTGCACGCCGGAAACCGTCGCGCCCAGCGCGGTGACGAGATTCGCATAGTAATTCGTCGGCGTCTGGCCATTCACAATCGTCTGGTTGGCCAGGGCAGCCATCGCCGTGGCATTCGAGTTATCGCCCGTTCCATCGCCCGCGCCGGCCGCCGCCACATGGTTGGGATCGGTCATCACCACGCTCATGTTCATCGCGCTGCCGGCCACCACCGTTGGTTCATTGAAGATGTTGAGCGGAGCAGTCGCCGTGCCGGTCGCTCCGTCATAATCGGTGCCCGCATTGTTCTGTGCATTTACTGCTGTAGATATGCTGTAGGCCATTTGGTCCAGTGAACCGAGCACACTCGGAATATCCTGATTGAGTGCCGTGAGATAACCGCCCACTGAACCGCCACCTGCAGCCAATTGTGAAGTGATATTCGTTCCGCCCAGAAAAAAACTCATCGAACCGTTTACCAAGCCATTGGTCAACTGGTAACTCGTCGCTCCAGAGAGCAGCGACTGGCCCGATGTCGTCGTAATCGCCAATCCATTATTCTCGGTGGTAATCTGATTGATTCCGATCAACTGCGAAAGCTGGCTGATATCCAGCTGACGCTGGTCCTCAAGCGCTCCCGCATCGGCGTTGGGCGAGGTGCTTGTGATCTGCTGATTGAGCTGGGCGATGGCGCCAGTCAGCGAATTCACCTGACTGGTCACACCGGCCGCCTCCTGGCCAAGAGCCTCGCTCTGAGAGTTCAGGCTGGCCGCCGCGTTCGAAATGTCGCCCGCCAGAGTGCCCGCCGCGGAGAGCACTCCCTGGCGGTACGAGTTGTCGGTGGGATTGGTCTCCAGCTTTGAAAACGAATTGAAGAAATTGGTAATATCGCTGCCAATATCTCCAGCCGTTGAACTGGACGAGCCAGAGTCCGGCGTAAACAGAGCCTGAAGCGTATTGAGCGCTGTCAGCCGCGAGCCTGAGGACGCAGCTAATTGCTGCTGCTGATCCAAGCGCGACTGCAGTACCCGATCCCGCTCCGAAGTCGATCCGGTCTCCGTTACCCCTTGCCCATACGAGACCCCGTTAATATTGAGCGGCTGATTTTCCTGCCAATCGGGCTTCTCCTCCGTGTAACCGGGAGTATTGGCGTTGGCCACATTGTTGGCCACCACGTTCAGGGCTTCCTGGTCGGCATCAAGAGCCTGAGACATGATGCTGAATGCGGAGTTAATTGTCCCCATGCCCGCTCTCCGTTCGCTGCCATTGAGACACTTGCGGAGCATCTGATTGGAAGCTGCCTTCGCGGTACTCCAGGCGGCCTTCGCGCAAATCCCGCAGACGGTTCATCACATTCAGATTGGCCCGCGTCACCTCCAAAACCCGCGCAAAGACGGCCATATCTCCGACTGCCTCTTTGGCCTGAGGGACCAGCGCAAGACGCGCCTTGCCATCCATGAGCGCCAGATCGCGGTTCAGAGCCTGGCACGAGAGCGCCAGTTCCTCCAGCCGCTCCGCATCCAGTTGCGCCAGCGACCGCGAAGCCTCTAGCACCAGCTCTTTCAACAACGGGTGTCTCCAACGCCCTCCATGCTCCCGCAATGCAATCGCTCCCTGCGCTGGTGACCCAGCGCTTCCTTTGCCCATTTTCCGTCTCGCAATCCACTCGCGTTCGTGCAGACGCCATCCACTTCGACAGCAAACTCGTCCTGTCTCCGAAGTCACGGCTGGATTCACATGAAACTAATCCTGGGTACCCAGCATTGAATCCACTACCTTAGAAGCCACTGCTCCGGCCGAGACGTTGTAACTGCCCGAAGCCAGCGCCGCCTGAATGCTGGCAACCTTGTCCATGCGGACACCCGAGTCGCTGGCCGTTTGTGAAACCTCGCTCCCGGCATTGCTAAATGTTGCCCGATCACTGCCCAGTGCGCTCCCGCCCGCGGTCGCGCCGCTCTTCGGCTGTTGCGTGCTCGCGGGCGCTGCCGCCGGTGTTCCTAAAAGAGACTTCAATCCTTCAAGACTGCTGCGAATGTCCATGATTTATGACTCCTTGCCCACTTCATCGACCTGTGTACTAATCACTCTAGTCATTCATAGGTTTTCATGACGGTATTGCCGTGCAGTTTCCCGGTTACTTGCATAGTAGCTGACTTGTTACCCTCATGAGCCAGCTGCCGCACAATGCTACTGGCAATCCCAAACCCGCCCATCTCGCTCAACCCTCGCCCCAGCGCTTCCGACGCGAACTCTCCCAGCGCTCCACCTGAGCCCGAGGACGAGTCATCATCTTCTCCGTTCACGTTGCTCGCCGTCATCGGCTGCAATAGTTCCTTCATCATCTGCGCCTCAAATTCATGCGCAGCATGTACCAATCTGGGCGATGGCGTGGATGGAGACGAAGCCACATCCATTCCTGCATTCGCCGCCGCTGTTGCTGCTATTGAAAGCATCTCATGCACCTCTTGGCACAACTGCGATATTAGAGAATTTCCAGGTCGGCCTCTAAAGCGCCGGCCGCCTTCATCGCCTGCAAAATCGAGATGACGTCCCGGGCACCTGCCCCTGTACGTTGCAATTCCTGGACCAAATCCTCAACCGTCGCACCTTCTTTTAAGTCAATGCGGTTCACCGGCTTGTCCTGGGCCGATACGGTCGTCTGCTGAACCACTTGCGTTGTTCCCGTCGATCCCATATTGGGCTGCGAGACTTCGTTCTCCGAGACAACATTCACGCTCAATCCGCCGTGCAGAATCGAAACCGGCTGCAACCGGACCATGCCCCCGATCACCACCGTCCCGGTTCGCTCGTTCACCACCACACGCGCCCGGGGAAATACATTCACCTCAACGGCCTCCACCTTGTCCAGCAACGCCGCCATGTCTTCATCTGGCGCGGCGCTTACCTCTACCCTCCGGCTATCCATCGCGTGAGCTCGCGGCGAACCCAGTGCCCGGTCAATGGATGCAGCCATCCGCTCGGCAGTATGGAAGTCGGCATCATTCAGTATTACGCTCACCTCGTGCATCTGCTTCAACTCAAAAGGCACGGATCGCTCTACCAGCGCCCCGCCCGGAATCCGCGCCGTGGTCGGGTGGTTTGACAGCTTGGTATTGCCCCCAGCCGAGGCCATGTATCCGCCCAGGACCAACGCCCCCTGCGCCTGGGCATAGATCTGACCGTCTGGACCATAGAGCGGAGTCATCAGTAGAATTCCCCCTTCGAGCGAGCGCGCATCCCCGGCCGAAGAGACCGTAATATCCATCTTGTAACCGGGGCGACTGAAGGGCAGCAGCGTGGCCACCACAAAGACCGCGGCCATGTTCTTCACCTGCATATTGCTGGCACTGTTCGATCCAGTCTGAGGAACCGTAATACCCATCCGCTCCAGTGTCGAGATCAGCGTCTGAGCTGGAAAGACCGTCTGCGAACTGTCCCCGGTGCCTCTCAGCCCCACCACCAGCCCATAACCTACCAGCTGATTCTCCCGAATCCCTTCAATGGTTGCTACGTCCTTGATCCGCGCCAATTGGCCCGCGGCCGTCGCCGCATGCGCCAGGGTGGATGCCGCAACAAGCGCCAGACTGAGCGCGATCCGTCCCGCGAGGCTCATGCCGCGCACCGATCTTTTACTCGCCACCCGCATCCCTAGATCCTTTTTCACCGTTCCCTGATCCCTGCTTCCGAGTTTCTAGAACACCAGCAGCTTCTCGATGAAGCGCACTACCGGGTTCTGCCGGTAGGTCGAGTCGTTCACAATGCCCTTGCCGGTCACTTCCAACTCAAGATCGGTCATGGCTGTCGACAACACCTGATTCTGCGCACTCACATCCTCTGGGCGCACCAGGCCGCGCAGCTTGATCAACTGCGTCTGCTGCGAGAATGTCAACTGGCGTGTTGCCTGCACCACCAGCATTCCATTCGGCAGCACATCCACCACCTCGGCGCCAAAGGTGGTCGTCAAACTCGAGTTGGTCGTACTCTGCCCCTGTGCCGAAAGGCCTGAAGCGGCTTGCATGCCCAGCAGGTTCTGCAGGTTATTCGCGGTCTTGAGCTTGCCAAAGAGTCCGGTCAGCCCGGAACTGGCACTGGAGGCGCGCGAGTTCTTCACCGCGCCGTCGGTTGATGCCGCCAGGCTTTCGGTCACTACAATTCCCACCACGTCATGCAGCCGGAAGGCCTTGGCATCGGTGCCCAGCCGCACCAGCCGGCCCTCCGCGCTCCAGATCGAGCCCAGCGTCAGCACCTCCGCTTCCTGCTGCGCCCGCACCCGCTGGATATAGGATTTCAAAGCCTCCTCGGGTGGAGTTGCCTTGCCCGCAATCCCCGGCGTCGACTTTTTGCTACCCAAAGCCTGAGCCGGCAACGCCGCAAACAGCGCCGCTATCACCAGCACCACCACGGTCCGACGATCAATTGTTGATAGCCTCATGGCCGCCCCTCTGTCTCCGGTAGAAGAGCCGCGCGGCCCGGCGCCAGGGCCACGGCCCGTACCACCTTGCCACCAATCGTCAAACGCACTTCGAAGATCGCGCCTGTCGCCGCCGGTTTCATCGCACGCGCCTCCAAAACCGCATCGACAACCGCTGTATGTTCTTCGACAATCAACCGGTCGCCCGAGCGTATGACAGGAACCGCGACCGCTTCACTCGCCCGGTTCGCAGCGCGCACAAATGTTTCGGCGGAGACGATCCGATGAGCCGCAACCAGCACCAGCCGCCCCGGTCCGCCCGGAGCCTGGTCATTGCGCACCAGCAGCCAGCGATCCCCGGTGTGCGGATCATCGATCTCGCGCACAATCTCTCCTTGCGCCGTCCCTGCAACCGAAACCAGACTGCCCGACGAGAGCATGACCTGGGCGCGGGACCCCGAGGGTGATTGAGCAGAGACTACGGATGCCAACGCAAATGCCAGCGCGATCCACCGCCATGAACTCATGGTTTTGACACCCTCCGCCGCCCTGCTGCTCGCCATACGCATGAAGGAACCTCGCGCGCTGATTTTCTATTGTCCACTGTTCACTGCCTGCTGTTCACTGTTTAGTGCGTCATATTATTGACCTGGGAGTACATGTCGTCGGCGGCTTTGATCACTTTCGAGTTCGATTCGTACGCCCGCTGCGCCAGCACCATCTGCACGAACATGGTGACGATGTCCACATTCGAGTTTTCCAGGTACCCCTGTTGCAGAGTGCCTAGCCCCTCGGTCCCACCTGGGTTGCCCAGCACCGGATCGCCGGAGTTGAGCGTGGCCTGCAAGAGATTCGAGCCCATGCTCTCCAAACCCCCTGGATTGGGAAAGGTCGCTAGTTGCAGTTGGCCGAGTTGAGAGGGATTCTGCTGCCCCGGTAGCGTCGCATTCACCACTCCATACTGGGTGATGGTGATCGCCGTGGCATTGGCTGGAATGGTGATGGTGGGAATGATCGGGTCGCCGTCAGTGGTGACGATCGTTCCCTGGTTATTCAACTGAAATTGCCCGGCGCGGGTGTAGTCGATGCTGCCATCGGGCCGCTGCACCTGGAAGAAGCCCGAGCCTTCGATGGCCACGTCCAGCGGATTCGAGGTCTGGTTCAGCGAGCCTTGGGTCATGATGACTTCCGTAGCCGCAGATTTCGTTCCCAGCCCAATCTGCAACCCCGCCGAGACCGTCGACTGGCTCTGTGCCGCGCCCGGCGTCACCAGATTCTGGTAAACCATATCCTGAAACTCCAATCGCAGCTGGCGAAATCCAGTGGTCGAGGAGTTGGCCAGATTGTTGGCAATCGTGTCCAGGTTCAACTGTTGCGCGCTCATGCCGCTGGCTGCGGTATACAAAGCTCGAATCATTTTGACTCCTTCGTTGCCGTCAAACCCTCGGCAGATCTTCGCTGGCAATCTTGTTGAATTCCGTGTGAAAAACGGTCAGCGCACGCTGCATCATCTCCGCCTCGCGCTGTACCAGGATCAGATTCATCGTCCCCTGAATCACACTCTGGTTAGCGTTCTCTATTGAGCCCTGATGGACCGAGGCGTTCTTTGCCAGCACGGGCGTGACCCCCTCAGGCCCTACGTAACGATTGGCCCCCTCGGGGGTCAACTCACTGCCCGGGGGAAAGGTGAAGACCCCAACCGTCGCTACCACACCGCCCGCCACCGAAATCACCCCATCCACGCCCACCGAGACTTCGCCTGGGGGAACGGGAATCAGTTGACCGGTGGGGGAAAGGACCGGGTCGCCAGCCGCCGTCACCAATTGTCCGCTCGGAGTGCGATGAAAACCGCCATCGCGGGTGTAGCGCAGTCCGCTGGGCGTCTGCACCTGAAAGAAGCCTTGTCCTTCAATAGCCAGATCCAATGGATTGCCGGTCTGCTCAAGCGCTCCCTGGCTCATATTCAGCCGGTCGCCCCCCAACAGGCCATAGTTGTTCACCGTCTTGCCCAATTGCGAGTCCTGGCCATCGGGCCCCATCAACACCGAGCGAAAGAACTCCTGCTCGGCTCGGTAGCCGGGGGTCTGCGCATTCGAGAGATTGGTGGCGGCTATGTCCATGGCCTGAGTCCGAGCCACCAGCCCGGTCATCGCCGCATAGTATCCACTGTCCATCTGCCGCCCTCCTCTAGCACAAGAGAAGCTTGCAGGTGGAGGACCGGATGGGATGGGGAAGTGATTAGAGAAAGATTAGAATCGGAAAATGTCTCTAGTGTCTAGCTACTAGCCGCTAGCTTCTGGCCCCTCGATGGGAGGATGAGGAGCGTCTGAAGTACAAGGGGAAGTGATGAGCTGGCAGCTTCCCCCTGTTTCCTGCCTTACTGCAGTCCGTCGCAAATAATGGTCACTTCGAAGCTGGCGTCATCGAACTTATACGTGTGGTGGAGCTTGAACTCGGGTGCCTGCACATGCAGGTTGTAATCCCGCCCGGTGATCACGGCGGGAACCGACAAGCCGCAGTTGGCCGCTAATTCCGGCACCTTGCCCTTCCACGACCCGGCAACCATATTGCAGATCTCGCCGATCCCGTCCTTGACGGTGTCGTCAATCTCGTCGAACTCCATGCCCGTCATGTGAGCGGCGATCTTTATCGCTGCCGAGGCCCCGCTGCGAAAAACGCAGGCCCCGCTCAACAGGCCGCCAAAGCCCACCACCGCAGTGACCGACTCCGGTTCGCTGATCTCGACCAGTCCCGAGTAGCGCTCGCAATTGATCCCCAGCATCAGCTTGAAGACTTCTTCAACGCTTCCATCCAGGTTCTTGGGATCGCTGACCTGCTGCACATTCTCTCGCAACGATAGCGTCATCTTACGCTCCATTTCCATAGTGCCACCGCCCCCCGCTCGCGCGATCGCGGACTTGCGTACACCATACAGTTGCACACCGTGCCTCCCGGCTACGCCGCATTGAGCAACGGCAGTACCCGTTCCTTCACTTGTTCGGCCGTAAACGGCTTGCGAATATATCCTTGTGCTCCCGCCAGAATGGCCTGCTTGACATGCTCCTCGCTCGACTCGGTGGTAATCATCACCACCGGGACGCCAGGAGCGAGATTCTGCGCCCGCAACTGACGCAAAAACTCCAGCCCATCCATCGCGGGCATGTTGATATCGGAGAGAATCAGGTCTACCTGCTGAACCTTCAATAAATCCAGTCCGTCGACACCGCTGCCGGCCTCATGCACCACCAGCGGGTCCAGACCCGCCTGACGAAGCGCGCGTTCCACAATCTTGCGCATCACCGAGGAATCGTCGACGATCAAAGCTCGTACTTCACTCATGCCCAGGCTCCTCTGCTGTTAACTCTATCGGCGCTTTCCTTCAATTCTTGAGCGGCAATTCTTCATCAGAGAGAATGATCGAGCGCCCCCGCTGCTCTTTCAATGCGTCCCAATCGAACAGATCAGGTCCTGAGTAGAGCCGCGCTCCGGCATTGCTCCCGTCTGCGGCCGCTGCCACATCCGCAGCCACAGGCAGTCGTGAACCCTCACCAGCTTGGAATAAACTGGCCGCGCCCGTTCAATGGCCTTAGAAAACGCATGCACGGCTGCCGGCTCGGAAGAGGCTTCTATCAACTCCACGGGGGGAAACCTGGCGTTCAACATGCGCGCATGGGCCGGGCCAAAGAGCGACTCCTGCACCAGCCCGCTCTCCACACGCAGCCCGCTCATCCGCTCGACCGCCAGGGCCACAACCGGATCCAGCCGGTCCTCAAATCCCAAATAAAGCAGCTTGCCCGCGGCCACCCGCAGCGGCAGCGCGCCAAAGGCATCCACAAATAGACGCGGCACCAGAACCGTCAGCGCCTCGGCATCGTGAAATTCGACGGGCAGGACCGGACAGCTCCATTGCAGGCCCAGCGCTCTGGTCACCAATTGCTCGCTGACACCCTGCTGCGAAACCAGCCAGCGTCCTAACCGCCCGGCTCCCGCCTGCTTCTGAGCATCGAGCGCCAGGCGCAACTGTCCCGCGGTGATCCAGCCCTGTTCGAGCATCACCAGGCCCAGGGGAATGCGATGGCGATGGCTCTCCTGTCCCAGACCTCTCCCTTCGAGCTCACGGCGCACCGCCGCTTCGATCCGCGCGGTCGTGCACGCCGCTGAACAGCTCCAGCCACCCTCGAAGACCGGTGCCGTGCGACTGCGCCAAAGATGCAACCAGCCGGAACCACAGTCCGGATTGGAGCAGGTTTCAAAGATGCCTCCCCGCGCACGGGCACGCACTCCGGCCACGATTTGAGCCGGCTCACCGGTCTCCCGGTCATAAAGCGCCGGGGGTCCAAGCGGAGCTTGAACGAGAGACATTGGCGTCATCCGGCTCGACAATTCACGGCTCTCTGCGCCACTTAGAATAGGCACCGTATGCTCTCCAAACGCTTTCTGGGCGAAGCCACCTCGGTCACCCGCAAACCAAAGTTGCCATTCACCAGCACCACTTCGCCGCGCGCCACAATCTTGTCGCCGACGATCAGGTCCACCGGGTCAGCCACATTACGATCCAATTGCACCACGTCTCCAGGACCAAGATCCAGAATCTCGCCCAACGGCAACTCCTTGCAGCCGAAGCGCAAAGCTGCTTCGAGTTCCACATCCAGCAGCAGTTCAATTCCCGCGCTCCAGTTGGGCGGCGCGGACTGCGGGGGTGCGGCGGCAGATGGAGCGGCAGACTGGGCAGCGGCGGGGGACTGAGCCGCCCCCGGCTTGGGAACGCGCACCTCGTCACGGACCAGAATTGTCCACGAGTGCTCGCCGGATTTCAACTGGAAGGCGCGAGAAACTTTGCTCTCCCCCGCAATCTGCTCAAATTTCTGAACGCTGCACTTCTTCCCGGTTTTCGCCAATAGCTCACCGGTCGCGGCATTGGCCACTTCCTGCAGCAGCTCCGCCCAGCCCGCTTTCTGATCTACGCCCTCGCCCATTAAGGGCGATTCCAGAACAGTGGGATCGAGCACTACGGCAAAGCGGCCCTCTTCGTCCCCCGCGATGGTCGCGGCAAAGCCAAAAGCACCGGCTGCCAGTGGTTTGGGCAGCGACTCGGCCAGCACCGGCTCTCCCGCCAAAGCCTGTGAGAACAGTGCGGTTGCAACATCGATCCAGCACTCCAAATAATTTTTCATGCCTCAGCCTCGGGAATCGGCTGCTCGAGGCGGGCAGCGCGATGGGCCCCCTGGCGAATCGCCTGCGCAGTCGAGAGCGCCTGCCCACCTACTCTCCACTCGGGCAACGTGTTGGCGGCCATATCCAGGCGCAGAACCGTTCCGACCTCCAGATTCTCGATGGCGCTTGCCGCCAAGCGCACCGACGGGAGTTGCAGGCTGCCGCCGAAGCGAATGCGCCGCGCCGTCATCTCCATTCGCGCCCGTGTATCGTCGCCGTGACGGCGGCGGCGTGACCAATCGGAGGTCAATCGGCGCAGAATCGTGTTGGCCACAACCGCCGGAAAAGCCAGGTTCAGCAATCCCGAACTATGCGGCATGCGAATTTCAAAACTCAGGCAAAGCGTCTTCTCGGTGACCGACATGATGCGCGCCACCTGGGTCTGCATCTGTCGGCGCTCGAAGTTGAAGCTCAGCCCCACCGGCTGCCAGGCCGCCGTCAACTCCCGGCAAATGATCTCGACCACGGAGGCCAGGATCGACTCTTCTATGTCGGTTAACTCGCGCAAGGGGCCATCCCGGCCCTCGCCGCCCAACAAAAGATCAATAATCGGAGGAGCCAAGGCCAGGTCGAGTTGCAGAACAGCCAGCGCGCCCAGCGGCTCCATACGGACCGAGGCCACGTAGCTGATTTCGGGAATGCGCAGCAGAAACTCGTTGAATGGAATCTGTTCGGCTGAAACCAGATTGACCTGAAAGCGGGAGCGCAGCCAGGCAGCCAGATTATGGGTAAGATTGCGGGCGAACAGGTCGTTCAACATGCTGATGGCGCGCAACTGGTCGGTCGAAATCTGACCCGCCGAGGCAAAATTATAAGGCACCACACGGGCCCGCACCTCGGTCTTCTGCGCCTCAGGCATACTGCTGCGCGCGGCTTGGAACAGAGCGTCGATCTCGTTCTGCTTGAGCGTCTTCTCCATCATTGCCATTGCGTGTCCTCGGAAAAACAGCTTCTAGCTTCTAGCCTTCAGCTCTTAGCTCTTAGCTGGGTACCCCATCCTTCGTACACTTGGCGAAGCGTGGGAAACCTCAACACCCTTGAATGCTCTGTTCCCAGTTCCCTATTCCCTGTTCCCTGTTCCCTGTCTTTTTCACCGTCGCGCCCGTTCCACCGGCTTGCGGGGGCGCAGCCGATCAAAGGCACCGCGCGCCGCCAGATCCTTGAGCGCGCCCCGCAGATGCACTACAGCGGAAGCATGGACCTGCGAGACACGCGACTCTACGACCCCCAGCGCCAGGCCGATCTCGCGCATGGTCATCTCTTCGTAGTAGTAAAGACTCATCACCAGGCGCTCCCGGTCGGGGAGATTCTGAATTGCCTCGGCCAGCCGCTCTTCCAGCTCACCCCTGAGGCAGCGAAAGAGCGGGTCTTCATCCGGACGCCCAGGAATATACGCCAGTTCCTCTTCGCCCGAATCTTCATTGCGCTCCATGTGCAAGGTCCCGATCTCCAGGCCCTTCAAATCCCCCAGCAGTTGCTGATACTCTTCGAGCTCGAGCGCCATCTCCTGCGCCACCTCGCCCTCGTTCGGGGCGTGCCCCAATCGCGCCGTAATCACCCGGATCGCCTCTTCCACAGCGCGGCCCTTGCGGCGCAACTCCCGAGGACTCCAATCCAGCGTTCTCAAGCTGTCCAGGATAGCTCCCCGAATGCGAAATTGCGCGTAGCTGCGAAACTGCACCTTCTTGGCTGGATCGAACTTGGTGAAGGCATCCATCAGTCCCACCACCCCGGCCGAGACCAGGTCTTCGATGTCCACATGCTGAGGCAGCCGCTCGTGAATCCGCCGAGCCAGAAAGCGCACAATCGGTAGATGCTCAAGCAGGACCCGCTCCTGCTCGCCGGTGAGTACCGGATTCTGCGCGCCCCCAGGCGGATAACCGTTCCCGGGAGCGCCCCGCCGCGGCGTTCCCTGACTGCCAACCGTATTCGCCGCGTCCATCCCCATTTGCCGGCCCCTTTTCACTTGTTCCACCGTGTGTGTTGCATTTCCCGCGCCGAAGAACGTGAACTTCTCCTTAGGAAAAAATCACCCGACGATCCATGCTTCCTTCCGCGCCCCTGAAAACCCGCGATCGCAAATCTCGACCCCTACCCTGTCCCCTGCCCCTAATCCTTGCTCCTGTTCCTTGCTCCCTGTCTCTCACCGCACCGTCCCCACCGGACGCAAACGAATTTCCGGAGGAATCTCCCCGGCGGCAATCACCGCCAGACGAGGAATCACCGGCTCCAGCCAGCGCTTGACGTGATAGCGGGCTGGACTAGGGCATAAAAGCACGGGAAGCGCCGCAGCGGAAGAGGCGGGGATGAGCCGCCTCAAAGAATCTGCCAGCCGGCGGACGACCGGCGTTCCCGGTGTGGCTCCAGCGGCCAGCATCCTCTGGCCCGTTTCGGGTGAGAGAGTGTTCAGAATCTCTTCTTCGAGAGCCCCGTCAAGCAACAGGACCGGCAGTTGGCCCTCTCCATCCAATAACGGTTGAATCAGCCTTCTGCCCAGCGATTGGCGCGCCGCCTCAACCAGCGCGACGAGACCTTTATTCACCGCCGCAGTCTCCAGCATCGATTCAAGAATCGTGCCCAGATCGCGGATCGAGACCCGCTCGCGCAGCAGTTGTTCCAGCACCCGGCCCACTTCGCCCAGGCTCAATAGCTTGGGCACCAGCTCTTCCATCAGCTTGGGATGGCTGTCATTGAGAGAATCCAAGAGGCGTTTGCTCTCGGCCCGGCCCAGCAACTCGTAGGCGTGACGGCGGATCAGTTCTCCCAGATGCGTAGTGATCACTGTCACCACATCCACCACCGAATAGCCGGAGGCGATGGCCTGATCCTCCAGAGCCGGAGCAATCCAGATCGCGGGCACCCCAAAGGCTGGCTCCCGCGTTTCCTTGCCCGCCAGAGGACGGCGATTGGCGTCGCTCGAGACAGCCAGCAGTTGCGCCCCTTCCGTCTGCCAGCGGCCAATCTCCATGCCGCGCAGCGAGAAGAGGTACTCGCGCGGCCGCAAACGCAGGTTGTCACTGATGTGCACCGGAGGCACCAGAAAACCCATCTCGGCGGAGAGATGGCGGCGCAGAGAACGCACCCGGCTCAGCAGCTGGCCTCCTTGTTTTTCATCGACGAGCGGAATCAATTGAAAGCCGATCTCGAGCGTCAGCTCTTCCAGGCGCAGCAGGTTAGCCAGATCCGTGCTCTGAGCATCGCCTGCCTTCTTCTTCTCGTTCACCGCGGTTTCTGCCGGCGGAGGGGGCGCGGGCTGGGCCGCCACGCGGCGTGCCACAAAAAACAGACCCATCGAGACAATCAAGAAAGGAAGCTTGGGCAGCCCTGGAATCAGACACATCGCTCCCGACACCAGGCTGGCTACATACAACGTGACCGGCTTGGCCAACAACTGGGCGCGAATCTCGCCGCCCAGCAGCCCGGCCGAGTTGGCACGGGTCAGGGTGATGCCGGCAGCGACCGAGACCAACAGCGATGGGATCAGTGTCACCAGACCGTCGCCCACCGTCAGCACGGTATAGGTCCGCGCGGCCTCGCCCAGCTCAATGCCCTGCTGCAAGGTGCCTATCAAGAGACCGGCGATGATGTTAATGCCGGTAATCAGAATCGTGGCCAGTGAATCCCGCTGGTTGAAGCGCGCCGCCCCATCCATTGCGCCGTAAAACTCGGCCTCGTGTGCAATCGCCTGACGCCGCCGGCGTGCCTCGGCCTCGTCGATCAGTCCGGCGTTCATGTCGGCGTCGATGGCCATCTGCTTGCCCGGCAAGGCGTCGAGGGTAAAGCGCGCCGTTACCTCGGCGGTGCGGACGGCTCCATGCGAGACCACCAGAAACTGAATTGCGATCAGGGCCAGAAAGAGTACGAAGCCAACTACATAGTTGCCGCCTACGACAAACTGCCCAAATGCCTCGATGACCTTGCCGGCAGCCGCCGTGCCCTCTGAGCCGTGCAGCAGAATACGGCGGCTCGAGGCGATATTCAACGCCAGCCGAAAGAGCGTCAAGAGCAACAACAAGGTGGGAAAGACGCTCAGCTCAACGGCGCGGCGAATCTGCACCGAGGAGAGAAAGACGATGATCGAGGCGGCCATCGAAAGCGCAAGCAGAAAGTCGAGTCCGGCGGCTGGCAGCGGCACCAGCATCACGAAAATCACACTAATTGCTACCAGCGGCAACACATACTCGCGCAGCCGATGAAGGAACGAAACTGCGGACACGGGACCGGATGCTGAACCGGGAGCCAAAGCGGTGGTGCTCATTGCGGACCTCCTGCAAAAGGCGGAGCAGTGGAATTGGGCCGCCGCGATTGGGCAGCCGCCCTGGACGCCGCTTCGCGGGCGTGCCGCTCCCGCATCTCGCCCTCCAGGCGCTGGCGATAGAGGTAAGCCAGAATCGCCGCGACCGCGGCATACAGATCAATCGGAATGGGCTGCCCAACCTCGACCGAGCGATAGAGCGAACGGGCCAGCGGCGGGTTCTCGATGATCGGCACCCCCGCCCACCGCGCCTCAGCCTTGATCTCTTCGGCCAGCAGATTGCGCCCCTTGGCCATCACCTTGGGTGCCTCCATGGTGCCAAAATCGAAGCTTAGTGCCACCGCATAGTGCGTCGGATTGGTGAGCACCACGGCCGCCTTCGAGACGTCGTTTTTCACCTTGCGGCGGCGTGCCTGGCGCTGCAAATTGCGGATGCGGCCGCGAATCTGCGGATTGCCCTCGGTCTCCTTGAACTCATCGCGCAAGTCCTCGCGGCTCATCTTCAAGCGCGACTCGCGGCTCTGCCACTCAACCAGGTAGTCGACCAGCGACCAGGCAAAAAGCAGCCAGGAAGCGGCCAATAGCATCCCGTAAACATCGGCGCCCAGCTTCTCCAGGCGCGTGACGGAGAACGGAGGCATCGCCAACTGCCGGGCAATGCGCTGCACCGCGAAAACCGCAAGGAAGGTAGCGGGAATCAGGGACTTGGCCAGCCGCGCGGCAGCGCGTAGCGAAAACAGGTTCTTGACGTTTGAAACCGGGTTGATGCGATCCAGCTTGAAGCCCACTGAGCCCGGGTGAATGTTGATTCCGCCGGTTTGCAGAACACCGACGCCAAGTGTGGCCGCCGCTACCGCCGCCATCACCATCGCCGGTGGTCCCAAAACGTGAAACGTCAGCCGGCGTAGCGCGTCGAGCGTCGGTTGAATCTCGGACGGCTCCCAGCGAGCCGGCATCCCCAGTTCTAGAAAAGCAGCAAAATTGGCGCGCCAGACAATCAGCAACTGGCTGCCCAGAGCGCCCAGCACCATCACCCCCGCCAGCGTGCCCGCCGCGCTCGACAACTCGCGGCTGTGCAGAATGTCGCCATCCTTGCGCGCCTTGTCACGCCGGTGCTGTGTTGCCTGTTCAGTAGGCTCTCCAGGCATCGGCTATCCTCCCAAGCTCTGGCCCGGCGCAGCAATCAGATGCTCCGCCAAGTCCAATAGCCCTCCGAAGCGGGCCTCAATGAAACGCGGCCACAGGGCCAGCGAGCCGGTCAAGAGCGCAAAACCGGTCAGTGTTTTCATCGGTACGGTCAGCATCATCACCGGCAGTTGCGGGCTGAGCTTGCCCAAGAGAGCTACCGCCACCTCGGCCAGCATGGTTGCGGCCAGCACCGGGGCGGCCAGTTCCACGGCCGCCAGAAAGATACCCCCGGCGGCGTGCACAATCTCGAGTCCGGAACTCGGCGCAAGAGCAAATCTGCCCAAAGGCGCCACGCGAAAGCTGCGCACCATCGAAGCCAGCAGTACTCGGTCGAGGCCTGAGGTGATTACAACCAGCGTGCCCATCAACTGAAAAAGGTCACCCAAGAGAGGAGTCTGGATCGAGGAGGTCGGGTCCAGAAGATTGACCATCGAAAAGCTGAACTGCACGCCCAGAATCTGGCCGGCAAAAAGCATCATCTCGTTCAGTAGAGTCAGCGTCAGGCCATAGACCAGCCCCACCGCCAGTTCACCCAGCAGAGCGGAAAAACCAAGAGAGACGTGCGCATTCGGCAGCGCAGCCACCAGAGGGGCCAGCAAATATGCGACCGCGCCCACAAACACCGCCTTGGTACGCAAGGGCAGAGCCGTCGATGAAAAGAAGGGAGCAAAAGCCACCATCCCGCTCACCCGAACCAGGGCCAGCGTCATCGCGATCAGAAAGCTCGACCAATCCGGCATCTTCTTTTAGCCTCTAGCTACTAGCTCTTACCTGTTCGCCCGTGGCATCTGAACGCATCCCATTTCTATTTCGTCTGAGAGCTGCGAACCTAGGCATCCGCTCAAAATCATTTACATTTCCCGACTCCAACAAACAGCTCATAGCTAGCAGCTAAAAGCTAGAGGCTGAAAGCTATCCAATATAGCGGCGCAGATCGCTCAGCAGGACAACGGTGTAGGTCGCCATCCTCCCCAGAAACCAGGGCATTCCCACCAGCAGAATCATGGCGATGGCCCCCAGACGCGGCACACTGGTGAGGGACTGCTCCTGCAAGCTGGTCAAGGTCTGGAAAAGACTCAGTACAAAGCTGAGCACAATCGTCGCCAGCAAGAGCGGCGCGGCCAGAATCAAAGCCTCTTTCATCAACTGGCGCAGCAGTTCGGCAACCATGTCGGGCGTCATCGGGCATCCTTTCCGAACAACTCAAGCAATCCAGCAACAGGTCAGAAGCTCTTCAACAGCGAATTAGCCAGCAGGTTCCAGCCGTCCACCATCACAAACAGCAGAATCTTCAACGGCGTTGAGACCACCACCGGCGGCAGCTGGAACATGCCAATTGAAGTCGTGACCGCGGCCGTGACCATATCGATTAAAAGAAATGGAAGAAACAAGACCGCGCCAATGGCAAAGCCGGCCTTCAACTCGGAGAGAATGTAGGCCGGCACCACCACCCGCATCGGCAGGTCATCGGCCTTCTCGGGGCGCGCAATCTGCCCGGCGGCGGTAAACAGCGCCAGGTCCTTCTCTCGCGCGTACTTGAGTAAAAAATGCTTGATCGGCTGAGCCCCGCGGTCGATGGCCTCCATGCCCGTAATCTGCCCTGTGCGGAAGGGTTCCACCGCCTGCTGGTCCACTTGATTCAACACCGGAGTCATCAGAAACCAGGTCATCATCAGCGCCAAGCCCATCAGTGTGGGATTCGAAGGCGCCGTTTGCGTGCCCAGCGCCTGGCGCAGAAAGTGGAAGACCACGAGCAGCCTGACCATCGGTGTCATGGCCATCAAAATCGCCGGCAGCAAGGTGATCAGCGTCAGAACCAGAAGAATCGTCCAGGGCGTCGAGTCAGAAGGATGAAGACGAGCATTCAGGTCTGGCAAGAGCGGCACCGAAGCTGGTGCGGCCATGCTTAGCAGAGCCCAGGGAATTACCATGAGACCCTCGCCGCCGGCCGCGCCGGACCCGGTTGCCGATTCAGCGCAACCCCCGTCCGCTCATCGAGCGGATAAAAAGCTGGCGCGCCCTCCGGCGAAGTAGCCACCAGGAAACGTCGTCCTTCGGCCTCAACCAGCGCCAGCGACTGGCGCGGAGCCAATGCAATTCGCTCCAAAAGCTCAAGCCGCGGCCGCCGCCGTCCGCCAGACCGCAAACGGCCCAGCAGCCAACCCGCCAGCCCGCCGACTTGTGCCATCTTCGCCATCTTGTCCTCTTGCATCCCCCGGCCTTTCTCGCGCCTTAGATTTACTTAAGAAAATCCAACTCCGGCCCTCTGATCTCAGACCAGCCGTGTCACACGCACCGCCAACTGCGTCTCGATCACCTCAAACTCGCTCCACGCCAGTTGCACATCTCCCGAGGCCAGCGGCATATCCTCGCCATGCGCCCACTGCGTCTCGATCACCAGCCCCGGCTCCATGGAAAGCAAATTGCGTACGCGGAAATCCCGCACCGGTACGGCCACATCCAATTCCACCGGCAGCCGCGCAATCGCTCCGCTTAGCACAATTCCGGGCGCTGCCGCAGGCGAACGATGCGAAGGCACTAACGCCTGCTCGACGGATCCGGCCGCCTTCCCGAGGTCAGACGGAAGTGGCGGCGCGACCGGTGGAGGAGCGATCGGTTGCTGCGGTAATGATTGAGCGGTGGCCATTCGCTGTGAATTGAAGCAGAAAGGTGACCAGAAGCAGGACAGCGGAATTAGGAAAAGCTAAGAATGTCCGTCCCGCCCCGCGTCAAACCCGCCAGCAACATCGCTGCTACACTGGTAACAGACAGCTATATGCGGCTTTCCAGTGCGCCAAGCATGGAATCCGCCTTCAATCGAGGTCCAAGTTCATGCCTGAGTTCAATGGAAACAAACCCGTCGCCGCCACCAGTCTGCGCCTCAAAATCGGCCTGGCCGAAATGCTCAAAGGCGGCGTCATTATGGACGTGATGAACGTCGAGCAGGCGCGCATCGCCGAAGAGGCCGGAGCCACCTCGGTCATGGCCCTTGAGCGCGTCCCCGCCATGATTCGTGCCGAAGGCGGCGTGGCTCGCATGGCCAAGCCATCGCTCATCCGTCAGATTATCGCCGCCGTTTCCATTCCGGTCATGGCCAAGGCCCGCATCGGTCACTTTGCCGAGGCCCAAATCCTTCAAGAACTGGGCGTCGACTTCATCGACGAGAGCGAAGTACTCACCCCCGCCGACGAGGCGCATCACATTGACAAGCACGCCTTCACTACGCCCTTTGTCTGTGGCGCGCGCAACCTGGGCGAGGCTCTGCGCCGCATTGCCGAGGGCGCGGCCATGATCCGCACCAAAGGCGAAGCCGGAACCGGCGATGTCGTTCACGCCGTGCGGCACATGCGCCAAATCACCCGTGAAATGCGCGCACTCACCGTCCTTAGCGAACAGGAGCTCTACGCCGCAGCGAAAGATCACCAGGCTCCGTACGAACTCGTCCGCATGGTAGCCCATGCCGGCAAGCTGCCCGTCCCCAACTTCTCGGCAGGTGGAATTGCCACCCCCGCCGATGCCGCTCTGATGATGCAATTGGGAGCCGAGGCCATCTTCGTCGGTTCAGGAATTTTTATGAAAGGCAACGCCACGCCTCTCGATGTTGAAAACGATCCCAAGGAGCGCGCCGAAGCCGTAAGCCGCGCTAAGGCCATCGTGCAAGCCACCACTCATTACAATGACCCCAAGATTCTCGCCGAGGTCAGCGAACAGGTCACCGGCACCATGAAAGGCTTGGCCGCGGCAGGCATCGAATTAAAGGACCAGTTGCAGACAAGGGGCTGGTAGCCAGTTACGATGGGCCAAACTGTCCGGTGAATTGCGTCACGCTGAGGAAACGATAATAGTCGGAATTCTTAGAATCGCACAGCCCCTCTTAAAAGGATTGTGAGCTGATCCTAATAATGCGGGGAGGCGTAATCGAGAAGTGGAGGCGCTAGGTGAGCGGCGGCGCCCCGCTCGTTTCGCGCAGCCGCAACTACTGGCCGTGCTTTGCAACTCTCCCCCCAACTCTGTCTGCGCATCCAGTCTTTCTCTCGAATTCTGCCCCGACTCTCGAAAAACCTCTATTTATATGCAAAAGCCTTCGCTCATCCCATCCTCATTCCCGAGTCTCTATTTTTCTCTTTTTCACAAAAAGGTTGTAGACTGCCATCACGGCGCACGGAACGGACTGAATGTCCCGAACGACTCAGAAACAAAAGCTCTTTAACGGTCGCGACCACTCCTGGATGGAGTTCAATCGGCGTGTGCTCGAAGAGGCCGAAGACCCCTCGAACCCCCTCCTCGAGCGTGTCAAGTTCCTCGCCATTACGGCCTCGAACCTCGACGAGTACGTTGAAATCCGCCAGGCGGGCCTCTTGCAGCGCATTGAGGACGGCTACCGCGAGCCCGGCTTTGACGGTCTGCGCCCCGCCGAATCCCTTACCGAACTGACCGCTGAGATTCACAGCTTTGTCGACGCGCAGTACCGCTGCTGGAATCAACATTTGCTTCCCGAGATGCGCAAGAAGGGCATTCGACTGCTCGATTGGGAGGAACTGGACGAAGACGCCAGGTCATTTGCCCAGAGCTGCTTCCAGCGCGAAGTTGATCCACTGCTGACGCCTATCAGCATCGATCCCGCCCATCCGTTTCCTCGGGTGCTCAACAAGGCTCTTTGCCTGGCACTGCTGCTCCGGCTCAAGCGGCGCAGCTCCGGCCCTCAAGTTCTCGGAGTCGTCACGGTCCCGCGCGCTTTGCCCCGGTTTGTCCGGTTGCCCACGGCCGAGGGCACATACGACTACCTTCTGCTCCAGGATTTGATTGCCCAGAATCTGGCTGGCATGTACCGCGGTTACGAGGTGCTGGCCAAAGCTGCTTTCCGGGTCACCCGCAATTCCAACCTCTACTTCGAGGAAGAAGAAGCCCGATCACTGCTGGAAACTATTCGCGTGGAGCTTCACAACCGCCGCAAAGGCGATGTCGTGCGCCTGGAAATCGAGACTGGCGCAGATCCTGAAATCGTCGAGCGCCTCCGCGTAAACTTTGAAATCGATGAAGATCAAGTCTTGCGAGGCGAGGGTCCGGTGAACCTTTCCCGCCTCTTTTTCTTCTACGGCGACGTGCAAAGACCAGATCTCAAATTCCCGCCCTTCACGCCCAAGCCCCTAAAATTAGGTCGCAAATCCGCCAGCATCTTCGACGAATTGCGTCAGCACGATGTGCTGCTCCACCATCCTTATGATTCCTACGATCCGGTGGTCGATTTCATTCAGCAGGGCGCTGAAGACCCGGCTGTGGTGACGATGAAGCAGACCCTCTATCGAACCAGCCACGACTCGCCGGTCTTTGCGGCCCTGATTGAGGCTGCAGCCACCAAGGAGGCCACGCTGGTGGTCGAACTGATGGCCCGCTTCGACGAAGCATCGAATATCCGCTGGGCGCGCACCATGGAAGATGCCGGGGTGCAGGTCTTCCACGGCGTCGTGGGTCTCAAGACGCATTGCAAGCTGGCCATGCTGGTTCGCCGCGACGAAGACGGCGTCACACGACGCTACTGCCACCTGGGCACCGGGAATTACAACCCAGTCACGGCCCGTTTCTATACTGACCTGAGTCTGCTTACCTGCGATCCGCAGATCACCGAACGGGTCCACATGGTCTTCAACTACCTGACAGCCCACGCGGAGATCGATGACTATAGACCGCTCCTGGTGGCGCCGCTGACAATGGCGGAGAGCTTTCTGGGCCTCATCCGCCGCGAGCAGGAGCATGCCCAGGCTGGGCGTCCTGCCCACATTATCGCCAAGATGAATGCCCTGCTCGAGCCCTCGGTGATTGAGGCTCTCTACCAGGCATCGCAATCGGGCGTCGAAATCGATCTGATCGTTCGCGGCCTCTCGATTCTGAGGCCCGGCGTCAAGGGCCTATCGGAGCGGGTTCGAGTTCGCTCCATCGTCGGCCGCTTTCTCGAGCACTCGCGCATCTTTCACTTTGCCAATGGCGGCAACGACGAAATCTATCTTGGCTCGGCCGACTGGATGCCGCGCAATCTTTTCGAGCGCTGCGAGGTGGTCTTTCCGGTTCGCGATCCGGCTGCTCTGGCTCGCATCCACAACGAAATTCTGCCTGCCTATCTGGCCGACACAGTGAAAGCCCGCCTTCAGCAGTCAGACGGCAGCTACTTGCGCGCCAGCAAGCTGCTCAAAGACGCAAAGCCTTTCACCAGCCAGGAGTTCCTTATGCAGTTGGCCGAAGGCAAGGTGGAACTGGACGCAATTCCCAAGCCCATCGCAGCCAAGCCGCCCGCCAAACCCGCTACAAAGAAGTCCAGCGTTGCCGGCTGACCGAATTGGTCACAAGCAGATTCCGCGGGTTGCCGATTGTGAGGTGCAATCGATAGTATTTCCATGACACGATTGGAGAAACGATGAATCGACGTGATTTTTCCGCACTGCTTCCCATGTTGATGGCCGCACCGGCGCTCGTGTCTGTTGCCGAAGCTCAGAGCGGGCCGCAGAGCGCGGCTGCACCGGCGTCACTGCCTAAGCTGGCATCTGGCCAGTACGTTTGGGGCGAGGCCTTTGGCGCGCAGCGGCCGGCACGCACCTCGCACCGCTTCCTTATGGGAATGCTGCCGGATAATATCCGTGTGGAGTCGCACGTTACGTTTCTTGCGCCGGGCGCGCCCGCAGAGCCCATCGAGCACCATAAACACTCTGAGATTTGGTTTATCCGCGAAGGCTCGGTCGCGCTGATGTCGGCGGGTGTTACGCGCACGCTCAAGGCTGGCGACATGGGCCTGGTCATCGCAGGCGACGACCACTCGATCACTAATGCCAGCAAGACCGAGCCTGCATCGTATTTTGTTCTTGCCGTTGGACCGCCAGAATAGCCCGCATTCTCATGCCTGGGGTTCCGAAGTCTCGCCGATTCAGCGCTGGATTGGCGGCAACCCAGCACTTCTCCCCGCTGGTAATGTTACATTCGTGTTAATATTGGAGATCAAGGAGCCGGCAGCTTCCCTTACGACCTAGCCGGACCGCTCCCGTATGAACCTCTACCTGATGCGCCACGCAAATGCGGGAATGCCGCGCGGGAGTTCCATTCTCGACGCCAAACGCTCTCTCATTAAAGAAGGAAAAGACCAGTGCATGTTGATGGCGCGGGTGCTGAGCGCGCTCAAGGTGCAGGTGGACGTGATCGTCTCCAGCCCGTTAAAGCGTTCCTTGCAGACCGCGCAGTTTGTAGGTACTGAGCTGGGTTACGACGCCAAGGTCGAAATCAGCCCTGCGCTTGCGCCCGACGCAGATTACACCGATTTCCAGCAGATGCTGGCTAAGTATGCCGAATATGACGGCGTGCTGGCTGTGGGACACAACCCCAATGTCTTTCAGTTTCTGGGCCGACTGGTTACGGGCAACGGCGGCGCGGCCATCCGCATGAGAAAAGGTTCTGTCGCCCGCGTCGATCTTGAGCGCCATCCGCCGCTGTTGCAGTGGCTGATTGATCCGCGTTCGGCGCGGGCCATCTATGCGAGCGTACAAAAGAGTTCGCGCCCAAAGACCTCAAAAAAGTAATCGGCCTCTTTGCGCAGCGACCACAGTTCCAGTTCCGCCCCAGTCCGCCCCGGTTGCACCTCAAGATATACCCGCTTGGGATAGACCTTGGCCGCGACTCTCAGCACATCTGAGGCGCGGTCCTGATTGAGCGCGACGGCTAAACGCAGCAGCACCACCGCACGATGGACGTGCTCATGTTCGTCGAATGGAATGTTGCGCAGCGCCCGATCGCCCGGCTGGGGACGGCTCTTACCCAGGTAGCGCGCGATGGCGGAAACCACCGTCCTCTGCACCGCCGTGTAGCCGTAGATCTCTGAACTGGAAACAATGTACTGCGTGTGCCTGTGATGGCCTTGGTGGTTGATGAACTTGCCGGTGTCGCGCAGAATGGCGGCCGCCCCCAGCCAGCTTTCGTACTCCGGCGGCAACTCGTGCAACGATTGAAGCTCAAGGTATAGCTGCAAGGCATGGGCGCGCACCGGCTCAGCCTGCTGCGGATCGACGCCGTAACGCCTCGCCGTGGCCAGCACACTTTCCCACCGTTCGAGTTCGAATTCCCTGTGTGCGGTGGCGCGTGCGTCTTGCTCAGCCAGCATCTGGGCCAGGATGCCGTCGCGCAGCCCCAAGGGTGAATAATGAAAGCCAGCCAGCCCAAAGCTCTCCAGCAACTCGGCAAAGACCAGCGCGCCAGCCACAATGATCTCTGCACGCCGCGGTCCGATGCCCTCGATGGCCACCCGCTGTGCGAGCGTCATTGGGGTCAGCTTTGCGGCCAGCCTGCACACCTCGCGCGTGGGGGCAATTCCAGCGTCCAGCGCTGCAAGGCCTGTCAGGTCGGGCGCCAGGTCCTGGTCTTTTGCGGCTATCTTGATGCCTGCCCTGCTTGCGGCCTTCTTCGCCGATTTGCCCAGCGGTTTGCTGGACTTGCCGTTGCTGTCGTTGGCATCTGCCGTGATCGCCGCGCTCAGCGCTGCGGCCGTGCCTGAGGTGCCGATGACCAGCGAGATATTTTCCGGCTGAATCTTGCCATGCGCCACGCGCAGTTCGCGGGCAATGAACTGCCGCATACGCGCCAGGCCCTCGATCGGAGCAGGATCGCCCGGCAGAAATTCCTCACTGAGCCGCACAGCGCCCAGCGGCAGGCTGATGGTTTCCAGAATGTGTTTGTGTTCGGAGAGTGTGATCTCGCAACTTCCTCCGCCCAGGTCGATGAGCAGCACGCACCCCGATGTGCCAGACTCGGTTCTGGGCTCAGCTCCGGGTTCGTTGCCCGCTATGCTCAACCCCATCACGCCCAGATGAATGAGCCGACCCTCCTCCAGGCCAGAAATGATCTCCACCTTCCAGCCTGTTTCCTCCATCACTCTTGCCTGGAAGACCGCACCATTGCGCGCGTCGCGCATGGCTGAAGTCGCCACCACGCGAATCTGGTCCACACCATGCAACTGCACCGCCCGCTGAAAGCGCTTGAGTGCCTGGAGCGTCGTCATCATCGCTTCGGGTGAAACCAATCCGCACTCGAAAACGCCAGTGCCCAGCCGCGTCACCTCGCGATCTTCGTGCAGCGTCTTCAACTGGTGCGCCACAACCTTGGCAATCTTTAACCTGCATGAATTGGAACCTATATCGATGGCGGCAAAAGTGGGCATGGGAACGGCGCTCCGAAGAATGAAAAATGGCTCTGGGGTCAAGATACACGACTGGGCCGATGCGCGCAGCCGGTTCTAGCACAATCGCGGCTGCGATCCGGCCCTCGGCCCGCGATACGCTGCGATAAAACAAACCGCGCGCAACGGCTTCTGCTTTGAGACGTGTTTTCCACTCAAATTCAAAAAACAAATTGGTCTTAAAGCAGCCTCATCCTCGTGACACAGGCGAGGCGCCGCAGACAGAGCCCTGTTGGCGAGCACATTACTCGTGAATGGTTACCGAGATGGTTGCGCTCACAGCTGTGGTGATTGTTGGGGATGAGGCTGAAATGACGTAAGAATATGTGCCCGGCGTCATGGCAAGGCCTCCGCGACCGAGGCAGCCGGTAGTCCCACATAAACCGGTCAGACTCACGGCACACACCAATACCATTGCAAACCAGCGGTTCAGTTTCTTTGTGCAACTGAAGCCCAGCAGTGCGGCGACCAATGCACAGAATTTGAGCGGAGTGTGGATAGGGCTTCCCGGATTCCGCGGCAGGGCGTGAGGCTTCGCCGCGGATTGGACTGAGCTGGGAGGATTGAAATTCATGGTCCCACTCGCCGAACCACCGGCTGGCACCAAGAACTCTTCAATTGCGGCGCAATTGGGTAATACGAGGTCCGGTACGAGAAGGGGGTTAGGCCCAGTGCATACCACGCTCACCTGGCCTGCGAAGCCATCGACTGAGGTCAAAGTGAAATTGCTGACGCCGGATCCCATGTCCGACATATTCACATTGCTGGCCGTCAGGGTAAAGCCCGGCGTCGCTGCGAACGCTGGCAAGGCGAAGGGCGCACAGCAGATGAAAAGAAACAGTCGCGCGAGAGCAAATGGGCGGCGTGTTCGCAAGATGATTTCCTCATGGAAGGGATGATCTTACTCATTCGCCATTCTAGCCCTCCATGCGCCCTTCGGAAATTACTTGACAACCCCGTCCGCCCTCGACTTGCCTGCACCTGCGCGCACTCAATGCCGTCCCTTGGCCAGCTCTGCTGCGTCGTGGCTTTCGAACCAGCCAATCACCCGGCGCTCGTATTCCTTGGGTTCCGCGCCGTATGCGCCGCAGTGGTCTGCTTCCGAAGGTTCCCATAGCACGACTGCGGGGTCACGCGAAGGGTTGCGTGCCTGAATCTCTTCAGATTGGCGTGGGGGAAGATTGGTGTCTTTTTTGCCATGAATCAATAGAACAGGAACTTTGCTTGCGGCCACTACATTCTCCGGTGAGGCCTGCTCGAGGTCAACTCCGTACTTCCAGCGCGCATAGAGGAGACCGGCTTCCACGGCAGGACGCAGCAAGGTTCGCCCTACCCACGCGCCGGCATGAAGCCTTTCGCCCAACCGGAGATAGGACGCCTCTCTGAAACTTGCAAAAGAAGACTCCGCTACAATTGCGCAGAATCCGGGTGTCGTACGAAGGGACTGAAGCAATTGCGCTGCGCCCATCGATTCTCCAAGGCCATCTATGCAGCGTCGGGATTCAGAGCGTTCAAGCCAGTCGAACCAGTGGCGCAGGTCACCAGCCTCTTTCACTCCATAAGTGGCCAGATCTCCTCCGCTCGTCCCATGCGCACGAGCGTCCGGCAGCAGCACCGTATAGCCGTAACGCAGAAGTAGATCAGCATTGCCCAGCATTCCGGCTCGGCTGTCGGCCTGACCATGCAACAATATCACCGCATCCCCATTGCCCCGCTCGGGCCGGATGCTCCAGGCTCGCAATGTCACACCGTCGCCGGCGGTGAGGTCGGCATCGGCAAGGTGCGAATGATTGCGCGCGGCTACTGCTTGGGCCAACACCTCATCCGCGACTTTCGGCACACGCCTCGCCGGGTGCAGCGCGCCCTCTGCGGCAATCATGCCGATAGCGGCACTGAGGACGAGCCAAGCCCCGGCAAGAACCGCACTCCAGCATAGAAAAATGCGCGCAAGCTTCATGAGCCCAGAGTTACGCAGGGCGTCCTCCATCCGTTCCCGGACAACATTGCGCGCCAAGAGTGGCGATAACTGGCTAAGGCCGGTTTACGGCACAGTGACCTGGATATTCGTGGTCAAGATTGCGTCTCCAACTGCGTTGGCTGTGTCTACGTAACTTGCCGTAATCGTGTACTGATAGGTTCCCGGCGTCATGGATTTGTCTATGCTGCATCCGCTGAATCCGCCCATGACGGTCAGAGAGATCGCCGCGAAGACGGTCAACACAAGCCAGCGCCTTGCGCTGCGCCGAAATCCGAATCCGAGCATCAACGCGCCAGCCAGAGCCAAGCCAGTCGCTGGCAGAGGGTTTGAACGGTGAGGCGCTTTGTATAGGCTCATGGGAACGGCAGCGCCGAACGGGTAAAACAAAACAGTGCCAATCTGCTCGCCCGTGGGTACGGGAAATGTGTCGATCGGGCCGTAGGTGCAAGTGGGTATCCTGGCAGCGGTGATCGGACCGGAATACAGACAACCAATCGTAATGGTGCCAGCTGCGGGAATCCCGGTGATCGTGTATTGGCTGCTGCCGTTGCCGCTGGACGGCATGGTGAGGTTGGTTGCCGTGATGGCAAATGGTGTGACAGCCATGGCAGGTGCGCCGGAAAGCCCGCAAGTTACTGCCAAAACCATCCCAAAATGAACGAGAAGACGACGAATAAGCATGTCTTACTCCTTTCGCTGGGAGAATATTACGCCATTTTATGAGTCATAGGGTAAGAATTCGAATAGTTCTGAGCTTCATTTAACATTTTTCCTTAGAGTTACTCGCAAAATTGTACGAGGAAATGCAGGAAGCGTCAGGGCGCGACTTTTAGCCCCTGGTCTGTGCTCTCAGGGGTTTTTGCCCAAAACGCTGTCTTTTTCCGCAAACTCCTTATTCGTGCTGAGGGTATTCTTTGCAGATTAATTCGCTCCTACGCGCATAATCAAATCATGAACAACCATCAGAGTCGCACGCTTCTCCTGATCCCTGATCCCTGTTCCATATTTCACCCCGGAAAGGCACCCCCCCCCACCCCCCCCTTTTATATTTATTTATCCACAGAAAACCTTGCAGGTAATTATTTAGTTACTATGCTGAGCCGCTTGCAAAACACAACAGGAGTGCAGGAAGCGCGGAGCGACTCTGGTAAGTGCTTTGAAATGACCGAGCTTTATGCCATCGCGGTAGGCATCTCTTATGATGCGTGATTTCGTAAAAGGAATTTCGCAAGTGGCTCCATAGATTTGAGTTCATTCCCTGCCGCATCTGGGACGTCTTTCTAGTGGTTTCTCCACAGCCGTCAACTGCCTGTCCGTGCTACTGTTATCCTGATTCGGATGGTACTTTCGGCAATGACGAACGACTCCCAAACACATTCTCGCCCGCAATCCGCGCCTTCGACGCTGACTGTCTGGGCACTTTTAGTGGCGATCTTTGCCGCGGTTTACTTTGGCTCTCTTTTTACGCCGCCACTGATGGACGACGTGGATTCCTCTCATGCCCAGGCCGCCCAGTACTTTTCTGAGCATAGCGACTGGGTATCGGCGAAGATCAACGGCATTCGCTACATTGAGAAGCCGCCGCTGCCCTACTGGATCTCCGCCGTGTTCTACCGGATCTTCGGTCAAAACGTCTTTGCCTCTCACTTGCCCAATGCGCTGGCAATGCTGGGTCTGGCCTGGATGGCGTGGGTGTGGGCGCGCCGAGCCTGGGGCGCTCGCGCGGGCCTCTATGCAGCATTGGGCGTGCTGACTTCGATCGGGCCGTTTTTGTTTACCCGCTTTATTATTCCCGAGTCGCAACTAAGTCTGTTTCTGCTGATTGCCCTTTACTGTCTGCTTACCGGCTTTGAACCGGGCCAGTCGAAGCGTTTTTATTGGATGTGGGCGACGCTCGGGTTGGCGCTGATGACCAAGGGGCTCATCGCTCCCACATTTTTTATAGGGGCCGCTATTCCTTTTCTGATTCTCAGCGGCTTATGGCGGCGCTGGCGAGATTTGAAACCTGTCACGGGCACGATGCTCTTTCTGGCCATCGCTGCTCCCTGGCATATTCTTTGCGCCTTGGCCAATCCCGATCAGGGCCATCCGATTGGCAATCACCCAAGCTTCGGCAACGTGCATGGGTTCTTGTATTTTTACTTCATCAATGAGCACTATCTGCGCTTCTTCAGTCAGCGCTACCCAAAGGACTACAGCAAGCTGCCCTTTGCCGCTTACTGGCTGCTGCATCTGGTCTGGCTCTTTCCCTGGAGCCTTTTTTTGCCGGTCCTGATTGCCGTGGCCTGGAAGACCCGCCATCACTGGCGACAGTATCTGCAAGACGACACCGGCCAGACGATGAACTTCTACCTGGAAAACACAGCCCGCGCCGACGTGGCTGAGCGCGTTTTTCTGCTTAAGTTTCGCGCGCGCACGATCTGGCTTTTGAGCCTGTTCACTGCATGGACTCTGATCTTCTTCAGCATCTCAAGCAATCAGGAGTACTATACATTTCCGGTCTGGCCGCCGCTGTTCATCCTCATTGCTGCCGTGGTGGCGAGCATCGAGGAAAACGGCGGCATCGATCGAACTGCGGGGGTCGATCTGGATGGCCGTCAACCGCTGCTCTCGATGGCATGGCTCACCGGGACACAGGCTGTCTTCGCCGTTATAGGGGTACTAGCGTCTGCGGTGCTGGCCTGGGGGCTGTGGGAATCGCGCCACCTGCCCTTTGTTGCCGATGTCGGCACGTTGCTGGCGCATCGTGGGGTGGCCGACTATGAGTTGGCAATGTCTCACCTCTTCGACCTTACCACCGCATCGTTTGCCGCGTTGCGCCTGCCTGCTATTCTGGCTGGCCTTGCTCTGCTGATTGGGCCGGTCGCGGGCCTGGTGCTGCGGCTCAAACGCAAGCACATTGCCGCTACCGTCAGCGTCGCCCTTACCGCGTCCGTCTTCCTGATCGCCGCGCACATCGCATTTGCGCGTTTCGATCCCATGCTCGGCTCCAAGCAATTTGCCGACACCATCATCGCCAAAGGCTCGCCCACCGACACCTTCATCATCTTTGGCGACCAGACCGCTGCCTCCTCGGTGATCTTTTATACTCACAAATTCCTGGGTGGGAAGCCGACCTTGCTGATGATTCCGCGCTGCGGGCAGCATGGGGAAGGTTCAACACTACTGTGGGGTTCCTGCTACCCAGACTCGCCGAATATCTTCCTCAGCGAGGACCAGCTTTCCAAAGAATGGGGCGCAGGTGAACGCAAGTGGCTCTTCGCCGAAGACATCAGCCAATCCAAAGCCGAGCAACTGCTGGCTGGCCGGCTGATTTTCGTCCAGGCCCTGGCCGACAAAACGCTGTGGACCGACCGGCCATTACAGTGAAAGCGGAGAGAGGGTTGCGAACAGTTGAGGGTGCGGAGTTACCAACGCTGCAACATGCGTCGCTAATATGCTAGCCTGAATTGAATGCCGCATTTCAGCGGGGCTGAGCCGATGCCGGCAACTTTTGCACGAGCGCATCGCAGCCAGCCAGAGAGCTATTCGTGAAGAAACTCATTGATTCGCATTTTCAAGATTTGTACGCCGCGCTGGAGAACGTCCAGTACACCGGCCGGCAGGGGGAGCTTTTGGATCGCGCCGAAGCTTACGAGCGCACCCTGCGGTTGGCGCTTGAGGCTACCGATCGCGGCGGCAAGCAGATGTTCATCGGGAATGGCGGCTCGGCGGCAATCGCCAGCCACATGGCTATTGACTTCACCAAAAACGGCGGAATGCCCGCAATGTGCTTTAACGATGGCGCGGCTCTCACTTGCCTGAGCAATGACTTTGGCTACGAGGAAGTCTTCGCGCATCAGCTTCGCGCCCACGCGCGCAAAGGGGATGTGCTGTTTGCCATCTCCAGCTCCGGCTCCTCCGAGAACATTCTGCGCGCGGTGGCCGTTGCCCGAGCCTGCGAATGCGCGGTGATTACGATGACTGGCTTCAAGCCCGGCAACAACCTGCGCGCGCTGGGAGACGTGAACTTCTACTTGCCGGTGAGCGATTATGGCCTGGTGGAAGTTGGGCACACCGCCATGATTCACGCCGTGGTTGACCTGAAGATGGCAAGCTCGCTGGCGGTGGGCGCGCGGATTTCGGAATAGGCCAATATGATTATTAGCAAAACGCCTTGCCGGCTCAGCTTTGCCGGCGGCGGCAGCGACATCGAAAGTTACTATCGCGAGTATGGCGGCGCGGTGGTCAGCATCACCATCGACAAATACGTTTATCTGACCCTCCAGACCAAGTTTGACCACCACATCCGGATCGGCTATTCGCGGACCGAGGAGGTGGAGCGGGTTGATGAGATTCAGCATCCGATTGTGCGCCATTGCCTGAATATGCTGGGTCCGCGCCAAGGCGTGGAGATCACCTCTCATGCGGACATTCCATCCAAGGGCAGCGGACTTGGCTCGTCCAGCTCGTTTACAGTTGGATTGCTGAACGGGCTCTATGCCTATCAGGGGCGTCATGCCTCTCCGCAGGATTTGGCCGAGCAGGCTTGCCATGTGGAGATCGATCTGTGCGGCGATCCGATCGGCAAGCAGGATCAATATGCGGCGGCCTTTGGCGGCTTGCGAATGTATCACTTCCATCCCGACGGCTCGGTCAATGTGGAACCGCTGATCTGCCGTCCTCAGACGCTGGAGAAGCTGCATCGCAATCTGCTGATCTTCTACACCGGAATTACGCGCAGCGCGGGAGACATTCTGAAGGAGCAAGGTCAGGCGCTGGGCGTTGAGCGTTCGGCGATTGAGAAGATGCATCGCATGGTGGAGTACGCGCACGCGGTGCGGCACGAACTAGAGAACGGCAACCCCGAAGGCGTGGGTGAGATTCTCCACGAGAGCTGGATGCTGAAGCGCGGACTGACGAGCAGCATCTCGACTCAGGCCATCGACGATTGGTACGCGGCGGCGCGCAGAGCTGGCGCCGTGGGTGGAAAGATTCTGGGCGCGGGCGGCGGCGGATTTCTGTTGCTCTACACACCGCTGGAACGCCAGGAGTCGGTCAAACAGGCGCTGAGCATGCTTCGTCAGATTCCCTTTCAATTCGACCGCGACGGAAGCAAGATTATCTTTTACAATCCAACGACGCTTGACCCGGAGCGTGAAGAAAACGGGGGCAACTCGCCTTCGGTGCTCTCTGCCGCGCGCGGTGACGGAAAGGCGTAAACGGTGAAGGCGGTCATTCTAGCGGGGGGAAAAGGTTCCCGTCTGGCTTCGCTCAGCAAGGGATTGCCCAAGGCGCTGGTGCCGGTGGATGGCAAGCCGCTGCTGGAGCATCAGCTTGAACTGCTGGCGCGGCACGGAGTGGAGCAGGTGACCGTGCTATGCGGATTCGGGGCTGCGGCCATTCACGATTTCTGTGGCGACGGTTCCCGGTGGGGACTGCACCTGCAATGCATCGATGAAACTGCTCCGTTAGGGACGGCGGGCGCGGTGATTGCGGCGCTCGATCAACTGCCGGATGAGTTTCTCGTTATTTACGCCGACACCATGATGGACGTGGATCTGACGCGCTTTTATGCGGCGCACACGGCAAGCGGCGCGGACGCCACGCTCTTTCTGCATCCCAACGATCATCCCCACGACTCCGACCTGGTGGAGAGCGACGAGCAGGGACGGGTTACCGCGATTCATGCCCCTCCGCACCCCGAGGGCGCACAGCTTCCCAATCAGGTGAATGCAGCGCTCTACGTTCTGAAGGCTTCGGCGCTCAGCGGATTTTCAGTCCCGGATGCGCCGCTCGACTTTGCCCGGCACGTATTCCCGCGCCTGCTTCAAGAGAATCATCATGTCCACGGCTATCGCAGCCCCGAGTACATCAAGGATGCGGGCACGCCGGAGCGGCTGGGACGGGTGGAGAATGATCTGCGCGCGGGAGTGATCGCGCGAAGCGGCCTTTCGGTGATGCGACCGGCAATCTTTCTCGATCGCGATGGCGTCATTAACGAGGACGTTTCCTACCTGACCCGTCCGGAACAGATCAAGATGATTCCGGGCGCGGCTGAAGCCATTCGGCTGTTGCGCGCGGCGGGCTACCGGATGGTGGTGGTGACCAATCAGCCGGTGATTGCGCGCGGCGATTGTACTCCACGGCAGTTGCGGCTTATTCACGATTGCCTGGAGATGGCGCTCAGTCGCGATGGCGCGTTCCTCGACGGCATTTATTACTGCCCGCATCATCCGGACAAGGGGTTTGAGGGTGAGCGCCCGGAACTGAAGTTCGATTGCGAATGCCGCAAGCCCGGCGACGGCATGGTGCGGCAGGCGGTTCACGAACTCAATCTGGATTTGTCCGCAAGCTGGCTCATCGGCGACAGAACCAGTGACATTCAAACGGCGCGCAACTGCGGAGTGCGCGCCGTGTTGCTGCGTACTGGAATTGGGGGGCGCGACCAACGCTACGCTGCCGCTCCGGATTATATGTTTGACGACCTGCTGGCGGCGGCGCGATTCATTGCGCAACAGAACTCCGCGGCGAAAGAAAGTTAGAAATGATGCATGACTTTGCAATTTTTCTCGCCGCGCTTGGGGCGCTTGGGACCATCTCTTCGACGGTATTTCTGGTCCTGGCGCTGATCGGAGCGTGGCGTTTTCACTCGATTGCGCGCCAACAACGCGTTTTTGAAGCGACTCTCAACGACGCGCAGCTTCCTTTTGTCTCCCTGCTCAAGCCTCTGCACGGGCTGGAGCCGCAACTTGACGAGAATCTGGAGAGCTTTTTTACCCAGGATTATCCGCAATTTGAAGTGCTCTTCGCCGTCGACCACGAAGATGACCAGGCGGCAGAGGTGGCGCGGCGAGTGATGGCGCGGCATCAGGAGCGGACATCGAGGATTATTGTGAACGGCGAGCCGCCTTGGCCGAATCCTCCCGCCTATTCGTTTTTCTGCATGGCCAAAGAGGCGAAGGGCGAGATTCTAGTCACCAGCGACAGCGATGTGATTGTCGAGGCTAGCTACTTGCGCCAGGTGGTGCCTCCGCTTCTGCGCCAGAAGACGGGAATGTTGACCTGCGTCTATCGCGGACTGAATACGGGCGGCTTCTGGTCGTTGATGGATGCGATCGGCATGAGCGTGGAGATGACCGCCGGCGTGCTCATTGCGAATTGGATGGAGGGAATGAAATTCGGCCTCGGACCGACGATCGTGGTGCGGCGCGACGCGCTTGAAGCTATCGGCGGTTACCCGGCTATCGGTGAATATTTTTCCAACGACTTTGTGATCGGCAATTTCATTGCGGCCAAGGGATTCGACATTGCTCTTTCGCGTCAGATCATTTCGCACGTTGTTCCTCCCATGACTTTTCAGCGGATGTGGCAGCGCCAGGTGCGCTGGGCGGCAGGGACACGGAGATCACGCCCGCTTGGGCACCTGGGTAGCGGATTGGTCTACGCAGTTCCCTTCGGACTGTTGGCGCTGATTGCCGGGGTGCTGCTGAGCCACGGAGCGCTAGGAGCGGCGGTGCTGGGCTGGTCGGTGCTGAACCGCTGCGTTGAAGCGCTCGCCATTGGCTGGGGAATTACCAGGGATCGCGAGTGCCTGCGGCGGCCCTGGCTCTATGCAGTGCGCGATCTGCTTGGCTTTGCCGTGTGGATTACCAGCTACATGAAGGGAAAGATCACCTGGCGCGACGGACTCTTTGAACTGATCGACGATGGACGGGTATTGCGGACGAGGTAGAACGCAGGTTGATCGAAGCCGAAAGAAGCAGCGCCGGTTGGATATGCAAAAGGATAGAAAAGCACATTGGCTAAGTCTGTGGTTTTCAGAACCGCATCTCGCTCACGGCCATGGTGGTGATGTTACTTTCTGGTTCTCGCTCTGCTGCAGGATCGAAGTCCGTCTTTGCCAGCTAGAGTAACATCGTGAAGTTTCAGACAGTTTTTGGCTCCTCCAATGCTCCGGGGATGGCCCGATTCAATCACGGAGCACTGAGATAGGCCGCATTACCATGACATTTGGCCACAATCTGTTTGTCGTTCTCGATGCGCTTGCCGTCCTCGGAGTAGCCACTTCGACCATTTACAGTCTGATGGTCGCCTTCGCTGTCCTTCGCTTTCGCCGCCGCTCCGCAGCCACAAGGAACCGCATCAGCGCGCGCGCCTTTCTTCCGCCGGTCAGCGTACTAAAGCCTGTGCATGGAGACGAACCGAATCTCGAAGACAATCTGGCTAGCTTCTTCGAGCAGGATTACCCGGAGTTTGAAATTCTTTTTTGTGCGCGCTGTGGTGACGACGCCGGCCTCGATGCGGCTCGCCGGGTTGCCGGGCGTTTCCCCCACATCAAGGCCCGCAGCCTGGTCTGCGGCGAACCTCCCTGGCCCAATGCACGCACCTTCTCTTTGGAGGTCATGCGCCGCGAGGCACGCTATCCCATCCTGGTAGCCTCTGACAGCGATGTGCGCGTGTGCGCGGATTACCTTGCTTCTGTGGTCGAACCGCTCAGCGACCCGCGCGTGGGCATGGTCACCTGTCTCTATCGCGGCGTCAGCCAGCACGGACTCTGGGCGCAACTCGAGGCCTTGGGCATGTCCATCGAGATGACGTCGGGCGTTCTGGTCGCCGAGATGCTCGAAGGGATGAAGTTTGCCCTTGGTCCCTCGATGGCCATGCGTAAAAGCACCATTGAGAAGATTGGCGGATTCGAGCAGATCGCGCAGTTCTATGCCGATGATTTTGTGCTCGGTAACTGGACGGCAAAGGCCGGAGAAACCGTTGAGCTTTCCTCCTACATCGTCGAGCACCATCCTCTGAACGCCTCGTTCGCCATGAGCATTGCGCATCAACAGGATTGGGCCACCAGTACGCGTTTTTCCCGGCCTTTGGGGCACATGGGTGAGGTATTGACCCACGCTGTTCCCTTTGGATTACTGGGACTGGCCATCCTGGGCAGTACGGGACACCTCGCCATGGGACTCGCGCTGATGGGTTTCACACTCCTTGACCGCGTGCTGCTCTGTCTGCTGGTGGCAGGCTGCGTGGTCAACGACCGTGCGTCTTTCCGCAAGGCATGGCTTTATCCTCTGCGCGACTTTATGGGTTTCTGCTTTTGGGTGAGGAGCTACTTTGGCTCGCGCCGCTTGCGCTACCGCGGCGACTCTTATGAGTTACTTTCCCACGGCAGGTTGCGCAGGCTGCCGCAATGAATTAGCGCGACAACTTGACCAGATAGAAGCTAAAGAGCACCAGAATTCCGACAACCATCACGGTGGCCACGCGGACGCGGAAATTAAAAAGGTCGCGTGGCGAGCCGATGCGGGGAACCATTGGAGCCGCGAAGAGCAGCCCGCAGAGAACACCGCCCACGTGAGCTGAATTGTCGATGCTCACTCCGGAGCCGATGGCTTGGGTACCGGCGCTGATCGACAAGCCAATCACTAGGTTGATGGCGGCAAAGTAGATCACCGATCTGCGCAGCTTTTTCAGCTCCAGCGGAGGAACCGGCAGTCGATGCGAAAGCAGCACGATCAGGGCCCCGGCAATGCCGAAGACCGCTCCTGACGCACCCGCTCCGACTGAAAAGACAGCCGTGGGATCCAATGGTGCTCCGGCCAGCCGGTGGCTTGCCCATTCGGCCTGGTATACCGCCCAATCTCCGCTGTGCCGCCACCAGCTATAAAACGTGGAGAGCAGGTTGCCCGCCGCACCGGTGAGAATATAAACCGCCAACACACCCGCGGAACCCATCAGCGGCTCGGCCAGTAACCCCAGATTCCAAAGACACCACATGTTCAAGCCCAGGTGAATAAAGCCCACATGCACAAACATCGCCGTGACGATGCGCCACCACTCTCCCTGAATCAGCACCGAGCCCGCGTTGTCGGCGCCCCAGTACTTGAGTTGTTCGATGGTGGGGCTCCAGATGCTGGCCCCTCGCGCCACCATGAGCAGAAAAACCGCGCAGTTGATGCCGACCAATACGTAGGTGGCGGGGGCGTACGACCAGGAGGGACGCTGTCGGCGAACAGGGGGCGGAGGCGGCGCATTGAAACTGCCGTCTGGACTCAGAAACTCGGGATTGGGAGCGGGCGGGGAACTTCCCATTCCATTACTTTAATGCATTTCGAGCAACCTGGCAGGCTAGAACTTGTAACTCTCAAGTCCGAGGTTTCTTTGTACCACCATGCGGTCTGCTCGCGGCCCACGCCCTTCGATGTACTCTGGAGTTTGGCGAAACCAAAAAGGAGTGGAACTGTGAATTCAGAAAAACGGATTCGGCGTGCGTTGCTGAGTGTGACCGACAAGACCGGCCTGGTGGAGTTTGCCCAGGCGCTGGCGAGCTTTGGCGTCGAGCTGGTTTCGACTGGCGGAACGGCGCTCGCGTTGCGGGCGGGTGGCCTGGACGTGAAAGATATCAGCGAGCTGACCGGCTTTCCCGAGATGCTGGATGGCCGGGTGAAGACCCTGCACCCCAAGGTTCATGGCGGGCTGCTTTACATTCGCGGCAACCCGGAGCACGAAGCGGCGGTGTCTGCTTATTGCATCGAGCCTATCGACATGGTGGTGGTGAATCTCTACGCCTTCGAGAAGACCGCGGCACAAATACCCCAACGACATGGACCCGTCGTTGGCGACCCCGCGCAAGTCGGAGTCGCTTTTGGACACCTGATAGAGAATATCGACATCGGCGGACCGTCCATGGTGCGCTCGGCGGCCAAGAACTTTGAGGATGTGGCCATCGTGACCCGTGTTGCCGACTATCCCGCTCTGATCGAAGAACTGACGGCCAACGATGGTAGCCTGACTCGCGAAACTCGCTGGCGGCTGGCGCGGAAGGCCTTCGCGCTGACGGCGGCTTACGATACCGCCATCGCCAACACGCTCGACCGGATCGCCGACGCTCCAGCGCCAACCGCTCCCGTCGAGCCCGATACAACCAGTCTGCCTACCACTCTGCGCATCAATCTTCCGCTGGCGCAATCTCTGCGTTACGGCGAAAACCCCCATCAGAGAGCCGCGCTTTACTCGGATGGCTCAGGGCAAGGAATCGCCGGCGCTCATCAACTGCAAGGCAAGGAACTGAGCTTCAACAACATCGTCGATCTGGATGCATGCTGGGAGCTGGCGCAGGAATTCGACGAGCCGGCCGCGATCATCATGAAGCACACCAACCCCTGCGGCGCAGCAACTGGCGAAACGATTCTGGAGGCTTATAGCAAGGCGCTCGCCTGCGACCCGGTTTCGGCTTTCGGCGGAGTGATTGGCATTAATCGCGAAGTGGACGGCGCAGCGGCCGAAGAGATCGCCAAGCTCTTTGTGGAAGCTATCGCTGCTCCGAGTTTTTCGGCAGAAGCGAAGGAGCGCTTTGCAGCGAAGAAGAATCTGCGGCTGCTCGAGGTTCACTCCGCGCCTGCGAGACCTGTGGTCAAGCATGTGTCAGGTGGTTTGCTGATGCAGGACGCCGACACTGGACGTGTCAACGCTGCGGCGCTCGACCCAGGGCTGAAGGTGGCGACCTGGCGTCCGCCGACGGCTGAGGAGTTGCGCAGCCTGCTTTTTGCGTGGCGCGTTTGCAAACACGTCAAGTCGAACGCAATCGTTTATGCGCGCGACGGCCAGACGCTCGGTGTTGGCGCGGGCCAGATGAGCCGCGTGGACGCTGCACGCTTTGGCGCGATGAAGGCTGTGCTTCCGCTCAAGGGCTGCGTTGCGGCTTCGGACGCCTTCTTCCCGTTTGCCGACGGCCTTGAAGCCATCGCCGCAGCCGGAGCAACTGCCGTCATTCAACCTGGAGGTTCGGTGCGCGATGACGAAGTTATCGCCGCAGCCGATCGGCTTGGAATGGCTATGGTCTTCACCGGAATGCGGCACTTCCGGCATTAGACAGTGGATCGTTTTTTCGCAATGGTTCATGGTTTTTCTCTTCATGAACCTTCATCTTGTGTAGCGGCGGAGCCTATCACGGCTGCTAGAAATAATCTGCAACGCCAAGTTTCGGCTCATGCTTTGCGAGCCGGTGTTGTTTTGCGTGTATGTTATTGAAAAAGTGCCTGATTCTCGCAATGATTGAAATAATCTGCAAAAAAACGGGGCTGAAATAAATATTTATAGGGGGGTAGGGGGGTGCCTTTTGGATGTCAGTTGTCAGTTGTCAGTTGTCAGTTTCCAGTTTCCAGTCAGTAGCACGCGGGTCCTATCAATGTTCATATTTTGATTGTGCGCGTTGGGAGCGAATAATTCTGCAAAGACTCGCACCACCAGCCTCAGGGGAGTCTCACCCAGGTTTCGGTGCGGCCAAAGAGTGAGACGCCGACGAAACCGCGCAAGTGAAGACTGTCTTTACCTACGGTCCAAATCTTGCCCTGGTATTCTTTTCCATTCTCTGGATCGACGACGGAACCTCCAACCCAGTCGTCGCCTTCGGGATGGAAGTTGCGCAAGAACACCATGCCGAGGATGAGCTGGTTTTTGTATTCGCCGGAACATTTGTCGCATACGTCATGAGGTGTGCGGCCAGGTCGGAGCTGGGTCACACGGCCAAAGAGCTTGCCGTTGTCGAGATAGATTTCAGCCTGGCCTCCGGGTGCGCCATCGCTGTTCACGATCTGCCAGTGGCCGACGGCGTCTTGCAGTTTTGGGGAAAGCTGCTGCGCGCGGGATGCGGAGAGGGACAGCAGCGCGAAGAGCGCGACGAACCAGAAGGATTTGTGGCGAGTTGTTTGCAAGGGGACCTCCCATCTGTATGGATTGTAAAGGCAACTGGGGTGCCTGGCCGTCCCGCTCATCGCGAAAAAACTGCGATGAACAGGGCACAGCTTCTCGTGGTGCTGGAAACTCTTTGGGGCTGGTGAGCGGGCCATCTGGCTAGACCGCGACAGCCAACTTCCGTGAGTCCGGGCGGGGATTTGGCCTGTCTAGGGGTTTTGGCTGGCGCTTCTTCGATTCCACTGGGCGCACGGCGATGCTTGTCTCAAGATGCAGACGGTCGGCATAGCGCAACAGCTTTTCGATGCTCACCTGGGCGACTCTGCCCTTCAGGAGATTGCTGACCGTACCAATTTGCCATAGGTCGAACTTGGCCTGCATGCGCAGCCAGACTTCGGGCGATGAGGTGCGGAACGCGGCGGCCAGGCGTACGGCCATCTCCGGCGAAACCGCAGCTTTGCCATTGAGAACGCGGGAGAAGGTGACCCGGCCCACGCCCAGATGCTCGGCCGCCGCCGAAACGGTCATCTCGCCGAGATACTCCCGAATCACTCCGCCGGGATGCGGAGGGTTGACCATGCGCATGGTTCGTTCTCCTCTCAGTGGTAGTCCTGGTAATCGACCTATGCGGATGCTTTGTGATGGCGTTCGACGTACTCGCGCAGGGCGGAGTTCATACGGGTTTGGTAGCCTTGGCCCTGGCGTTGGAACCAGTCGAGGATGTCGGCGTCCACGCGGAGCGAGAGAGGGCGCTTGATGGGACGGTAGAACGGTCCGCGCACCGCATGGCTCCAATCGGTGATGGGCGGCATCTCGGTGGTGTCGATCTCGCTGTCGGGCATTGCGGCCAGTGCGTCATGCTCGGCCTGCAACTTCGGGGTCAGCGGTTTCGGGTTACCTCTCTTCATAGTCGCGTTTTTCATGGGCTTCCGCCTTTCTTGCGCTGATGATTCTTCCGGCTCCTGATTCATCCTCCGGCCAAGTATGAACGACGTAGAGAACTACGATCCCATCAACGCTTGGCGAGCCGAGTGTCCTCCACCGTTCCTCGTTGGGATACGGGTCGGGGACCGATATGCACAAAGGATCGTCCAGGGCACGTGCGGCGAGGTCGAAGCTGACCTTGTGCTTCTCAAGGTTCTTCTTCGCCTTTTCGGGGTCCCATGTCCAGCGCACCGGTCCTCTGTATATACGGTATTGTATATACGGCTATGATTTCTGTCAAGAAAAATATGTCGTTGAATCCCGATCCCAAAGGCGGGACCTGGGGCATCCGGCGCTTGTATTGTGGTTCCATTGTGACTACACTTGTCGAAGGAGGGTCGCCATGATTGCCGCCGATAGTTACGTCCGTGCACGCATCGACACTAGGACAAAAGAGCGCGCAGCCGCCGCGCTGGAAGCCATGGGCCTGTCGATCTCCGATGCGATTCGTCTGCTGATGCTACGGGTAGCCGACGAGCGCCGTCTGCCCTTCGAGGTCAAGGCTCCCAATGCCACCACTCGCAAGGCAATGGCTGAACTTGAGGCTGGAAAAGGTAAGCGCTTTGCCAGCGTTGAGGCACTGATCGCTGATCTTCATGCGGACGATTGAGCGCTCGACGGCTGTCAAACGTGACTACAGGCGGGAGGCTAAAGGCGAGCATCGGGCCACGCTGGATGCGGATCTGACGCCCATTCTGGAGGCCTTGGCAATCGACCAGCCCTTGCAGCCACGTCAACACGATCACGAGTTGAGCGGCGATTGGCGAGGCTATCGCGAGTGCCATGTGAAGCCTGATTTGTTGCTGATTTACCGAAAGCCGGACGCCGAAACTTTGTGGCTGGCACGGATTGGATCGCATAGCGAAATCTTCGGTTGAGCGGTCAGATTGAATCCCGGGTCTCAAAGGCGAGACCTGGGGCGCCCGGCAATATCAATTCTGCAACTGAGCGCAGACGCTGTACTCCTTCTTCATTCGTCGTCGCAACAGGAAGAAGATGAAGAAGAGCGTGGCGATGACGGGCGGGCCAAATAAGGCGACGTTCTCGATATTCCTGAGGAGGATTCTCCTCGGGACTTGGCTGCGGAATACTTGAGATTCAACCATGCGAACCGTGTGGCCAGCTGCGGAATTGAGTTCTTCGACGGTCTTGAGGTTCGTTACTGCTCCCGTGCGCGTATCGAATACGAAATACCCACGATCTTTATTCTCTCCGTCATAGGATCGGTTATCGAGATGGCCGTATGCGCCATAGACAGTCTGACCGTCTTGTTCCAAGCACCTTACACCCCCGAGCAAGGGCGGTTGGTGCTTCATCGGCAGAGTGGATTCGAAATAGGAGAATTCGGGCATTTTTCCAAGGCCAGTGAGAATGTAGCCGTTTGGCAGCGGCTCCGCAAAATCGCCGAAGAAGAAATCGGGCTGGTCGGGGACAAATATCTCCATGCAGATTGCGCAAGAGATCACATAGACGAGAGTGGAGATCGGGAATAAACCTGCAATGACAATCAAGCGCATTGGACGATGGTGCCCCCAGAACAGGAGCCATGCCAGAGCCGCAAAGACACCTCCAGCCAATATGGCAAGACCGCTGAGGATGGCCAACCCGAATAGTAAGCCGATCATCTCGAACAAGTTTGATCTCCTTCCGGCGAAGCCGACGAAAGCCTCTCATTTTTCGCAGAGCGTGAAGGCCTTCTTATCGGCTGCCGGCGATCATTTGGGCGGCGTGCTGCAGGCTGGTTTCTGTTACTGTTGCGCCGGATAACATTCTTGCTACTTCGTGGGTGCGGGCGCGATCGTCTAACAGGCTTACCTTTGTTTTGGTGCGGCCATCGGATTCGCGCTTGTCGATCAGGAAGTGCTGGTCGGCGAAGGCTGCTATCTGGGGCAAGTGAGTCACACACAAAACTTGCTGGCCGCGACTTAGGGATTTTAGTTTTTGGCCTACCGCCTCTGCGGCGCGTCCGCCGATGCCTATGTCGATTTCATCGAAGACCAGGGTGCGGGGAGTGGGCTGCTTCTTTTTGGGCTTGGCCGCGCCTTCCTCTACGCTGACTTTTAGGGCTAACATCACGCGGGACATTTCGCCGCCGGAGGCGATTTCGTCGAGAGGCTTGAGAGGTTCGCCGGGGTTGGTCGAGATGCGGTATTCGACAATGTCCCAGCCGGTCGCGGTCCAGTGGGACACCTGCGGTGTGGCCAACTGCTCGCTCTTCGCTCGCGTGGAATTTGTGCTAAAACCCGATTCCCCGCCCTTCGATTGTTGAAGGTCATCGGCGGAATGGACGGCGACCTCGAAGCGGACCTTCATAGCTAGTGAGTTGATTTGGGCTTCGGCTAGCTTGGCTAGCTTGTGGGCGGCGGTTTTGCGTTCGGCGCTGAGGGCGGAGGCGGCGGTGCGATAGGCTGCTGCCGCTGTGTCTAATTCGGCGCGCAGGGTTTTGAGAATTTCGTCGCGGTCTTCTACCTCAGCTAATTGGCGGGTTACGTCTTCACCGAATGCAATGACTTCGGCGATGGTCTTGCCGTACTTGCGCTTGAGACGGTCGAGGAGGGCGAGGCGGTCTTCGATTTCAGCGAGGCGCTCAGGGGAGGCGTTGATGGCCTCAGCGTAGTCGCGGAAGCTGGCGCTTAGGTCGCCGACGGTGGCGCGGACGGCGGCTAGTTGCTGGGCGGGTTCGGCGAAGCGGGAGTCGTAGCGGGCCAGTTCTTCGACGTTGCGCAGAGCGGCGCGCAGAGCGGCTTCAGCGGATGCGCCGCCTTCGTAGAGCTGATCAAATGCGCCCATGGCGGCGGCATAAAGCTTTTCAGCATTGGCGAGGACGCGCTTTTCGGTTTCGAGCGCTTCATCTTCGCCGGGGACAAGATGGGCGGCATCGATCTCATTGCTTTGATAGCTCCAGATATCGACCATGCGGAGGCGGTCTTGCTCGCCCTGGAGAAGTTCATCGAGCTTGACAGAGGCCTGACGCCAGAGGTCGTGGGCTGCCGAGACTGCTTCTGTGGAGAGGCCGCCGAAACGGTCGAGGAGGATGCGCTGCTGGGTTTGATCGAAGGAACTGAGGCTTTCGCTTTGGGCGTGGACCAGGGCGAGTTCCGGGGCGAGCTGGCGAAGGACGGCGACGGTGGCCGGCTGGTTGTTGACAAAGACGCGGCCTTTGCCGGTGGAGAGGATTTCGCGGCGAAGGATGACCTCCGTGCCGCCGGAGTCGATACCGTTTTCTTCAAGGATGGATTCGGCATTGGTGGTGGACTCAAAGACGCAGGAGACGACGGCCTTGTCGGCGCCGTGGCGGACGACTTCAGCGGAGGATTTGCCGCCCATGAGGAGGGCGAGCGCATCGACGAGGATGGATTTGCCCGCGCCGGTTTCTCCGGTGAGCAGGTTGAGACCGGGGCCGAAGACGGCGATGGCGTGGTCGATGACGGCGTAGTTTTCAGCGCGAAGTTCTACGAGCATGGCGGGATGAATCTCCTGAAAAACAAAAGCGTCGCGAGGATGGGGCACCCAGCTTCCTGGCTTCCCACCCGTACACGGAAAGCGCAACGGGAATCCGAGCGCAGCATAGCATGAACGGGTGCATGTGTGGCTTGGGGATCGGGCCTGGAAGCCGCAGGGGGGACCAGATCGATAACTTGGAGGGGGGCACGGCGTCTGATACGGTGATAGGTGAGGTGACTATCCATTCTTACAGCTACCCTCTTTTTCGCATTGCAATCTGACAGTGGCGCGGGTCAGGGGATGTCTTCAGCCCTGGGTTCGAGCGCGCTGGTTGAGATGGTCTCCAATAGCGGCCCGGTTGCGTTGGCGGTGCTGGTGCTGCTGGCGCTTGCCAGTCTTTACTCCTGGACGGTGATTCTGGGGAAGATTTTTGCTTTCAGCAAAGCGACGAAGGCTAGCCATCGGTTTCTCCAGGGCTTCCGCAAGGCGACGCGTTTGCAAGAGATTTCAGCGCTGGCAGCGGAGTGCAAAGCAAGCCCACTGGCGCTGGTCTTCGAGGAAGTATACGAGACCTATAAGCGGCAGACGGGCGGCTCTGGACCACCGCGAAATCTGAAGTCGCTGGAGCGCTCGGCACAGACGGCGGCGAGCGAGGCGGTGACGGGGCTGGAAGGGCGGATGACCTGGCTCGCGACGATTGCATCATCGAGCACGTTTGTTGGGCTGTTCGGTACGGTGATCGGCATTATGGATGCCTTTCACGGGTTGGGCACGGCTGGGGCGGCGACGCTGAGGGCGGTAGGTCCGGGCGTGGCTGAGGCGCTGATTACGACGGCGGCGGGGCTGTTTGTGGCGATCCCGGCGGTAGTGGCTTACAACCAATTTACGGCGCGGATCAGGGTGATTGCCGCGCTGATCGACGACTTTAGCCGGGAGCTGATGAATTCGCTGGATGAGATTCCGGCGCGAACGGCAACGCCGCCACGAGTGCCGATTCCAGAAGCCACCAGGGAGGTGGAGCGTGGCGTTTACAAGTAGCAACGGCCAGACGCGGAGTTCGCTGGCAGAGATCAACATTACGCCGCTGGTGGACGTGGTGTTGGTGCTGCTGGTGATCTTCATGATTACGGCGCCGGTGCTGCAGTCGGGGATTGAAGTCGCGGTGCCGAAGACGCGAACGGTGAGGGAGATTACCGAGCAGCGGATGGTGGTAACGATCGACCGCGATCAGAAGGTTTTTCTGGGCGATCAGCCGGTGAACGTTCACGAACTGCGGCAGAAACTGCGGCGGGCCGGAACCGATCCGTCGAAGCAGGTGATCTATCTGAGGGCCGACGAGCGGGTTCCGTTTGGCGCGTTTGCTACCGTGATGGACGCTGTGAAACAGGCGGGGATTACCAACATTTCGATTGTGACGCAACCGCTGGAGGCCAAGGCTGAAGGCGGCGGGTAGGTCGTGGGCTGGGCGGGGTTTGTGGTTTCCCACCCTAGCGACAAAAACAAAAGCGTCGCGAGGATGGGGCACCCAATTCTTCGATTGTGCGGTTGATTTCAAGAAGCAGGTCCTTCGACTCCGCTGCGCTTCGCTCAGGATGACAGCCGCAGGATAGGCAATCTCAGGCACGCTATGGACAAACTGCTGGAAGGCAGCGAGCAACTGGAGCTGGAACTGGGGTCGGCGCGCGAACCGATGGTTGCGCCGGCGGCGGGATCGCTGTTGCTGCATGGGGCCCTGGCGGGAAGCATTATTCTCTATGGCGTGATGGGCGGCCTGTTTCATCACAATGACTGGGGCGGCGCGGGTGGTGGCGGCGCGATTCAGGTGAAGCTGACCAGCGCGCTTCCGTTGCCTTCTGATCAGCCGCCGAATGAGAATGTGCTGGCTACGGAGACACCGAGCCAGGCGCCGGCAGAAGCTGCTCCCAAGACGAAAGAAGCTGTGGACCAGAGCGCGCTTGCGATTACCGGCAAGCAGAAGGCGCCGGAGCCACAAAATACGCGCAAGTCGCCTCAACAACCGAAGCCGGACAATCTGGCGAAGTACGGCGAGCAGGCTGGTTCGTCGATGGCGCGAGCCACGCAGGCGCAGGGTTTTACCAGCGGCCAGACGACGGTGAGCGATGAGGATTTCGGAACTCGGTTTGGATGGTACGTGAGCAATAGCATCAATCCGATGATGTCTTCGAATTGGATCAGGGGAGTGGTGGACCCTCGTACTCCCAAGGGCACGCGGGCTTATATTCAGTTCACCATTCATCGCGATGGTAGTGTGAGCGACGCACAGATCGATCACCCGAGCGGATACCCCACGCTTGACCGCTCGTGCCTGTACGCGGCGCTGCGGGTGGGACATTTTGAGGTGCTTCCATCGGCTTATAATTCAAGTACATTGAAGGTTTCTTATTATTGCGAGTTTTAGAGACTTTCAGAAGCTAATCATGATTTGCGTTCGTTCTTCACCAGGAAGGATTGCTGATCGCATGAAGGCATACATCCGGATTTTTCTCCTCCTCACCACAGTTGCTCTGACTTTGTTGATTGCACCCCGGCTGAAGGCCCAGGACTGGGTCCACACGGGCACGAACATGGGCAATGATCGCATACGGGTTGCGGCGGCAGACTTCAAGCCAAACGACAACGATCCGCAGACGCCGGCATTGAAGGCGGCCTTTGACGCCACGCTTTATAGCGATCTGGCGAATGCGGGGATCTTCGATCTGGTGTCGAAGAGCATGGCTCCGCAAAGCACGCCTGGGTCGCCGCAGGAGATCAGCCTTGCGCAGTGGTCGGCTGCGCCGTCGAATGCAGCGATGGTGGCGTTCGGGTCGCTCTCGGTGGTGAATGGGCGGCTGATTGTCTACGGTTGGCTCTTCGACACGCGTAACACAGCCAGCCCTCAGGTGCTGGGCAAACAGTACAACGAAGCGGCCAGCCAGGACATGGCGCGCACCGTTGCGCATCGCTTTGCCGATGAGATTGTTTTGCGGCTGGGCGGTGGCGTGAATGGGATTGCCGACACGAATATTTATTTTGTGAGTTCGCGCAGCGGAACCAAAGAGATTTGGGAGATGGACTACGACGGGCAGAATCAGAGAGCTGTGACACACCTAGGCTCCATTTCGCTCTCGCCACGCATCTCACCAGATAACACGCGCATCGCATTCGCCTCGCTGGGCCGCGAGGGATGGGCGATCAGGATGTACTCGTTGGAACTGGGAAGGCTGGTGAGTTTTCCGGGAGGCACGGCGGGGGGAAGCAATCAGTCTCCGGCGTGGTCGGGCGACGGGACGCGGATTGCCTTTTCGTCTTCGCGGTCGGGCGATCCGGAGATTTGGGTGGCAGATGCGAGCGGGGGGAATCTGCGCCGGCTGACGAACTTCGCTGGGCCGGACGTATCACCGACCTGGAACCCGCGAACGAATGAACAATTGGCCTGGGTGAGCGGGCGGACGGGGTTGCCGCAAATCTACACGATGGACCAGGATGGCGCGAATGTGCAGCGGTTGACTGACGGGGGCTACGCCATTTCGCCTTCATGGGCGCCCAACGGACAATTTTTGACATTCAGCTGGAATCGCAAGTACGGGCCGGGCGATCCGGGCGGGCAGGACATTTATGTGATGGACATTGCCAGCAAGAAATGGCTCCAGGTGACGCACGAGGCGGGCAGCAACGACTTTCCTTCGTGGGCACCGGACGGGCGGCATATTGTCTTCCAACGGGAGATTGGCAAGCATACCGATCTGTGGTCGATGCTGGCTGATGGCACCGAACAGCATCAACTGACGCAGACGGGCAACAACTTCATGCCGAACTGGAGTTGGAAATAGGGACGCATGTGGAGTGGGGGTTGCCGGCAAAATCGGCTGCGCGGAAGGCGCGGGCTGGATGCATTATCATACGTTTGAGCATGGCTTTCCCCTTTCGCGTCTATTCGTTAGGCTACCGGAGCCCCTGGGCGGCCTGGTGTTAAGACTCGAGGCAAATCACTCTTCTGAATCTAACGAAGGAGTAATTCATTGATGAGACTTGAAAAGATTTTCGTACTCGTTGTTCTGATGGTTGCTTTGGTTGGAGCGGCAGGTTGCGGCAACGGCGGCAAGAAGCACAAGCCGCTTCCGCCCGAGGAGACGGCTCCTCCAGCGACGGTGGTGGCGCCAACGGCGAAGCTTACCGCGACACCCACGCAGGTATCGGCTGGCGACCAGATTCAACTGAGCTGGCACACAACGGATGCCACTTCGGTCTCGATCGATGGGATTGGCGACGTGCCGACCGCAGGCGTGAAGACAGTGACTCCAACGGATTCGACGAGCTATCATCTGGTGGCACGCGGTGATGGCGGCACAGCCGAGGCCACAGCACGGGTGACGGTGAATGCGCCGCCGGCGGTGGTGGTGCCGACCAAGACGATGAGCCCGGAAGAGGAGTTCAAGGCTAGTGTCCAGGACATATTCTTTGACTACGACACCTACGATATCCGGTCCGAAGCGCTGAACACACTTGCCGGCGATGCCGCTTACCTAATGGGCCATCCGGAATTGAAGATTGTGATCGGCGGCTACTGCGACGAGCGCGGCTCGAACGAGTACAACCTGGCGCTGGGCCAGAACCGGGCCGATGCGGCCAGGAAGGCTTTGATCGCAGCCGGAGTGTCGGCAGACCGCATCCGCGTGGTGAGCTACGGCAAGGAAAAGCCGTTCTGCGCTGAGTCAAATGAAGCGTGCTGGCAGCAGAACCGCCGTGACGGATTCACGATAGACAGGTAAGGGCAGAGCGGGCAGCAGGCAGTGAGCAGAAATCTGATTGCTGATGGTGCCTTGATGGGTGAATGATGAAGAGGACAGGTACACTTCGCAATTGTCTTACGGCGGCGGGAATCTTCGCCATGCTTCTTGTTTTGGCTCCGACGCCGGCGCGCGCCGCGTCGAAGGAGATGATCGAGCTGCAGGCGCAGGTGCAGCAACTGCTGGATAACGTGCAGCGTCTGCAATCGACGCTGGACGCGCGCTTCGGCGTGCTGCAGAACCTGGCGCAGCAGACGGCGGATAACGCGACGCAGATGAACGCGACAGTCAGCGCACTGCAGCAGAAGATTGCAGCGCAGAACGATGCGGTCAGCGGCAAGCTGGACTCCAACTCGGGCCAGGTGCAGGCAGTGAATGACTCGGTGGACGAGTTGAAGTCACGCATCAGCAAGCTGGACAAGTCGATTCAGGATTTGCAGACACAGTTACAAAACATCCAGAATCCGTCGACAACGGCTGCGGGACCGGCCCCGTTTCCAGCAACGAGAGGCCTGGCCCCGGCGAGCAGTTCTCCGGCTGCCGCGATACCCGTCGATCAGACGCCGCCGCTTGAAGGGACTTTGCAGGCCGCTGTGCGCGACTACAACGCAGCCAAGTATGAAGTGGCCTCTAGCGAGTTTCAGGATGTAATTCACTACTATCCGCTGGATGACCATGCCGGCACGGCAGAGTTTTACGTGGGTGAGATTGCCTATCGGCAGAAGAATTATCCCGACGCGGTGAAGGCCTACAACGCAGTTCTGGAAAGCTTTCCAGGGAATGCTAAGGCTCCGGCGGCGCAACTGCGGAAAGGGCTGGCGCTTATGCAGTTGGGCAAGAAAGACGCGGGCATTCATGAGCTTCGTTCGCTCGTCCAGCGTCATCCGCAGACGCCCGAGGCGGCACAGGCGCGGGCGAGGCTGAATGCGATGGGCGTGAAGCCCGCGGCGGCGCACTGACGAGAGCATTCTTCGAGACCCTAGGGGGTTGTGGAGAACCAGCGGCATGACGCAATTCCTCCACAACTCGGCATTCTCACAGGTGACGACGCTGGCCGGACTGCGGACGGTTCACTCTGCCTTTGCATGGCTGCACGGCAATCCCAAAACAATAATGGATTGGCAGACGGAGTTGGCAGCGATTCCCGCACCACCGTTTGGCGAGCAGGCGCGTACCGAGTGGATCGCGGTTCGGTTTGCCGAGGCTGGACTGAACGCGATCGAGATCGATAGCGTGGGCAACGTCCTGGGGTGGTTGCCTGCGACCAATCTGCCAGCGGAGAGCAGCGGCCCGGTGGTGGTGCTTTCAGCTCACCTGGACACGGTCTTTCCTGCTGAAACGCCGCTGCATCCGGTGGTAGACGGCGAGCGGCTTGAGGCTCCGGGGGCCTGCGACAACGGTGCGGGCGTGGTGGGAATGCTGGCTGTTGTGCATGCGCTGATCAGGTCTGGGACGGAGCTGGCTGCGCCGCTGTTATTCATGGGCAACGTGGGCGAAGAGGGCGAAGGCGACCTGCGTGGGGTGCGCTACCTTTATCAGCAACCGGCGCTGGCGGGGCGCATTGCCGCGCACATTGTTTTGGATGGAGCGGGTGCGGAGCCGGCTGTGACGCAGGGTTTGGGCAGCCGCCGCTATCGGATCAATGTGGCCGGACCGGGCGGACATAGCTTTACCGATGCGGGCACGCCGAATCCAATTGCCGCGCTGGCTTCGGCGCTGGCTGCGCTGGCGCGGACGCCGTTGCCCGAGGAGCCGCGGACTACTTTGAACCTGGGCACGATCCACGGCGGCACCAGCGTGAATTCCATTCCGGAGAAGGCGCAGGCTTCAATCGATTTCAGATCAACCAGCCCGGAGCAGCTGGTGCGGCTGGAGGTTGCGCTGCATCGCGCGGTCGAGGACGCTGTGGACGGTTGCAATGAGTTGGCAAAAGCCGCCGACGCACAAGACCGAGGATTGCTGACCTTTGCTGTCGAGCTGATTGGCGACCGGCCTGCGGCGCAACTGCCTGCTGACTCTCCGCTGCTGGAGGCTCTATGTGCGGTGGACCGCCATCTGGGCCTTCGGACCGACTTGCGGCTGGGCTCGACTGACGCGAACATTCCACTTTCGCTGGGAGTTCCGGCGTTGTCAATGGGCGCGGGCGGCGACGGCGGAGGCGCGCATACTTTGGCTGAGTGGTACTCAGCCGAGGACCGCGAGGTCGGATTGAAGCGAGTGCTGCTGCTTGCGTTGGTTATGGCCGAATGGGCAGCGAAACAATAATTATGCGCCCCCACGGAACTGGATGATGCGACGACGGTCGCGCTTGGACGGGCGATGCTCGGGCAAAGGCGCGAATTGCTGCATGGCCTTGCGCTCGGCAGCGACATTGGCTCGCGCTTCCCTGCTTGCTTCACTTTCGCGATAGAGCGCCTGCGCCACCGCCGCTGGACCGCGCATCTGGCTTAGCGCTAAAACTTCAATCTGAAAGTCGCCGCCTTCGTTCTTTACTTCGAGTTTGTCCCCGACACGAACCTCGCGCGATGGCTTGGCTTCTATGCCGTTGGAGCGAATTCGGCCCAGGTCGCAGGCTTTGGAGGCCAGCGAACGAGTTTTGAAGAAGCGCGCCGCCCAGAGCCATTTGTCGATGCGAATGGAATCCATCATTCTATTGTCTTACATGTGGTTACTTTGGCCAGGATTTTTGGAGAAGTGCGGGGATTTATGTTGTTGATATTGCTTTCTATAGAGGAAGTTACTATTTACCTTTTAATTAACTGCAGGTTTTCGAGAATAAATATAGGGGGGGTGGGGGTCAGGGTTCAGGGAACACGGAACAGGGATCAGGGAGCAGGGAACAGGAACGGCCGCGGCTTTGGTTGCGGTTCATGCTTTGATTGTGCGCCTTGGGAGGGTTATTATCTGCAAGCGGCTGCGGCGGGGCCAACTGGCTTGGGCTTGGGTCGCGATGATCGAATGAGCGAATTTGGCATGATATTGACAATGTTAAAAATCGTCTTGTTTTGAATCTGCTCCGATATTCCCTGCAACCATTTTCACGTTGCCTCGTCTATCTGGAGTCCAGAAGTGCGTGGTCGAAGGCACGTAGTCTTCCTTGCGATTTTGGATTCACGATTTGGAAGCAGCAAACGATGATTTTATTGTGCACCAAGATCATCGAATCGACTCTCACACAAAGGAGGAAAACATTATGAAACGTCAGTTGTTGACTGTGGCCCTTGCGCTGTGTGCTCTTCCCCTAACCGCACTGGCGGGCACAAAACAGTCTGCGTCGATTGACCTGGGTCAGGCGGTCGTAATTTCGGGCACTCACCTTCAACCGGGCCAATATGTGGTTCGCTGGGACGGCTCGGGTTCCGATGTTAAGGTCAAATTCTTGAAAGGGAATAAGGAGCTTGTATCGGTACCGGCGAAACTGATTAGCCAGAACAATGCAATGAGTCCGGCGGTCAGGATAGGTTCAGCCGAAGACGGATCGCAAACCATTAACGAGATCGACCTGTCGAAGATTACGCTCAAGTTCACGGAATGAACTGAATCCGCCGCAAAGTTGTTGGACCTTTTGCGGATGGGCTGTGGGTACACCCCTGTCCCCACCAAAGACGGCGCGTGCCTCATCTTTCCGTAGTCTCATCGCGGAAGGGTGGGGCATGCGCAACTTGAGGGGGCAGTGGCGGAATTTCATCCCGGCCCTACGGGACGGGGCGGATTGGAAGGGCCGTTTACCCAGGGTTGCGCTTCGCTTTACCCTGGGCTATTTTCATATTCTCCCTGACGGGAGAATCGCTCTCGCGTGCGCACCCGCACCCGAACACGCGGGCTCAGTCGGATTCTCTTGGGGTAGGAATTCGCCTTCCATTTGGCTCGATGAGTTCAACGACTGAGATTCTATTGGCGTAATTCGATGAACACATGGCGATTTGCCGGTGCAGATCCCGCTCGGAGCTTTAGCCGACGACCCAATGCCCCTCCCTGATGTTCAAGCTTTGCGCGATGCCGGCAGCCTGCCAGACAGAATTGATTATCGGCAAGAGAATTGTCGGATATGGACGCTCTTCCGTGATTTGCTGGACTTCCACGTCAGGGCAAACAACTACATCCCTGTCAATTGGATGACTTTCATACCCGTAAGCATAATAGGGTGTAGCCAACTTACTGCCTTTGACACCTATCAACGTTAAGGTGACATAAATTGGCGGAGAAACTTCCAGACTATTGAGAAGTGATATGGCTTTCTCAAAAGTAGCAACGAGTTTTTCCTCTAAGATCGCGCTCGGGATAGAGCCCCTACCATTCCGTCGAAAGACATAAGAGTCCCCGTACTCTAGCGAACCATCTTTGAATACCTGCAAATATGAGCGACCTTCGTCGGTTGTTCCTCTTGAGGTCAGCAGGAAGCCGTCCGCATTATATCGCCACGAGTCTGAACTGCGACTCATCAAAAGTTGCCCGTTGCCCCACTTATTAGTATCAAATACGCGCGGGAAAGATTGGCCGTCAACCATCAGCGTAGCCGTCGGAATCAAGTGAAAGAGCAATCTTTCGCCGGTTAGCTGGACGGGGCCCTCTCCAGAAATGGTCTTCGAAATCCTGTCCGCTTTCCAGGCTCTCAGCCGTTCCCCGATGCCTCTCTGCTCAGCGAAAGCTGCACGTATCTGGTGAACATCAAGGAGAACCTTACCGCTACTGCTGTTCCTTGAGAAAAACCGCGTCCGGTTGGCATAACTGACCATGTGAGGTGCAACCCAACTCTTACCAACTCGAATGACAATTACCGTTCCGCGTCCGGGTATTTCGAACGCTTTGACAAAGACAATAGGCAGTCTTGGCTGAAGCCCGGTTTGGATAAGCTGTTCGATTCGATTGCATTCAGTTCCCGCGTTAGAGATCGTCAAGCCGATAATCTCACCCGGAATGCCAGATGCATTACCGTCTTCGCCCTTCTCATCAGTAATGCCGAAAAAGAGGTCTCCCCCAGAGGCGTTTGCGAAGGACGAAACATCGGCCAAGAATTCAGCTTTGTCATCAGTGTTTCCAACACTGAGGGTTCTCTTGTACTCCAACGTCTTGCGCTCAGATACCTTGTCTGTCACCATGCGCACGATGTCGTCAGGGGTGATGTCGTCAAATCCCATTGGCAGCATGGCAAAAGTGTATACCCCGGGCATTCAACCCGTCATCGTCACTTTACCCTGTTCCTGTAGGTTGGTCCTCGCAAACGCCCTTGTAGGCTAAAGATTTTCGGTTTGCGCAAAATTGCCTTCCTGCTCATGAAAGATTACTGCGTGCTTTTGAAACCGATTCTTTTGATTGTTGTCGAGAGAAGAGACAGGCGCTTCGTTCATGGACCTGCAGAACCTAATGGCTAAAAAGAAATCAGGTCCGGGCATGAGGGCTGCTTATTTTGCTGCTGTCTTCAGGGACCTGAAGGCTCCTGCTCTGTCCGATGGCAGAGGCAGTTTCCCACGCCGCTCAGTTAAACTCGTGGTTGGGAGTTGCGATGGCGAGCCTTTGGGCTAAAGTGCGGACTACGCTGGAGATGATCAAGTGGGAGCACTCGGTATTTGCGCTGCCGTTTGCGCTTACGGCTGTGCTGCTGGCGGCTCATGGATTGCCTCACTGGCAGACGCTTGGGTGGATTGTGGTGGCGATGGTGGGGGCGCGCTCTTCTGCGATGGCATTTAATCGCTGGGCGGATGCGGAACTGGATGCGGCTAATCCTCGCACTCGGAGCCGCGCGATTCCCGCTGGACTTTTGACGCGCGAATTTGTACTGGCGTTTGCTGTGTTGACGGCGGCGGTGTTTGTGACGGCAGCGGCGGAACTGAATCGTCTGACGCTGATTTTGTCGCCACTGGTGCTGGTGGTGCTGTGGGGCTATAGCTATTTGAAGAGGTTTACGCGCTGGTCGCATATGGGATTGGGGCTGGCGCTGGGGCTGGCTCCTTCAGCGGCATGGATTGCGGTGCGAGGCTCACTGGATGCGCGCATCGTGGTGCTGACCGCGGCGGTGACGCTGTGGGCGGGAGGCTTTGATGTGCTTTACGCCTGCCAAGATTTTGAGCATGACTGCACGGCTGGTCTGCATAGCTTGCCGCAGGCGATGGGGATTCCGGCGGCGTTTTGGACGGCGCGCATCATGCACCTGTTGATGCTGGGGCTGCTGATCTGGTTTGGAGTGCTCTTTCAGTTCGGGACGATTGGCTGGATGGGGATTATGGTTGTGGGGCTGCTGCTGGCTTATGAGCACTCGCTGGTTTCGCCGCTGGATTTGCGGCGTTTGAATGCGGCGTTCTTTACGATGAACGGCGTGATTGCTACCGTGTTTTTTGGATTTGTGGCGGCTGATTTGTGGGTGCGGTAGGCGGACGCGATAAACTAAGCGAAGAGCCTGCCTGTGCGCATCCTGACCCGTTACATTCTCGGCGAGATTATCTCTCACGGCCTCATCGGAGGCGTGATCTTCACCTTCATTCTGTTTATGAAGGAGTTGCCGCGGATACTCGAGATGGTGGTTCACAACAGCTCGACATTCACGAGTGTTGTTCAGGTTTTTCTTTTTACGCTGCCGAATTTTTTCATGGTCACGATTCCGATGGCGGTGCTGGTGGGCGTGCTGCTGGGCATGAGCCGACTGGCGTCGGACAGCGAGATCATCGCCATGCGGGCCTCTGGCCTCGGCATCGGCTACTTTGTGCGCGTGTCTGCGATCGTGGCGATTGGCGGCACTTTGCTGGGACTGGCCAATGCGTTGTGGGTTGCGCCGCGCGCCAATCAGGCGATTTTGGCGATGGACAAAGCTCTGGCCATGCAAGCCTCATATGAGATTGAGCCGCGGGTCTTCGACGAAGATTTTCACAATTTTGTTTTGTACGTGCAGGACGTGCGATCGGGAACCGGCGCGGCCAATTGGCGTCAGGTTTTCATGGCCGACACCACGGATTTCACCAATCCGCAGATCACTACGGCAGCCTCGGCGACGGTGGCGAACGATAACAATCCCGACTCTGGGCAGGAGTTGCTGATGCGTTTGCGGGACGGGGCGCGCCATGAGACGGTGGCCGGCCAGCCGCAGCAATACAACATTTCGACATTTGACTTTACCGACCTGCCGTTGGCCTCGAGCCAGCAGAGCGAAGGCCACCTGGGACGACTGGACACGGACATTTTTGCGATGCCGATGAGCGAATTGTGGAGGCGCGGCCGCGGACCGGACGGCAAGCGATTTTTGATTGAGATGCACAAGCGCGTCGCTTATCCGGCCGCGTGCCTGGTGCTGATGCTTGTGGCCGTGCCGCTGGGTGTAACGTCGCGGCGCGGCGGCAAAAGCTTCGCATGGATCTTCACGATTCTGCTGGTCTTTATTTATTACCTGCTTTCTTCGACGGGAATTGCATTGGGCAAGCAGAATTGGATTTCAGCATTTTTCGCGGTGTGGTCAGCGAACCTTCTGTTTGCCGCGGGCGGCTTGTTTCTGCTGTGGCAAATGGCCTCAGGCGGACGCTTTTTGAATGCGGTGACGACGTTGTCTTCGCGTTGGCAAAGGTCAGAAGCGGCGGTTGCAAACAAGGCGAATGGCAGCGCATTGAGCGGCTTGCTGAGCAGGTTTCAAGCGCGTCCGCAGCGCACCAAGGCGCGCAATGTCTTTCCGCGGATTCTCGATGAGTATGTGGTGCGCGAGTTTCTGGGCACGTTTCTGCTGGTGCTGTGCGGCTTTGTGATGCTGATGCTGGTGTTCACGTTCTTTGAGCTGATCGGGGACATATTGCGCAACCACATTGCGTTGACCACGGTGGGCGAATACCTGATCAACCTTACGCCCGACATGCTCTATCAGATTACGCCGCTGGCGGTGCTGATTGCGGTGCTGGTGACCTTCGGCGTGCTCAATCGCAACTCGGAGATCATTGCGATGAAGGCATGCGGCATCAGCCTGTACCGGCTGGTGATTCCGATTGTTTCGATCTCAGCCATGCTGGCCGTGGGGCTATTTCTCTTCGACCAGTTTTATCTGCCGCAAGCTAATCGCCGGCAGGAAGCTTTGCATAACATCATCAAGGGACGCCCACCGCAGACAGTACTGCACCCTGAGCAGAATTGGATTTTTGGGCAGCCGCGTCCGGGGGAGCCGGGCCGCATTTTCTACTATCAGTTTTTTGATTATGGTCGCAATGAGTTTGCCAATCTCTCGATCTTCGAATTTAATCCATCGACTTTCGCGCTTTCGCGGCGCATCTTTGCCACGCGCGCACGGTGGGATGACAGTAGCGACAGGTGGCGTTTTTTGAACGGGTGGGAGCGGGATATTGCGGCGGCCAACGTGAGCGAGTATCACGATTTCAAACAGACTTCGTTTGCGGAAATTCACGAAGATCCAGGCTACTTCAAGAAGGAAAAACTGGAATCGCAGGAGATGAACTTCGGCCAGCTTGACCGATACATCGGCGACCTGCGGCAGAGCGGCTTTGATACGATGCGCCTTCGTGTGGAGCTATGGCACAAACTTGCGTATCCGCTCATGGCTGTGGTGATGGCGGTGCTGGCAATTCCGTTTTCGCTTTCGATGGGACGCCGGAGTTCGCTGACTGGAGTGGCGGTAGCGATCGCCGTGACGCTGGTCTACATTGTCTGTACCGACCTGTTTGAGGGATTGGGTAACGTGAACTATCTTCCGGCGATGATGGCTGCCTGGTCTTCGGATATTTTGTTTGGACTGGTTGGTGGTTATTTGCTGCTGAGAACGCCGACGTAGAGCCGCGCTACGATCCGGAGATGAGAATAAAATCGCCCCTGCGAGTGCCGGGGATGATCTTCCAGCCGGGCGTCAGTTGAAGCGTCCAGCCGTCCCCTTTCAGACTGCTGCCCTCACTCACGGAGGGAGCGACAACAATCACAGCGCTCCAATCGGTTTTCATTAGCGCCCCGTTGGATGCTTCCAGAACGCCCCATTCGTCGTTGATGCGCATCGTCGCGTAGACGGTTCCAGCACCATCCAGAGGTTGCAGCTTACGCGGGTCGAATTGCACCTGCATCTTCCGGAATGGAAGCGTGAGAATCGGGCCATCGACAAATTTGGCGCGATTCTGCGCTAGAATCTGCTGCCGCTTCCGCTCTTTTTCAACCTCTGATGCACGCAACGCCGCGCCGTCGTAGAGGGTTGCCTGCTGCTCGGCGGCCTGATGAACATTGGCTGGAAGTTGATAGTGCAGAGCATTCCCGAGCAGAGTTTCATAACCATCTCCGGCTTTCAGCGCGCGATGCCATCCGGGGGTATAGCGATCCAATAGCAAGCCGTAGGCCGGACCGGTTGCATAGGGAAAGGAGCGGACAAAGGTGCTGGCGTCTATAAGCCTCGAGATGTCACCCAGAGTCTCATCAATCCGTTGCTCGGGGGTTGGATTGCCAACCCGCACGCCAGTGAACTCAGCCAAGCCTTCGTTCCACTCCATCGCATGTTCCTGAGTGGCCGCATCGGGAAAGAGCCGGTAGCGCTCGGCGCGAAAAAGGACTGCATCGCCGGCTGCGGATCGCCGCTCCTCATCGCTCTGTGCTCGCAGCGCGCGGGTGAGCGCCCGCAATTCGAGCTGCAGCGTGATCCGCCCTTCGAGCGTGTCGAGTTGCGCATTCTCTCCACCTGGAGGTGTGGGGAGATTGAGCCTGGGTTGAATGCGGTGAAAAAGTTCGTGCGCCATCAAGGTTTTCCGGTGGCGTTCCTCTGTGGGAAGCGGCCATACCATCTGTGTCCAGCGCACGCCGGACCACTCATAGGCGGTATTCGAGATGTAGAGGTTTGCCGGCAGAAAGCCGGTGAAAACTCCGTTTTCTGCCTTCAAGACTCCATTTGCATCTGCTTGATTGGCGACGATGAAATGGGTTTTGGGATCGCCAAACATCATCGGTCCGCAGAGCGAAATGCCCCACAGCTCCCCATGATCGCCCTGGCAGAGCGCTTGAGCCTCCGCAAAGTACGCGCGCGCAGTATCGGTAGGAATGGCCTGGGGAGATTGCGAAAAAGCGGCCAGAGGCAGGGCGAACAACAAGGACAGAACAGACAGACGCACGGATCTCATTGGCCTCGATCTCCGGGATAAAAGAACAACCTCAGGGTAGCACCAAATTCTCCGAGGTCGCCCGTCCTCGTACAATAAAACCATGTTGCGCGACTTGGCCCCGCTCTTCGTTTACATGCGCCGCTACCGCTGGGGATACCTGTGGGGCACACTCTCCTGCATCTGCACGAATGCCATCTGGGTGCTGTTTCCTCAAGTCATCAAGATGGCAATCGATGAGATGAAGCACGGGATCAGCCGGCAGAGGATTCTGATCCTGGCTGGCGAACTGGTGGCCATCGCGCTGGTCAAGGGCGTCTTTCTCTACTCTCAGCGCTGGATCCTGATCGGCATTTCGCGGGAGATCGAGTTTGATTTGCGCAACGATCTCTTTCTGAAATTGGAAAAGCAAGACTCGGGCTTCTATCAGCGCTATCGCACCGGCGACATCATGGCCCGGCTGACCAACGACTTGAATGCGGTGCGCATGCTGCTTGGGCCGGCGCTGATGTATAGCGCCAACACAATTTTCTTTACTGTGGGCGCGTTGTTCTTTTTGCTGCGCATCAGCCCCTGGCTGACGCTGGTGGCGTGGGCTCCGATGCCGCTTGCGAGCATCCTGGTGCAGTACTTCGGAAGCAGGATTCATGACCGCTTCGAGCGCATTCAGGCGAGCTTTTCAGAGATCAGCGCTCAAGCCCAGGAGAACTACTCCGGGGCTAGACTGGTGCGTGCTTTTGCCCGCGAGGAGTCACAGATCAGCCTTTTCGAGCGACTCAACCTGCAATACATCGCCCGTTCGCTGCGGCTGGTACAACTGATGGGCATGCTGTGGCCGACGCTCGAATTCATTCTGGGCATTTCGATGATCATCACATTGCTGGCGGGCGGCCATCTGGTGATTGCTCATCGCATTACGGTGGGCGATTTTGTGGCCTTCAACACCTACATGGTGATGCTGATCTGGCCGATCATCGCGGTGGGCTGGGTGGTAAACCTCTTTGAACGCGGCACCGCGTCGGTAAAACGGATCGACGAGTTGATGAAGGCAGAACCGGCCATTGACGACAGCGCAGCCGATGAAACGATTCAAGCCGGCACGGTGCTTGGCGGCGAAATTGAATTTCGTGAATTGAATTTCAGCTACGGCGATACGGAGGTGCTGCGCGGCATCTCGCTGACAATTCCAGCGGGTTCAAGTTTGGCCATCGTTGGACCCACCGGTTCGGGAAAATCGACACTGATCAATTTGATTACCCGTCTCTACGAAGCGCCTGCGGGCTCGCTCGACATTGATGGACGGCCGATTCGCGAGTATCCCCTGGGCGTGCTGCGGCACAATATCGGCATGGTTCCCCAGGAGACTTTTCTATTCAGCACGACGATTCGCGAGAATCTTACTTTTGGCGCGCCTGATGCCAGTCTGGAAGAGATGCTTGAAGCGGCTGAAGCGGCGCACATTCGCAAAGAGTTCGAAGAGTTTCCGCAAGGCTTTGAAACCATGGTGGGGGAACGCGGTGTGACGCTTTCCGGCGGGCAGAAGCAACGCGCGGCCATTGCCCGGGCGCTCTTGCGCCGTCCGGCCATCCTGATTCTGGACGATGCGCTGGCCAGCGTAGACACGTATACAGAAGAGCGTATTCTGAATGGTCTGCGAAGCTATACCTCGGCCTCGACCACGATTTTGATTTCGCATCGGGTTTCAACCGTGCGCCACGCCGATCAGATTGCCGTGCTCGATCACGGCAGAATTGTGGAGCTGGGCCGGCATGACCAATTGCTGGCCCTTGACGGCTATTACGCCGACCTCTATCAGAAGCAGCAATTGGAAGAAGAGCTGACTGTGGCGGGGTGAGTGAAGCAGGGAACAGGGAACAGGGATCAGGGAACAGCAAAATCATTCTATGATCTGACACTTCCTGTATCCGAGTCTCACAAGCAATTCATCCTTTAGGTAAGAAAGGAAGAATCGCAGGAAATAGGTTTTGTCATCAGCCGTGCCGGGCTCTCATCTCTATTCCCCGGTTCCCTGTTCCCTGCCCTTAAGCATTCCATCGGGAGCCGGTGGAAGACTCTGAACCGTAATCGGAGTTATCGAAGCCAGACTGCCTCTGTCCAGACGTCATGCCGTTGACCTGCAATGGAGCTGGGTTGACCGCGGGGTCTCTTGCGACCTGGCGCCAGGCGTCGCGCACATTCTTTACACATTCGATGGCATGTTCGAACTTTTGCAGCGAGTCGGACTGCGATGCTTGCAGGATTTGCGCAAAGATGGTTGCGTAAAATTCGCTGAGCACTTGCGCGGGCCTGCCGCCTACATCCATGCGCAGCCGCGCTTGCAGGTGGATGATAATGTCAAGGGCCCGCTTGACAGCGTTGCGGCGGGCAGCCGCGTCGCCATGCTCGACGGCGGCTGAAGCCGTGTAAAGAAAACGGAGTATGCCGTCATAGAGCGCCACCACCAAGTCGACGGCCGAAGCGCTGTCGAGTGCATGTTCCTGATAACTTCCCATGGAAATCATTCTCCTTAGCCGTTTGTCTGCTGGTTATAGCCGGTGATCGCCGAGTAAAGCTCGTTGACCTGATCCAGCAATGTGGGGATGGATTGAATGAGCTGGTTGGCGGTGTTCAGCTCAGTGGTTAAGCTTTTTTGCTGTGCGGAGATGAGACTGTCTTCTCTGGAGATATTCGCATTCAGCGTGGATTCGATGTTGCTGTTGGAACTGGATGCCAGCGCCAGAACGCCGGTTGGGGAGCTGTTACCGGCATCGGTCAGTATGGTCGAGAATGTTTGTCCCCAACTGTTCGCGTTCTGAAAGAAGCCAACCACGCCGCTGAAGTCCGAGTTCAAGATCGAGTCCATGCTGGCAGCGTCGAAGGTTAGAGAGCCATCGTTATTGATGCTGATGCCCATGCTGGTCAGGCTGTTGATGTCCGATGAGTTTGTATAGTTCAGCGTCGAAGTGGTTGTGTTGGTCGAGTCCAGGATGTTGGAGGTGACCGTCATATCGCCTCCCGATCCCAATGTCTCGGACTGAAGAGACAAGCTGTAAGTTCCATCGTCGTTCTGTACCACGGACGCATTCACACCGATGTTGGCGCTGTTGATGGCGCCGGCCAGTCCCGAGAGATTGTTGCTGGGAGAGGCGGAGGAGGCAGGAGGGACTGCAATCGTCTGCGCTTGACCAGTGCCTATCTGCATGGTGATGGAACCGGTGAGAGCATCATTTTCTGAAGGAATTCCAGTCAGAGTTCCGATGTCCACCGGAAGCGCGTTACTGGTTCCAGAGTCCGTGTAAGTGAGTGGTGTATCGCTGGTGGCGGCGAGCTTGGAGCTTACGGTCAATGCGCCGCTCGAGCCCGCGGTTTGCGATGCAAGCGTGAGATACGACTGGCCGTTGCTGGTCACCACGTTGGCGGAGATTCCAACGCCGTCGGCGACAAGACCGGGCGTTACAGTCATCTCTCCTGCGTCGCCGGCGGTTAAAGACTGGAGCGCCAGGCTCGATGTGCCATCGTTGTTGGAGAGGACTGTGGCAGTGAATCCGAGCGTCGACGGGTTGGCGTTGATGGTGTCGGCCAATCCCTGGAGGGTGTTGACTCCGCTGCCGGTGTAGATGGTGTTGGCGGCCGCGCCGGTGGATGGCTCGGCGCCCATGACAATATTCTCTGCCGTCCCGCCGCCGACCTGGACGGCGAGCGTGCCGCCAATCTCCGCATCCCGGTTGACGATTCCGTTCGTAGTCACGTACGAGTAAGAGCCGTCTGCCGAAGCGGTGAAAGTCAAATCAGTTTGGGAATTGGCCGCATTGATTGTGTCGGCCAGCCCCTGGAGAGTATTGACGCCGCTGCCGGTATAGAAGGTGTCGGCAAAGGGAGAAGCGGGCGCGGAGCCCATGACGAATGTCTCGGTCGCGCCACCGCCTATGGAAACAGTCATGGAGCCGGCAAGCGTGGTGTTGGTGTTGGCCGAGATCGGAGTGAGGGAGCCGTTCGGACTCTGCATATTGAGGCCACTCAGCAACTGCTGCTGAAGCAGCGAGAGCGTGGGAGAGCCGAAGAGAGGCTGGGCGTGATTTGAGCTGTCCAGCCCCTCTTGCGCGTTTACGCCGCTAATCAGCGAGTTGTAATGGCTGACCATCTGGGCGACCGTGCTTTCTACCCCGGCGTTATCGTTGGCGATCACGACCTGCACCTGCTCCAGGCTCTTGTCTGACTCGGTCGTGCTGGGCGCGAGCAATTGAAAAGTCACGCCGGGAATCAGATTGGCCACCGTGTTCGAAGCGCTGGTCATGGCAACGCCGTCCACCGTCAGATTGGCATCTGCGCCAGTCACCGCCGAGGTGTAACCCAGCGAGTTGGTGGTATCCACGATGCCCGAGGAAACGGTCATCGTGCCTGCCGTCCCCGAGGTTAACTGGAGGCTCGACGACCCGTCGCTATTGGGCACGATCACAGCCGAGACGCCTATGTTGGCGGCGGTGATCTCGTCTTTCAGCCCGGTGAGCGAGTTGACGCCGCTGCCGGTATAGAATGTGTTGGTTGACGCGCCCGTGCTGGGCTTGGCGCCGATCACAATTTTTTCTGTCGCGCCCGAACCGACCTTGACCGTAATGGAACCGGAAAGCGTGTCGCCCAGGTTGTTGATTGAAGTCAGGGTTCCGCTGGGATTTCCGGAGGCGGTACTGGCCGTGTAATTCAACGCCATCTTGGTATCGACAATGGAATTTCCTGTTACGTTGATATTTCCGTTCGCGCCCGATGTGCCGGAAACGAGACTGAGCATTGATCCGGACGAATCCGTCAGCACACTGGCGACAATGCCCACGCCCGAGGCGTTGATGGTTGAAGCCAGTCCGGCGAGGGTATTGTTGGAAGAATTCAGTGTGATGTTCAGCTTGGTGCCGCTGCCCACTTGCAGCGTGACCGACCCGGTGAGCACGTCGTCGGCGTTACTAATGCGCGCGAGGTAGCCGCTCGAGGTTTGCGCCAGATTGGTGACCGTAACGGTGTGCGTTCCGGCAACCGCGGCCGAGGTCGCCGCTGAGAGGGTCAAAACATTCTGGTCGGAACTGGAGCCCAGTTTCTGTGACATGGTGCCGGTAAAATCAGTCAACGTGCTCATGTCATTTGAAAGACTTGACATGAGAGTTCCGAGGCTCGAAATCGCTGTATCCTGGCTCTGTAAGGAGGTCAACTGAGTCTTCCACGGCGTCTCGACATTTTGCAGGTTGGTCACAATCTGGGCGACCGTGGTACTCACGTCGAAGCCTTGTCCGCTCGTTGCCGATCCGAAACTTAGTCCTACTGTACCCATTGCGCCCTCCATCAATAAGTTATGCAGCCTAAGAACCACCGGCTGTTGCGCCTTATTAAAATAAATACATTCATTTCGATTTCGCTCCGATTCTCTGTTTGCTGTTCCATGCCGGCCAAACAGTTCATCGGCTTTGGCTGTGTTCGCTTTAGGTCATTCGCGGTTTATTTTGTGTGGATTCTCGACACTATCTGGTTGCGCAAAGAAGGGCGCCCTCGTGGGCGCCCTTCTGGGGTGATTGGCTTGCGCCGTGGGATTACTGGAGCAGCTTGGTGACTTCCTGCTGTACGCTGTTGGCCTGTGCCAGGGCGGCGATGCCGGTCTGACTCAGAATTTCGTACTTGGACATGCTGGAGGTTGCGGACGCATAGTCGGTAGCCTGCACCGCATTTTGCGCTGATTCCACGTTCTCCTGCTGGGTGCTGAGCACCTGGCTGACTGCATTCAGCGTGTTGATCTGTGCGCCGATGTAGCCGTCCTGCGCCGCCACGGCGGTAATGGCCGAGTTGAGGCTTGTCAAGGAGCCCTGGGCATCTGTCTGGTTGGACAGATCGGTGGCTGCCAGACTGACTCCGGCACCGTCTGAGTAGCTCATGGTTGCGATTCCGCTTGATGCGGCGGAGTTGGATACCATGGTCGCTGGCGCGACGGAGGTCTGTCCGACCGATGAGTCGTACAGATTCGTGCTGCTCAATCCCACGTTATAGGCTGCTGCGCCTGTGTAGGCCAGAGTTGCAGTGGCTGTTTGGTCTGTGACGCTGGTTCCGGCGCCTGCGTTCTGAATGTCACCGGCTGTTCCGTAGGTATCCGACGTCAGGGTTACGTCGTAGAAGCCGGTGGTCGCGTTCTGGGTGTATGCGGCATGTACGCCGTTTACATCCGGGCCGGTGCTGTTGGTTGTCGAGCCGGTGTTGATTTCGTTGATCAACCCTTGAACCGTCGTATTTGCGGCGATTGTAAAGCTGACCGGGGCGCCCGGCGTTCCTGCGAGGTTGAAGTCGACGGTGCCGGCGACCTTGTCTCCCAGGCCGGCAAAAGCACCCAGCGAGGAAACGGAGGTCGGGTTATTGGTACCGGCGTCTTTTAACGAGCCGGCTGCTGAAGTGATATTGATGGCCGTGGCGCTATCGACATTGGAAGTCATGGTCAGCGTGCCGGTGCCTGAGCTATTGCTGATGCCAACATTGACGTTCAGCTGGTTCAACACCGCGGTTTGCAAGTTCTGCAGTGTATTGCCGTTGACGGTGAAGGTATTGCCATTCTGCGACAGCGAGCCTGCGCCTCCGCCCTGCGATGCGCTGGTGCCCATCACAAAGGTGATCGCGTTGCCGCTGTTGGCGCCGTTGGCGGAGATCGCGATGCTACCAGTCATCACATCGGAGCCGGCGAGCGTACCAGTCATCGTCTCGAGTGCTGTGGAGGGAGCGGCGATCATTCCGGTAGCCGGAGCCAGGACGTTTTCAGTGACCGTATCGGATAGAGGTGTAGCCCCGCTGGTCACGCTGATGGTGGTGTTGGTTGCGGTTGCCTGCAGATCGAGAGCGCCGTTATTGACAGACGCCTGCAATCCGAGGTTGGCTACGTCGCTGTTGATGGCATTCTTGAGATCATTGAGCGTGAAGCCGTTGGTGGTGATGGTTGGGCCGTTGACATTGGCGGTCGAACCCATGACGAAGGTCTGCGCCGTGCCTGGTGCTCCGGTGTTGCCGTTGCTGATCACGATGGTGCCAGCGAGCTGATCGGTTTGGCCGATCGCTCCCAGGGTTCCCACCGTGGCGGATGCGCTGGTTGGGCCGGCCGGTCCGGTACCTCCCGTTTGAACGCCCTGGACGGCACCATACTGGTCTTCGAGTGTGCTGGCGACTGAGGTAAGAGCGCTGCCGAGAGTGGAAGCGTTGCCGGTATCGGTCGAGGTTATTGTCAGGCCGCTGGATGTGGCCGTGGCAGAGATATCGAGACCAAGGCCGCCGCTGGCCACGGATGTGCCGGCAGTGGTGATGATGTTGGCCAACCCTTGCAGCGTCTGTGCGCCGGCTGCTGTGCCGGTATAGACGTCGGTGGCGCTGTTGTTGGAGGTGAGTCCGCCGATGTGGAAGGTCACCTGTCCGTTGGGGTTGGCACCGGAGTTGCCCGCACCATAGATGGTTCCGGTTCCGTTGTTGCCAACGTTGGTCAACACGATGGAGCCTGTGACGGGATCCGCTGCATTGTTCGACGTACCGAGCGCCGCATTGGAATAGTTGAGCGTGGCGGCGGTGTTGGTGGCCCCGGCCGCGCCGTTAGTGCCGTTGGCTCCGGTCTCGGCCAGCGCAACGGACAAGCCCGCAGTATTTGCGGCCAAGCCGGTGGCGCCTGCTTGCGTCGACTGGACGAAGACGCCGCCAGTCGCCGCATCCACTGAGGCGGTGAGGTTGAGGAGGCCCTTGCTTTGGTTGCTGGTATCGCTGCCTGCGTTGTTGATGGCAGTGACCAAGGCTCCCAAGCTGGTTGCGGTCATTGAGTGTGTGGCGCCGGAGGCAGCATAGACATCGCTGTTGCTTGCTGCGCCCATCACAAAGGTATCGGTGACGGCATTTTGACCGGTGCCGTTGGTGACGGTGACGGTGCCGGTGATTGCGCCGCCGCTGCCGAGCTTTCCGCCGTCTGTGAGCGCAATGACGCCGGCCAGATTCTGGCCGAGGTTATTGCTCCCATTGGGCGGGGTGGTGAAGCTCATCGTCGAAGTATCCGACAAGCCAGTCGAATTTACGGCGATGCTGGTTCCATTTGCGGTTGCTGTGAAGCTCAACCCAGTGCCAGCCGCGTTCAATGAGGCGGTGATGTCGGTGGCCGGGGTTGCCGTGTTGTTGCCGTTGATGGCGGCCATCAAGGCATTCACCGATGTGCCGGCTACGGTGACATTGCCGGTGCCGTAGCTTGCCGATTGAGTGGCTCCCGTCGCCGAACTCGACATGGTGTAAGTGACCACGTCAGTGCCCTGAGTGACGCCGAGGCCGTTCGACAGGACGATTTTGCCGGTGAGGGTGTCGCCTGCGCCGGAGATCTGATCGTTGTTGATGGCCGCCACGCCGGTTCCAACGGCAGCATTTGCGCTCTTGACTGCGCCGGAAGCTACCGATGCTGTCGGCGAGACAACCAGGGAGTCTGCCGTGTCGGTCAACGTGTTTGTGCCCTGGGTGAGGACAGTGGCGCCGCCGATGGCTGTCACAGCCAGACCGGTGCTGGATGCAACAGCGGTGAGGCCGGTGCTCTGGTCGGCGTTGGCCAAGGTGATCGCAGCGGCCAGCCCATTGAGTGTCTGCGCGGCCAGTCCGGTGGTAAAGTGAGTGGCGTCAACTTTGGCCGCGCCGCCAGCCGCTCCGCCGACGGTGTAAGTGATTGCGCCGCCGCCCGCACTGCTAGTCAGCACGATGCTGCCGGCAATTGGATCGGTGGCAGCGTTCATTGTGCCGCCTGTGGCATAGTTGACGGTCGCGGGAGTTGCAGCGCCTTGGCCGACTGCGCCGTTGGTGCCCTGAGCGTTTGTCTCGGAGGCCGCTGGCAGAAGATTGGACAGCGTTGAAGTGACAGTTTGGGCCGTCGCCGCGGTATCGGTGACAACCAGACCGCCGCTTGCGCCCGTGTCCAGACTGGCTACCAGGGTGGTGCCGAGTTCAGCGATACCCGCATTGGAGCTGTCGCTGGCCGCGGTGGTGATCGCCGTGACCAAGCTGCCCAGCGTGGTGCCGCCCGTGTAGAAGACGTTGTTGGTTGCGCCATTGACGCCGGCGTACGTATTCGCGCCGGAGCCCATCACGAACGTATCGGTTGTTGCGACAGCGCCACCGCCGGATGAGGCGTCATTATTGGTGATGACGACAGTACCCGAGAGCGCGCCGCTATTGGCTGTGCCGGTTCCAGGGATTGCGCCACCGTTGGCCAAGCTCACCGTGGCGGCATAGCCGCCGGAGGGATTGCTCGTAGCCACGTGTGTCATCGCCGATGTATCGGCCAGGTTATTGGTGACGCCGATCTGCCCGCCAGTCAAGGCCGTTGTGAAGGCCAGGCCGTTGCCGGTGGCGTTCATGGCGGCTGTGATGCCGGTGGCGCTTTGTTCTGTGGCGTTGTTGATAGCGCCCATCAAATCGCTGAGCGTGTTGCCCTGGACGGCAACCTGAGTTGTTCCGTATCCCGTTGTAGCTCCAACGTTGCCCATGGTGAAGGTAGCTGTTGCGGCAAGCGGGCCCGCAAGGCCGTTCGAGAGAACGACGTTGCCGGTCAGGACATCATCGGTATTGATGTTGGTGACATTGGTGGCGCCGTTCTGGCCGACGACTTTAAGTCCAGCGTTGGCGCTGGGCGTGGCGACGGAGGGAACAGCGGCGGTTTGCGTACCGGCCAGCGCGTCTGGCGTATCGACCAACGGGTTCGTGGCGCTCGCGCTCACCGTGATGGTGCTGTTGGTGGTGTTCGAGGTCAACACGATTTTTCCGCCGACAAGATTCGCGCTCATGCCGTCGGTGCCGGTGTTGGCATTGATTGCCGCCACCAGCCCGTTTACCGTGGATGCGCCGGTAGTATATTGGCCGCCACCAGGTGCAGCCGCGGCTGTGCCCATGGTAAATGTCATGGGTGTGCCGGGGACGGCTGCGGTGCCGTTGCTGATGATAATTTTGCCGGTGAGGCCGTCACCGCCATTGAATGAACCGTTGCCGCCGTTCAACGCGATTGACGTCGATCCATCGCTGCCGTTGGTGGCGGTTGCGCCAGCGACATTGCTGGTTGCGTTCAAATTTGGAACCGCGGACAGTGTGGAAGCGCCAACCTGCTGCAACGTGGTGCCGGGCGTTCCGGAGGTGATGGTGATACCGTTGGTGCCGACCGTGGCGGTTGCGCCGTTGCCGAGTTGCGAGGCGATGGCGGTGGCCAGATTGCCGAGCGTGTTGCCGTTCACGGTGAATGTGCCATTCAGAAGCGTTCCCGCGCCGGAGCCGGAAGCCGCGCCGGTACCCATCTTGAAGACGATTCCGCTGGCTGCGGTGCCCGCGGCGGCGTTAGAGAGGGATATTTGACCGGAGAGCTGGTCGGTTGCCGAGCTGGTTCCAGATGCGCCGAGGCCCAATACGACTGAAGCTTCGGAGCCGGCTTTTCCAGGCGTGGAAGCACCGACTGTCATAACGACCGGATTGGCAGAGTTGGTGGTTCCGGTGGTGAGCGTGTTGCTGTTGGGGCCAGGAGTGCCAAAGGTTACGGTCAGCGCGCCACTGGTGCTGGCGTTATCGGCGAGAGATAGGCTCTGCGAGCCGTTGCCGTTGTTGATCACGGTTGCCGTGACGCTGGCGTTGAGGCCATTGGATGGGCCGGAGGTATTAATGGCATTGGCCAACCCGGTCAGACTGGCGGTGGCGGAGTTGATGGTGGTGGTAAAGGCGGTTGTGCCACCCACGGCAATGGTGATGACCTGACCCTGGGTCAGATTCTCGGCGGTGATTCCTTTGGGATTGAGAACGCCGCTGGTGCTCACTGTACCGGGCTGGACGCCGGCAGAGACGAGGCCACCGCTGATCTGGATACCTGTCTGGCTTCCGCCGCCAACTACGCCGGCCTGCGATTGCGTGGTAAAGCTGGCCGTGAGGCCGAGCCCGGAGCTGTTGATGGCGCTGATCAAACCATTGGCGGTGTTGTTGGCTCCGCTCACGCTGATGGATGTGGTGGCGGTTGTCTCGGTGCCATTGGCACCCTTCACGAGATAGTTGACGTTGATGGTGGTGCCGCCGGTGCCGAGCGTGTCAGTGGCCTGGGCATTCTTGGAGCCTGTGGACAGGTTGACGAAGACATTGTTCTGTCCATTGCTATAGGCCATGACGCCGCCGGAATCGCCCACGTTGGTGGAGGAGAGGGAGCGAATGTCGAGCGCATCGATGGAAGAACCGGTGGTGGAGCTGTCGCCGGTGTAGATGTTGGTATTGGAGCCGAAGACGGCGGTATCGTTGTAGGTGGTGGTGGAGCCGATATTGGAAATCTCCGACAGGATGGACTGATACTCTTGATTGGCCGCGGTGTCCTGTGAAGAGTTGAGGGTGCCGTTCGAGGCTTCGGTAGCCAGCGTCACGGCCCGGTTAAGCAGGCTTGTCACTTGCGAGAGTGCGCCGTCGGCAACCTGCAGAAGGCCCACGCCTTCAGTAGCATTGGTTTTCGACTGGGTTAGAGCCATCTGGTTGGCCTGGAGGCCATCGACCAGGGAAAGACCTGCTGCGTCGTCTGCGCCGGAGTTAATTTTCGATCCGGAGGACAACTGTTGCAGCACGGTATTCAGGCTGTTGTTGCTGTTATTCAGGTTATTTTCGGCGTAGACGGCTGAGATGTTATTCAAGACACCCAGGGACATGGGGTACTCCTTTTGGATGCGTTGAATTACGGACCTTCACGGATGTGCGCCCATATTTTTAACTAACCCTGGGTCGCTGCTTCCGGTTTGGTTACCGTCGCATCTTGCCACTTCTTCGGCTCAGGAGTTGGGGGCTTTATGTGCCCGGTGATTGTGTCCAGCGGGGGACAGCGAGTGTTAAGCTTTCGTAATTTCTTAACCTTCTTTCGTGGTTCGCCGATAGTTAAAGCGAAGGAGTTTGAGGCAATGATCGAACTCACGCGGCTTAACGGCACTCCGATCGTGCTGAACAGCGATTTGATCAAGACGGCCGAGGCCTCTCCGGACACGATGCTGACGCTGATCACCGGCGAGAAATTGATTGTGCGGGAGGACACGGCTGAGGTGGTGGAGCGGGTACTCGCGTATCGCTCGCGACTATTGGCTTCGGTGGCCAAGCGGCTGCCCTCGTATGGCGATTTGCAGCGGGCAGCATCGCTGACGAGTTTGGACATATCCGGTCAGCCCAAGCCCTCATCAACGCCGCTCAGGCGTGACACTTCAAAGGACTATTGAAGGGTAAACATAGGTCTCCGCGCATGAATTTTCGAGGAGCTTTTCATGGATAAGGGCAGTGTTGGCGGAGTGCTTCTGGCCGTGGTCGGCATCATAGCGGGATTGCTGATCGAAGGCGGCAACATCAGCCAGATTCTGCAGCCGACGGCGGCGCTGATTGTTTTTGGCGGAACGATGGGGGCAGTGCTTCTGCAGTTTCCTCTGCCTACTGTGGTGGCGGCATTCGGCAGCCTGGCGCATGTTTTTTCCGCACCGCGCAAGCACAACGACCAACTTCTGCACCTTCTGGTGGCATTTGCCAACAAGGCGCGCCGCAACGGCGTGGTGTCACTGGACAGCGATTTGCAGACGATTCAGGATCCATTTTTGAAGCAGGCCCTGATGCTGGCGGTGGACGGAACCGAGCCCAACGAGCTGCGCAAGATCATGCGGGTAAGCTTGGAAACGACTGCGGAGAACGATGAACGTCTTCCGGCGGTGTTTGAATCGGCGGGCGGATTTTCGCCGACGATCGGCATTCTTGGCGCGGTATTGGGGCTGATTCAAGTGATGCAGCATCTGGACAACATTCAGGAAGTAGGTCGTGGCATCGCTGTGGCATTTGTCGCCACCATCTACGGTGTGGGTGTGGCCAATCTTTTCTTTCTGCCTTTTGCGGGGAAGATACGAATCCGCATACACGACGACTATCTGCGGCGGGAGATGATGCTCGAGGGCGTGGTTTCGATACTCGAAGGCATTAATCCGCGCATGCTGGAAGTTAAGCTGGCCAGCTTTCTGAACGATCCCCAAAAGAAAGAGAATGGGCGGGCGGCATCATGAGAGAGCGGCGCAAGAGTTCGATCAGCCGGGATCGTTGGCTGGTCTCGTATGCCGACTTTATTACGCTCCTCTTTGGTCTTTTTGTTGTTCTTTTCGCCTTTGCCAAGCAGGATCAAAAAAAACAGTTGCAGGTCTCCGCGTCCATTGACTCGGCCTTTCGTGCGCTGGGCATTTTTCCCGACGCCTCGCGATTGCCCGCCAAAGGCGCGAATGGCGCCGCGGGCACGGACCAGGCTGCAATGCCGATGAACATTGTGATGGGCGAGGATGTGCTTTCGCCGGCCAGGGTCAAGGATGACCTGGAAGGCATTCATCGCGAGCTGGAGCAAAAATTATCGAATCAGGTGGCAACGCACACGGTCTCAATGAAGATGGGCCGCGATGGGCTGGTTATCAGTTTGCGCGAGGCGGGATTTTTCAGTTCCGGCTCGGCCACCCCCAAGCCGGAAACGATCGGCACGCTTCGCCAGATCGCCGAATCGCTGGGGCGCACACCCTACGATATTCGCATTGAGGGACACACCGACAATATTCCCATACATACGGCGGAATTCGACACCAACTGGGAGCTTTCTTCGGCTCGAGCCACGCGGATTGCCCGCATTCTGATCGATTTGAAGGCCATCGCTCCCGAGCGCATTTCGGCCGCGGGCTACGCCGAGTTCCACCCCGTGGCCAGCAACGATACTCTCGACGGCCGCGCTGAAAACCGGCGTGTCGACCTGGTGGTTCTGCCCCGCACGAAGATCAATCTCTCCGGGCCTGGATTCGCTCATCCCACAGGCGAATGGCACAAGATCACCGACGACGATGCCGCGGGCAAGCATTAGGGTATTTCTCACACGCCTGCAATGTGGTCATTTTGCTATCCCACCCTAGCCGCAAAAACAAGGGCGCGGCGAGGATGGGGCACCCCGACTATCTATGGATGCCTGGGCGAGCTACTCGACGCCCAGCACTTTCACGATGACGCGCTTTTTGCGCTGGCCGTCGAATTCAGCATAGAAGACGCGCTGCCAGGTACCCAGGTCGAGGTGGCCATTGGTGACTGGGAGTGTTGTCTCGTGGTGCAGCAGCAGCGATTTGAGATGGGCATCGCCGTTGTCTTCGCCGGTCTGGTGGTGTTTGTAATCGGGACGCGCGGGAGCCAGTTCCTCCAGCCATTTGCCGATGTCTTCGATCAGTCCGCTCTCCAGGTCGTTGACATAGACAGCCGCCGTGATGTGCATGGGCGAGACAAAGCAGAGGCCGTCTTTGACGCCGCTGCGGCGGACGACCTGTTCGACTTCGTCCGTGATGTGGACCATCTCGCGCGGCTTTCTGGTTTCAAAGACCAGATATTCGGTGTGACTCTTCATGACATCCTCCGGGCCTGAATTGCTTTGCGTCCACGATAACATTGCGCGGGTGGAGTTATCTTGTCTGCGACGATGCGGCCTTGATCTCTGCCTCTACCGCGGCTTTTATGACGCCGCAGTTAGAGAAGAAGCGGATCAGGTTGGCGGTGAGCGGTTGCATTACGGGCTGGTCTGGCATCGCCACCGAAGGAGAGCATTTCATTCGAGGATCTTTTGAAGAGCATGCCTCAGGGGGTAAAGCCCCCTTTAATCGCATACGAATGATATCAGGGCTATAGCCCTGACCTACCATGTCTTGACCAGCCGCGCCGGCCATCTTGAGTTCGCCGGACCCTTGCGCGTCGAGGATCAGGGCGGTGAGCTTGCGGGCCAACTCCAAGTCGAAGCTTTCGGAGACGAAGACCAGCTTGCCTCGGGTGGTGATGACTACCGGACCTTCGCTGGTGGAGTAGACCTGCTCCTGATCTGGCGGCAACGATGTGGGGCCCGTTGGCGCGGCGTCCTGAGATTGCTCTAACGATGATGCGGGGGGCGGGAATACGGCGTATCCAGCGGGATGGTTGGCCTGCGCCGCGCCCTGGGTTGGCTTTTCAAGCTTGACACCGGAGTATTTGCGGCCCAACTGATTGGCATAGATGTGGGCAAAGACTCGCGCAGAGGCGGGGTTCTTCCAAGCCGAGAGATAAAAGAGGGCGATAGAGTCTGTCTTGGCTTGTTGGGCAGGCGTCTTGGCGCTGAGACTTTGTCCGGCCCAATAAAGACCGCCATCCCAGGCCGAGGTCAGGTCGCGAGCAGTCTGTTCGCCGCCAAAAAGTTCGGCGAGAATGCGCAGGTCGAGCTGGCCAACCTGGCCGATGTCATAAGGCTTGTAGAGCTTGTCGACCAGGGGATGAATGTTGGGCAGAAGGGGCACGGAGGGGGTGTGGCGCTGCTCGTATTCGCGCGGGTTAATGATCTCCCAGCTTGAGGTGGGCGGTTGATCCATGGTCCCTGTAAAAGCCGCGGTTTGGCCTTGATCCATCCATACATCCTGCTCGAAGCTGAGGCCATCGCGATAGGGGAAGAGCAGCGATTCAGAGAGCAGCAGCGGGGCACGCGCCAGGATGGGAGAGTCTTGCGAGGCGGACATCTGCTGCTTTACGAGGTCCATGATCTCGGGGTTTTTGACCAGGCTTTTTCCCATCGGCTTGAGGATGTAATCCATCATGACGGCGGTGGCCTGGCCCTCGACGACGGCCTGGCGGGCGGTATCCAACTCGTCCTTGGCCAGGTGGTCGGTGTCGCCGGAGGAATTGAGCGAGACTTCATCCGGGGTTTTGTCGCCCCATTTTTCCAGGTCGGAGTGCTGATCCTGAAGGGCATGGGTCAGTTCGTGGGCGAGCACAGGCTTCTGCTCCTCGATATCAACCCAGTCGAGCATGTAAACAGTTTTGTCTTTGGAATCATAGTAGGCCTCGATCTGCTCTTTGAGGAGGGCGAGCAGAAAGGGCTTGAGGGCAAAGTCGCGGTCGAGCAAACCGAATTTCTTGAGGACGATTTCGCTGCGCTGCATGCGCTTGGCACCCTCGTCCTCTTCCATCTTCTCTTTCAGGTAGCTTTCGACGATGGCGCGGGAGGTGATCTGGCGCTTCACCTGGCTCTTGATGGGCAAGCCTGTCTCATTGGAAGAGAACTTGATCAACTCATCGACGAGCGCAAAGAGCTGTTTGGCCTGCTCTGGGGTGATTTTGCTTGCGGCGGGCTGCGCCACCTGCGCCACCTGCGGCGAAGCCAACTGCGCCTTCGGCGCGCCTGCGGCGGGTGGCTGCTGAGCCGAGGCAAGAATTGCCGCATGAAACAACGCCGTTGCCAGGGCCCATCCGCAAACCCATTCGTGCTGTTTGGTCATCGATTCTCCCTATCTTCTTCCAAGGCTATAATTAAGATGCGGTCTGGGGCGAGGATTTCCCTGAAGATTGTGCTCAAACCGGCAAAAATGTTCCCTATGACAGAAAAGGTTGCTCCCCCGGCCACTGCGGCCGACCTCACTACGGACGAAGCGCAGCCTGCGAGCGTGCGGGCCACTCCGCTTGCCGCGCTGCTGGCTCAAAGCGCAGTGAATCCCGAGTTGGTTGCCTGTCATGGTGCGCTAACCCCTCGAGAGTTGGACGCAGCTGAGAGGGAAACGGCCGCGCTGCTCACTGGTGTTGCCGTTCACGACCTGGGCTGGCTGCGGCGTGTGGCCGTGCGGGGAGAAGACCGCTTCCGCTGGTTGAGCGGCATGGTCACCAACATGGTGAATGACCTGGGTGTGAACGCCCGCGCATGGAACCTGGTGCTTAACGCGCAAGGGCGCATCCAGGGCGATCTGCATGTGAGCCGCGAGGGCGACGATCTGAGTTTGACGATTGCCGCCGATCAGTATGACCGCCTGCTGGCTCATCTGGAACATTTCATCATCATGGACGATGTGGAACTCGCGCCGCTGAGCGTGGATCTGGATGGAGAATTAACCGGTGAGACGGCGCTTGGGCTTGCCGGACCGTTGGCCTCCGGTGTGCTGGCGCGGCTGGAGCTGCCCTCGCGTGCAGAGCCCATGACCAGTGAGCACGCAAAGTGGAACGGTGTGAGTTTGCGAGTTGTGCGGGCCTACGGCGTGCTCACGCCGCATTATGAGCTATGGGTGCAGGCGGCGGAGATTCCCGCGCTGTGGCAGGCGCTGATTGAGGCTGGGGCGCACCCGGTGGGAGCGGCTTCGCTAGAGGCTGTGCGCATTGCCGAAGGGATTCCTGTTTATGGCGTGGACATTGCAGAGAAGGATCTGGCGCAGGAGACCTCGCAGATGCGGGCGCTGAATTTTAACAAAGGCTGCTATCTGGGGCAGGAGATTGTGGAACGCATCCGTTCGCGCGGCAGCGTTCATCGGCACCTGCGGACGCTGGAATTGTTTGGACCACTTCCGGCGGCTGGGACTGTACTGACATTGGAGGGCGGAGCGGCTGCCGGGCAGATTACCAGTGCGGCTGAATTGCCGTTGAGTGCGGGATGCCGAATTTTTGGCCTGGGTATGATTCGCGGCGAGGCCGAGACACGGAATCAAACGCTGGCTTACACCGCCGGAGCGGTTGAGGGAACGGCTCACATCCTGGCTTCGCCGCCGGAGTTGGAAGCGAGTTCGTGGAGTTAGCAGGGCTATTCAGTTATCAAGTTAGAAAAATTGATTGGAAAGTTGAGAACTATGAGCGATACCCCAAAGTTTACCGTGATTGACCGCCGCAAGATCAAAGCGAACGAAGAGCAGGAGAACCAGCAGGCGTCGGCAACTCAAGCAGAGGCCGCGTCGGCGCCGACTGAGCCAAGCGCGGGACCGCAGCTGGTGGTGAACGAACACAAATCCGAGAGCCGCGCGGAAGCCCCGTCCAGCGCAGCTTCTGAGCCTTCGGCGGGCGCGGAAAGCGAGTTGCCTCCTGCTCCGACAGCCAAGGAAAGCCGCGAGCAGAAGGTAGCCTACGAGGCCTCGGCGCAGCGGCTGGAAGACATTGTGCGGGCACAGAATCCTGGCGCGGGCCCGCAGCCTCCCGTCACCTTCGAGCACCTGGTGCAGCAGTTTTACGTCTCCGCCATGATCCAGATGGGAGCGGGCGCGCAAGAGGGCCAACGTCCCCGAGTGGACATTCTGGGTGCGCGGACGACCATTGATTTGTTGGGCGTGCTGGAGGAAAAGACGCGCGGCAACTTGACTGAGGCTGAAAAGACGACCTTGGAGACGGTGTTGTATGAGGTGCGAATGGCTTTTCTGGAGTTGAGCAGTATGATCTCTTTGCAGGCCATGCAACCTCCGCAACCGCCGCCACCACAGGGCAAGCGCTAAAGGCAGGGACCAGGGATCAGTGGTCAGGCACGACGGGAGCTTATGGAGGGCTTACTCACATTCTTGGGGACGGGAACTTCCATGGGGGTTCCTACGCTGGGGTGTAACTGCGCGGTCTGCACATCGACGGACCCGCACGACCGACGGCTAAGGCCCTCGGTGCTGCTGCGCTGGCAGGCAGGCGGGCGCGAACGCGTGGTAGTCATCGATACTGGTCCGGACTTTCGCGAGCAGGCGCTACGCAACGGCCTTACTCGAGTGGATGCGGTCTTCTATACCCATTCCCACGCCGACCACATTTTCGGCATGGACGATCTGCGGCCGCTGAGTTTTACGGTCTTTCGCGAGGGAGGGGCGGTTCCGCTCTATGCAACGCCGGAGACGGCGGCGGTGCTGGAGCGCATCTACGATTACACCTTTTCTCCACACTCCACTTATCCGACGCGCGCACGGGTTCAGTTGGAGCCGCTTCACGAGCGAACCAACATCCATGGTGTCGAGTTCCTGCGCGTACCGGTGATGCATGGGAAGATGGAGATTGCCGGCTTTCGTTTTGGTCGGGCCGCCTACCTGACTGACGTGAGCGACATACCGGAATCGAGCTTTGCGTTGCTGGAAGGATTGGACGACCTGATCGTTTCGGCGCTGCGCCACAAACCGCATCCCAGCCACGCCACCGTGGAGCAGGCGATTGGATGGGCACGACGCATTGGCGCGCGCCGGACCTGGCTGACGCATATCGCGCACGAACTAGGGCATGAAGAGACTAACCGCAATCTGCCCGAGGATATTCGTCTGGCTTACGATGGACTCAATTTGCCTGTGAATCTGGGGATCGAGAATCTATGACCGACAGCAACGTGATTCCCACTGACCGCGAGTTTCATGTCTTTCATTCTGCCGAGGAGATTCCAGCGGGCTTTGGCCCTTCCGTAGCCGTGATCGGAAACTTTGACGGCGTGCATCTGGGCCACCGGGAGATTCTTTCAGCTGTCGTTCGGGAGGCGCGGGCAGTGGGCGCGCGGGCAGTGGCTATCACTTTCGACCCGCACCCGGAGCAGTTTCTGCGCCCGTCGCAAGCGCCGCTGCTGCTGACGCCGATTGAGGAGCGCCTGCGGCTATTGGCCCTTACCGGGATTGACGCGGCGATTGTGCTGCCCTTTGATGCGGCGCTTGCCTCGCTGCCTGCGCGGGAGTTTGTGCGCGATATTCTGGTGAAGGCTTTGGGCGTGCTCCAGGTGCATGAGGGCGGCAACTTCCGCTTTGGTCATCGCGCCGAGGCGGGCATCCTTGAACTCAAGGGGTTTGGCACGGAGTTAGGCTTTGCCGTTCAAGTGCATTCTCCGGTGCGCGTGCACGGACTGGAGGTTTCCAGTTCGGCGATTCGAGAACTCGTGGCAGCGGGCGATATGACCCGCGCGCGCTGGATGCTGGGCCGGCCCTTTAAGGTTCGCTCGACGCAGGCTCGGGGTCGCGGCATCGGCACGCGGCTGTTGGTGCCTACGGTTAATTTGGCGGCTTACGACGGACAGCTGCCGGCCTTTGGGGTTTACATCACGCGGCTCACGGTGCGAGGACGGCGGTTTCAGGCGGTCACGAATGTGGGCAATCGCCCCACCTTCGGCGAAGCGTCTTTTGCGGTCGAATCGCACATTCTGGATTTTGAACCGATCGAAATTGATGAGCAGACGCCGATTGAATTGGAATTTCTGCTGCGGTTGCGCGGCGAGATCCAGTGGCCTACGCCGGAGGCGCTGAAGGCGCAGATTTTCGAGGATGTAGGCAAGGCCAAAAGGTATTTCCGGCTGGCGGGATAAAAAGGTCTCCAGTTCCCTGCCCTAGCTGCTCAACAAACCAGCCGTGAGCGCTGCAGCTTGACTCCATCGAGGCGGCCGAGCAGAGTGACGGCGATGCGTTCGGGGTCGAAGAGTCGCTGCGCCATCGCCTGCACATGGGGAGCTTCCACTTCGCCGATGCGGGCAATGATTTCGTCCACGGTGATGAACTGGTGGAAGTACATCTCCTGGCGCGCGAGGTTGGCCATGCGGGCATTCGAGCTTTCCATACCCAGCAGGATGTTGCCCTTCACCTGGTCTTTGGCGCGGGTCAATTCTTCATCAGACAGCGGGGAATCCTTCAGCTTACGGAACTCGTTCAGAACCAGGTCGACCACATCCAGGGCCTTGCCCGACGATGTTCCGGCATAGACGCAGAGGGTTCCAGTATCGCGGTAGGGGCTGAGGTCGGAGTAGATAGAGTAGGCCATGCCGCGCTCCTCGCGGATGGTTTGGAAGAGGCGCGAGCTCATGCCGCCGCCGAGCACTGTATTCAGGATGAGCGTGGCGTAGCGGTTGTCGTCTGTGATAGGCGGGGCTGGAACGCCGAGGCAAATCTGCACCTGCTCCAGGGATTTTTTGTTGCGCAGCACAATACGCGCATTGGCCTCGGGCGCGGGCAATTCGTGGAGCGTTGCGCCGCCGGCCAGCTGGGAGAACTTGCCGGCCACGAGCGCGGCGAATTGATCATGGTCAAGGTTGCCGGCTGCGGAGAAGATGATGTTGCCCCCGTGAAAGCGGTCGCCATGGTAGGCCACCAAGCTGGGCTTGTCGAGTTTGGCGACGGTGGCCGTGGTGCCCAGAATAGGCTTGCCCAGCGGATGATCCTTCCAGAAGGCTTGAGTAAACAGCTCGTGGACCAGCACGTCGGGATTGTCTTCGTCGATCTTGATCTCTTCGAGAATCACATCGCGCTCGCGCTCGATGTCAGGCACAGCGAAGACCGGGTTGAGGACCAAATCAGCCAGCACGTCCAGGGCAATGGGGACATGCTCGGCCAGCGATTTGACGTTGAAGCAGATGGTTTCCTTGCCGGTGAAGGCGTCGAGGTTACCGCCGATCGAATCCATTTCGCGGGCTATCTGCTGCGCGCTGCGGGAGCGCGTGCCCTTGAAGAGCATATGTTCCACAAAGTGGGAGATGCCGTTCGACTCGACCAGTTCGCAGCGGGAGCCGGATTTGATCCATACGCCCATAGCGACGGAACGCATGTACTCCATGCGCTCGGTCAGCACGATCAGACCGCTCGGCAGTACGGTGCGACGAAGGTTTCGCTCAGTGGTCATGGTCATCCGGTCGAATTCGATTGTAAGCCAGTGAGAGAGAGAAAGCCTAGACTCAATGGACGCGATCAAGCTTGCGAAAGTTGCGAGAATCACAGGGAAAAGCAATAAAGACAGCTATAGACAAGTGGAACTATCCCATGTCAGTGAGAACTGCAAAGACGTGCCATCGCTGATGAATCCGGCTCGTCAGCCGAGTGAGGAACTGGTCCGATTCAGGAACTCAGAGCACGCGCGCCACCGCTTGCCGGGCCTTGGCAGAAGCGGGGCGAGTCTGGGGACGCATCAGCGCAAAGCTCACGCGAAGGATTCCATAAGCTGCCAGGATGCTGAAGGCTATTGAGCCGACTGAAGCACAAATCAACATCATCAAATTCAATACATCCGCCATCACTTCCGCCTTCGTTCTGATCTTAAATCGTACCGCACTCCGGCCTTAGGCCGTCAAAACAGATTCTGGAGGAATCACTCTCTGCGATTGTCGCAGAAAACTCTTCACATTGCCCCGCTTTCTATTAACCAATAGAATACCCTTAAGGGTAGCATCTGGATTACCGCCGGTTGCGTTTCTGCGCAATGCCACCATCTTTTCTCTACCACCTATCGAGGAGAAATTCCATGCCAGAACCTACGATTGCCCAAAAAAGTCCGTTCGCGGTCGAAGTGGAAGCCGGCAAGAGCTACTACTGGTGCGCATGCGGTTTGAGCGCCGGTCAGCCCTTCTGCGATGGCAGCCACAAGGGGACCGGTTTCACGCCCGTAAAGTTTGATGCAGCCGAGTCCAAGACCGTCTACTTCTGCGGCTGCAAGCACAGCGCCAATGCTGTTCTCTGCGACGGCAGCCACCACAAACTGTAAGACTGAACTCATTGCAGGAATTCGATTCCCCCATCATGCCCATCACTCACATTTCGGTACACGGTGCGCGCCAGCACAATCTGCGCGACATCCATGTGCGTATCCCGCGCAACACTCTAACGGTCGTCACGGGTCTCAGCGGCTCAGGCAAAAGCTCGCTCGCCTTCGATACGATTTATGCCGAAGGTCAGCGTCGCTACGTGGAGACGCTCTCGGCCTATGCGCGCCAGTTTCTCGATCAAATTGAGCGGCCGGATGTGGACTCCATTGAGGGACTCTCGCCGGCCATCTCCATTGAGCAGAAGACTACCAGCCGCAGCCCGCGCTCGACTGTGGGCACGATCACAGAAATCTACGACTATCTGCGCCTGCTGTACGCCTCGGTAGGCATGCCCCATTGCCCCAATTGCGGCCGGCCTATCTCTCGTCAAACGGCGGATCAGATCGTGCAGCGGATTCTCGAACTGGGATTTGGCGAGCGAGTTACGGTGATGGCGCCGATTGTGCGCGGACGCAAGGGCGAGTTCAAGGATCTGCTCGACCAGCTCGACCGGCAGGGCTTTCGCGCTCGCGTGGACGGCGAATTGATGGACCTGTCCGAGCCGGTTCTCATTGATCGCCGCAAGAACCACACCATTGAGGCTGTCATCGATCGCATTCTGCTCAAGAATCCTCCAGCTGACGCGCCACCGCTTCCGGCCGGCAAGCCCTCCGTGGAAAAGCGCCTGGACGCCGCGGTGGCCAAGGCTTTGCAACTGGCGAACGGGCTGGTGCTGGTGGCTGTGACCGGCAGCGAAGAGCAGTTGTTTTCCGCCTCGATGTCTTGCCCGGACTGCGGCCTCGACGTCCCCAGGCTAGAGCCGCGCAGCTTTAGCTTCAACTCTACGTTCGGCGCTTGCCCGGAGTGCCATGGCCTGGGTTCGCTTTATGATTTGGACCCCGCAAAGGTCATCACCGACTGGTCGAAGCCTTTGCTGGACGGTCTTGGCCCCGGTTCCACCTCGCAATATTTGCTGAGGCTTATTAACCTGGCCGCCGACCGTTACAAGATCGACCTGAAGACGCCCTTCGAAGAGTTGCCGCCGCGCCAGCAGCACATTCTCGTCTATGGGCCGCCCAAGAACGAGGCTCCGCGCACTGGCTTTCATGGAATTCTCACGTTTCTGCGCGACAGCATTGAAGAGGCGCGCAGCGACTCTTATCGTGAGTCGATGATGGCCTACATGTCGGCTACGCCCTGCCCTGTCTGCCGGGGCAAGCGGCTGCGCCCGGAGTCGCTGGCGGTCCAGATCGGCGGCCTCTCCATTGCCGACTTCACCGCTTTGCCGCTGAACCGGGCACTGTCCGCGGCGATTAATTTGAGCTTCACGGCGCGTGAGTTACTGGTAGCGGAGCGCATCCGTGGCGAGATTGTCGAGCGGCTGGAGTTTCTCTGCGCCGTCGGGCTGACTTATCTCTCGCTGGACCGCAACGCCGCCACGCTCTCGGGCGGCGAAGGACAGCGCATTCGTCTCGCCACGCAGATCGGCTCGCGGCTGCGCGGGGTGCTCTACGTTCTGGATGAGCCTTCTATCGGCCTGCATCAGCGCGACAATAACCGGCTCATTGAAGCGCTGGAAAAGCTGCGTGACCTGGGAAACACGGTATTGGTTGTGGAGCATGATGAAGAAACTATTCGCCACGCCGACTACGTGCTCGATCTTGGTCCCGGCGCGGGCCGTCTGGGCGGATACGTTGTTGCGCAGGGCACACCCGCGGAGATTATGGCGTGTCCGGAGTCGCTTACGGGGCGCTATCTTTCAGGCGCGTCTCCCATGCTGCAACGCACCAAGCCGCGGCCCCTCACTGGCAAGTGGCTTACGGTCACTGGCGCGCGCGAGCACAATCTTCAAGACGTGAACGTGCGCATTCCGCTGGGCGTAATGACCGTGGTGACTGGCGTGAGCGGCTCGGGCAAGAGTACGCTCATCAATGACATTTTGTATCGCTCATTGGCGCAGACGATTTATGGCTCGCGCGAAGAACCTGGAGCGCACGAATCGCTGACCGGCGCCGAACAGATCGATAAGGTGGTGCGCATCGACCAATCGCCCATTGGTCGCACGCCGCGTTCCAATCCCGCAACATATACGCAGGTCTTCGCACCCATCCGCGATCTCTTTGCAATGCTGCCCGAGGCACGCGAGCGTGGCTACAAGCCAGGCCGCTTCAGCTTCAACGTCGGCGGAGGCAGGTGCGAGGCCTGCCAGGGCGACGGGCAGCGTCGCATTGAAATGAACTTCATGCCCGACGTTTATGTGCAGTGCGAGGTTTGCAACGGACGCCGCTACAATCAAGAAACTCTCGCAGTCAAATTCAAGAACCACTCGATCGCCGACATTCTCGACCTGACCATTGAAGACGCGCTCACCGTGCTGAGCGACGTGCCGCAGGTGCGCCAGAAGCTGCAAACCCTGGTGGATGTTGGCCTGGGCTACGTTCATCTCGGACAGAGCGCGACGACTTTATCAGGCGGCGAAGCGCAGCGCATGAAGCTGGCGAGAGAGCTGAGCAAGAGGCAGACGGGGCGGACACTTTATCTGCTCGATGAGCCCACGACCGGCCTGCACTTCGACGACGTACGCAAGCTACTCGAGGTTCTGCACCGGCTGGCCGACCTGGGCAACTCGGTCATTATCATCGAACACAATCTGGATGTAATTCGCAATGCCGACTGGATTCTCGATCTGGGCCCTGAAGGTGGCGAAGATGGCGGACGCATTGTGGGCGAAGGCCGTCCCGCAAAGATTGCCGACACTCCCGGATCGTACACCGGTCAGTTTCTCAGGCGCTATTACACTTCCAGCAATGGGCATCTCGTGCCCGCAGTTCTTGATGATGATTCTGCGGGCATCGACTCAGGCACCGAGTCAGGCACCCCATTGTTTCAGCAGCTCTTGACGGAAAGAGTTGGAGACCGTGAAGGAACAGCAATCGAACTTGCAGCACCGAAAAAAACCGCCAAAAAGAAATCCGCGCCGCGCAGAAAGAAGAAAGTGCTGCCATGAACGACCCAGAATTCACGCCGCACGAGCCGGAGCAAGATTTATTTCCCGCGCCGGAACTGGCTTTGCCGCTTGCCACCGAGTTCACAGACGAGCCGACGGAGCTGTTTCAATCCTGGTCGCAACCCGAGCCGGTTGCGCCAATGCGTATTCCGCACCTGGGCCATCTCGCGCTGCTCGCGGCGTTCCTGATCTTTGGCGTTGTGTGCATGATGGTAGCGATGATGATTGCGCTGCACTTTCACTTTGATGGCGTCTCATCGCTGGATCAGATCAAGACCAATATTCATTACCTGCTGGGGAGCGAGGCCGTTCTCTATCTTGTCACGTTTTCTTTGAGCTTTTTCATCTTTCCGCTGTTTTGGAACAAGAGCTTTTTTGAGGGAATCCATTGGCGCGGCAAGACAGCGCTGCGGCTTTATTGGCAGTTGCCCGCCATTGCCCTGGGCTGCATTGCGCTCGCGGCCATCGATGATAAGTTTCTGCCCGGACCTTCCAAGGCGCCCATCGAAGATATCTTTCGTTCTCCAGGCGCTGCATGGCTAATGTTCGGCTTCGGCGTCACCCTTGCGCCATTTTTTGAGGAGATCGGCTTCCGTGGTTTCCTGCTCCCCTCGCTTGCGACGGCATGGGACTGGACGATCGAAAAAAGTACCGGCAAGCCAGCGCCCCCGCTTGACGAAAACGGCCATCCCCAATGGTCGATTTTCGCCACGGTGATCGCCTCCATCGCCACCAGTCTTCCTTTCGCACTGATGCACGCCGAGCAGACGGCCTGGTCCCTTGGTCCATTCCTTCTGCTGTTCGTGGTTAGTCTGATTCTCTGCGCGGTGCGCGTGCGAACACGTTCCCTGGCTGCCAGTACGCTGGTTCACTCCTGCTACAACTTCCTGATTTTCTCTACCGCCTTGATCTCGACGGACGGGTTTCGGCATTTAGACAAGATGTGATAGCAGTGGACGGCGTCCACTGTAAGATGAAAGACGATGACTACAGCGACCCACGCACAGCAATTGCTCTCTCTGCTCGCACGCTTGAGCTTCCGACTTGGGCTTTTCAAACTCTCTTCGGGCGGCACAAGCGACTACTACGTTGACTGCCGGACCACGACTCTGCACGCCGAGGGCGGACGTCTCACTGGGCACGCCATTCTTGAATTGCTCGAAGAACACGGCATTGAAGCCGAGGCCGTCGGCGGGCTGACTTTGGGCGCGGACCCCATCGTCTCGAATGTAGCAACGGCTAGCGCCTGGCGCGCACAATCGAAGCCCGGCTCGCCGTTGATTCACGGCTTTTTGGTTCGCAAGGCGGAGAAGGTGCATGGGACCGGCCGCCGCATCGAGGGCTTCAACAGTCCCGGCGCGCGCGTGGTCATTGTAGACGACGTTTGCACCACCGGCGCCTCCACCATTAACGCCATCGAGGCCGCGCGCGAAGCCCGCATGATTGTCGCCGCTGTGGTCTGCATCGTAGAGCGCGAAGAAGCCAATGGCCGCCCCGCCGTGGAGGCCGCCGCTGCCCGCGCGCCGTTTTTTAGCTTGTTTACCGCCGACCAGGTCCGCGCCGAGCACCTGAAGCAGCGCGCAGGCGGCGCATAGACGACCGAACCGCGCAGAGTGGATTGTGTTAAGACCCACTCCGTGCGGCTCTGTGCAGATCGCCAATCAACCTAGTTGCAGGTCGTTCCGTTCACGGCGAACGACGTGGGTATTGCGTTGGCGACACCGTTCCAGGTGCCGTTAAAGCCTACGCCTGAGACGGTGCCGCCAGCAGCGACGGTGCCGTTGTACGGTTCATTCTTCACTGTCACGACTGCGCCGCTCTGGGTTTCAATGCCGTTCCAGAGAGATGCCACGGTCTGTCCGTTGGCAAACGTCCAGGTCAGTGTCCAGCTTGTCCAGGCGGTCGTTCCCGTGTTTTGAATCGAAACAGCCGCGCCGAATGCGCTGGAGTTTTGCGGCGAGGTTGTGTAGACGACGTGGCACCCGCCGGTCGTCACAGGATTGACAGTAAGCGCGATCGTAGTGGTTGCGGTCAATGTGCCGGAGGTTCCGGTGATCGTTACCGTGGCCGGGCCGGTAGTGGCTGCAGCAGTGGCTGTAAACGTAAGTACGCTGGTGGCGGCGGCGGGGTTAGTGCCGTAGGTGACAGTAACTCCGCTGGGAAGTCCCGTCGCTACCAGAGTTACACTGCCGGTAAATGGACTTACATCCGTTACCGTAATGGTGTCGGTCGCGGTGCTGCCCTGGGTAAGTGCCAGAGTAGCCGCTGACGGCGACAGCGTAAAGCTTCCTAAGGACGAAACGACGGTTAAGGAGATTGTGGTGGATGCGGTTATCGTGCCGGAGGTTCCGGTGACGGTGATTGTATAAGTTCCAATCGGAGCGGTGGCGCTGATGATGCAAGTTATCACACCGGTCACTGTCACCGGGTTGGTGCTGGACGAGCAAGTTACACCGCCCGTGGGCACAAGAGTTACGCTGCCGGTGAAACCACCTGTATCCGTTACCGTGATGGTGAAGGTTGCGGTTTTTCCTTGCATTACGGTAAGAGCGGCCGGAGAAGGCGAAAGCGTGAATCCTGGTTTGGCCGTAATGGTCAGTGCGATGGTGGTGGATGCGGTGAGTGTACCTGAGGTTCCAGTGATGGTGACTGTTGACGCTCCGAGCGTGGCTGCGGCAGTGACTGTGAACGTCAGAATGCTGGTTGTCGCGGTGGGGTTAGTGCTATAGGCAACCGTAACTCCTGTTGGCAGGCCCGTTGCGGCGAGAGTTACACTGCCGGTAAACGGACTAACATCCGTCACGGTGATGGTGTCAGTGCCGCTTGCGCCTTGAGCAATCGACAGAGTAGATGCCGAAGGTTTAAGTGTGAAGCCGCCACCGGTAGGAACCGTGAGTGCTATGGTCGTGGTTGCAGTCAGGGTGCCGGATGTTCCGGTGATGGTGACCGTGGAGGTGCCAGCAGTGGCCGCGGCGCTGGCTGTAAATGTAAGAACACTGGTTGTGGAAGTGGGGTTCGTGCCGTAGGCAACAGTAACTCCAGTGGGCAAACCTGTTGCCGCAAGAGTTACATTGCCCGTGAACGGACTCACATCGGTTACGGTGATGGTGTCAGCGTTGCTTGCGCCTTGAGGAACCGACAGAGCGGTCGCTGAAGGCTTAAGTGTAAAACTGCCTGTGGTTACGACGGCGTTGCTGCTGCAGGTCACTCCATTCAGCGCGAACGACGCGGGTATTGCGTTGGTGACGCCATTCCAGGTTCCGTTGAATCCTATGCCGGTGTAGACGCCGCCAGCGGCAATGCTGCCATTGAAGCTTTCATTCGTCACGGTAACATTTGCGCCGCTCTGGGTTTCTACACCGTTCCAGAGGGACGAAATTGTCTGGCCATTGGCGAAGGCCCAGGCGAGCGTCCAACTGGTGAGAGCAGTCGTCGACGTGTTGTCGATGGTGATAGCCGCTCCGAAAGCGCTCGAGCTTTGTGGCGAAATCGTATAAACCACGTTGCACGAAGAGGAACCGACAAAGATAGATATGGTGGTGGTTGAGGTTACCGAGCCAGAGGTTCCAGTAATGGTGACTGTGGCCGCGCCGGTGGGAGCCGTGCTGCTTGCCGTCAAAGTTAGCACGCTGGTCGTCGTGGTGGGGTTAGTGGCGAATGCGGCAGTCACACCACTAGGCAGGCTGGACGCCGCCAGAGTTACGGAGCCGGTAAATCCGTTCAGGTACGTTACCTTGATGGTGTCGGTTGCAGTCTTGCCCTGAGTAACTGAAAGGCTGGAGGCAGAAGGCGAAACCGTAAAACCGGGCGTGGTGGAAGCCGTTCCCACGAAGGTGGTAATACTCTGCGCCGGCAGCGAGTAAGTGAACGCATTGCCTGTCGCAGTGACCGCACTCAATGCTGCCATGTTTTCGGTGGCCGAGGTCTGGTAGGGAATAAACGAAGTTGCAACCTGACCCTGAATGGTGACGGGAAAGGAAGTTGCCGTCGTGTTTGAATTGATCGCCACGATGACCAGGTTTCCGTCTCCACTGTAAGCAGAATCAAATACGCCTGCTATCGGTTCCGTGGAACTGACCATCACATAGCCGGGCTGGATAAACTTGGAAAACTGTCCGAGCGCGTAGCCGAAGTATGTGGGGGTGGGGCTGGTAGTACTGGCGTCGATCAGGCCGATATTGTCGCCGTCGCCAGGATTATTCCAAACCCACCACCATACATAGGCGTTGTAGTTACCGGTGACCATGGAGCTGTTGACTTCTTTGGCCAGAGCGATAGCATCGGCAATGGCTGGTAGCGATCCTGACGGAGTGATCGAGTGTTCGGTCATCCACACGTCTTTGCCGTCCTGCACGGCGAGAGGGTAGGGGGCTGGTGATGCTCCATAGAGATGGCCGCCGATGATGCCAATATGGGGCTCCGCACTCGTGTCATCGAGGGCTGTCACGGCCTGCGCCTGTATGAACTGAAATGACTCTGGCATGATGAGCTTTGTAGTGAGCACGGAGGCATTGCCCGCGATCCAGGTATCCATCTGTGCGGCAGTCCAGCTACAGGATTCATAATCGACGTTCGCATAGTCCGGCTCGTTCTGCATCGAGATGGCATAGAGATCGAAAGTGCTGTTGGAATTGAACCAGGTGACAAACGCCTCTAGATAGGCAGCGTAGGCAGCATAGTTCGAGGGGTCAAGATAACCACCGCAGTACCCGGCCGCTGGGCTGCAGGTGCCGGAGTAATAGGGTTGTGCTGCAGAAGTATTCTTCATTGAGGCGGGTGGAGTCCAGGGAGTCGCGAAGACAATAGCATTCGGGTTAGCGGCGACGGCTTCCTTGGCGTTGTTAAGCTCCTCAAGCCAGCTTCCATCGGAGGGAACCCAACCGGTGGCGGCTGTGCCTGTGGGATCGATACGCATGCGCAGGACGCTGAGGCCAAGGCCGCTGGTGGGACTGAAGAGGGCGGTGGCCTGGGGGGTCGTGAGTTGTCCCTGCCAAGCGGTTGAGCCGCCAAATCCGCGAATTGTCTGTTGGGGGGCGGAATAGTTTACGGTTACGATTTGCGCGCTGGCCACAACGGCAGCGAGCAGAAATGTCAATACTAAAGCACAAGCCATTCGTAATTTCATGATCAACCTTCTCCTTGATGGACTCTAGGTGGGGGGATACAAACCATGACAAGCACGCGACTTCCTCATGCGCGAGTTACGAGCGTTTGAATCAGCATTGTGCTTGCGATCTGGGCTAAGTTTGTTCGATCAGGCGGCCTGAATCCAGGCGCTAAGGCGGGAATAATATCCTGTCATATTTACGATCTTTGACAGCAGCGACGATATTAGATCAATCAAGTAACCGCGTGCAACTGTTTTTCATAGACTTTTGTACTTTGGTTCGGGCTGGCTCAGAAACTAATTCATTCATCTAGAGACTTACGCCATTCTATTTCACGCAATTTATTCCATAAAAAAGACTTCGAGCAAATGCCCGAAGTCTTTTCTAACCTATCGATCTGAATTGAACTCGCGGATTCTGTTATCGCACTGCCGCTGTCTGCGGCGCAGCGTCGGTTGCAGTTGCGTTCTCTAGCAGCCGCACCTCTACGCGCCGGTTCTGCTTGCGCCCCTCTGGAGTCGTGTTGGGCGCCACTTCCTTGTCTTTGCCGATGCCGATCAGGTAGAAGCGGTGGGCGGGAACCCCGTACTTCGATGCCAGGTACTGCACCACGGCATCCGCGCGGCGCTGGCTCAATTCATAGTTGTACTGGGCCGGGCCAGTCGAATCTGTACCACCGGTTACTTCAAGAATGAAACCTTTCGCCGAGGCGAGCTGCGCGGCAAAGGAATCCAATTGCTCATGGTCCTCTTTGGTTAGCACAGACTTATCGAAACCAAAGGTTACAGCCACGTCGGCTACGGGCTTGTAGTCATCCAGACCTTTCACCACGCTCTCCAAAGTATCCGCGCGATGAACCGCGAGACTGGCAGCGGAGTCTGCATCGCCGGCAGCCTTGGCAGCTCCTTGCGCATTCTGGTTGGCTGTGTCGGCCGCGCCCTGAGCCTGTTTGATTCCGGCTGTCGCACGGTCGTCTACGTCGCGTATCTGTCTATTATTCTGCGCCGTCTTGGCGTCCAGTTGATTCGTATGGTCCACCAGGGGCGCGGTCTCGTTGCGCACATAGGTCTTGGTCGCACAACCCGTCGCGCCTACCACGACCAATCCCGCCACTAAACTCAACACTCCTGCCTTGTAGATGTGCATTCTCCTCTAGTCCTTTCTCCGCCTCGCTCCTTGCCATGCGGCAGATCCGCAGGCGGTGCTGGCTTCTTGCTGTTCTTTCAAGGTAGCAGCCGTATGGCCAAATGTGTATTAACCCTCAACGCTATGAAAACAATTGCTTTATTTGCATTTATTCGGCAACTCCTCGACTGGATCAACCATGTAGTTTTTACGCGAACAGGTAAGGATTGCGTGCTTTGAAGCCACGAATCAGGAAATATAGTCACGGATGAGTTAACAAAGGGCGAGCGAACCAGCAGGTCAGCGTGGTTGCGGCAAATCCGGATTCTCTCGCCACCAACCGGCTATGCTAGAAACTGGCACTGCCCCCATGGACCTCTACGAGAAAATCCGCACCCTGCCCACGCAGCCCGGTGTTTACCTTTACAAAGACGCCGAGGGCGTAGTCATTTATGTCGGCAAGGCCAATAATTTGCGCGCGCGGGTCCGGTCTTATTTATTGGAGTCCTCGCAGGCCAACGCCAAAACCGGCTCGCTGATGCGCGCGGCAGTTGACCTGGAATACATTCTGGTGGGCAACGAGCCGGAAGCTTTGGCGCTTGAAACCAACCTCATCAAGGAGCGCAAGCCACGCTTCAATATTTTACTGAAAGATGACAAGAGCTACCCCTACGTCAAACTCACCATGGGTGACCGCTTCCCCAAGATCTTTGTGACTCGCCGTCTGCGTAAGGACGGGGCCGCGTACTACGGCCCTTACTTCCCCGCAAGTCTGGCATGGCGCGTAGTTGAGTTGATTCACCGCAGCTTTCTCATTCCGAGTTGCAAGGTCGATCTGTCTCGCTACCATCCCCGTGCCTGCTTGCAGTACTACATTCACCGCTGCCTGGGGCCGTGCGTCGAAGGCCTTACCTCGCCCGAGATATACGCCAGTGCGGTGCGCGACGCGCGACTTTTGCTTGAAGGCCGCCATGCGGAACTCGAACGTACTCTCACCGCGCGGATGATGGCGGCTGCTGAAGCCGAGCAGTTTGAAGCCGCCGCACGACTGCGCGACCAGCTCTCCACGGTACATCAGTTGCAGGAGAAACAGCGCGCCGCAACCGCCGAACAGAGCGACGACACGGATGTCTTCGGCTATCACTTCGAGGAAGGAAGCTTGGCCGTCAATCTCTTCCATATTCGCGCGGGCAACATCGTTGACCGGCGAGAGTTTTTCTGGGAGGATTTGCCGGAATTACTTGAACCTCCTGCGTCCGAGAGCGAAAGCGAAGTGCCCTTTCACGCCAGTCAGCTCTTCTCTGCCCTGCTCAAGCAGCTTTACATTGATCAGCAATACGTCCCACGTTCGATCCTTGTGCCCACGGACTTTGACGACCGTGAATCCCTGGCGGTATTACTCGCCGAGCGTACCGGCCATCGCATCGAAATCGCCGTGCCGCAACGCGGCGAAAAACGTTCGCTCGTCGATCTGGCTAGCCAGAACGCGAAGCAATCTTATACTCAACGCTTCCGCGTGCTAGAGCCCTCGCGCAAAGCAATTCAAGAGGCGCTGGCCGAGGCGCTCATGCTGCCTGAGTTGCCCAGCCGCATCGAATGCTTCGACATCTCCCACATCCAGGGCGCGGAGACGGTGGCCTCGCTGGTGGTTTGGGAAGACGGCAAGATGAACAAGCAGGCCTACCGAAAATTCAAAGTGAAGACTGTCTTGGGCGTGGACGACTTCGCCTCGATGCGGGAAGTGGTCGAACGCCGCTATCGCCGCTTGCAGGATGAAAAGCGACCCATGCCCTCGCTGGTGCTCGTTGATGGCGGGTTGGGTCAGCTTCACGCCGCCGCTGAGGCTCTCGAATCGCTTGGCTTGACCACGCAGCCGCTTGCCTCGATTGCAAAAAAGGAGGAGGTTATTCATCTCTACGGCAACGAGGAGGAGCCGGTGGTTCTCGACCGCCATTCACCGGTGTTACATCTGGTGCAACTGATCCGCGACGAGAGTCATCGCTTCGCCGTTGGCTATCATCGCCAGCGCAGAGCTATGCGCGACCGCGATTCCGAGTTATTGAACATTCCCGGCGTCGGCGCGCAAACCAGACAGCGCCTAATCACTCACTTCGGCAGTTTGCGCGACGTGCAGCAAGCTACTGCGGAGTCGCTGGCAGCGGTTGTGCCGCGCAAAACGGCTGAGACTATCTGGAGGCATTTCCACGAGGGTCAACCTGCGCTTTGAAAGCACGAATTGTAACCGACCAGCCGACACGCGTATAATAGCCAACCAGACCTATGCAGATACAATTTGAGCTCAGTTTCGAAGATTATCTAGCGGCACATCGACTGCACGCGACCCGTAGCCTCTGGTCACGCTTGACACGTTTTCTGAACTATTACTTCGCGCCAGTTTGGGGCATCATCTGTATAGGATGTGGTCTCTTTTTTTTGGGAGAACATATCGATATTCAGCCAATTGCTATCTTGCTCGTCCTCGGAACCTTCATGGCATTCTATCCTCTTTACCTTCGCTTCCGTTTGAAGCATTGCTATCGAGGAACTAGAAGCGAAACCGGGGACTGCATAATCACTTTGGATATGGAACGAATTCTACTTGAGGGCCGGAATACCAAGAGTGAAATGAGTTGGGCAGCCATTCAGTTCTATCGTGAAAGTGAAGCGGTTGTAATGCTCTATCTGGCCCCAGCAAAATTTGTGGCTATTCCGAAGCGCGTATGTACAGAAACGCAAGTTGGTGAACTCAGGACAATATTGCGGCAGAAAATGCAACCAAATGTTCGATAGAAAACGCCCAGTATCCCTAGGGCAAACGCATCTTCTTCAATGCTTGCAGAAGATTACCTTCCCCAGGCGCACAATCAAAGCATGAACCAGAACCAAAGGCGCGGGCGGTTGCTGCCAACTGGCAACTGGCAACTGAAAACCCTGTGCCGCACCCCCCACCCCCCCCTTTTTTATTTCACAAATCGTGCAGATTATTACGCCGCCGGAGAAGAAAACGAGACCGCAAAAGCGATGAATCCCCGCGTCCTTATTGAACAGAACGCAGGTTCAGGTGAAATCGCCAATGTGCGCGAAAACGCACGCATTTTACCGAATTGCAAGATGCGGCCGATTTAACACAGCGTATTTCCACTAAAAACAGGGGCATTTTGACCGCAAAATGGCGATATTTTACAAAAGTTGAGGTTCGGCAAACCGGTCGGAGATTCCATCCGCGACCAGGCTGCAAACCTTTTGAGAGCGGTGGAGCAACAGTGACTTGCCACAAGGGATACCCCAAGCTCTCGATCTTTCTCGGCGTGATGAAGGCGCTGGGCATCAAGCTCACGCCGCACGCTGCATGAGTCCTCTGTCAAAGGGCCGAGGTCATCCAACGGCGTTTTCACGAGGCTTAGCTTGCTTTTCCCAGCACCGACTCATAATAACGCACGTAATGGGGCACCACCAGGGAAGAGCAAAAGCGCTTTTGCGCTGTCTTGCGCCCGGCCGTGCGCATGGCCTCTAGCCGGTCGCGGTCTTTGAGCAGGCTCACGGCTCCGGCGGCCATTGCGTCCACCTCGCCCACTGGATAGAGCAGCCCGGTTACACCATCGTCGATCAGTTCGGGCACGCCGCCCACACGCGTGGCAATGGCGGGAACCTTGCAAGCCATTGCTTCCAACGCTGCCAAACCAAATGACTCCAACTCGCTCGGCATCACTATCAGATCGGCCAGCGGCAGCAGTTCGTTCACCCGCTCCTGCTTGCCCATGAAGTGGACGCGCGTTTGGATGCCCAGGTCGTGCGCCAGCCACTCGGCGGCTGAGCGGTCGGGACCGTCGCCCACCAGCACTAATTGTGCGGGAAGCTCGCGCGCCACCTGAGCAAAGACTTTGACCACATCCACCACGCGCTTGACCGGCCTGAAGTTCGACAGATGCATCAGGATCGCCTCGCCCGGAGCAGCCAGGCGCTTGCGCGCCAGCGCCCGCGCATCCTTATCCTTGATGGGCATATACTCGTCGCAGTTGACGAAATTTGGAATCACCTCGATGGGCCGCGTCCCGCCAAAGTGTTCGATCGTTTCCTCACGCAGGTAGTTGGAGATGCTGGTCACTCCATCGCTCTCCTGAATGGCATAGCGAGTGATGGGTAGATAACTGCGGTCCATGCCTACCAGCGTGATGTCGGTGCCGTGCAGAGTGGTCACAAAAGGCAGTCGCCGTCCGCGGGCGGCGAGCATTTGGCGCGCCAGCAGAGCGCTGACTGAGTGCGGAATCGCGTAATGCACGTGCAGCAGATCGAGTTCATAGAGTTCCGCCACCTCGGCCATTCGCGAAGCCAGCGCCAGATCGTAAGGCGGAAACTCGAAGAGCGGATAACTGGAGACGGGAACCTCGTGATAGAGAATGCCATTGTCGCGTCCGCTCAACCGGAAAGGCTGCGAATAGGAGATGAAGTGCACCTCATGGCCCAGCGCGGCCAACTCGATACCTAATTCCGTGGCCACCACGCCTGAACCACCGTAGGTGGGATAACACGTAATGCCGATGCGCATAATTGCCTTCTAATTACTTCTCTCTCTTTTTTCTCTTTATTTAGATAATACCGCCTTCCTGTACTCGACAGCGCCTCAGTCGCTCAGCATGTACAACGGGGGGTGGCGCACCTTCGGGTTATCGCACAAGAGTGATCGAGGGGCCCGCCTCGTTCAGCGGAACTCACGTTGACATGAGTTGCACGTGTGTAACTGCGATTTTAGCCTGAATGCAAAGTGATCAGCGTAATCTCCGGCGGGCAATTGAACCTGAAAGGAACTCTCATCGTCCCTAGGCCGCGGTTCACGTAGAGTTGCAAATTGCCGAACTGGAACCGTCCGTCGATATATTTCCTCCCCCATGTTGGCAACCATAGCGGACCTATCAGCGGCACACGAATTTGTCCGCCGTGCGTGTGGCCGCTCAGCATTAAGCCGACAGCTCGTCCCGCTGGATGGGCTAAGAGATTATCCACGTAGTCCGGGGCATGACATAGCATCACTATGGGTTCATTGAAAATATTCCGTATCGAGGCATGAACGGCAAGATCCAGATCAGGTTTGCCATTTACCGGGTCGTCCGTTCCGCTCAACCAGATTCTGCTTCCTGCACGCTCAATAGGTACATATGCATTTGTGAGCACGGTAATGTCGTTCCCCGTCAATGCCGCAGTCACCTCCTTTTGGCCGACTTGAAGATCATGATTGCCGAGGACGGCGTAGAGCGGTCTGCATTGAATTTCGCGCAGGATATTGGCGCATTGCCACGCCGCACCGACGGCATACTTGATCGAAGAAATTCCGAAGCTCACGTAGTCCCCGGTCAGGACAACAATGTCGGGCTTCGCCTGGTTGATGAGGTCAATGGCGTGGCGAAGAAAAAATGGCTCAGTGAATTCATCCATGTGAATGTCGCTAAGTTGCGCGATGCGCACGCCGTCAAAGGCTGCGGGTAGTCCACGCAGAAAGATGTCACGGTGACTCACGTCGATCCAATGACGTTCAAGCGCGCCGGAATATAGTGCTAACCCAGCAACACCCAACACGCCCGCCTTCAGGAAGCGTCGCCGACTGCTTTGCTCCTCGGGAAAAGACACGTTCAGTAATGAAATGACGCGGGCGTCATCAGGCATAGCAAGGCCTCCAGAAGCATGTCTTTGAAGGCTAGTCAATCGTGATGGCTCCGGCCACGTAACGGCCGCCGTCAAAACTGGCAGTTACTCTGACACGGTCCCCCTCACGAAGATTCTGACCTGTCGGTAGGCGATCGGAACTAAAGAAAATGCGATAGCTCTTTTCATCTCGCGGATCGACCAGAACCATTGATCCGGCATGCATGTCTAGGAACGAAATATTCCCGATAAACACGAATGAAGATCCAGGAATAGCCAAGACCACAATCTTGCTCGCGATACGCCGCCCTTCCTTGTTAGATTCAAATTTGATCGAGACAAGAGATCCCTCTACAAGGTCCTCTAATCCGGATGGCACCGAAGAGAACGCCGGCTGACCCTCGCGAATGACTGATGCGCTTGCCGGCACCTGCAGCTTCAGGGGTTCAGGAAATGCGGTCGAACTGACGCTCAATTCCCCGGTGCCTGGATTGTAGTTTTCCACGAAACCCCGGCACTCAAATTCGGGCGAGCCCGATAGCTTGTGGATGCTGAGTGCAAAAATGCCCGTTCCGTCTAACACAGTCTGCACCGACGCATGATCTCCGGAATGAAGTTCAAGGAGTGGAATCCTCTTCCCATCCAGGTAGACCTGGGTTCGCTCATCAAACAATATCTTCATTGGACGCTGTGCTGGGACCTTCAAAGTTAGCTGATCGCGGATCGGATCGATATTTTGGATGTCGCCTCCAAGTATGGTGCTCTTTCCCCGAGGTACGGGCGGGAGCGCAGACGATTCAACTACCGCAATTCCGGTATTAAACACAGAGGGCGCATCCGCGACTTGTGGCTGCGCGTGAGCGTCCGACAAGTGAGCAAAAGCCACACCAATGAGCACGGCTAACGCGCGAGAACTCGCCAAACCATATCTCTGGATCCTCATATCGATCTTCATCTCTGGAAAAAGTTCGACAAAAAAACTTGTCAGGTGATTATTTGATGTGGCGAGACGAGCAATGGTGGCCTGCAGGATATTCAGAAAGTGGAAGTATCACCAGAATAAATGCCGCTGGCAACAGTCTCCAGAAATGCGCATCTAACGAACTATGCTCATGGAACGCAAGTTTGTGAGCCAAGCCAAGTCATGAAGGAGCGCTGATGACGCTAAGAAGAATTGCATTGCTTGCAGTTATCGCAGCTTCAGGGCTTCACATCGCCTGGGCCGGCGAGGTTTTGAAAATCACAATTCCGAAGCGCAGTGAACTGACCCCCGTGCAACGGCTCAATCGCCAAGGGGTAGAAGCCGTAGAAAGGAATAATTACGAAAAGGCTGCGGAACTTTTTTACAAAGCATACCTTTACGATCCGACTGACCCCTTCACGCTGAATAATATGGGCTATATGTCCGAGTTACATGGACAACTGGATCTTGCGGAAAAGTTTTATACGCTGGCATCGGAACAAGAGTCGACCGCGAACATCGATCAGAGCAGTTCGAAACAGATGGAAGGAAAGCCGATGACATACGCATTCAGCGGCCTCGATAATGGTCCCATGCAAATTAACCGCATGAACGTGCGGGCAATGTACCTTCTGTCAGAGAACCGCGTATTCGAGGCAATCGCGCTTCTGGAGGAAGCGCTGCCGCTCGATTCAAGAAATCCCTTCACCTTGAATAATCTGGGAGTTGCGAACGAAGCTGTGGGTGACTTCGACAATGCCTTGAAGTACTATCGCGAGGCAGCTGAATCGCAATCTGCAGAGCCGGCAGTGGTTACGCTGGATCGCGCATCGCGAGGAAGGCCTGTTACTAGTATGGCAATGGATAGCGCACGGCGATTGCAAGATAGAATTCGGAAGATGGGTTCGACAGAGACGCAAGTTATCATGCTTAGCGTGCGTGGTGTTTCCGCGATAAACAAGAACGACTGGCCTGCGGCAAAGCGAGACTTTCTCAATGCTTACAGGCTCGATCCATCCAGCGCATTTTCACTCAATAACCGTGGGTATGTGGCGGAAAGGGACGGCGATCTTGAGACGGCGCAATTCTTCTACGGCAAAGCTCGCCAAGCCACAGATTCAAGCGCGCGCATCGGATTAGCGACCAATCGAGGGGTTGAGGGCAAAAGCCTCGCGATTGTGGCCGCGGACAGCCACCAACAAGTTGATAGCGAACTCGCAAAATATAGCGTCGAGCGTCATCATCAAACTGGACCGATTGAATTGACGCCTCGCGACAATACTCCGTCGAAAGAGTCAGATGAGGGTAATTCATCTTCGGACTTGGCGCCGATATCCCAATCTCACTCGCCGCAAAAGCCTCAATAAGCATAAGGATCACACTCATGACCAAGCCGGCCACCCCGTCGTCTTCGCATCGATCGATGAATCTGCTGTCACGCTTGCTCTTGACGCCGCGAAACAGCGATCAATTCTCGACATCGGTCGCGCTAAATTCGCAATTTCAAAACATCAGCCGCCTGGAATTTGACGAGTTAATGGCGCTCGCGAACTCGAATCATGTGGTCGTGCGCGGATTGGAATTGTTTCTTCGCATGATGCGCGAAGCCAAAGACGACGTCCGCGCCGAGTGGGCAGAGACGGCGCTCGCCATCGAGCATGCGCGCATTTCAACGGCCGTAAGCTTTCTGCATGAAGTTTGCACCGCGTTGGAAGACTGCAACTACGACGTTGTCGTTATTAAGTCGCTGGATCATTGGCCGGATCTCGGCAGTGATTTGGATCTCTTTACGAATGCCAGCTCGGACGACATTTCTGAATTGATGCGGTCCAGGTTTGATGTGAAGGTCGCTCCGCGAAGCTGGGGAGATCGGCTGTCGCGCAAATGGAACTTTCTCATTCCCGGGCTTCCCGAGGCCGTCGAGATTCATATGGGTCGCCTGGGGCAAACCGGAGAACAGGTGGCAATCGCTTCACGCCTTTCGGCGCGGGCGCGATTGGTCCGGTTTGATGGCCATGAATTTCGTGTGCCCTCAACATCCGACCGCCTACTGATTTCCACTCTGCAGAGGATGTACCGCCATTTTTACTTCCGGCTCTGCGACATCATTGATTCAGCCGAACTGATCGAATCAAGCGCCGTTGACTATGTGGACCTGCGTTTTTCCGCACGTCAGGACGGCATCTGGGAAGGGGTCGCGACTTATCTTGCGATCGTGTCGGATTACGTGATGAAGTACGGCGGCTCGAATCTCAATTTGCCGCAATTCGTGATATCGGAAGCGCATTTTGGTGGAGACAGCGTTTTTTACGGCCAGGGTTTTCTACGTGTGCCGATCATGCCGCAATCCGCCAAGCTCTATGGAACGCAGCTCGCTGGCTTGCTGGGAAAAGGAGAAGTGCATAATAGTGTCCGGCTGAGTTTATTGCCGTGGCTTGCGACCGCGGCGGCAATCGGACAAAAAATTACGGGAAGCGATAAAGGCATTTGGTAACAGGCAAGATACCTCGTTACTCGTTGCCAGAGATCGAAAGACAAAGTATGTTCTTTGGTCGTGAATCTGGGGTCAATTCATGGGGGAGGGGCCGGGCTCGCGCCTCACGGAAAAATGTTATGGAGAATATGGTCACGACGGTTTCCAATCCGATTTCACTCCGCAGCCTAACTGCCACGAAGTTAAGCTCGATATCGCAGGAGGCGGTCGTTTCTACATGGCAGCCTGTGGCCTCGCGATTGCCAGTTGCATGTTCCTCGACCAAACTGACGCTTCTGAATGCCGATTCGCGGCCAATCTTCACGGTCGATCCGATGGCTTTTGAAAGTAACCCCGGGTCCCGCGCGATCTCATTCGCTCTCCATTGCGTCGTTATCAGTCTCATAATTTGGCTGACGCTGAGAGCACATACAAGCATGATTGCGCCGTCACCAAGCGTCGTTGTTACGCCGGTGAACTTCACGCTTTACGCTCCTCCACCTATAGCTGCGCCAGCTCCAAAGGCAATCGACGGCGGCGGTGGAGCTCATCAAGTGATTGAGGCGGTCAGGGGTAAGCCGCCGGAAGTCGCGAAACTTCCGGTACTATCTCCACAAATACTCCACATCGACCGTCCGAAGCTGGCAGTCGCGCCTATGGCGCAGTTGAATATTCCGGACAGTAGTAATTTGCCGAACCTTGGTATGTCCCAATCGCCGCAGATCGCGTTAGCTTCGCAAGGAAGAGGTAGCGGCTCGGGGTTCGGTTCGGGCATGGGTGGGGGCATCGGTGCGGGGCATGGTACCGGCGGTGGCTATGGTGGCGGCCTAATGAGCGTAGGCGTCGGCGTCACAGCACCGCAACTGATCCACTCGGTTGAGCCGGAATTCACAGAGGAAGCTCGCCGGGCGAATTTTCAAGGTGAGGTCTCGATCAAGCTGATTGTCGATGCGCAAGGAAATCCGCAAGACGTCCGGCTGGCGCGACCCCTCGGCATGGGGTTGGATGAGAAGGCCACCGAAGCTGTGAAGCAATACAAGTTCAGACCAGCCATGTATCAGGGGCATCCTGTCCCCGTCCAGATCGTAATCGAGGTGGACTTCCATCTGCATTGATCGAGGGCGCCATAGTGAACGGTGATCGCTATTCGCGCTCCTGTTTCATTAGTCAGATTCCGACTGGCCTTGACGGGTGCATGTCTCTATGGCGCATTTGCGGAGTGGTGGATTTAACTTTAACCCAGCATGGCTCCTATCGCTACGATCTCACTGGTTCCAACAGAGACGGTCGCCTCAGACCTCACTATCTTTGGTCATCGATTGGATTCTCGCGCCGTTTGCGTATGTTGCGGTAATGGCTTTGCAGCGTAATAACCTTTGCGCGTCCTCACGATCAATTTGCCGTGTCTCGGTGTATTCGCCTCGACACGCACAAAACGGTATCCCCCGAGGCGGAACGATTTGGTGGAATGATAGCCAAGCGTGTATTGGTCTCGAATGTCGATTGCGACTTCCGATGCGACGCTATTCACCTCTTGCAGGGAATTCGGAAAGTAAGCGACGCCGCCCGTCTCTCGTGAAAGCTTTTCCAGATCACGTTCTGCTTGCTCGGATTCCTCCTTCTCATCATCAAAGAGCAATCCGATGGTGTAGACAACAGGTCCCCCTAAGTTCTGTACCCGGCGGATTGCCTGTTCCAAATCCAGCCTTGACGCATTGTCAGCTCCATCCGTAATGACTAATAGCACCTGCTTGGGATGATTCGCATGTTTAGCCAACTCGTCCGCTGAAGCGGCCACGGCATCGTACATGGCCGTAGTGCCCCTGGAATCGAAGCGCGAGAGCCCCCGATTCAAGGCGTCGATATTCGACGTAAAGCCCTGATCGAGAAAGGCTCGATCGGAAAAATTCACGATAAATGCCGAATCCTCAGGATTTGACGCCTTCAGCAGATTTAAAGCGGCCGCATTGACCGCAGCACGCTTATCCCGCATCGAACCTGAGTTATCAACTAGAATACCCAGCGATACGGGCTGATCCTTGTGCAGAAATGAACTAGGCGTTTGCGGTGTCCCGTCTTCCCAGATGTGGAAGTCGCTGCGGCTCAAATCCGAGACCGGCCGGCCTCTTTCATCCACCACTGCGCAGTTCAGCAGAACCTCATCCACATCCTGGTGCATGGTATAGAGACCGTCCTGGCGCCTCTGAATCTCACCCGGTTGAACTGGCGTGAGAGAGGATTCGATGCCGGCAGGCGCGATTTCTTCAGGATCGGGCGAAGGGATCGGGTCCCGGTCAACATCGAGACGCTGTTGAACCTCAGGCTGCGTAGGATCGCGCGTGATGGATTGTTGGCAACGCAACACTCTTGCGCTTGAGAAAAGCAGCATACATACAGTAAAAGAAAACAGGAAGCTGCGCATTATCCAGGAAACTATTAGAGGCATAAGGAGGTCGACCAGGGTTGGCAATCGTTTCACGCATCGCGCGAATGAATTGCAAGTGCGAGCGAAAGTTGTCATGCTCCAATGTTCCTCCTTGTTGTACTCGCCGTATACGAGCGGGTTCGCTCGCAGTGTCCGACCATATTCTATCTATCAGTTGACTGAAATCGAATTTGTTGTGGGAAGTTGTGTTTGAGGAATGATTTTGTTCATCGGCAACTCCAATGAAAAAACAGAAGCAGATCCTTCATCCGCATGGATCCAAATCCCGTGGAAAGCTTCCTGTAATTCAGGGTGCAGCGTCAACAGTGCGGTCATCAACTCTGTCACTTGCTTCCGAGCAGATGGCGGGTCATGCAGCTGCGCCGTCTGCGTAACGTCAGGATTGTAGTGAACATCCAGGTCCAGCGCGCCGAATTCGGCCGTTGTGTCAATCGCCGTCACCTGAAAAGCGGTATCATGCGCATCGATCATCACAGGCTTCAAGCCGGGAAGGTTGTCTGGGTGTATATGGTCTTCTTCGTGCTGCAACTTCTCAAGGTTGGGGCTAGACAAAAAATCCACAGGATCCAAGAAATAAGCGGCAGTGCGGTAATATAACCAGGCATCCCATTTCAAGTTTCTTTGTGCGTATTTGCGCGCGGATACCCAGTACCATAGCCCATCGTGACCTGCCTCCATCAGTGGCCTGCTGAAGAAGCCAGCAAGCATCCAGCGGGGCCCGGCTGTTTCAGACAAGACCAGTGAAATCTGCTGTGGCTGTGATACCCCCGTGGCGTGCAGAATAGCCAACGCGTACTTTCCTGGCGGCAGATCAGTAAAATTCAGCACTACGACAGGAGTTCCACAAAAGAAGTCCATTCGAGCAGCGCCTCCAGGCTCGGTCGATGCGTCCAATCCGTAAAGGCTTTCGACGGTAATCGATGCTTGCTGCAAAAGAGGGTTCAAGCTGCCAACCGAATTCTCAATTCCGCCAAAATCCGCCGCCACTGCAGGAATCGTGTTAGCCCGAAGCGTCTGCACATTTCCAGTTTGTACTTCCCCAACTATTGTGCGAGCAGCATTCGATAGGGCGTCACGCTCTGCGGCCGTCATTTGGGATTGCGTTTTGCAAGAGGAGGCATTCGCAGTCAGAGGTAGCACTCCGCTCGCAAGCACGATGAATATTAAAAAGTTGCACTTTCCGTTCGATCCTCTTGGCAACATTGGTGTGGATTCAATCCTTTCGCATCGATCATTAACCGAGCGCAGCACTTCTCCTCGCCAGTCTAATCATTAGGATGCAGGAAACTTTCGCGAAGTGAGCCATATCAGGCCGTGACTTCATCGGAAAAGCCGAAACTGCAAACTGACAGTCGTGGGTGAAAGAGTAACTTGCAAATCTTCAGGCAAGCCTTCCGCTAATGCTGATTAGGATCAATAACACAGTGAGCTGCCGAAAGCGTCGAGAAACTTTTTGACGCTACGCCAATTATTCGCATATAGACCTAAAGACCCGTCGGCATGCTGCGCGGAGGGGTTACCACTCTCAAGAGACGAAGTGGCAATCTTCCATAGATCTGTGATTCAGAACTCTTCATGTTGGTTGCCTGGGCTTGGTTTGAAGGTAATTTGGAGACTTTGCACGGTGGTTTTTTGTGCGACCGTATATTCAATTATTCAGTTCTATCAGAGTTGCGTCATGTGTCCCTCCAGTCGAGGAATCCTTGAATGATAACTTATTGAAAGCATGCATAAAAATGACGCGCTCGACATCCTCAATAGGCATTGGGTGTATCACCGTCATCCCACCAACCAGACTTCTAAGGGCCAAATAAGACTGACGATTCGTACGTAGAAACTCGATGGGATATTCCGGTTTTCGCGCGCGAGCCTTTGCAGGATCTGCGTCCAATAGATAGCTAATATGAGGTTTGGGAACGATTTTCATGATCACCCAAACATACGCGCGAATCGCACGCTTCTGGAGTGCCAGGTTCGCTAGTTCGTCATACATGAATCGATCGAAGATGACAAGATCGACCTCAGAACGTAAAGCTTTGCGCATCTTTAGCCGAAGCGAAAAAGCATCCGCGAAGTAGAGAAACAAACGCACGCACGTCATCCCCCAAGACCTGACGTTTTTATCCTGTCGATTGATTGGAGCAGAAGGAGAGCCGACTCCCTTGTCCCCTTTGAATATGCTATGGCTGGCGCCCTCGCGTAGCTTGGTCAATCTTGCAATGTCATCCCAGAAACTTATCAGAAGGATTCTAAGTCCACTCTTTCTCAATCGACCGCAAAGCGCCTCGATCTGGGTGCTTTTCCCAGCGCCATCGATACCCGAGAAGCTTACAAAGTAAGTGTGGCGAAGTTCGTCCATTGGTTTGTCCGTCCGAAGGCGCTTGACTATTTCAGTTAGGCCGACTGAGGCTCACATGTGAAAGAGCCGCAACAGTTCCAATCGCGACGCCCGCGCCCACCACCACGCCAACTCTGATCAGGATGGCACGAGCTCGGCGCTGTTTCGCAGGCGCGATTACCGCTCCTGCCGGCTTGGAGGCCGCAACGCCGGATGTCCTTTCATACGGAGCTGCTGCCGTGCCGACAGGCTTCTGAGTACTATCTTCTTGTCGCCCCGAATTGGACGCTACGGCGCTCTGGTTGGGGGGCGGCGGAGTCGATGGGGCGGAACCTTCCAGATAACTTGCTCCAGAAGGGCTCTCGCCGGAACCCTTTATCGCGGTCCGAGCATTTGGGTCTTGCGGATGATTTTCAGTGGACTGAATGCTTTGTGCCTGCTGACCCACGATTCCTTGCTGCGGCGCCGCAGCTGGTCCGTCCAGTAGTACGAGCATAAGCATCACAAGCCCGCCAGCAATATGTTTGTTTGACTCACGAGTCGCGATCTTCATCGTCTCCTCCCAGTTCCACCAGCGATCTGCCATTCTCAAAACCAGCTAAGCTGCATTCTCAGAACCTTGCAGGGAGTTGGGTAAAGCAAGCGGGTGCGAAGCCGAATCTATCGGAAGCCGGCAGAAGCTGTTCAATGCATCGGCGGTCGTATTGAAAACCTCGAAAAGCCGGTCCACTCCGGTGCGTTGCAGAATCGCACGCGCTCCGTCGGGAACTTCTGCGAGCTTCACATCCCCGTTGTTCTTCAACGCTTTCTCGAGGCAGTAAATAAGCAGAAGGCTGCCTATTCGATCCATCCGCCGTATTCTTGAACAGTCAAGAACAATGCGTGGGCGGTCAATATGATCCAGTTCGCCAATCAGTCTTTCCGCGTATTTCAAATCCAGTATCTCTGGTAATTGCTTCACAGTTGCTGGACTAACTCGAAGTCTCATATTTACCCCTTTCCAAAGTTTCAAATCATTCGCTCAACACGTTCAGCATGCGTACTGGAGTTACCCCGCATTCTGCAAAAGACGCGCAAACTCCGTTGTGGGATTTCGCATAATGTGTGTCAACACGTTTCGTCCATATCGGAGGAGAGTTACGAGATTGGTATTGTACCAACAGCACTCCGTCATTCGAGGCGACAGCCCACAAAAGAACGTTAACTTCTCAAGTCTGTTTGGCGACGATAGCATTGCCGCTGCCAACCGATGGTTTCCATCCAAAACGGTGAGCAGTTCGCTTTCATTGAGGCCGATGAGAATTATCGCTCGGAACCCTGGATCCTCTTGAAGAAGCTGATCGCCAATTGCGGCTATCTTGGATAAGAATGCGCTACCGACTTGCCTCTGACGCGTGCGCATGCCTTTCACAATTTGGGTGATCGAGAAGTCTCCGCGCGCCAACTTTCGCCACTGAGCTCGTGGAAATGCCCTGATCCGTCCAAGGTGCGATTCGTTGATTTCGACCTCGTACCATTCTGTGCCGACAGGAATTTCCTTCCAGAGCGCAAAATGCCGAAGGAATAGCAGCGCTCGCCGTTTTGCATTTTCTCCCTCGTCATCCAGATTCGGCCTGGCTACAAGCTCGCGCATACTGTCCTGGTAGTCTTGAAATGTTGAGCAGTCGAAATCGCTCTTCAGAAATTCCGCAATGACCTCATTTTCCGCCACACGCCGGATCAGCCTGATCGGCCGAACGCTCTGAACCGACGAAAGGCCCCTTGGTGTCATAAGCGAACTTATGAGAAAGGGTGCTGCTACAAAGACCAAGAGAGCTGCCATAAGAACCAGTTGAACAAAGATCACTTCTTGTAAGGATGAGTGGAAACGGCAGATGCCCGCGATAACCACTCCACTGAATGCCAGCTGTACCCAGCTTGTATTCGCGATTTTGTAGGACATCTGGAAACTGATGATTACTACGCTCAGCGAGTAAACAATTGTTGTAAGGGCATATAGGGCGAGGAGAAAGGGAATATTGTACTTCCCCGCTATCTCAAATCCGGAGCCGAGAAATGTTGTCCAGATTCCTGCAGGTGTGATCCTCAAACCGAGAGCCAAAACTGAGCCTATGCTAAAGACCAATAATAGAGAAGTCGCGATGATCCTGGGGTCCTTTCTCTCTGCATCGGGCGTGCCCGCCACCAAAGGAAACATGCAATTTACGACTGCGGAAGAAAAGCTAAATATGACCCGGCCAACCATCGCTACGGCCGCATAGATTCCTGCCTCATTTGCGACGAAGAAGTGTTTGACCAGTACAATGTCGCAGTTATTAATTAGAACCTGGCCGAAGAAAAAGACCATCGCCTGAGATGTTTCGTAAAAGGTATACCAGAAGCGGGAGGGTTTAGAAGTCCGATGCGCCAGTTCTGGCATGATCGTAAGATAGGCTACCGCGACGGCGGCAGAATTGGCCGCAATCACCCCCTCAACTCCCAAACCCAAAAGAATGAGAACAAATGATCCACCGAGTCGAACGACTCCCTCCAACACTAGATTAGCGGCAAGGCGACGAAATCCGTAGGTGCCCTGAATGTATCCCCGCCGGCTTCCCAGCGGTATGTAGAAAACTGCGCCAGCCGCAAGGAGAGCCACAAGAACAGAGCTAGGAAGATTCAGATAGTCAGCAACCGGCTTCTGAAAGAGCAATAACATGAAGGCAACAAGGAGTCCGCATCCCCAAGAACCTCGATGAAGGATTCTGTACGCTGTAGTCTTTCCCTCAACGGCGCTTTCTTGCGCAACCAATTTTGCTGAAACGATTTGAAACGAGAGAGTTACTGCCGATATCAAAGTTAGGATGGTGTAAACAGCCGTCGCATTTCCAAAGCCCTTGGGGCCAAGATATCGCGCAATGACAATGTTGTACGCGAGGTTGATCGCAGTTGTGAGCCCTGAGCCGGAGAGTAAAACAACGCTCCCCGACACAATCCGCGCCGGCAGTGTTTTCGTCTTTGTGGTTATGCTATTCATCACAATCCTGAAAGCGCAGTTTACTAGGGAAAAATGTCCTGAATACAACCAGGGGTTCACTTATTCGCCAAGACAATTTCTAAGATGCGAGAATGCGAAAGCAGGCTGCTTAGAATCGATAGGGTGAAAGGTCGCATCACTTCAAGGCAACCCCTGGACTTCTTGGAACTTCTAATGGACAAGCCGATGTTGATTCGTACAATCAGTGTATTTATCTTCTTTCTTTTGTGGCCTCGTGGCTGCAGTGATCTTGCGGCGAGCGATGCGCCGCGCTTGAAGCATGGGGCAATAGGAGATGCACCAGAAATAATTGCGTTATATGAGGCTTGGTTCGGGCATCCAAAGCACATCTCGGTCGGATATTCCTCGCAAGATCCTGCCGTGATAGTCAGTCAGATTCGCAAGGCGAAAGCCATGGGAATTTCCGCGTTTGTAGTGGACTGGTACGGGGATCGGGAACCATTTATCGATCGCAGTTATGCGTTGATACAGACGATCGCCGCAAGCGAGAAATTCCAGGTCGCGATGATGTATGACGAAACGGACGAAGAGGATGGGTCGACTGATGAAGCTCTCGCGGATTTCACTATGTTTCACGACAGCTATCTTTCGTCGAAGGCGCGTGGCCATCAAGCATATCTGACTTACGAAGGGCGGCCGTTGATTTTCATCTTTCCCAAGGCCGGACATACTGACTGGAAAAGGGTACGTGCGTTGACCGACAAATGGAACCCGGCTCCCTTGCTAATCCAGGAGAACCTGCCCGGTCCAGACGCAGATGCGTTCGATGGATTCTATGCCTGGGTTAGTCCAGCGCAAGGAGGCGATGGAAGCAATTGGGGTGAGCAATATCTGCGTAACTTCTATGGAACGATGCGCTCTAAGTATTCGGACAAGATTATTGTGGGCGGGATTTGGTCGAGTTTCGATGACAGCAAAGCGTCCTGGGGATTAAACCGTCACATAGCGGCGCGTTGCGGTCAAACCTTCGCCGATACTTCTAATCTTTGGCATAAGTACTTTCCCCAGGACGACCTACTGCCGTTCGTCATGGTTGAAACATGGAACGACCATGAAGAGGGAACGGCAATCGAAGACGGCATTCCCAGTTGTGATACGGTGGTGCAAGGATATCTTTCCCCTCATTCTCAACATGATTCACAACCTCCTTTGAAGAAACAATAGAAGACTTCAGTAGCGCTCGAATTCAATGCCATACTTGATTGGTTTTGGAAAGTTAAAGTACGCAGCCTTATGTCTTTACTCCGATTCCCTTTGAATTCACCGCAGCTTCACCCGCTGGCGTGTCCGCATTTCTATGCTGCTTCGGTCTCTTCCGAATTGTGATGACCGCTGGCCTGCGCCGCGACTATACCAACTTGCGAACCAATCAGAACTGGAGAGCGGTGGATCTTGTTTATGATCGAAAGGGGCCGGCCGCGTACTTCATCATAGACTCGCCCAAGATATTCGCCCAGAATACCCAGACAGAGGAGTAGCAGGCCTCCGACGAAAAACACCGTAGCGGCCACACCGAGTCCTGCGGTTTCCACCGAACTATTGGAGAGAAACATAGCGAGAGCCAAGGATGAGGACATAAAGCAAGTAAAGAAAAACAAAGCAAAGCAAAGCCGCAGAGGCTTGTAGCTAAAGCTCGTAATCGCATCCATCGCATATTTAATCCGGCTGAGGAACGATAGCTTGCCGCTACCTGCCAACCGGTCCTGGCGGTCATAGAGAACAACAGCATTTCGATAACCAACCCAAGCTCGCAGCCCAGGCAGGTACCTATTTTTCTCTCCCATGGAATTGACCGAATCGACGGTCTTTCGATCCATAAGGCTAAAAATTCCTGCATTAAGAGGTATAGGGAAATCGGAGAGGGCTCCCAAAACCCGATAGAAAAGAGGAAAGAGCTTGGCCAAGATTTTGCGCCTTTCCTGCCGACTCCTTCTGACCGCGACTACGACTTCCGCGCCTTGCCGCCATGCATCGATCAGCTTCGGCAGAACCTCTGGGGGGTCCTGAAAATCGCCATCCATCAAGATCACCGCGCTACCTCGCGCTGTCTGAAGGCCGGCCGAGATCGCTCCCATGTGGCCCCAATTGCGAGATAGCTCGACCACCACCACATGTGAATCTATGGCTTGCAGTCCTTTCAAAATATCCAGGGAAGAATCCAACGAGCCATCGTTCACATATACAAGCTCCCAGTGGGTGCGAGCGCGTTCCATTGCGTTTGTTACTGCTTCGTGGAACTGCACTATCAATTCTTCTTCGTTATAGATGGGCACAATGACAGATACCATATTCGGCTCCTGAAGTTTGAAATATTACTTTGATCAGTCAATCACTTTCTGCTTCTCGTTCGTTGCGACGGTAACAATAAGAATCGTCATCTGCAAATTCAATACAAATTATTCTGGAACTGTCTGAAAGACCCGCACTTTCCATCGCACTTCAGTGGGATTCAGAATGACCATGAAGCGGGCGCGTACGTGCTGGGTTGTTTTGACTGAGTCGTGGTCCAAAACCTCCATATCGTATTCAACCTCATCCGCCAGTTCCAATGACAGTCCCTCCGGTGAGTAGAAAACGATTCGAATATCGTGTGCGCGATCTTGATAACGGGCACGAATCCCAAGCTTAGCTTGCTGCTGGATTGTCTCTGCCAATTTATCCCGGGCAGTTCCCACGAAGGCCAGATCGAGCAGATCAGCGCGATTTTGCTCAAAGGCCGTCTTAAAACCAACCCACGCCTGCAGATAGTCATGAATCGCTGCTTCGCCGGTTTGCGCTTGCAGAGACCGGGGACCTTGCAGCGTCGCTGGTTCCACGCGCACGGCTGGCTGAGCAAGGCACAGTCCCGAAGGAATGGCACCAATTGCGCAGAGGATCAAGAGGGCGTTTGACATGGTTATTTCTCCCAGCGAATCTGGTTCCCCAATACAACACCGCTCGCAACGGAAATCGTAGCGCCTCGAATGGCGGCCATTTGCACGTCCGCAATTCCGCGCTTGAGAGGTACATCCACTATTGATTGACCTTCGGTGTAATTCTCGGTAAAGGTAACGATTGTTCCGTCTGGCACCGCGTTGCCGTCACAGTCGCGCAGCGGTTCGGTCACTAATTGCAGATTCTGGCCAGATTCTCGTGCACTCATTTTCAACTCGCACGGATCTCCCGGAACCTGCTCGACAACTCGTGCGCTGGCAAGATCGCCGATTCGAACCGCAAATCTGTCGATCCCTTGGTGAGCCGTCGAATCTATCGTGGTCCAAGCCTCGCCGTAACGGGTCATCACGATGCGCTTCTGCTCAGCGCCGGATGAATCCGAAAGTTCAAAGGATACCGGCATTGATGTGATGATCAGGTTATGATAAGCGTCGAAAACATATACGGCGCCAGTGATGCCATCATGCTGGCCGACCGGAAGGCGGGAAGGTTTCGCGAGAAAGCCTAAGTCCATTGGCTTACTCGAAGGCAAGACATCCAATGCACCGCTCTCTGTGGAGGAGTTTTGTGTCAGAATAGCTAGATAATGGCCGGCATTGTATAGAGATCCAGCGGGAAAGAATATCATCTCTCCGAGTTGTACGTCTCGTTCCAGAACCTGTCCTGGACCTATGATGAGCAAAGTTGCTTTACCGCTTCCGGTACTCTGGACTGAAAACGCACTGCCAGCTTCGATAGTCTTGGGCAAGCTCAAGCTTTCCCCTTCCGCGAAGGCCAGCATCGCCGTGGCGAAAAAACCGGCTATTAGAAACCCGAATTTGGAGCTCATTGAGCACCTCCAAAACTGTACGTTGAAACGACCGTCCGCTGGCTACTGACGTTCTTCGCAAGGTCCTCAGGAATGTGGATTTCAAACGGAACCGGTGTCTGTGGTAACAGCGCGCGATCAATGTACTGATCCGCAATCCACACCACTTGGCCCTTATTGTCATAGAAAGTTCCAAGGACATGTGCAACGTTCACTATCTGGCCGCTTTGATTAATGAGCTGCCCAGTTAATGAAGCTCCAGGATTTGGGTGCAACTGTTCGCTTCCGATTTCGATTACTGGGTCCGCTGAGGCCGGGATAAGGGTCGACAAAGGCGCCATGCGAATGCTGCCTACGTCGGACAGAGCGACATTTGAAAACTTGATGCGGAATGGCGTGACTTGTTTAGGCAGCAGAAGGTGCGAGATATTGTCAAAGCTATCTTCGGTCGCGATTGGTGATTGGTTTTTTGACAGTAAAGTGGCAGTGACGGACACATACGCCGGCACGACATCCTCATTCAGAATCTCTCCCAGGATCACCACTCCCTCAGCTCTTTCCACGGGGTGCATATCCACAATGCGCACGTGAGGCGCTTCCACGTCCTGCACTCCCCAGTCATCCCCAGGACCGCGGTAGATCACATCCCAGCGCAAATAATTCACTGGGATAACCTGCGGCGGCAGTGCGGGCTCTTTGACGATTGGCCATTCCGGTTTCCAGCGATCTCCATACTTCACCACATGCAATTCACGTGTGCTGACTGGGTCCCCTACAACGGTTGACCAATGCAGTTTAAGGTCAATTTCTGCTTCATTGGCGGAGGCGTGAAGTGGCACCACTTCGAAGTTGTCCACATTTGAGTAAGTTAGTAAGCTCGGATAGTAGCCGGTCAAGTCATGCACAAACTCAGACTCGGTGAACTGAGCTTTATTGGCAAGACTTGAATAGGCCTCTTGCCAGGCTTGCAAGCGGATTTCATCGCCAAGATTCTCGACCGCCCCTTCAGGTGTTGAGGATGAACGCGACAAGCCTTCGGCTCCCGCATAAGCCACAGCAGACGGGATAGGCCAAACTGTACCGATCACCACGAGTGCGACGGTTGTACAACCGAGTACCATGGCGAGTATGGGTCCTTTATTCACGATACAAACCTCGCATGCACGAGATTCTCATCGCTTGCCAAGGTCTCGTTCGCTCCGAGTTTGTACCGTCTTTTTTCCGGAACTAGAACCACAAGAATCGCGAGAAGACTGCTGCTGAAAGGAAGAATGCCCCACATCAGGCCTTGCCAATGGGGTGGCATCTGTGATGCGTTCACCTCTGTGGCCGGTGGCACTCCGTCCTTGCTCCATACAGTGATGGTCTTGTCCTCGAGATTGTCAACGGGTCGCCAGCCGGCAAAGGAAAGGAGTGGATCATAATAGTGGTCTCGTACTATGACCCACTTCAATCCATAATGGTCCGCATGCATCAGCATTGCGTGCAGTGCGCTGAGACCGGCCAAGCCGAAGTATTTTGAGCTTGTAAGCGCACCGGCGCCGTAATGCGTCAGTTCCGGCAGCATTCGTCCTGAGTTCCATTCGCCATCAACACTGTCGGCACCTGTCGATCTGGCTAGTAGCGCAATCTTATTACCAAACCCCAAGGTGACATAGCGAAATTGATCGTGGCCGTCACGATTTAGCCATGAGGCAACCGCATCGACCTTGAAATCCTCGGCATCAGCAGGTCGATAGCTAGCCCACCCAACTGCCATGGCGCAGGTAAGTGCTGCTGACGTGGTCAGCCCGACAACCGCGCGCATTCGGTATCGATCAATGAGTTCTGCGGCCAAAAGTCCCACAAATGGAAGCGCAAGCAAGGTTGCCCAATAGCTGAAGCGTTCCAAGGTGAGTACGTCGAATGCGCGCCCCAACAGAAGACGAGCGAATGGTGTTGTCCCTCCCAGCCCTAGAAGAAATGCCACCCAGAAACCGATCAGCAGCGGACGGAGCCGAACAACCATCGAACCCCGGATAAAGATAAACGGCAACGCCAAGATCAGGGCTCCATAAGGAATGATGAAATAGTTCAGCCCCCACTGAGGACTGAGTAAGTAGTTTGCCCGGCTTGGGTGCGGAATCGGAGTCTGAGTGACAGGATAGTGAATTAGTGCGATCCAAAATGGGAGAAGCACAATTGCAATCGCAACGCCCACTACCGCAGCGATTGCTGCGGTGCGGCCCATGAAGGCTGGTGTCGAAATCCTCTCGCCGTTTTCGCGGTCAAGAATAACAAGGACCAAGACGGGCATCGCAAAGAGAAATGATCCAAAGAGCAGCGTGGCATGGTGAGCGACCGCAGCTGCCGTGAACAGCACGCTCGCCTTGATAAACGATCTCAATCTTCCATGACGAACCCACTCGAATAAAAATGGCAACGCATTCAAATAGATTGGCGCAGCAGACGTGGTTCCTAACTGTCCAGCGGAATATACCAGGAAGCTTTCAGAGCCCAGAAATACACTTGCCAAAGCGGCGATCGAGGCCGCGCGCGGGCTGACCCAGAGCAGAGAAAAACGATAAACGCCGACGACAAGGAGCATTATGGCAGCGAGTTGCACCGCCATATACGCCATCTCCAATCCGAATATTCGAGACATCAGCGCCACCCACTGCTGCGGCAAAGGAGGGTAAGTGGTTTGAGAAAAGCCGGCATACCATTTTGAATTCCAGGGATCAAACCAATGATGGACGTAGTGCGATGCGAAAAAGATTTGAAAGTTTGTATCGTAGGATTTCAAGGGCAACTTCATCAGCAAAAGGGGCATATGAACGGCGATAACCGCCATGAGAAGGAGGCTCATCGGCATGCGCCTATCTGATGAAGAGATCAAATCAGAGTTATTCACAATTGCCTCTCGACACAATGGTTAAGTTGACAACCCCATAAACATTGGGTTTGGCGTCACATTGTTTTGTTCCGCATTTATGTCGCAAATCGCCCCAAACAAGCTAGATCCTGCGCATGTTGTTTGGATTCAGAAAGGATTGGGTCGGTTGCCTGTAGGACTCGGCGCTTCATCTGACGCCAACGGTGTTTCGTGCAGCCAACATATCAGGCGCTTTTTGAATCAAAGTAACCCAACGCGGCTTTGCGCTTTGGTGACTCAACTTGCCCACACGATCCCTCAAGTTTGCCTGTGTCTTCGTACTCGGCGCCGTTGCTTCCGTCGCGGATGCGCAGACTTACAATTTGGGATCGGATCCTTCTACCCCCGCCCAGCCTCAAACAGATAAGGCTCAATCCACGAACCAGCCACTGGGGTGGGGATCGAATATTGAGAATGCGCGTCTTGCGCGCGCCGCCGAATTGGCTCTGCAGCACGGCCAGCACGCACTTGCGCTCGCTTATGCGCGACGCGCTGCACTTGCTGCCCCAAATGATTCCCAACTACTCTTCCTCTTGGGCTATGCCGCACGACTCAACGCGAAGTTTCAGGAATCAATTGAGGCCTATAGCAGAGGCCTTCGTCTTAATCCGTCAGCTCTTGATGGTCTCTCCGGTCTTGCGCAGACCTATGGCGCGATAGGCCGCACTGAAGACGCCGAACGTCTTCTCAAGCAGGTGGCTGTTTCAAACCCTAAACGCAGGGACGATACTCAATTGCTCGGTGAGATGTACTTGAGATCGGCAGACTATGCCGAAGCGCTTCGCTGGCTGGAAAAAGCGGAAAAGATGCAGCCTGACGCTCGGACGGAGTTGCTGATGGCGATCTCATACCAACACCTGAAGCAAGTTGACTTGGCGAATCACTATATCGAGTTAGCTAATCGAAAAGACCCAAATAATCCTGATATTCAGCGCTCGATGGCTGGATTTTACCGCGATGGCGGCGACTATGCCGCTGCCATCGCAGCTCTTAAGTCGATCCGCAACCCGAAGGCAGAGATAACAGCCGAACTTGCGTACACTTACCAACTCGATGGCAAGCTCGATCAAGCAGCCCAGCTCTACGGGCAAGCGGCCAACGCTGCGCCGAAGGATCTTGGATTGCAGCTTTCCGCAGCGCAAGCCGAAATTGCGGCTGGATCAATGGAGAGGGCCAACTCTTTTCTCCAACGTGCAGCGGCCCTCGATGCCAACAACTATCGGCTGCATGCAATCCGAGGAGAGATTGCAAAGATCCGTGAGCGCGATCAGGATGCCCTCCGCGAATTCAGCGACGCCATTGTTCACCTTCCCGCAGATCCGCCAGAGGGGGCGCTCTATGGCATCCAGATCCACATGGACTTAATGGCTATCTACAAGGATCTTGGAGACGAAAGTGCCGCTCATCATCAGCTCGAAACCGCGCAAGCAGAGATGAACGCGCTCGGCGATCGGATGTCTAATCAACCACAATATCTGCGCCTGAGAGCTCTGATCAGGATGAACGCGGACGACCCCAACGGAGCACTGAGCGATGTGAAGGAAGCGCTGTCAATTAACGCAAAGGATCGTGATAATTTGCAGCTTGATGGCGACATCCTGATAAAACTCGGCCGCACCGAAGATGCAATAACGATATACAAGCAGATTCTCGGAATGGATCCCCTCAATCGGTTTGCACTCACCTCCATTGGCTATGCTTCACGCGCGGTGGGACGCGACCAAGATGCGGAGAAGTATTTTCTGAGCCTGATGCATGCTGACCCTTCCTTATACACACCCTATCTAGCCCTCGGTGATCTTTACACTGCACGTCGAGAATTAGCGAAGGCTCAGGACTTTTACAGCAAGGGGTATGCCATAGCTCCAAGCAAATCCTTGATTGAGGCAGGCGGGATGAACGCTGCAATCGAGGCACATAATCTGACCTTGGCTGGAACGTGGCTGAGTCGCGTGACAAATGAAATGGAGCGGGAACCACAGATTCTTCGCGAAAAAGAGAGATACCTGAGTTTCAAGGGCGAGTATCAAGAATCTGCAGATGTGGGCCGAGAAGCGATAAAGGCCTTGCCTCGGGACAGAGATGTAGTTGTGTACCTTGGTTACGATCTTCTCCATCTTGAGAAATACGACGACCTTCTCCAATTGACATCGGAGTATATCAACATTTTTCCAAAAGAGCCCGATATTCCGCTTCTAGAAGGTTACGTACACAAGCATCAAGGACTCAATGAGCAGGCGCGGCAAGATTTTACCGAGGCACTGAATCGAGATCCAGAGGTGGTCACGGCATATGTGAATCGCGGCTACCTGCTGAACGATCTTCATCAGGCTCATGCGGCCGCGGCAGACTTTGAGTCGGCGCTAAAGAGAGAACCCGGCAACGGAGAGGCGCATCTTGGACTCGCCTATGCAAGCCTTGATTTGAATAAACCTCTGGCAGCCGAAAGACAAGCAGAACTGGCTGAACGGGCACTGGGCGACTCAAAGGATATCCACATAATTCGTGCAACGGCATATGGACGCCAAGACATGCTGATCAAGGCAGCGGGGGAGTACCGGGCAGCCTTGAAGTTCGCTCCCGACGATGCCTCATTGCACCTGGGACTGGGTAATACTCTCTTTGCGGAGCGGAACTATCACGAAGCGATCAAGGAACTGCAAATAGCGGCGGGAAGTTCTTCGGATAACTCCGCTGCCGATGCATTGCTGGCACGCTCCTACGCCAGCCTACACGATCAAGATCAAACAATGCGATATGTGAGACTGGCCGAACAAGACGCGCAACCGGTGAATAACATAGCCAGCAACTCAGCACCCGTGAAAGCTGAGATATACGTCTCAACGGGGGAAGCTCTGAGCATTCTCGGCAACCAAGCGGCGGCCATGGAGCGCTTTCAAAGAGCGCTTACGGCGAATGGCGGAGATCTGGTAAGCGTACGTCTGGCGATCGCGCATCTCATGGCGGAACAGGGCCACTCAGAGGACGCAGAAAGACAGATTGCATTGGCCCAGATGGAAACTGAAGCTGGAGATACGGCGCCGTTCAGCGGAAGCCAATTAATAGCGGCAGCGGATGTATTTCGCTCTATCCATGAATACGAGCTTTCGCAGATGTATCTTCAACGCGCCAAAGCCGCAGGTGCGCTCGATGCACAGGTAAGGATAGGACTCGCCAATAATTATCTGGCACTGGGAGACACGGCTAGGGCGCGGGCTGAACTCGCAGCGGTCTCTGCGTCTGCGGATACTGCCCCTGATTACCAGGTTTTGCTGGCCGAGGCCAATGCCTTCCGTCAAGAACACAACGATGCTCAGGCACTCACTTCCTTTGCCCAGGCGTCGAACGCTGGCGGCGAAGATCAAACTGCTGAAGATGCGCTGTTGCAGGCGGGAGCCGACGAAGGATTGAGGGTCAACTCGAAGGTGAGCTTGCTCTCCGACTTTTCGGTGGCACCTATCTTCGAAGATTCGACAGTTTATGTTTTGGATTCCAAGCTGGATACTTTATTTCCGGTACCGACTTCTGACTCCGCTCTTCTCCCACCGCCCCGTTCCTCCATCGAAACGCAATGGACAAATGCCTACCATTTGCATTTTAGCCACCTGCCCACCACCAGCGGTTCTTTTCAGGTCCGCAACGCCCAGGGACAAATCTCGGTACCCAGCACGAACTCTGTCGTTAGCCGCGATACGACCGATTACACATTTAACGTGGGGATGAATCCTACCGTCAGCTTAGGGCGTAACGTATTGACGTTCAATAGCGGCATCCAAGCGACAGTCCGCAGAGATTCCTTATCTCCTGTTGCGATGAATCAAAACCTCTTTCGCGTCTTTACGTATGTCTCGACGAGCTCATTTTTCAATGTTGTTTCTTTCAGCGGATATGTCATACGCGAATCAGGCCCTTTTACTGAAAGCGATCTCCATTCAGTTACAACCGCCGCTGCAATCGATTTTCGCATTGGATCGCCATGGGGAAGAACCGCACTGGTAACTGGATGGGGAGCCAACGATAATCAGTTCTCACCGATCAATTACGAAGCTTACTATACCTCTTCCTACATCGGCATAGAACGCAAACTCGGAGAGCGGATGAGTGTTAGAGCTATGGCCGAGGACCTTCGGGCATGGCGAATCGTGGGAACAAATTGGGGAAATGCGCAGAACCTGCGTCCAGCTGGATCCTTCCATTTTGCTCCAAATCGTAACTGGGACCTACAGGTTTCAAGCGCCTACTCCAGCACTAGAAGCTTCCACATATACGACGCAATTCAAAATGGCTTTTCTATTTCGTATATAAGACCGTTTCATCGGAGCTTCAAGAGCGATTCCGGACCGGTTGTCCTGAAATATCCAGTTCGATTCTCGGCTGGCCTTCAAGAGGAAACGTTCTTCAACTTTGCGGGAGGTCAAAATCAACAGTTCAAACCCTACGTGCACATCAGCCTATTTTGAGGACGGAGCCCGATGAAGATTTGTCTCGTTGCCGCATTTCCTCCCAGCGGACGCCAGCTGAACGAATACGCGTTTCACATCGCACAAGAGCTGCGACGGAATCCGGACGTCGAGTTAACCATTCTCGCGGACGAACTAACTGACTATAAGTTCGCAACCGACGAAAATGGCAATTCGCTGAAAGCTCATGAACAGTCCGAGTTGCCCGGGTTCAACGTAATTCGCTGCTGGAAGTTCGGCAGCGTCTCAACACCGGTTCGCTTATTACATACGATTCGGCGGCTCAAACCGGATGTCGTGTGGTACAACCTTGTCTTTTCAAGCTTTGCAACACCCGATAATCCTCTTGCCGCGTTTGCGGGACTCTCTGCACCAGCTTTGACGCGCGCAGCGGGGTTCTTTACGCATATTACGATGCACAATATCATTGAGCACGTCGATTTCTCGACCGCCGGCGTGCGGCAGGAAGGGCTATTCAAAATTGGCACCACCTTGGCCACGAAAGCTCTGCTCAAAGCACATTCAATGTCTGTGCTCCTTCCTCACTATCGCGGCACCTTAGTGAAGAAATATTCCGCTGAAAATGTTTTGCTCGGCACACACGGAACATTTGCTTCTATCCCAAAGCCTCCAGATTTTACCAGACGCGGCAATCCAGATCACCGCATACTTGCGATCGGCCACTGGGGAACCTATAAGCGCCTCGAGACGCTAATGACAGCCTTTCAGGTGGTCTTGAAGCATGTCTCAAACGCCAGATTGATCGTTGCCGGCGCAAATCATCACACGAAAGCCGGGTATTGGGAATCGATACGCGACGCGCAGCCTGCAGGCCTCCCAATTGAGTTTCGCGGATACGTTCCAGAAGAAGCCATCCCAGAACTTTATCAGTCAACCTCGGTTCTGGCATTGCCCTACGACTCCACAACTGGATCGAGCGGGCCGGCTCACCAGGCATGCGAGTATGGAGTTCCGATCGTGTGCGCTGACATCGACGATTTTAAAGAGATGGCGGCCAGTGAACATATGGCTGTGCGCTACCACAAGAAAGGCGATGCATCCGATTTGGCTGCTAATCTTATTGCCGTTTTGCAGTCTCCCCAATTGCAACGCCAAATGGCAGAGCATAACTTTGCAGCCGGAGTTGAGATGACGATGGGCAGCGTCGTCAAGAACTATCTTCGCTGGTTCGAACTCAATAAATGCAAAAGGGAGGTCCTCAATGCAGCAAATCCTACAGGGTTTCTGCGTTTCCTGTTGCGTCACTTCCGAGGTGAGGAAATTTCATTTTCCTGGAACTTGCGCAAAGGCCTGTCGGTTCTGCCGGGAATGAATGATCACCGTGGTTATGACTTGCGAGGACATCATGCAGGTGACGAGGATTCCGTGAAGCCCTTCGCATGGGGCGACTCGGAGGCCTCAAGAGGATCGTTTGATTGATGAAGATCGATGAGGAGAAATCCCGTGACATGTGCGGTTCGTGTACTGAGACCGCGGGTTGCGATTTTTGCTTTGATGACGAAATTGAACCAATGGCTCACTTGATGTAAAGAAGGAGAAGACCGTGAAAAAGGCATTCACTCGCCCATCTAGCCGCAAGATTATTTCTTTGATGGCATTCAGCCTTCTGCTATCCTTGCTATTTACTGGATGCGTGAGAGGCAGCCTGACCAGTGCGCCTCCGGCACCTACAGTGGCCATTACCGCCAGCCCCGCTTCGATCACTTCAGGAACGCCGTCAACACTGAACGTGACTGCGACTAACGCCAATCAGGTGACGGTGACCGGGACCGATGGCAATATATATACTTTGCAGCCGAGCGGCGGAACGCAAGCAGTCAGCCCGACCATAACCACCACTTACACGGCTATCGCCACAGGAGTGGGCGGAACTGCTTCGGCGAGCGCAACCGTAACTGTGATGCCGAATCCTCCGCCGACAGTCAGCATCGTCGCAAATCCCACTTCAATTACCTCGGGGAAATCATCCTCCTTGACAGTAACTGCGACAAAAGCAACTCAAGTGACAGTAACCGGAACTGATGGTAGTTCTTACACTCTGCAGTCCAGCGGCGGAACGCAAGCAGTCAGCCCGACCGCAACCACGACATACACTGCAACTGCAATTGGTAATGGAGGAAACGCTACTGCTAGTGCAACCGTTTCGGTGACCCCAGTCGGCACCATGCAATCTATTAACCACGTCATTTTCATGCTGCAGGAAAACCATACGTTCGACAACTATTTCGGAATGCTGAATCCCTACCGGGTTTCGAACGGGTGGAACGTAGGAGACGATGGCAAGGTATACACCGTGGATGGCATCGACGACAAACTAACCACGATCGGCAATGTCGACGATGAATTCACGCCCTATGCGCCCTTCAAGTTCACGAGCACATGCGTCGACGATATGTCCTCCAGTTGGCTAGCCAGCTATGGAGATGTCAATCGCTACGACTTTCTCGTCTCACGACCGATCTTGATGGATGGCTTTGTTCACAACGCTGAAGGGTATGCGAATAGCTGCGCGGCTGCCGGTGCTGGCGGCACTTGTTCCGGTAATTACACCGACCTTACAGGACAGCGAGCTATGGGGTACTACGACCAAGGTTTTCTCAATTACTACTACTATATGGCATCTCAATTTGCGGTGTCCGATCGCTGGTTTTCACCGGTATCGACCAAGAGCATTGGCAATCGCATTGCCACGTTCACCGGCGGCACGACACAGGGTCTGGTCAAGGATCCGGGCGGCGATGATCATCTCCCTCAACTCGATATACCGAACATTTTCCAGGAATTGGATCAAGATAACGTTTCCTGGAAGATCTACTACACGGTTACCCAAGGCCTTTGCCTTGGAGAGGATGATTGTACCGGCGGAGCGAGTGCGCTTTATCCGGCGACTGACTTCTCTGACTTGACTTATTCCTATCAGTATCTGTATGAGAATCCCTCTGGAGCCGCGTGCATACCTCCGACACAGCAGTCGAGCGTGGTTGGCGATACCACGAATTCCTTCTGCATCGATCCAGCCCACATAGCCCCTCTGTCAACATTCTTCACGGATCTCACTAACAGTACGCTGCCCAGTTTTGTATTTATTGAGGCTGGTTACGGCAACAATGACGAGCATCCTGGGTCCGGTCAATCGATCTTGCTGGGTCAGGCTCAGGTGGCAAACATCGTGAATTCATTCATGGCTAGTCCTGAATGGAAAGACTCTGTATTCTTCCTGAGTTACGACGAGGGGGGTGGGCCATACGATCATGTTCCACCGGTGCCGGGCCACTCCAACGACAACACAGACGCCTCCTTAGGAACAATCCCCGATATCTCGCAGATCGCAGTGAATGCTGATAGCTACAACCCCTGCGTGCCACTAGGCGGAACTCCTACGTTGCATTGCGACCTGGCGCCAGGTGATCCCGGAGCTAATTCCGGTGACGCGCCGGCCATTCAAGGATTTGCGGCACAACTAGGCTTCCGCCTGCCGAACGCAATCATCTCGCCCTTCACGCGAAAGCATTATGTTTCGCACACACCGATGGATCACACGGCTGTTATCAAATTTGTAGAAAATAGATTTATCGGCAGCACTGCGCACCTGACTGCTCGCGATGCCGCACAGCCCGACCTACTGGAATTTTTTGATTTCACTGGCGTCCCATGGGCCACTCCGCCAACTCCGCCGAGTCCAGTCACAGCCGCGTCACTGGGGTACGATCCGTGCACGCCGACGAGAATGGGGCCATGAATTTGAGTCTCTGTCGATTCTCGCTAGACTGAAGTATTCTCCGGCTCTCGTGGCAACCGATATGCGAGAAAACTGATATGAGGAGTCTTGAATGGTGGGTGGAACGGCAACCGCGTTTTTTATTGTTGCAGGACGCAGGCTCACATGAGGGAATAATCGATCAACTCGATTTCATTCTTCAAATGGAGGGAGGCAAGCGCCTCGCGTTCGATCTCTCGCGAGGCCAGCAACCGCGTCTGCGCGCGTCCCAAATCGGCGTCGTTGTAGCCAGGATGCGTGACCAGTTCCCAAGTGCCGATGGGCAGTCTCCCGATCAGCGAGCGGACGGTTGCACCGTCGAGGGTTCCCGTAGCCAGCACGCCGATAGCACCGTCGGTGGTGGTAAAGCCCTCTTCGGCGACGATGCGGCGGAAGGCAGGCTCGAGCCGCCGCAGCAAACTCACTTCCGCGCGGCGAATCCACGGTGCGCCGGGTGTGGCGCGCAGACTCCAAGCCGACTCAAAGGGATTGCGCACAGCGCGAATTCCGCCCGCCTTGGCAGCACGCAAGACCGGCCGGAGCACGGCGGGAAAAATGTGCGTGTGCTTGTGCGTGTCGATGTGAGTTAGGCGCAAGCCGCGCTTCTGCAGCAAGGCAATTTGCGCGAACGTTTCGGCTTCGATCTCGGAGCAGCGAATACGCCCCGTGAAAAGCCGTCCAAGAAATGCGCCCAGCGTGGGTTGAAAGCGACCAGTTCGGTGGTCTCTGAGTGTGCGAATTTCCTGGGTGGAAAGCACCGGCTCGCCATCCACCAGCGCTACATGGCAACCCACGCCCAGCGTCGGCATGGCGCACGCGAGTTCGACGGCCTCGTCGGTAGCCACGGCCTTTGCCATCAGCGTTGCGCTCGTCAGCACACCCGCTTGGTGCAACTCGGCGATGGCGCGGTTCACCCCAGAGGTCAGCCCGAAGTCGTCGGCATTGATGATAAGACGGCCCACCGGCTGAGTGTATCAATACGGAGCGGGTCACTTCAGAGTAGTCTTCAAATGGACGGATTGCTGACCGGATTGCAGTCACGCTGCTATGATGACAACAGACCCCGAGGTCGTTCCGACCCGCGTGGGCGGTTAGCTCAGTTGGTTAGAGCGCCTGCCTTACAAGCAGGATGTCGGGGGTTCAAGTCCCTCACTGCCCACCACTGCAAACGCTAACTCCATTATCAACATGGGGTTAGCTGCGTGAGTGTCTCCTTTAAAAAGTTGGATTCCTGTCGGTTTCGCATCGGCTGCGAATTTCAGCAGGAGCTCCATCGGGAACGACTTTCACTACTTCCTTGCACGCATAGGGTCCTTGGAAATCTCCGGCCCTGGAGTATGCTTGAGGCGCGCTGTGCCTGAAAGTGAGGACGCGCACGAACCAATTGCATCCATAACTAGCATTAAGGCCACTGTGCGGCATCGCGAGGTTAGCAAGAATAAGAAACTTGGACTCACGAAGGAATCGAGGGGCTGCAACTCCTCAGCCTGGAACCGGCGCCACAAAACATGCGCCTCGGTATCAAACGAATTCGTCTCCAAGCCGGACGGGACAACGACTACCTACTTCGGTTACTCGGGGATTAAGATGCGTCGGCCCTGCTCAAAGGCTTGGCCTCTGGTTTTCGGATTGCGGCAGCGCGCCGGTTGCGGACGCCAGGTCTCGGTCAAAACCCAGCGGCATCGACAAAATGCGGTTACGCTCCCCGTTGTATATTTGCTGTCCAGCAAGCAGAGCAGCGGGAAGCCCTTGGTTGTTCTGGGGCGGTATCCACTGATATTGCGGAACGATTTCCTTCACGCACGCTCGAATGCGAACCGAAATTCCTGAGAGGCATTCCCCGCGCAGCGCAGACAGACGTGCACGCAATTCCGGCCAGGTCATGAAAGCTCCCCCTGTTCTCAGCACCTTCTGAGCCGGGGTGCTCAATCGCTGCTCGAATTGATAGAAGAGATCCTCGAACAGTTTCTCTCCCGGCCTCAGACCGGTAAAGACAATTTCTACATCGTCTTGACGCAGGCCGGAGAGACGGATCAATGTCTTGGCCATATCCAGGATGCGGATGGGCTTGCCCATGTCGAGCACCAAGATATCACCTTTCCCGCCGATGGAAAATGCCTGCAATACGAGCGACACCGCCTCGGGGATCGTCATGAAGTAGCGCGTGATGTCACGATGAGTTACGGTGACCCGACGCGAAGACTTGATCTGCTGCTGAAACAACGGAACTACACTCCCCTGAGAGCCGAGCACATTACCGAAGCGCACTGATAGACAACGCATTTGGGCGCAAGGACGGGCGGCAATGATCAGTTCACCGATCCGCTTTGTGCACCCCATGAAGCTCGTGGGGTTGACGGCTTTGTCGGATGAGATGAGCAGAAAGTCCCCGCATCCGGATTGTTCTGCAACTTCCATTAGCGAAAGCAATCCAAAGACATTGTTCTTGACCGCCTCTTGCAGATTGTCTTCCATCAACGGAACATGCTTGTATGCCGCGGCATGAAATATAACATTTACGCCGTGCTCGCGAACAATATCACGCATGCGGACGCTATCGGTAATATCGGCCACACAATAGACCTTTGCGCCCGCCGTTTCGGAGTTGGCCTGCTCCAAATAAAAGAGGGGGGTCTCTGCCTGGTCCACGCAAACCAGCTTCGCTGGCGCATAACGCAGCAATTGATGGCATAGCTCGGAACCGATGGATCCCGCCGCACCGGTTACCATCACCACGCGGCCGGCGATTTTGCACCGAACGGAATCAAGATTCAAATGTACAGGATCCCGACCCAATAAGTCGTCGAGGTTGACCTCGCGCAATTGGTCCACCGTCACCGTTCCATGGATAAGATTACCCAAGCCGGGAATGGTGCGAAACGGCAGTTTTGTCCGGCCGCAGTGTTCCGCGATGCGACGCATCTGCTCCCCGGTTGCGGAGGGAATGGCAATCATGATTTCATCCGGCCGCTCGCGTTTCACGACGTCTTCTAAGTCCCCAATGCTGCCGCGCACGGGAACTCCGTGAAGCTTCACACCAGCCTTGGCCGGGTCATCGTCCACCAACGCGAGCGCGGTGTAGCCACTGCGCGGCAATTCTCGAAGGAGCATTGCTGCGGCGCAACCGGAGCCAATTACGACAACGGTCTTACTTTCGCGCCCACCCATGTGACCCTGCGCACCTCGAACCATTACGCCCGAAACCATCCTGACTCCGATGAGCGCCATCGTCGTCAGAATCATCTCGATACAATAGACCGAGATGGGAAACGACCTTTCACCAATTGCCCAGCGTTCCGCAACCACGAATGCCACTGACCCCGCGCACGTCGCCTTGACCACATCCAATGCGTCATTCACGCCCGCATAGCGCCAATATCCGTGTAAGAGTTTGAAATGTGCGAGGAAAGTGAAGCGCATCAATAACAAGAGAGGCAGCGCAAGTAAGAATTCCGCCGGTCTCGGGAAGCTAAACTCGAAACGCAGCAACCAAGCCGACGCGGCCGAAAGAGCGACCAAAACTAACTGAAAAATGACAACTGCCCAGAGGCGCTGTTTGAGTAGCATGATTTCTAACCTTCTCTCTTCGATGGAGGAAAGAGTGATGGAAACGGAGACTAACCGCGTCCCATAATTCCCTTGGTCGGGCAGGGACGGGTATGCTTCGAGCTGGCGGAGAAGATGGCTTTAACTTGAATTTGCGGAATAAGTCGTCGGAGGCAAATGCTGCGGGTAGTGGGAGGCAAGGTCTAGCGGGTTGCGGCGATCATCACTTTCTCGACCGCTGCGCATGTCAAACAGATCTGCTCGACGGTCAGCGTTGGGTGCACCAGAAACATAAGGCTGGTCTCTCCCAATTCCCGCGCGACGGGAAGTCGGCATCGAGGGCGCCACTCATCTGGAAAAGCCTTTTCCAAGTAGATCTCGCTGCAGCTTCCGCTAAAACATGGAACGCCTTCGGCGCGAATCTCTTCGGCGATACGGTCGCGGGACCACTCGGCACGAAGGCGCTCCTGACGCACAAATGCGTAGTATTTGTAATATGCGTGTTCGATGTGTGCTGGAGGCTCTGTTATCCGCAAGCCGGGTACGCCTGTGAACTCCTTAGTCAACATTCGGGCGTACGCACGGCGGATGCGAAGCCATTCCGGAAGCTTCCTCAGAGCCACGCGCCCCACGGCCGACTGCACTTCGGTCAGACGCCAGTTTGTACCGAACGACTCATGCAGCCAGCGAAATCCCGGGCTATGCTGGCGGTGATAGACGGCATCGTAACTCTTGCCATGATCCTTCAAGGACCACATTCTCTCCCACAATTCAGCCGAGTTAGTGGTGACCATTCCTCCCTCACCTGCCGTTGTCATAATTTTGTCCTGGCAAAAAGAGAAGGCGGCGACATCCCCAATAGACCCAACCATCCGTCCCTTGTAAACAGCCCCGTGCGCCTGCGCGCAATCCTCGACAACCTTCAAGTTATGCTCTTTCGCTAAATCGAGAATTGAGTTCATCTCGCATGGCCATCCCGCCAGATGCACGGCAATGATCGCCTTAGTCCGAGGAGTCAAGACTCGGGCAATACTTTCAGCCGTAATGTTCTGGCTTTCCTGATCGACATCCGCAAAGATGGGCTGCGCGCCAAGCATGACCGCGCTGCTCGCCGATGCAACGAAGGTGCGGCTGGTGGTGATCACTTCATCACCGGGGCCAATGCCCAAAGCCTTTAGAGCACACTCTAGCGCCACACTTCCGTTCGCCAGCGCAACGCCATATTTGCATCCCGCAAAAACCGCGAATTCTTTCTCAAAAAGTCTGCCCTCTTGTCCTGTCCAATAATTCACCTTGCCAGACTGCAACACTCTTACAGCGGCCTCAATCTCTTCGTCGGCAAAAAATGGCCAAGTCGAATAGGCGTCCAAGGTCGCCTGTGAGGGATTTGCCTCGTTGGAGGGCTGCGCTGCATTGTTGACCTCGAGTTGGATCGGAGATGTCATCTTTGATCTTCCTTTTGCTTTCAATATTTGGCGCGAGCTGCCTTGAACAGAGTCGCCCCACGAGGAGTCCATGGAGCAAGCCTCAATCAAGACACGGCAACGATTTGTGATTGATGTCGCCCCTTAAGAAGCGAGGATTGGAAGATTCATGAATTCTCAGTGGTGACTTGATCGAGTGAGAATAACTGGCCTGTATCGAGTAAGCGGGGCGTTTGACCTTCCCGGTAACTTGGTTTGCCCGATCAGATTCCCAGTTCCGTCTGCGGAGCTCGGTATAGAGGTCAACATTCGAGCCGGTACTCCCACTACGGTCGTCCATGGCTCGACATTTTCAAGTACCACTGCGCCCGCACCCACGGTGGCCCCCTCACCAACGCGACGATACTGCAGGATCTGTGCGCCTGCACCCACGAGCACACCCGCGTCGAGCACCACGCCGCCAGAGATATTTGCGCCTGGATTAATCACTGAACCTCGCCCGATCACGACCTCATGCCCCAGCGTGCAACCAACATTGCAGAGCGCGAGCGAATCCAGCGTAATGTTCACAGTGGCGATGGTGCCTGCGCAGATCTGAACACCAGGGCCGATCTTGGCACTCGCAAAATCCAGGACCACGGAGGGGTGAATCAGTGCCGGCATCTCAACATCGGGGATAAGCGTACGAAGTTCGCGCCCTACTTTCAACCGAGCGGCTGGAGTTCCAATTCCGATTGTGACGGCATCGATCGAACTGCGATTCTCTTCCAGCCACCTATAGTCCCCAAGTACCCCTTCCCGGGAGTCATACTGACCGCATTTGTCCAGATCACTAACCACGTACCCAAGAAACTCATAGAGGGGCTTGGCTGCGTTTATTTCACGGAGAAGCCAGCAAATCTCTCGTGCCATGCCGCCAGCTCCAAGGATTACGATGCGCCTGCGAGCCATTTTTCAGATATCTCCTTCACCGCCCCCTCAAACTTAGGCATCGTGGCGTGGTTCGGGTGCGAAATGCCGGTGCGAAATAACAGGCCTTGCAGAGTGCAGACGAGAATTTTCGCGTCGAGCGAAATGCTCCAATGGTTGATATACCAAACGTCAAGCGCAAGTTAGTCGCTTCAGATGATGGAGTTCACCTATGCTCCGCCCGTGGTACCTGGTCTAGCACGATGGCGGGTGGCTCTGACGCGCGGAGTAACGAGCAAGGTCTTAGGCAAGAGTGGCCGTGCCCCCACCAAGCTCATTTCCGTGCGAAGACCTTCCAGGCTGTAAGTCGGTCTCTGTTAAACATGTTATTGACCAGGCAGAGCGTTTTCGCGGTGGTGGCCTAGGAATTCCGGCATGGTTGCGTGATCCTGATTACTGATACCGCGGCGCAAAGTCACATTGCCTAGTGTGCAGGCCAGTATCTTTATGTCCAGCAAGAGACTCCAGTGGTCCACGTACCAGATGTCGAGCGCGAACTTCTCTTCCCAGCCAATAGCGTTGCGGCCATTCACTTGGGCCCAGCCTGTGATGCCCGGCAGAACCTCGTGGCGTCTCGCCTGCTCTGGCGTGTAGCGATCGAGATACTGCGGGAGCAGCGGGCGCGGCCCCACTAGACTCATTTCGCCACGCAGCACATTCCACAGCTGCGGTAACTCGTCGATGCTCGCGGATCGCAACAGACGGCCCAGTCGTGTCAGGCGCTCGGCATCTGGCCGTAACGTTCCATCCCCGCCTCGTGCATCCCGCATGGTTCGAAATTTGAACAGCGTAAACGGACGTCCTTGGTACCCGGGACGCACCTGCCGGAACAGCACCGGCGATCCGAGAGACCAACGAATTGCGACCGCAGCGCCCAGCCAAACTGGAGCGCTAAGAATCAGGATCATTGCCGCGGCTAGCCGGTCGAATCCCAGCTTCACCAATCTCCTCATTCCGGCTTGGCGCCCTGGTACGACGGATTGCAAAATGCATCGATAATCGGTGAGCAGATTCTCCCACACCACCTCACGACGGAAATGCTGTTGGACCCATGCGCATCCAGCCAATCCCATGCGCATTCGCAGAGCTGGATCGCCAACCAGTCGATCCAATGCCGCTGCAAGCGCGCCCACATCGCCGACCGGAACCCGGATGCCTGTTACGCCGTCAAGTATGGAGTCAAGAGCGCCGGTGGCGTCTGTGGTAACCACCGGAATGGATGCGGCCTGCGCCTCCAACGGCACTCCCGGAAATCCTTCCCGGTAGGTGGGCAGCACCAGCATGTCCATAGTCCATAAATAGGGCGCAACGTCGGCGACGAATCCGGTGCGAATCACTGCGGGATCGGCTTCGATCCTGGCTCGTCCCATGGCCGGCACCGGATCTCCTCCTTCGAAGTCCCCCACTAACAGCAAGCGCAGATCGGGAAAAGCGGGCCGCGCTCGCATGAATGCCTCATACAACTCGACAATCCCCTTGTCTCGCGTAAATCGTCCCACAAAGCCCACCACCGGTGCCTGCAACGAAATACCGAGTTGTTCTCGCGTCTGCCGCGCCACGGCCGCAGCTACCGAAGTGCGCCGCCAACGCTCGGTATCAATACCGTTGGAAGTACCCTTCCCCGCGACCTTGCATTTATCCGCCGTCACGATGCCAAGTTCCATCACCCTCTTCATCAAGCTCGGACCTACGAAACGAACGCCATGCGCGCAGCGGCATGCCAACCATTCACAACCAACCAGAATCTTCCTTAGCCATCCAACGGAAGTCTCAAGCCGCAGCCCGTGCAGAACATAAATGCGTTTCGGAATACCCGCCAGCACCGCCGCCACTCCGCCTAGCAATCCCGCTTTGGGAGTGCCGACAATCGTCATGTCGGGACGAATTCGGCGCAGGGTTCGCCACAGCTTCCATAGCGCAAGCACATCCTTCATCAGCGAAATCTCGCGCCGCATCGGCACAGTAAACACCGCTGCGCCTTCTTGGCGGGCTGCCTCCTGCTCGGGGCCGCCAGACGAGATCACACTGACTTCGAACCCGTGGCTACGGAGATATTTCAACTGACCACGCATGAAGCCCAGGCTGCACGAAGCCGTGACGACAAACGCCACCCGAGGATGTGGCAGCGGATGGTTACCCAACGACTTCCCCCACAACGTCGCGATAAACCTTTTCATAACAATCCAATGTTTTATTGATGCCAAAGCTCCGAGCTCTTTTCTGAGCGCAATTCCCAAGCCGGTTTCGCAGTGCGGAATCAGCAAGAAGAGTAACGATCTTCTGCGCAAGTTGGACCTCGTCGCCGACAGGAAACAGCAGACCGGCATCTCCAACCACATCCGCCAGACCTGGAACGTCGCTAGCGACAATCGGCATTCCCGACGCCATCGCTTCCAAAGCAGCAATTCCGAATCCTTCCCAGTGTGAGGGCTGCACATACACATCGGCCGTCTTCAGAAGCTGAGGTACATCCATGCGAGTTCCCATAAATCGCACGCGAGATGTTATGCCAAGCTGACGGGCCAAGGCATGCAGCTGCCCCGAAAGCGGCCCATCCCCAACTAACGCAAGCATGGCTCCAGGAACCAAGCTAAGCGCGCGCAGCAAGGTGTCGTGGCCTTTCGGAAGCTCCAGCCTGCCTACGCAAAGTACTACGAGAGTGTTCTCAGGAACGGAAAAAACGATTTGCTTGCGTGCTTTCGGAGCGAGTGCAAAGACATCGACGTCTATGCCATTCGGACACTCGGTCAGCTTAGCTTGCAATTCGGGCAGCCACGCCAACAAGTTAGATGTTGTGGCGGAGCTAATTGATGTAATGTGGTGAAATTGCCTGTACATCCAGCGGTCGATGACGCGGTAAGAGCCACCTCGTCTTCTGGTTTCGGTACTGTGCTCCGTGGTAATCAGTGGAAGCATTCTGCCGGTCAGTCGAGCACCGCACGCCGTCCAGAGTTGTGCGGGAAAAAGGTGAACATGCACTAGATCGTAATCGAATGTACGCAGATGCCTGTGCAAAGCCCAAATGTGCAGCGGTGAGTAAACAGAAGCTGCAATGGGCGTATGAATTTGCGCGCCTTGACGGATAAGCTTCTGCGCGAGCGGAGTCTGCCCGCCACGTAGCAGGTAATATTCGCATTCGATGCCTCGCTCGCTGAGCCCACTATGCAAATTGGTCACGAGAACCTCTGCTCCGCCCAACGCGAGGCTATCAATTATCTGAAGGACTCTCATCTTTCCTCCAGTGGCGAGAAAGCATCATGCAAATGAGAATCCGCATTGCGACCGCTGGCCAAGCTCCTAAGGACATGCCTCCTAGCCCCGTTGACCGTTACGGAAATCGCCATTCCGTATATGAACAAATAAAGTGGGTCCCAACCTCCCGATTGACACGCCAACGCCAAATACAGCAGGACTGACCCCGCGCCCGCGCGCCGTAAGCGGGATTGGCTCTTCGAAAGGGACACTATGACAGCAATGAACAAAGGCAGCACAATGAATGCAAGAAAGGCGCCAATGCCGCCCTTCATCAGGAGAGTAACTATTCCGATATGGGGAGCTGACGCGAGCGGATCCCCTCCCGCCCCAGCAAATACATTCGTCGCAAAGCGACTCCCCATACCCTGTCCTATTGTTAGATCGTCGCTAATCTGCCCCCAGAACAGTAATAACTCTATAATGCGAGACTCGGACGACCCCTGCGAACTCGCAAGCCTCTGGAAGACATTGCTATTGAAACGCGCGAGAGAAAAGATGTATACAGCGACGGTAAGCGCGACTCCACCAGTCAACTGCATGACAAACCGAATATCTACACGACGAGGCCTCAGGATTAGACAAATTACACCCGTCAGAACGGTTAGAATCAACATACTTCTGGTTCCCGAAAGGAGTGTCGCGGCGCAGGCAATCAATAGCATCAAACTGGTTGACTTGCCGCTCTGCGCGACGCTCGCCATGGGCAGAATGATAAGTAGCACGACAGTGGCCTCGAATATCGAGAGGGTTACCAGGCGACCAGAATTCTCGGCGAACATTGGTGTAATGAGTCCGGAAAATATCCCTAAATAACCGGTGACGACTGTGATGCTCGCGATGACGGCAATCTGCGATGCTGTTTGAAGGCTTCCCTCCACACCTCTTTCGCGAACAACGGCATAACCCAGGAGTAACCCAGTGAACGAGTAGATGTCCGCCATAAAGAATTTCAGTGAAAAAGTCTCTATATTTCCTCGAAAGCATCCGAGCGCCATCATGGCCACAAGCGCCGCCGTGCCTGCAACCACTCCGAAGGACAGGTCGCCCGGAGTACTCAGCTGGTGAACGATCAGGGCACAGCTAAGAATAGCCATCAGTATAGCTGCAATAGGAACTTCGCCGAGATGAAGTCCGGCGCTCCATGTATCCGGCAGCAACATGCAGGTAACATAAGCGGTTACGAACACTGCGGAGGTTCGCACGTTCTTAGGCATCACGCCTTACTCCAAAATCCGGCGAGAGCTTTGCGATAGGTGGAAATTGCTCAAAGCCAAGCACCGCTCGCCCTTGTAGGATCGACTTTCGCAGCAGACTTATTGTCCTGTACCAGCCGAATAGAATGCGACGCAGCAACGGATGAGTGCCTAAAGCGCTGCGGTCTAGACGAAGCAGCGCTACTTCTTCTTTCCGGATATGCTCTAACGTGGAAGACTTGCTGGCGTCATGCAGGCGGAAGCAAGCAAGATACCGCGAAATGACACCAAATCTCTTCCGCTGTGCAAGTCGCGTGAACAGATCCAGGTCCATAGCGAATGAAAGAGATTTCCGCATCCCCCCCACCGCAAAGTAAGCTGTGCTGCGCCAGAAGGTGGCTTGTTGATACACGCCGTCCTGGCCATAGAACATGAAACGAGACGCTGAAGCGTGCACACCGCGAGTGTAAGTGCATTGGAGAAGATGCCGAATGGGACGGTCCGCCTCATCGATGCAATACGCTGCACCGGTTACAACCTCGGCCCTGGGATTTGATCGAAAGTAATCGCCGACGGCCTGCAGTGCGCCGGGAAGAAGGACGTCGTCCGAATTAACCCAACACAAAATCTCGCCTGTGGAATGGTCGAATCCTCTCGCGATTGCCTCAGCCTGGCCACCGTCGGGACCACTCGCCCACCACTTCAGCCGGTCCGCGTACCGTTCTATGATCTCTAGGCTGTTATCTGTACTTCCGCCATCGACAATGATGTATTCCAGCGCAGGGTATCCCTGGCTCAAGATAGACTGAATCGTCCTCTCTAAGAATTGCGCTTGATTGAAGCTGGGCGTAACGATGCTTATGATTGGCCACGGATCGGTGAGTGTGTACTCTGCTTCCCCTGAACTTGCTCGCCGACCATTCCTTGTTGAATGCATGGACACGATTCATACCCCCCAGAAGTGAAAGCAAGTGCATTCTTCTACATCCGCAGAAAAATACCGTCCATTTGGAGCGTATAACCGGTATCGCGCTCTGAAAATCCTGGCGTCAAATGAACAGGACGGAAGCCTGATCGATAAAGGAGACCAATCATGTCACCAATCAGCGGTTGGCCACGGTACAGGGGAACCATGGACAGTTCGCATTCCACTGCACTTGCGTGGCGCAGCACTTCTGCCGCGCCTTCAAGAACTGCGGCTTCATATCCCTGCGTATCGATCTTGAGCCAGACTTTATCGCTGTCGGTCAGACCTGGATTCACATCTTCATCCAGGGAGCACACGGAGATTTCTTCCCGCGACACGTAGCGCGAATTCTCCGAATTTCTCAGATGGGCATCCAGAATTGGGAGCAGCGAACTGGAGAAGCTATTCTTCGAAACATGGATTACTGCCTTCCCGCTTTTTGGGCCACAGGCTGAGTTAACCACCTTCCATTGCTCGTCGTTGACGGCCGCCTTTTGGAGGACCGAAAACGCTCTGTGCTGCGGCTCATACGAGCATATTCTCTGTTTGTAGCCGAATCTGCGAAGATCCAGCGCGTACTGCCCGGTATTAGCCCCGATGTCAAATACGAAATTAATCGCAAGCCGATCCATAATTCTGGATCTTTGAATCCCGACCGACGAGGACGAAAAGAGCGAGTGAACCTCGTAACCTAATGCATTGGCAATGAATTGAATGGTCCGCTTCATAATCCCTCAATTGTCAGTAGCCACACTTCGAAAAACTCTCGATGTTGCAAGCGGTGGTAACGGTTTTTTTACCTGGCAGAGTGCTGAAATGCGTTGCTTTTCACGCTTCTGTCTCATTTCAAGCATCGCTTCAGTGCTTGGCGCGGTTTTCTGGTAGTCATTTCGCGTAATATGTGACAAATGTTACCGCCAGTGTGACGCGCGGCGGGATGTTCAAGGATCTATTTGAATTCATTACTCAAGCGAGCAATTTCTGACGCACTTAGTCGTGGCAGTGCCGGCCACTTCGCTGCCCGCTTCAACCCAGAGACGCGACGAGCCAAGCGTGCGCCAAAATGAACACCAGGCTGCTCAATCAGTCTTCGCGTGACAATGGAGCTGGCGGCGGACAATGCGAACGTCACCATGGCCAGCATTGAAAGTTGAACCATCGGCGGTAAATATCGGTTGACCGAGAAATGCAGAAGCAGAAATCGCAATGCGTCGAGGAAGATGAAGTGGGTGATGTAAATGCTGTAGCTCAGGCCGCCTATCCGCACCAGGAAGGAATTCGCAAAGAAACTCTTCAGTTGGCCTCTCGCGAGCAAAACTAAGCAGCAAGAGCCGATGCCAAACAAAGTTGGGGCAAGTAAATGCATATGATTGCTCCAGGTTCCGCAAAAGGCCCCCAGTAAAAAGGCCGCTGCTCCAACAATAGTGGCCCAGATGACCAAGGCAATGGGGGTTGAAATATCCGTATAGAGCCAACGTCTGGTCCTTTGGGCGAGTGCTATTGCTAAAAAAAAGACGGGGAACTGTGTTAGAGGCCAGAAGTACAGGAAGTCGTTGTTCGAAACGTTTCCCGATCCTGAAGCACGAAGCTGCGCCAAGTAGGTAGCCACGAGACACAAGGGAACAACAACGGCCAATGCAGCGGGCCACCACATTCGGCGGGTGATGAAGACAAACAGCAAAGGGGCGATGACGTAAAACGACATCTCCACGCTAATTGACCAACCTCCCGGGACCACGACGTTATTGCCGTTCCGAATCCACCCGTGTAGGAATACGACGTTAGCTAGGATAGTTCGAAGACCGCCGTCTTCCCCGGTGTGCTGCCAGCCGATTCTACCGGTTAGGAAATGCTCGGCCGTATAACAAACAATGGCGGCGTAGTAAATGGGGGCAATGCGAAAGAATCGCCTGACATACCACGAGAGAACAGATTCATTTCGGCCTAAGTGCAATTCCAAAGTGAAATAGATGGTTAGCGCGCTAATGACGAAAAACAGCTGAACGCCGTACTGGCCCAGTTGACAAATCTTCGCGACGAGATTTGGCACCTGAGAAACATGCAGGGCAGAGTGAACCAAAACAACGCAACCAACCGCAAGCGCCCGTAAACCATCCAGCCAGTCAATTCGAGCAGGTGATGCCTCTGCACTTAAGTTCGATCTAGGATCGTTAGTTGACGATTCTTTAATCAAATGAACAATCGCCCCTTTCGCGCGCCAACTGCAGACCTGATGTGATGATGCAAGCCGTGATAGATTTGCTGCTACAGCGCAAGTTCATTGCCCGAACCGTAGGCTGCTCACGATTTTCCGCCCCGCGCCGCAGGCGATAAGTAGCTGAACATATCTACTCTGTTAGGGCGCAACGCAAAGAGCGGGAACTATTCGCATGGAACTGATCTCCATCCTGCCCCTGACCAAGAGATAGGTCCCACCAGCGGCTATACCGGCCGCAGCAGCGGTCGCTGTCATAAATGCTGACATCGTCCCCGTCAGTGCAGCCAATGCCGCCAATACTCCCAGGTTGGTACCACTTTGCAAAACCCAACTGGTAACTATATGTTTCACTTTGAACCGCCCGATGAGCATGTAGTATCCAGGCACGCCGCAGAGGCTAACGAATGAGGCTGCGAGCAGCACTCTCAGGGTTGGAACAAGAGCTGGTTGAAATCTTCCCTGGAGCCAAATTCGGAGGCACGGCTCTGCGAGCACAAACAACAATGTGTATACGGGCAGTCCTACTGCGGCGATGAGTGTCATGGCACGGCGACTTACGCCTCTTAGACGGTCTGCGATGTCGGGTAGTTCGCTCGCGCCGAGACGGCTCACTTCGGGCGTGAGAGAGCGGAATCCGGATTCGAGGATGCCTCGCAACTGCATGCAAACTGAGAAGGCAAGATCATAGATGGGCACGGATCCAGGGCCGGAATACCGCGTAAGTGTAAATTCGTTCAGTGGGCCCAACAGGAAGCTAATGATCATGCACAATAGCAGCCCGCTGCCAAATCTTACGAGTTTTCTTAGCTTGCGAAAGCTTAGCGAATGCACCGACAAGCAGCTATGGCCGGTCAAGTGGCGTGCGAGAGCAAGCGCCGTGAAGTGCAGAAAGACGTATCCAGAGAGGATTCCAATAGGGATGCTAATTACGCCGAACCCGCGCGAAAGTAGGATGGCTGAGACAATCAGCGCCAAAGCCCTGGATGCGACCTGTGTGCCCACGGAAAGGTCCAACCTGCCGATTCCAACAAGAACCGCGTTCACCGTATCGATCTGAATCGCATAAAGCGAAACCAATGCAACCAACGGGAGAAGATCTCTTGCTTCGCTGGTCAATGGTGTCGAGAGATGCATGGTCCCAATGACGAATCTTCCTGCTGATAATACTGCGACAACGCAAACCACCCCCGCTGCGCTGAGCGCAATTAGCGCAGTCGAAACGGTAGCTTTCATACCGTCAAAATCACGCTGAGCGAACTCGATGGCAACCGTGCTCGCAACTGCGGGCGCCAAACCCAGATTGCCGAACTGAGCGAAGCTTAAGACCACTCCAACGGATAGCCAGAGCCCATATTGCTCGTAGCCAAGAAAATGCAAATATACCGGGTATGAGAGCGCGGATATCGAAGCTCCGACGATCGCACTTGCGCTGCCTGCCAACGTATTTCGCCGCAACTGCGAGCCGAATCCAACGCGGAGTAAACTCTTTAAGATTTCATGGCTTCTCATGCGGTGAGGACTGCTTTCAGGTTTCTAAGCGCTCCCGCAAGTTCCTTATCTGAATGGTATACAACCAGGCACCATGCGTAGAAGGATGACAAGAAAAGTCCACTAGCCCCAAAGAGCAACAGAACCACCCCGCGTTTCGGAGCCGATTTCCGATCCGGTTCGATAGCCGGTTCCACCACCTGAATGACAGCCGCCTCCTTGGCTTCATCCAACCGGGCAGCTTCGTACTGCCTCAGCAACGTATCGAAAAGCGCTTGCTGGTATTCGAGTTCCCGCTCCGCGCGGATATATTCCAGCCCCGCCTTGGGAACATCCTTCAACCCCATATCGGAAGATCCTGTTGCCTGGCCATGCTGTTCCATCTGCGCAGCCTCCGCTCGCATGCTCGAGAGTTCACGCTCCGCCAACTGCACGTCGGAATTGTGCTCGGTCGAATACGATTGCAGTGCCTGCAGTTCCACTTCCTTTGCCGCAATCTGGGCTCGAATCCCGGCTAGGCTGCCGATAATCACGTTGGTCTGCGCGCCGAGCTGAATCAGGCCCTTGTTTTGCTGGAGTTGCTGGAAGATCACTTCCGCCGCGATCAGCTTTTCTCTCTGATCCTTCACCTGCTCCTCGAAAAACAGTCGCCGCCGCGAGGCCTCGGTGAATGAGATCGTCTTCGACAGGGTGCGTAGTTGTTCGGCATAAGCATTGGCGATGTCGGCAGCTCGCTTCTTGTCTCCATCCGTGACGGAGATGGACACGAGCGTGCTCTTTTCCGATGCGATCTCCGTGCTGCTTTTCAACTTCTTGCGGGCAGCCGTCATATCCTTAGCGTTGTAGACCTTGGTCAAGCCGAACTGATTGATGATCGCATCCGCAACAGGTCTCGATCTAAGTAGCCCTAGATAGATGGCGTTGGGATCTTTGAGCAATCCTCCTGCTCCGCCGACCGCATCAAGCGACCCCATTCCCAACTGGGTATTCAGGAAAGAAGTGGTTGACTGCGTTTGCTTGGGCGGCATAATGCTCGTGACCGCCGTATAGCGAACGGGCAACGCGAAGCAGAGGATCAGGCCGACCAGAACGCTGATGCCCGTCACCTTCGCGATCAGCCACTTTCGCATAGCTAGCTGCGTGAGTACTTCAATCAACGTAGCCCCATGCACAATCGCGTCACCTTCAGCTGGAATCGTCGTCACTTCGGGCGCGATATCGATTTGACTTCCGTCGGAAACCTGTTTAGTCATTTGAATTGCCTTCACTATGGGACCATGCTTACCATGGCGCCGGTCATCGCGATCTGAGAAAGAATCTGTGTCATTGCCGGCAAGCGTTCCAGAAATCCACCGGGAGTTTTGAGCTTGGGTGGAACGATGATGGCATCGCCCGGCATCAACGCTATGTTTTCGAACTTGCCCGACCAATAACCGATGTGGGTTTGTCTGCTAGCCACTGTTCCGTCAGCGCGGATCAGGAACGTTCGCTTGAGATCCGCCATGCGTGTAGCGCCGCCCGTGTCGTTCAAGTACTCGCTGAGACGCCGTTTGGGCTGGTAGCGGAAGGTGTTCGCGTTGTAGACCTCTCCAACAACGTTGACCGTCGCAAGCGTGGCCGGCACGAAGAAGCTGTCGCCGTCCTCAAGGGGAAAGTCGGGAATGTCTTGGATCGTTTTCGCATCGGGCTTGAGGCCAAGAACAATCCGGCCTATGGCGTGCACATCCGCCAGGTTGGCGAGCAAAGCCCGCTGCATACCCATCTTGGTCGCATCTTCCGACGTGATTCCATTTGTGTCCCCACCGACCGAAGTTTTCTTTGCACAATTTGCGGTCAGTTCTCCTTCGATTCGACTGATTTCGATATCAAGTTTCTCTTGCTGAACGGCCTTCGCAGAAGCGCGAGTAAGCTGCGAGGCATAAAGATAGGAATGCGGAGTCAGTCCGCCAGCGCGTTCGACCAGTTCCCGCAAAGTCTCTCCCGGTTTGATCCGGTATACGCCCGGCGCGTTGACTTCCCCGCCGATCTGAACGAAGGTCTGGTGCTTTTCGAGCGGCAAGGGAATATCCTTTCGCGAAAAGACCGTGATAACATCGCCAACTTTCAGAGTCTGGTTGTCGGAAGACGCCGGTTGGTCAATAGCGTTGCCCAGATTGAAGGGAATGAGTCGCGTACTCAGGTCGTGCTCGTCGAGCCTCTCGATGGCGGCATAGTCCCAGTTGATTTCCGCATTGGTTTGAACAATGTCGGTCATCATGTCTGTGTGCCGCTCGTCTGATAGGTGATTTTGCTGGCTCCAGTGATCGTTGGTGACCAACATTGCACGCGATGGAATCAAGTCCGAAACTCGCATCCCCTCGTGCCACGGAAAACGGCCGGGCGACGCAACGTTACCCCGGATGGTCACAGCATTCTCGAATTGGGCGGAGATCGGAGAAATCTTCAATAGATCACCATCCCTGAGCATTCGCTCGAGGCCATCTGCGTCCAGAACGAATTCATCGACTCGGTGTTTACGATTCTCGATCCTTTCGAGGAAGGCGCGCTCGGTTGTGGCCAGATTGGTCAAGCCTCCCGCTGTTTTCAGAGCGAGAGATACACTGGTTTCGTTCTTCAGCTCGAAGATCCCGGGTTCATTGACGCTTCCAACAATCGCCACCTGTGGCCCAATTGTCGGAATGAAGATTACATCGCCCGGCAACAACTGAACATCGTGAGACTTGTCTCCATTGCGGAGCACATCGTAGACATCAAGCTCGGCGGTCGGCCGACCGCTCCGCCGCAACTGAATATGCCGCATCGAACCCGTGGCCGAGGGACCGCCTGACGAAATGAGCGCATCCATGAATGTGCTCATAGAACTGACCGTAAACGCACCGGTCTGTCGAGCGCTGCCCAATACGAAAATCTGAATGGACCGTAAACGGCCCATCGTTACATTCAGTTCAAAGCCCTTGTAAATTACGCCAATGGCGTTGCGCAGATATCCGTCCAACTGTTCGTAACGTAGACCGGCGACATTTAAGGTACCCACCCTCGGAAGCGAAATCTGCCCATTCCTGTCCACCGTTACGGTTTCATCTATGTCGATTTTCCCCCAGGCACGGATCAAGAGTTCGTCGCCGGGCCCAACGGCATATTCGGCTGGGACAGGGACGTGATCGATCGGAGCAAATGTCGAGGGAACGTCCTCGAAAAGGGCTCGGCCGTATACATCGAGAGTTTGCCCCGTCGCTTCTTCGGCAAAGATTTGAAAATCTGATCGAGCGAACGGGTGCCTCAGTTTGGATGAAGAGACATTTGATGCACTGTCGTCGGTCTCTGTGTCGGGTTTGCCGTCGACCGCACTCCCCGGTTTCTGTGCGCCTCCCCGTTCCACTTTTGGGCGGACGGGCTTTGAATTGGCAGAATCATTTTTCGACATTGCTCGAGTTGGCGACTCAGCCGTGACGCTGTCTCCGACGACTGAAGACGGGGCTTGAGTCGCCATGCCGGGACCTTGGGATATGGACTGCCCCGCGCAAACCGCGGCGGAAAGAATGAGAACGACGGATAGTTTCTTGGGCATAGTTGGAAGCCTTCTGTACTCGGACCGGTTAAGACCGAATCGGATGATCTGGCGACGGAACTGTTCGCGTGGAGAGTAGACTCCAGTGTGTTCTCGCGCCTGGTGATTCCCGCTTCATGAGGACAGCGGCGTGCGACAATTCACTTTCATTGATCCTGTCGGTTACGAATTGGGCCTCAATAATTCAAAGCACAACTTTCATGCGTTTTTAGCCGCCTGTCAGGATCGAATCGGAGGCCGTCAAGATAGAAATCGACATAAGCGGCAATTGCTTGTTCTGGATCGAAATTAGAAATCCGGTCGCCGGTGAAAAACTCCCGGAGCGTCTGGTGAGCGATCACGATTCCCACAAGGCCGAGTGCGGCGAGCGTAGGATCAACGTTCGGTATGATCTGCATTTCCACACTTCTTTTGAAATAGGCAACCAGAAGATCAAAGATCGGACCAAGATGATCCTGAATCATCTTGTGGGACTCAGGCATTTCGAACCCGGCAACATGCAGCAAGTGCTGAAGTTCAGGTTGCGTAGCGAGTACATTCAAAACAAACATCACAACCTGCGGCAACACTACCTGTGGATCGCCGCCATCGGCCAAGCTCAATTGCAGATCCCGGCCGAGCTTTACCCGGCTCAGGTGAGACTCCATTGCGGCCAGAAATAAATCCGGCTTTCGCGGAAAGTAGCGAAACAGAGTTATTTCGTTGAGATTCGCCAGTTGGGCGATCTCTCGAGTCGTGGTGGCCTTGAAGCCGTGACGAGCGAACAACTGCGCGGCCGCTTCCACCAGGCGTACTTCGGTAATACTTTTTTCTGCTGATTTTTGTCCAAACATAGCTTGCTCTCGGGAAGAATCAACCGCGGGAATCGGGACCGCAAGCTTCCAATTCGTCGGCATCCACTTCGACGGCCACACTCTGCATGATGAGGTCAACAGTGAGTACCACTCGAAGGCTGCTCTTGGTTCGCACTACGATTCCTTCCATCCCCGCAAGCGGCCCCGCTACGATGCGCACTTTCGTGCCCGCTGTGAGGTACCGATGTGGTTCGAACTTTCTCAGCTGCAGCGCTGATCGCAGAGACTCGATCTCCGACACGGGAAGCGGAGAAGGCGTACTTGCATTGCCTACAAATGACAATGCTCCAGGGACTTCAAGAGTCCGGACGCGCTGCTGAGGAGCGATACACACAAATAGGTAGTTAGGAAACAGGGGTAACTCCAAAGTGACTTTGCGATAATGCGTCCACGTGTGGATCGCCGTATACAGCGGCAAGTAGCTTTCGATTCCTCTTTGCGTCAGATGTTCCTCCACACGCTTCTCATGGTGAGTTCGCGTGTAAAGCGCAAACCAGTTTCGCGGCATGTCTCGACCGGGTTGAAAACTGCTTGTTTCGAGCGAAATTGCTGTCGCAGTATGTCGCATGCTTCCATCCTTGAAATCGAATTGCCCCGTCACTCCAGCCCCGGGCAAAGCTTCGCTATGCCACTGTAACTTGTGGTTTTCCACAACTGCGATTCATTGCAGATTGGGGATGACTCAGCGGCTGCAAGCTTTCGCAACCAGGCCACTGAAGTTGGCAACCGAAGTAGCTATCTGCCCACTTCGGCCACGCAACGTCCCTTGAAGCTGAATCCAGAATGACATGACATCGAAGCTACGCAATTCGAATCGCCAGATCAAAACGCGGCGTGTTTTCTTTTGGGAAGTTCATCGCGTATGTAGGTCCATACTGACACACCAAAATTTGAGCGCCTTGCCCGCTTCTCGATGCCGACCAATCGACCCTCTTTGCAGAGGGATTTAAGCATAACTCCCTCAGTTTGTGCGAGTAGCCCATCGGTGGACTTAGTCTGAAACCCACTGATTGCCATAGAGAAGGATGTGATTGACCGGGAATTCCGTGGTCATCGGGATGACTGAATTAGAACAATAGGTCTAGTCTTGGCTTAGGGCCCCTGCCTTACAAGCGGGAAGCCGGGGTTCGAGTCTTTCACTGCCACCATTCCAGGCGAGGAGGATTCCCTGCCGTGAAGCCTGACCCGTTCACCGCCGCGAGGCGGCTGCGCCGGATGCACGATCAACTTGCCGAGGCCTATGGCGCCCAGCATTGGTGGCCGGCTGAGTCGGCATTTGAAATGATCCTTGGCGCCTATCTCACCCAAAATACTTCTTGGACAGCCGTCGAGCGCTCGCTCGGCAATCTGCGCGCGGCTGGAGCCCTGACCGTAGAAGGTTTGCGCTCGCTGCCACTCAAAGATTTGCAGCGCATGATTCAGCCCTCTGGCTTTCATACCCGCAAGGCGCCCGCGCTCAAGGCGTTTGGGGCCATGCTCGACCAAGAGTTCGGCGGATCTCTTGAAACGCTCGCCGCCGCTCCCACGGCTGATTTGCGCCGCCGCCTATTGGCTCTGCCCGGCGTTGGCCCTGAAACCGCCGATGCCATTCTGCTCTATGCTCTCGGCCATCCGGTTCCGATGGCGGATGAATACCTGCGCCGCATTAGTGAACGTCACCAGTTGGTAACACCCGCGCCGGGCCGCAATCGCAAAGGCTATGAGGCCCTGACCGAACTAACCCGGCAGGCCTTCGCCGCGGATGGCGCGAAAAATCAGCCACGGCTCTTCAATGAGTTTCACGCCCTGACGGTTGCTGTGGGCAAAGCCCATTGCCGCAGATCCGCCCAGTGCGCGGGTTGCCCATTGGCTGCCGATTTGGATAGGATAAGGGGGCAAAAGCAAAATCAGGTTGCTGTCCCCTAGTCCAACGGCCTCACGTGGTCTTTTGGCTCAAGAAAAAGCCGCCACCTAGGCCCTTTGCGAGGGCCCACAAACTCTGATCTAGCTCGAAGAGATCCGTCTCAAACTGAGGCAATGATTTGTTCCGCGCATTCCTCTACAATGTTGTAGGCTTGGCTGGGAATCTATCGCGCAGAATCTGCAAAAGGACGCTAACCGATGGGACGATCCGGTTCTACCATGCAACTGACGCGGGCCGCCGACTATGGGGTTCGGGTAATGATCCATCTGGCCACGCTTCCCGCCAATCAGCGCGCGCGGCTTCCCGCATTGGCGCGAGCGACGGGGACTCCAGAGAGCTTTCTTTCCAAAGTACTGCAAGGATTGTGCCGCGCTGGCCTCATTGTCTCGCAACGAGGCCAGGCGGGCGGCTTTGAGATTTTGCCCGTTGGCCGCGAAGCATCCATCCGCACCGTGATCGAGGCCATCGAGGGCCCCATCTGCTTGAACCTTTGCCTGGTATCCGGCGCATCCTGCAAGCGGAAACCGTACTGCCCGGCGCACCCCATCTGGTCGAAAGCACAAGAGGCAATGCTGGGAGTGCTCGATACGGCCACAGTTGCCCAGTTGGCGGCCGAGGTGTTTGCCCCGGAGACGCTAGTCGCAAGCTGCAACGCCTGACTTTGCCAGCGGAATCGTCGCCGCACCCTCAGCTCAACAACTGTTTCGCCACCTTGATATAGAGATCCACCGCTTCCAGCAACTCTTTCTTCGCCAGCTTCTCAAACGGTGTGTGGGCTACATGGATAGAGCCCGGGCCGAGCAGCAGCGGCTCGCCCCAATTCGAAAGCTGCGGAATGTCTGTGGAAAACTTGGCGACCATGGTGGGCAGGCCCTCGATGGCGCGCAAGCGGATGAAGGGAGTGTCGAGCGTGAACTCCACATGAGCAAGATCGCCGGCAACTTCGGTCAACTGAGCGCGAACCGGCCCAGAGTCCGTAACCGTGCGAACCAGCACCTGAGCCTCGGCTTTGTCGGCAATGACGTTGGGAGCGTGGCCGCCCTGAATCTGGCCGATGTTGAGCGTGCTGGGACCAATGCCCTCGAGCTCCGGCAATGGAAGGGTCAATAGCTTGGCCAAGACCTCGACAAGCTTGTGGACGGCGCTTTCTCCGAGTTCGGGATATGCAGAATGAGCCATTTTGCCGGTGGACTTGAATGCGGCGCGCAAGGCGCCCTTGGAGGCCAGTGCAAGGCGATTGTCAGTGGGTTCACCGTTGATGAGAAAGCGGCTGCCTTTGGAGACCAGGTTAGCGGCTTTGGCGCCGGCCGAGTCACGCTCTTCGCCTGCGACAAACAGCAGCCCGATCCGAAATCCTTCAGCGCGCAATACTTCGGCGGCTGCAACCTGGGCGGCCAGAATCCCCTTGGCGTCGCAAACGCCGCGGCCATAGAGGTAGTCGTCATCTTCACTAAAGGGGATGTAGGGCGGAACTGTATCCAAATGAGTTGAAAAAACCAGGTCGGGGGTCTCGTTTGCCGTGCCCGCGTAGATATTCCAGCGCAGTCCGGCTGACGCGCTCTCGGCAGGCTGCTCAACTGGCGTTTTTTCGACAGTCCAGCCGCGCGCGCCAAGAAAATCGGCTAGAAAATCGGCCACCGCGCCCTCGTGGTAAGTGGTGGATTCGATCTCGCACAACTGGCGGGTAAAGCGGATGGGGTCGATCAGGGTGGGAAGCAGACTTTCAGTCATGATATTGCCAGAATATCCTAGTCCACTCTTTGCATCTCTTTATGAATGGAGTTTGCGCTTTCGAGCAAGGGAAAAAGCAGCAGCGATTCCTGGTCAGCGGATTCTTTCCGGTCACGGGCAACCCATAAAGATTTCCTTATGGGTTGCGCGTAGAATGAGAAGTGGTATGACCACTACATTCGCCGTCGCCGAAATCAAACTGATGATGCTCTTCCCGTGCGGCAGTCATGTATTTGTCAGTGAACGTGGGCCGCGGCAGTCGGCGCTCGCCTTTTGGCTACTGGACACCAGCGACAAGGAGCAACTGTGATGACTCCCGTGGGCGATCTGGCCCTTGATTCCCTTCACGCCATCGCCACCGATATTTTTACCGGGGCAATCAAGGCCTGCGACATTCCATCGGCCTTCGACCGCCGCATACGCTTTGAGGGCAACACCCTGCATCGTCTGCTTCCCGATGGCAGCGGCCCGGAAACGATCTGTCTTTCCGACTATAAGAAAGTTTTTGTGATTGCGCTCGGCAAAGTGGCCGGCCCCATGCTCGATACGCTTCTCGCCCGCATGAGCCGGCGCCTGGGCATGCGCGGCATCTGCTGCTCCAACCAGCTTCCCAGGCACCGGGATTGGCGATTTCGCTACTTCGAGGGCGGGCATCCTGTGCCCAACGAAGAGTCCTTTGCTGCGGCACGCGCTGCGCTCGCCATGCTGCGCAAAACCCGAAGAGATTCTCTGGTCTTCTTTCTCATCTCCGGGGGCGGCTCGGCGATTTTCGACCTGCCGCTGGACCCGCACATCTCGCTCGACGACACCATTGCCTTTCATGAGTTGCTGCTGGCCTCTGGTGCCCCGATCAGCGAAGTCAACACGCTGCGCAAGCATTTTTCCGCAGTCAAGGGCGGACGGTTGGCCATGGCCGCGCCCGAGGCTGCCAAAGTCAGCCTGCTGCTACCCGATGTGCCGCTGCGCTCGCTCGATGCGCTCTCCTCCGGCCCTACATCTCCCGATCACTCCACCGTGGCCGATGTGCGCGGTCTGTTGGAAAAGTACAATCTGAAGGCCAAACTGCCGCCTTCGGTAAACGCATTTTTTGAGCGCGAAGATCTGCCCGAGTCACCCGGCAACAAGGGTTGGCGGCCACCATTCTTTCCCAAGTTTTCCATGCCTGGTTTTATGCCCGTTCGCCGCATCACAACGGCTGCTTCAATGAGCGGCGAAGACGAGCCATTTCGCGATTCGGTCTTCGAAATTATGCTTTCCAGCCATGATCTGGCCGAGAACGCCCGCCTTCTGGCGGAAAAGGCCGGCTTCCATGTGGTGGTAGACAACAGTTGCGACGACTGGGATTACGCCGACGCCGCACGTTACCTGCTTGAGCGCTTCCACGCCCTGCGCGCCGTCCATCCGCGCCTCTGTTTGATCTCGGTCGGCGAAGTGACGGTCACGCTCGACCGCACCCCAGGCGCCGGAGGCCGCAACCAACAGTTTGTGATGGAGTGCGCTCTCGAACTCGAGTGCTATCCGGGCGAGCGGCTAACTGTGCTAAGCGCCGGCTCCGATGGCATCGACGGCAATACTCAGTCGGCCGGGGCCGTCGCCGATCCCACCACCGTTACCCGCGCTCACGCCTTCGGCTTCCACCTGAAATCGTCGCTGGCCGCCTTCGACGCTTGTCCCATGTTCACCGCCCTGGGCGATGCCGTGGTCACCGGACCAACCGGTCACAACCTCCGCGACCTGCGCCTCCTGATTGCCGATAACGAATAGCACAGTCCTTTTGCAAGACCCAATCGAATTCTGTACTGTTCATTTTTAGTCTGCATGGAATATATTGGCTAAATGCCGAATCCGGTGGGGCTTGATTGCCGCTCGGGATGGGATGTTCATACCGGCACGAACTGCCAGGGCTGGGAGGTTCTGATGAATATTTCCGAGACGATTGGATTGGTGCTGAAGAGCAAGGACGCGAATCGAACCCTGTCGATTGGACCCGAGCAGACTGTTTATGAAGCGCTTGAGTTGATGGCGAAGAATAATGTCGGCGCCTTGCTGGTCATTTCCAATGATCGGGTCGTCGGCATCCTGTCGGAGCGTGACTACGCCCGCAGGGGAGTTTTGCAGGGCCACTCGGCGAGAAAAACCCAGGTCCACGAGATCATGACCAGCCCGGTTATCTTTGTGCATCCCGAACAGACCGTGGACGATTGCATGGCCATCATGACCGAACACCATTTCCGCCATCTCCCGGTATTGCAGGATGATGCAGTGGTTGGAGTCATCTCGATCGGCGACCTGGTGAAATGGGTAATCTCCGGACAGGCGCACACCATTCAGGCGCTGCAGGGCTACATTACGGGAGCGTATCCAGCATAGCTTCCGCAACCGAAATCCCAGCCTTCAAGGTAATATTTCTCGTATCAGCCGGCCAGCCCTACAAGCTCACCCTCGGGGTCGTCAACGGCATCGGCAACCGCACGCATGGCGACAACTTCGGCGTGTGTCTTGTCGGCGGCGGTGCGGCGGTCCGGGTAGATATGCGGCTCGCCGAAGCGCACCTTGGCAGAAAACCCCGGGGTGTTCAGCGTCGTGGCCAAATGAGTCAGAAAGAGCGTGTCGTCATCCCAGCACAGCTTTTTCTCCGGGGTGCCGTCTTCGATCATGTAGCGGACCGCAGCGGCAGTAATCTGCGCTCCGGCAACGGTCGCAGGATCAATGAGCCGGGAATGGAAGCGCAGGACTCGAGTACCGTCCGTGCTGGTGCCCTCGGGAAAGAGCAGCACGGGAAACGGCAGCTTGAGCCGCTCGGTCATCTGGCCGGCCACGGTATTGGCGCTGGCCAGGCTGGAGCGGTCAAGAAAGATGGTGCCACCCAGGCGCGCCGCCTTGCCGAAGAAGGGCCAGCCACCGATCTCCACCTTGGCGACAAAAAAACAGGGCATGGCCGCCGAGAGAATCAAAATGTCCAGATAACTGAGGTGGTTGGCAACAACCAGCCCATGAGTTGGCGGAGTGCCCTCCACGCTATAGTGGATACCCACGCCGTTTAGAAACCCGAGACACGTCTGCTGCACCCATAGGGCGCGTTTCTCTAGAGTCAGAGGGCCGCGCAGCCGAAGAAGCCAGAATCGGAGTATACACAGAATGATCGCCAAGCCCAGCGCCACAGCGCGCCGGAAGGCAAGAAAGCTCATGAAGTAAGCGGAGCCAGAAAGCGATTGCGCGCAGAACGCGACGTCAATCGTAGATCGAGCAGAGTCAGGAAATCGATGGTGCCGAAATCCCGGTCCCATGCCGGCGGTCCGCAGATGCGCGCGCCGATGGCCACATAGGTCTTCAGCAATTTAGGCACCTTGTCCTCGGTGGGGGGCGGAGTTCGCAACGACATATCTTCTGTTTGGGGCGACAACTGTGTATGTGCGCCCGCAGGCTCGATGGGACAGGCATAAGCTAAGGTTGGCTCAGTCTCGAACTCGGGAGAAACCCTGTAACGCTCAAGCTGGCGATACACTTGCCAGCCCACAGCCGGGTCCTTCGAGTTCAATGATGAACAGCCAATCAGGTAACGCAATCCCATGTCGCTAGCATACTGCGCGATACCCCTCCATAACAAGGTCAGCACCTCGGGGGTTCGATGCTCGCGATCAATGGAGGCGCGGCCCAGCTCCAGAATGCCCGCCCGCAGCGGCTCATAGGAAGCAAAGCTGAATTCCTGCTCAGAGTAGTAGCCCAGGTTGCGCGCGGCGGTATCGCCAGACTGCATGCGATACGTGCCCACAACGCGACGCGCCGGATTCGCTTCGAGCTTGTCCTCAACCAGCAGGTGCTCACAGAAAATGTCAAAGTGATCCGCGTCGAGACCGGTCTGGTAAGAACTCTTCAGACCCTCATTCAATTCGATGTTGAAGACTTTGAAGCGCAGACGGCAGGCAGCATCACGATCTTCCTGAGTCTCTGCCAGCCGCAGCCTGTAGCGGCCAACCTCGGCATGAATACGCGGCTTCTGTGGAGCAGCAGGCTCAAACGGTTCATGTGTAGGAAAGGCAAGTTCCACCAATGGGGCGGAACAAACGGCCAGCTTCAACGGAACCTTATGACGACTCTGGGTGATCACAGAAACAGTATCAGCGGAGCTATGTAAAAGGATAGTCAAAGGGTTGCGAATAGCTCGCTAATAATGTGATCGTTTGTAACGCGCCAGTAAACTTGAGCTATCGGTTCTTACCAGAGTTGAAGCTCAAGCATCGCGGCGCCTACCTTGTATACACGGCAAACGCGGAATAAGAGTTCTGGCCGAGACGACAAGTAGCGGTTGCCACAAGGCACCTTCGGACGATTCGCAATGCGGTCAATTTGATCCTTTGTCAGCGCTCGAATCCTGCGAATTTCAGACCTTTTTGCCGGCTTTTTGGGCCATTATTCGGCCAAAATGCCCCTTTTTTTGCGGAAAATCGCTTGATGCCGACAGGCCCTTTCTTGCATCGCGGTACTTTATGTGCGATTTCGCGCACATTGAGGATTTTTCCTGAAACTGAGTTTCATTCAGTAATGACGAGGGTATTCTTCACTTTCATCGCTTCGTTTTTTTCTCCAGCTGCGTAATTATCTGCAAGGAAATCGGCTAGAAATAAATATTTATAGGGGGGGTGGGGGGGGTGCAGGCAATAGGGAATAGGGAACAGGGAACAGTAACGCCCGCCTTTGGTTGTGGTTCATGCTTCTATTGTGCGCCGGTGGAAGGTAATATTCTGTAACCGAAATGAAGAAGATGCGTTTGCCCTGACCATATATAGCGATATAGCGCGTCAAGACCCGATTGGCGGTACGATGTTATGGAGCGATGAAATCTGAAACTACACAGATCGTGGACTCGACTGCCGATCAGCGAAGCCGGTTTGAAGCAACCTACCGCGTGCTGGATGAAGCTATTGCCGCGCGCGCCTTTCCCGGCTGCGCCTTCGGTGTGCTAACAGGCGGTGAAGTTGTGCTCAAGGGTGCGCTTGGCCGCTTTACCTACGATGCAGCTTCAACAGCTGTCACCCCTCAAACTGTCTTCGACATCGCCAGCATCACCAAAGTCATGTCCACCACCGCTGCCGCGATGCTGCTTCATCAACAGGGTTTGCTACATCTCGATACACCTCTGGGCGAGCTGCTACCAGGATTTGTAGCGGGGCGAGCGGCAGACGATCAGGCCCACCGCATCGAGTTGCGTCACCTGCTGGCGCATAACTCCGGGTTACCAGGTTACGTGGATTTCTTTCGCACCGCCGGCACGCCCGATGCGCTCTTGAAAGCTTGCCTGAAGCTTTCCCTCGAAGCCGAGCCGGGCGTGCGCGCCGAGTACTCTGATCCCGGCTTCATACTGTTGGGCAAAGCGCTGGAAGCGCTGACCGGCGAGGCGCTGCCAACCTTGGCGCAGCGCGAGATTTTCTTGCCGCTAGGCCTCGAAGCCACGGGCTTTTGGCCTCCTCCCGAAGCACGCGCAGCTATTCCCCCAACCGAAGAAGACACGACTTTTCGTCATCGTATTATTCAAGGTGAAGTCCAGGATGAAAACGCCTGGCTGCTCGGGGGCGCGGCCGGTCACGCCGGGCTGTTTTCGAACGTGCCTGACTTGTTGCGCTTTGCCCACGAGATTCTTTCGGCCTCGGCCGGCGATGCACGACTGTTTAACGCCGCGACCATCGATCTTTTTGCTGAACGGCAACCCCCGCCAGGAAGTTCGCGGGCGCTGGGTTGGGATACGCCTTCCCCCGATTCCACCTCCGGCCGATACTTCTCCGAGCGGTCGATCGGGCATCTAGGATTTAGCGGCTGTTCGCTGTGGATCGACTTGGAGGCCGGAGTTGCGGTTGCGCTACTGACCAACCGCACCTGGCCCGATCGAAAGTGCCGGCTGATCCGCCAGGCTTGGCCCGCGTTTCATGACGCCATCCGTGAGGCACTGTAAACCTTTTCGCAAAATTTCGACGCTCAATCGTCTCCGTCTACGGAGAATTCTGTCTGGAGTTGACTGATTTGCAGTTACAATGAAAACTCGGGGACTGACGCGATGCTTACCAGCGAGACGACGCAGGAGATGGCTTCCGCCCAACATGAGGACAGGAAGAAAGACCAGGCCATCCAGCTTCAGGAATTGATGACCGAGAGCCAAAACGAGGCTTCTCAAGGCTTTGACACTAAATCCGCGCTCGATATTGCCCGCATCATCAATCACGAAGACGTGAAGGTTGCGGCCGCGGTCAAAAAGGCGATTCCGGAGATCGCGCTGGTCATCGATCAGGTTGCCCGATGCCTCCGCGAAGGTGGCCGGCTGATTTACGTCGGTGCCGGCTCCAGTGGACGGATTGCCGCGCTCGATGCCTCTGAATGTCCACCCACTTACTCGACTGCCCCTGGACAGGTGCAGTACATCATGGCCGGCGGACCCAAGGCGCTCGCCTCGGCCGTCGAGGTCAATGAAGACTCCGAAGAACTGGGCCAGCGAGACATAGCCCGCCGCCGCCCCACGCGCAAGGACATCGTGATGGGCGTCTCTGCCTCCGGCCGCACCCCCTATGTGGTGGCCGCCGTGGCGTATGCACGCGCTCGCGGAGCACATACCGCCGCTTGCACCTGCAACCATGACACGCCTCTGGTTGCGGCTGCCGACATTGCAATTGTGACCGACGTAGGCCCTGAAGTCATCTCCGGCTCAACCCGCATGAAGGCCGGCAGCGCCCAGAAGATGGTCCTGAACATGATCACCACCGGGGCCATGACCCGCTTGGGTTATGTGTACGAAAACCTGATGGTCAATGTGCACATGCAGAACTCCAAGCTGGTCGAGCGCGGCATACGCATCCTGATGTCTGCCTGCAAAATTGACCATGAAGCCGCCGTGCAAATCATCAAGTGTGCGGGACGGAGTGTCCCCGTGGCTCTCGTAATGCTCAAAGCCAAAGTCGACAAGCCAGAGGCTGTGCGCCGACTGGCGAAGTCGGACGGCAACGTAAGGCTGGCCATTGAGGACACCGTGCTGGAACTGTAGCTTTTCTTGCAGGCTCACAGACAACATACAGAAAGGAACTGCCCCGGGTAGCGCTGCGTAGAATGATCTTTACGCCGCCGAGGAGGCACTTCTTTGTACGCAACCCCTACCGACCTCTCCGCTCAATCTTCTGCGCGAACGCCGCTGCGCTCGGCGTGGCTGCTCGCCGTGCTCTTTGCTACGCTCACTTTTCTGATCCATCTGGCCAGTTCACTCTGAGGCAGTCATCTGGGTTACGGCTTCTTTCGCGATGAACTTTACTACCTGGTCTGCGGTCGTCATCTGGCTTGGGGCTATGTAGATCAGCCGCCCCTGGTGGCATTACAGGCACGGTTGGCTGAGACGCTCTTCGGCTTGTCACCCACCGGCATTCGCATCTTCAGCTTTGCCGCCGGTGGCATAACCGTCGGCCTCACAGGCTTGCTCACCTGGCAACTTGGCGGCAAGCGCACTGCACAGGTGCTGGCCATGACTGCGGTGCTGACCGCTCCGGTTCTTCTGGCCACCTCCAACTTCCTTTCCATGAACTCCTTCGAACCGTGCTTTTGGATGGCTGCGTTGCTGGTGCTGCTGCAATTGGCCGAGGGCAGTGCCAGCCCGCGCGCATGGCTGGTTTTTGGATTGCTCGCCGGTCTCGGCATCGAGAACAAACACTCCACCGTTTTCTTCCTGGTCGCGCTCTTGATCGGCCTCATCCTTAGCCCGCAGCGGCGCATTCTCTGGTCGCGTTGGTGCGCAGCAGGTGTGGCGCTGTTGATGCTCATCGCTCTGCCCAACCTAATCTGGCAGTGGGTTCACCACTTCCCCACTTATGAATTGCTGAGCGGCGTGGCCCGCTCCGACAAGAACATCAAGCTGCCGCCGCTGGCGTTTCTGCATGAACAGGTCAACATGCTGCTGATTTTCGCAGCGCCACTGTGGATGGGCGGTCTTGCGTGGCTTGCCTTCGCGCGCAGAGCCAGACCATGTCGCTTCGTGGCGCTCACCTATTTTTTGTTTCTGGCGATGATGATGGCCATGCACGCCAAGGACTACTACGTCGCGCCGATTTATCCCGTACTCTTCGCCGCCGGTGCCGTCGCTCTTGGCGAACTCACCCGCCGCAGTTGGCCGTCTATTGTCTACTCGGTGATTCTCGCCTGCCTGCTCTGCCGTATCACGGCGCCCATCATCCTCACGATTCTGCCGCCAGAGAAATATGTCGCCTTCACGACGCCCTTTGCCGATAACCACGTCAGGCAAGAAAAGTTCACCAGCCCGCTGCCGCAAATTCTCTCCGACCGCTTCGGATGGCCGCAAATGGTCGAAGGATTTGCCGCGCGCTACAACGCCCTGCCGCCCGATGTGCGCGCACACACAGCTATCTTCTGCGGAAACTATGGTGAAGCCAGCGCTGTCAACATTCTCGGCCCCAGGTACGGCCTGCCTACAGCCATCAGCGGCCACCAGAATTATTTCTATTGGGGCTGGAACGGCAACACCGGCGAATTCGTCCTCACCCTCCGCAATCCCGCCGATACGACCGACGCTTATTACGAACAGCTCACCGATCTCGGCGCCTTCGACGCGCCTTGGATCATGGACCATGAGCATCTCCACTACTTCTTGCTCAGCCACCCCAAACAGTACCCTGTCTTTTCAGCGATCTGGCCAAAGCTCAAGTACTGGTACTGATGCAATGCCACGTGCGAAAGTCTGAGATCGAGCTGCTCGGCGAGGGGCTTCATCAAACCTTCACGTGCAAAAACGCGCACTTTGGAAGAAAATAGAACTGAACCTACTTTTTGAAGACGATTGAGGAACGGTTGACAGCAACGCAAATTGAAATTCGCCCATGGACCGCACAGGAATTCGAACGGTTGGTTCTCGCAAGCAAACCCAGAGTCGCGGTCTTTGATTGCGATGGAACGCTATGGGGCGGCGACGCCGGTTCTGGCTTCATGGCTTGGACCATTGAGCAGGGCCTGGTTTCGCGCTCGACATGCGATTGGATCGATACACGCTACCGCGCCTACCTGGCCGGCGTAGTGAGTGAGCTCGATATCTGCGGCGAGATGGTGCAGATCTATGCCGGGCTGCGCGAGCGAGAACTGCAAGAAGCCGCCGCCCGCTATGTGCGCGAGTTCGTTCAGCCGCGCGTTTTTGCGGAGATGGCAACTCTGGTCACCGCGCTCACCCAGGCTGGCGTTGAGTTGTGGGCAGTCAGCTCCACCAATAAGTGGGTTGTCACTGAAGGCGTGCGCCAGTTCGGTTTTTCAGAAGACCGCATCCTCGCCGCCGAAGTCCGTGTCACCGACGGCCTCATCTCGACCGAGATCGTGGACGTGCCCACCGATGCAGGCAAAGCCGCAACCCTCCGGCGCGTGGGACTCGCCCGCCCCGATGCGGTCTTCGGCAACTCCATCCACGACCTGGCCATGCTAGAAATCGCGCGCTGCGCCTTCCCGGTTAATCCCTCTCCGGCATTGATTGAGGCAGCGGCGAAGCGCGGCTGGGGCTACTTCAGGCCGCAGGCTGCCGAGGGTGCCGCAGTGGCCGTGGGCGGCGAGTAGCTCTTTTGGGGAACTTGAACCCTTCTCGGAAACAAAGTGTAGTTTTGCACTCCCATCATCCGTAGAATGTGCAGCTCAAGCGCTGCATCTCCTTTATTGCGTTTACACTAGAAGCGTGGAAGAAGTTCAGCCGAATCCCGATCCACGGCCTGCCGGACCCGCTCTGCGCTTCGTAGCGGCGGCTCTGATCGTGCGCGATGGCGAGGTCTTGATCGGCCAACGCCGTCCCAATCAGCCGATGGCCATGCTATGGGAGTTCCCCGGCGGCAAGATCGAAGCCGGCGAAAGCCCCCAGCAGGCGCTGGCCCGCGAGTTGGACGAAGAACTCGGCATTCGCGCTGTCATCGGCCGGCCCGTCACCCGCGTCCGCCACAACTACCGCCATGGTGGCGCAGTCGATTTGCAGTTCTTTGCTGTGCATGAGTTCACCGGCGAGATTGTCAGCCACATCTATCATCAGGTGCGCTGGGTCAAGCTCGAAGACCTCTCCGGCTACGAGTTTCTAGCCGCCGACCGCGGCCTCATCCGCGATCTAGCCGCGGGCAAACTGCTGTAGGGAGGGTTTTCCAATGCCGATGAAAAATCCACCGCATCCCGGAAGCGTTGTTCTCAGTGAGTGCATTGAACCGCTTGGCATCACAATCACGCAAGCAGCTCAGGCTCTGGGCGTGACGCGCACCACACTTTCAGAATTGGTGAACGGCAAGCGCGGTATCTCGCCGGAGATGGCCATCAGGCTCTCCCAAGTCTTTGGCGGCAGCGCCCAAAGCTGGATAACGCAGCAGGCGCAGTATGAGCTTGCGCAGATTCCCGCTGGCCGCATTCAGCTCAAACGGTTGGCTGTGGCATGAATTTCAATTTTGATTCTTGACTGGTCCGATAGTCTGGAATTGGGGCGAACGGCACTCGACTACTGTGATCTTCAGGGGGGAGCAATGAAACATAGAAAGCTGTACTTTGTCTTTCTCCTCCTCTCCGTCAGTGTTCTTATGTATTCTTTCTATCGCCTGATCCGTGGTCCTCTGCCCAATTTTCATCCAAAAGACACGGTTGAAATCATTGGCGCCATTTCTGATAATGTAAATGCGCAGGTCGTCGCCAGATGGCAAACCACAAGCGCGTCTCTCTTCTGCCAGCAACTCGTCTCCGAGGCTGGTTTCTCTCAGGTTTCCAAAGAAGTTCCTCTGCAGACGACTGCGTTCAACAACGGACAAATATCCTGGACCCTCACGCGGGACCAGTTTCAACCCGGATACTGCAAATGGAGACTGACGGATGTCGGTGTTTACGCAGACGCAAGAGGTTTTTCAGATCGATTCAAGCGAGAATTCCGAATGGCGAATAGCATCGCCCAAGTAGTACCTCCAAATGCTCCCTTCATCAAAAACTCGCTTGAGATCAACGACGACGTATCCAAACCCGTCGATATTTATTGCGACTTTACCAGCGAACAAAGCAAAAAACGACGTGCCGATTCGTCATCTTTCTGTGATTTCATGTCTAAAGCAGCTTTTGGCGTGGTCAGAGACAAAAGTTCCCACCTTCTAAGACCCGATCAGCATACCGTTTACTTTCAAATATTTGATCTGGAGTCTCATCTGCCGCACCCCTAATATATTCACTTGCCTGTCTTACTGACAGCTTCTGCCAAGAGCAGGAGAGAATTAATGCCCCGGAATCATGCCCCACAGCATCACCAGCGTCATGCTGATAAAGGTGGGAAGTCGATATCGCTGCTTCTACACGCAGAAGAAGTTTGCCTGGACGGCCAGCCACCACAGGGGTCAGGCGGCAAGCGGCCTGATCTTGCGGCGCTTCCTCTGTGATTCAATCCACAGATCGTACTGGAGTTGAGCCTTCGAGAAAAAGTCCGGTGAGAGCGCCAAAGCCTCGCCGAGGCGGATGCTAAGGTCCATCGAAACCGTGGTGCGGCCATTGAGGATGCGCGAAACGGTGGCGCGCGCTACGCCGATATGTTCGGCAAGTTCGGTTGCGGTTCGGTTGCCAAGGAACTCCTTCAGCAGTTCGCCTGGGCTGGCCGGATTGTGCATCATCGTCATGGTCATCGTCCCCCTAGTGATAATCCTGGTAATCCACGAGGATCGCGTCCTCGCCCTCAAAGGTGAAGGTCAGTCGCCAGTTGCCGCTGACACTCACCGTCCAGTGTCCTTTGAGGTCACCCTTCAGCGGATGCCAGTCCCATCCATCCCGGTTCATATCCGTCGGTCTCGAGGCCAGGTTCGATGTGGGCAGTTGGATGCGTAATCGGCTTCGTGCTTCGCCTGGATACCCGCCTTTGAGCCGGTCCTGAAAAACTTCTCGATGCCGCGATGCCGGAATGTCCTGATCACAGCAATGAGTGTAACACAAGATGTTACACTGCTGCAACAAACAGAAAGCGAGACCCGAACGGTGCCAGGTCCTGACCTTGTCGCTGGAGTGATGCTGCGCCCGTTCGACTAGCCGCAAGCATCCGCCTGAAGGGGGCCAGTCCCGGCAGGTGGTCAATGCCCAGGAATCATCCCCCAGAGCATCACCAGCGTCATACCAATCACGATAATGCTGGTAGACCACGCAATCACGTTCCACAGCCGCGAATTCTTGTGCTCGCCCATCAGGTCGGCGCGATTGATCAGCATCAGCATCAGTATGACGACCACCGGCAGCAGAACGCCGTTCAGCACCTGCGAGAGAATGGCGACGTTGATCAGTTGCGCATCGGGAAGCAGCAGCACAGCAGCCGCGCCGCCCACGATCAGCAACGTATAAAGCCAATAGAAAAACGGCGCTTCCTTGAAATGCTTGTCCACACCGGACTCGACGCCCAGGCCCTCGCAAACCGTATAGGCCGTCGAGAGCGGCAGAATCGACGCCGCAAAAAGCGAAGCGTTGAAAAGTCCAAAAGCGAAGAGCAGGAAGGCGTAGTCGCCGGCCAGCGGGCGCATCGCTTCCGCCGCGTCCGAGGCCACCTGGATAGCGCCCATGCCATGCACGTAGAGCGTGGCCGCGCAAGCTACGATGATGAACCACGCCACAATGTCGGTGAAGAGGCTGCCGACGATTACGTCCAGTCGCGAGGCCGCATAGTCCTTCACGCGAATCCCCTTCTCCACAATCGATGATTGCAAATAGAACTGCATCCACGGGGCGATAGTGGTGCCGACCACGCCAACGGCCATGTACATATAGGCCTTGTCGCTCCAGACCGAACGGGCCGGCAACTGGACCGTGGCAAGAATCGCATCGTGCCAACTGGGCTGCGAAAGCACGCCGGCAAAGATGTAGGCGATGTAAACCACCGAGGCGATGAGGAAGATTTTTTCCGTGCTCTTATAACTGCCCTTCACCACCATGTACCAGACCAGCGCCGCACAAAATGGCACAGAGATGAATTTGGTGACATGAAAAAGATGCAGCGAACCGGCGATGCCGATGAATTCAGTGACCACGTTGGTGTAATTGACCACCACCAGCATCGCCATCAAAACAACAGTGAGCCGCAACCCAAACTCCTCGCGGATCAGGTCGCTCAAGCCCTTGCCGGTGACCACGCCCATACGGGCGCACATCTCCTGCACCACGATCAACGCGATGGTAATCGGAATCATGGTCCACAGCAGCATGTAGCCGTACTGTGCACCAGCTTGCGAGTAGGTGAGGATGCCGCCGGAATCGTTGTCAACGTTGGCAGTAATGAATCCGGGACCAAGAACGGCCAGAAACAGCAGTATCCGGATTCGCCAGCGCTTCCACATTCTCGCCGATTCCTAAGGGGGATTCATCAGTTACCTTCCTGACCATAACAGGCCAGACCGAGGGGCGCGAAACCCGGCGGGATCAACCCGCGAAGACGTCTCGAACGACAGATTGACAGAAATCTACTACCAAGGTATCTTGGTACATATGTACCACGGAGGACCCTATGCCGCACGAACAGCAATTTAGAGAACCCATCGTTGTCGAGCGCATCCAGACTGGTGTCCGGATGGAAAAACACCTGTTGAAAGTACTCAAAGCCGTTGCCGAGTTGAAGGAAATGACTTTGGGTGACCTGCTCGAAGGCATCGTACTGCACGCCTTCGAAGGCAAGCAACTTCCCTTCTCTCCGCAAACGCTCAAGGAGATCGACCAATTCAAGTCCATTTACGGAATGACGCTGAAAGCCAGTGACAGCCACAACCTGAAGGAGCGAAAATCGCCCGCGGTGAGGCTGACGCCTTCGGCCAGGAGAATTTGAGCTTCCCCTGTCGCCGACACGATGAAGCCCTCGCACATGCAAAAAGGCCATCCCATGCAGCGGGATGGCCTTTTCCGATGAATTAAGGCTGGTGTATAGCCCAGGCTGCGTCTATTTGAACGATGCGATGGCGCTAGCCTCGTCGTCCTTGATGTCGAATACTGTGTACAGCTTGGTCAACTGCAGCAGATCGTGAACCTTCTTGGTCAAATTCAGCAGCTTCACTTCAGCGTGCTGATTTTTGGCTGAGGTGAAAGCGCTCACCAACTCGCCCAAACCAGAGCTATCGATGTAGTTGACATCCCCCATATTCAGCAGTATGTTCTTCTGTCCCTTGCTGATCAGGCCGCGAATGGCATCGCGCAATTGCACACTGCCCTCGCCCAATGTGATTCTCCCGCTGAGGTCCAGAACGACGACGCCGTCCACTTCACGGGAAGCAATTGTCAGTGCCATGGGTACTCCTCCTTGTTCGTAAATCATTATAACAACGTTGTGCTTCCCGGCGGCGGCAAGAGGCTGATCCGATTACGCTTTCGGCTGAGATTGGCTATCCCGGCTCGTTATCGCGCAAGCGATCTATGCCTGCTTCCCCGGCGGAGCAAGATGCTTGACCAGCGTCAACTCAGTCCCAGGATGCAGTTGCCGGAAGCTAACTTCGTCCATGAACGAGCGAATCAGGAATATCCCCCGTCCGCAACAGCGCAATAGGTTTTCCGGCGCGAGGGGGTCAGGAAGAGAAGCAGGGTCCAAACCCCTGCCCTGGTCGGCAATGGTAATCACCAGCGCTGTGCCGGTATTTTCAAAGCTGGCGAAAACCTGCTTGGCAGGGTCGTATTCGTTGCCATGAAGAACGGCGTTCACAGCCGCCTCACGCGCTGCCATGGACACATGGAAGCATTCGTCCTCGTCCAGACCGGCATCGGCGGCCAGTTTTCCCGCGGCCGCCTCAATCTCCGCGACGCTCTCCATCGTCGATTTCAGCGTAAGACTTAGCCGACCTGTTTTGGGTTCACCCACCGGCATAGGCTCCGTCCTCTCCGGAATGCTCCCGGAAGCATTTCGTACGATGCATGTAACAGCCTAAAAAGCAGTCTCAAGCCTGACTAGGAACCGTGTCAAGGTACCTGCGGTGCGGTCACATGCTCTCTTTTCGCTCGCGCGGGCATTTTTGCTGGATACTCCACCATCGCGACATCTCTGTTCTTGCCGCAAAGGTGGAATACCTCGATTCACAATCGTCCTTTTTCATGAACCGGGGTCAGACATCAGTACAACCATCGCCTATGGAAGATTCCAATCTGAAGAGGTGAAATTCGAGCCAATATCGTGGCCGCCGTGCTGGCGCAAGAGTTCAGCCACGTCTTTGTGGTTCTGGATTACCGCCCAGTGTAACGGGGTCGTACCACGTGCAGAGACGGCATCGACGTTGGCCCCGCTGGCCAGCAGCAACTCCGCCACATTTTCGTTGCCCCGATAAGCCGCCGTGTGGAGAGGCGTAAAACCGTTGTTATCCTTGGCATTGACCCCTGCTCCGTTGGCCAGCAGCAACTGCGCCACATCGATGTAACCCCTGTCGACCGCCCAATGCAACGGCGTCGCGCCAGAATCTGTCTTCGCATTGACGCCGGCTTTGCGCGCCAGCAAAAATTCGACCAAATCTCTGTGGTTGTAATAAGTTGCCAAATTCAAGGGCGTATAACCTGTCTCGTTTCTGGCATCGATCTCTGCCCCTTTGGCGAGCAACAACTCTGCCACGTCTTTGTAGCCCTTATAAGCCGCCAGATGCAAAGGCGTCCAACCCCTGTCGGTCCCGGTATGAGCCCCATACCGTCCGGGCAGTATCCAAGCCAGCAGCGCTTGCAGCGAACTCGCAGGTTTGTGAGACATGGCATTGACGTCTGCATGATTCGCCAGCAGCAACTCCGCCACATCTTTGTGATTTTGAGCAACGGCCGTATGCAAAGCGGTATTACCGTACTCATCCCCTGCATTCACATCGGCGTGATTGGCCAGCAACAACTCAATAACGTCCAGATGGTCGCCATAAGCAGCCCAATGCAACGGCCTATCGCCCCGGTAGTTCTTGGCATTCACGTCAGCCTTGTTGGCAAGCAGAAACTGGGCTACCTCCTTGTGATCGTAAGCCGCCGCCCAGTGCAATGCCGTTGCACCTGTCTTGTTCTTGCTGAAAACCAAATTCGGATGGTCTTTGAGCAGCGCTTGGACCTTTACCAAGTCGCCCTTCGCGGCCGCGCCACGGAATTCGTTTCCTATGTCATTTCTGTGGCAGCCAGAGAGGACACTCACGCAAACCAGCAAGAACAACATAACGGCTGCACGGCAAAGAATCGCCGCGGCTCCGCAATGACTGAAAATTGAGCGCATCTTTCAGGCTCCTGGTAGCTCCCACCGAGTATATCCGACCGCTTTCGAAGTTGGCACTCATACGGTCGTCTATTGTTTTAGGATTCCGAGCACAAGCGCGCCCCGCCTCCCAAGCGATACACTCTCCTCATGCCTTCGCGCACTACAGCCCGCATTAGTCTGACCGCCTTGCTCGGCACTCCGGTGACCGACGCCCAGGGCCATCTGCGCGGACGCCTCAAAGACATTGCCGTAGCCACGGGCGAGGATGCGGGCAAAGTGGCCGGCCTGGTGCTCAAAACGCGCGACGGCTTGTGCATCGTGCCGTCGCAGGATGTGATGGAGACCCCCGCCGGCACCCTCGAACTGCGCTCCGCTGGCGCCATGGTGCCACTCGAAGATCAGGGCAATTACCTCTACCTGCAGCAGGATCTGATCGACCGCCAGATCATCGACATTCATGGCCGCAAGGTGGTCCGGGTCAATGACGTTGACCTCGAATGGATGGGCCAGGGCGCGGCCCACCTGCTGCGCGTCTTCGAGGTTGAAGTAGGCTTGCGCGGAGCCTTTCGCCGGGTCTTCAAAGGAATGCTGCCGCGCGCCGCACTCGAGGCGCTCTCGCGCAAGTTCGCCGCCCGCGGAATTCCCTGGGAGTTTGTTGACGTCATTGAGGTCGATCCGGCCCGTCGCGTCAAATTGCGCATCGAATACGAGCGCCTGGCTGAGATGCACCCCTCGGATTTGGCCGACATTCTCGAAGACCTGGCCCCCGCCGAGCGCGAAGTCATCTTTACCTCCCTCGATGAAGATGTGGCCGCCGAAACCCTCGAAGAGGTTGAGCCGAAGCTGCAAAAAGCGCTGCTCGAAAAGCTCGGCGAAGAGAGAATCGCCGACATCGTCGAAGAGATGGACCCGGGAGCCGCCGCCGATCTGCTGGCTGAACTGCCCGAAGAGCAATCCGACGCCATCCTCGAAGAAATGGAACCCGAGGAGCGCCAGGAGGTCGAAGACCTGCTCGAGTTCGACGAGGACTCCGCCGCCGGTTGCATGACCACCGACTTCGTCTTTCTCGGCAAAGAAGCCACCGTGGCCCAGGCCGTCGAGGCTCTGCGCAGTTATGATGGCGACCCGGAGAGCGTTACCGAAATCTACCTGCTCGACGAGAAGCGCGTGCTACGCGGCTCCATCCCGCTGGCGCGTCTCGTGATGGCCCAGCCTGAAACGCGCCTCTCCGTGCTGGCTGAAGCCCGCGTCCTCTCCTGCCCCGTCGGCCTCAGACAGAACGAATTGGCAGAACTCTTCGATAAGTACAACCTCCACGCCCTCGCCGTGGTCGATGCCCAGGGCCGCATGGTGGGCGTAGTTCAGGCCGACCACGTGATCAGCTTCTTGCGCGAAAAACTATAAAGCCAGCAATAAAGTCGCTGTGATACACTTCCACTCGACCTCGACAATGACACTTTTGCGTTGTGAATCCAGCCCAGCCAGAGCAGGCTTTGTCGCGCAACAAAAAGAATGAGAGGAACTATGCCTGAGCCTCGGACAACTGCCAAGCCCAAGATGCATGGAATTACACCAACACCCTTTGAGATGCCTCCCGGACATCTGCCGGAACAAGTAATACCAAAAAGTAAACGGCCCCTGCTCATCTCGATTGTCGCAATATATTATTTGATCAAAGCTGGAGTCTCCCTGCTCCTTGCCCTGGTTCCATGGGGCGACCCAGAGTCTGACCTGGCAAGTTACCTTACCGCCAACTCTTCTCTCCTTTTCCATTCGATGCCGCACATGCTTTGGCCCAGTCGGGATATGCCAAATCAAACTGCGACCGCCTATCTCCAGGCGCTTCCGGTAGTCTTTTTAGTGACTGGCGTTATTTCGGGTCTCGTCGCATACAAGATGTGGACGCTGTCGTCTCGCTGGCGATGGGGAGTCATGCTCTGGTCTGGATATTCGCTCTGTAGCACCGTGCGTGCCCTGGTCATCTTATCAATCATCAGGAGCGCAATCGACATACCGCTCCCTCCTGTGTCCGCAGAACTTAAAGCGGCTCTTCTGGTCAGCATGGCCTGGAATCTACTCGTTGTCTGCTACTTGGCCTTCTATCCCGGCGTCAGAGAGGCCTTCGAGGAGCAGCCATATTAGGACCGCGCTCCAATTCTCCGTCGGGCGGCTCCCGTCTTCAACCTGCCGCCCGAATGGGAACCTTCCCCGCACCGCCTTTATGGCCCCACACCCCTCCGGGCTTGGTATTCCCACAAAATTGACAATTTCTGTGCCGAATTGATCAAATCTGGTTCCTTTCCTGGCCCCACGCTGAAAGAAAAGATTGGGATTCATCTCAACCTGTGAAAGAATCCAGAGATGATGCAGTTTCCCAAGATCATTCAGGGCGGCATGGGTGTGGGCGTGTCCAACTGGCGCCTGGCCAATGCGGTCTCTAAACTCAGTCAGCTCGGCGTGGTCTCTGGCACTGCGCTGGATTCCCTCTTTGTCCGCCGCCTCGCTGATGGTGATCAGGGTGGACACATGCGCCGCGGCCTCGATGCCTTCCCATTTCCTGAGATGGCCAACCGCATCTGGGAGGAGTACTACATCCCCGGCGGCAAGCCTGCGGGAAAGCCCTATCCGCTGCCGCCCATGCACCAGCGCCGCGACCTGCGCAAAGTCGTCGAACTCTGCATCGTGAGCAATTTTGTCGAAGTCTATCTGGCACGCGAGGGGCACAAGAACCCCGTGGGGATCAATTTCTTGGAGAAGGTGCAAATGCCGCACCTCTCTTCCATCTACGGCGCCATGCTGGCCGGCGTTGGTTATGTGCTGATGGGCGCCGGCATTCCCCTCCACATCCCCGGTGTCCTCGACGCCTTTGCCGCCCATCATGGTGCCGAGTATCGCCTGGCCGTGACCGGCGCGGCCCAGGACCAGGACACCTCCATGGTCTTCGATCCCTCTGATTACATTGAGGGTCCGCTTCCCGTGCTTGACCGGCCGCGCTTCCTGGCAATTGTCAGCTCAAATACCCTGGCCACAACCATGCTGCGCCGTGCCACGGGCCGCGTCGATGGTCTGGTCATCGAAAGTCCAACCGCGGGCGGGCATAATGCGCCTCCACGCGGCAAGCTGCTGCTCAACGCCAAAGGCGAGCCCATCTATGGTGAACGCGATCAGGTTGATTTAGCCGGTCTGCGTGTGCTGGGCGTTCCGTTCTGGTTGGCAGGCGGCTATGGAAACGCCCTCAGTCTGCGCTATGCGCTCGAACAGGGTGCAGCAGGCGTGCAGGTGGGCACGGCATTTGCCTTCAGCGAAGAATCCGGCATGCGTCCAGACCTGAAGAATGAGCTGGTCGCCCAGGCAGTCTCTGGCTCTGGCGAGGTCTTTACCGACCCGCTTGCCTCACCAACCGGTTTTCCCTTCAAGGTGGCCAAGCTGCCCGGAACATATTCTGAGCCTGATGTCGCCGCCGCGCGAACACGGGTCTGCGACATCGGCCTGTTGCGTGAGTCCTATGCCACCCCGGACGGCAAGATTGGTTATCGATGCTCAGCCGAGCCAGTGGCTAACTACGTGGCGAAGGGCGGCAAAGTCGAGGAAACAGTGGGACGCAAGTGTCTCTGCAACGCTCTGATGGCCAATATCGGCTACCAGCAGGTGCGCAAGGACGGTTCCGTGGAACCACCCCTGGTCACAATTGGCGACGATTTGAATTCCGTCGCACAGTTCCTGGCCCCCGCCAAAACCTCTTACACCGCCGCCGATGTCGTCACTTCCCTGCTCCGCCTGGCTTCCGGGGTCGAACCCGCTTCGGCGCTCACGCCCGTAACCGCGGACGAGCCGATTTACGCCACCGCTTGACCGGCCAAACTGCGCCTTCAGGCCGGGACTAAAACCGGTTCTGGAATGAGGATCGAAGACATCACCGCCGGAACTGGAACCACCGCCGGCTGCTGACGGTGCATGTGAATGCCGCGTGTGAGCTGGTGAACAAAGTGATAGGCTGGCCAGGGGCCCGAGAGCTGCATCTGGCACTCCCGCATCAACGCACAGGTAGTGGAGAACTTGCTTGAGTAGCGCTCCACGCTTTTGCTATCGATGAGGTGCGCAATATCCAGCACCAGCTTCCCACCCTCGTTTAATCGGCAGCTGATCTGCTCGTCCAAAGGCATGAAGAGCCGGCGCATCTGGTGGCTGACGGCGCGTGCGCGCGTTTGGCGCTCACGCTGGCGACCGGCGCTCTCGCGCAAATTGGCGAAATACTCCCGGTCCAATCCCTCTACCCGCAACTGCTTGACAAGAGCGCGCCCGCAGCAGTCATCGATAAGGATTTTCAAATGCATCTCAGCCTTGCCGCGCAGCTTGTCGATGTGCTCCAGGAACTGGCGTTGATTGGAGCGCATGGACCTGCGCAGGCTCTCGTCGTCGTTGAAGACAGTTCCAAAGCGGAAAGGTAGCACCGTGGAGCGCTGGAAACAATCAGCGATCACACGCGCATGATCAATGCCGGATTTCGGGTTGAGCGCTTCCAGGGGACTGTGTTCGCTGATCACGACGGCGAGATCGCCCGCTGGATAAACGAATACCTGATTGCCACTGACTCCGTGCAGCGATTCCATCGGAATAGGTCTGCGGTGGCGAGCCAACTCAGGAAATGCTTGTCTTTCTCCAATACAGTACGCATACCAAGCCATGACGATACACTCCGTCTGCGTGCGCCAAATCGCGCAACTAAATGGTGAGGCTCTGGGAAAATTGGAAATAACTGCGCAACGGGCTACAGGCCAGGGAAATTTAAACTCGCCCGGAGCAACTAGCTCAAATAGTAGCCCTGAGAAATGTGAACTGGCAATATCCCACATCGCGAACTTGATGAAAGAAATCAAAAACCTTCAATCCTCTATTCATATAAATACAAAATCGTTTGACTACGCGAATATCAGTGCTTTTGTGAGCAGAAACCCCCTATTTCGGACCGAAAAGGGCCGCTTTCGAGCTACAAAATCCAATTCGGACACTTCCCCGCTCTTCTATAGAGGCTGCGGAAAAACACGGGCGGGCGGTAGGCCGGGGATTTATCCCCGGCACAAAGCCAACAAAACCAGCGGCGGCTTTAGCCCCTGAGGTATGCACTTCGGGCTTTTCGCCCAAAACACAGCCTTTTTCCGCAGCCTGTATCGTTGCTGTACCCAAAGCTCCGTGCCCATCCACGCGACTTTTTCTGTCGCATGGATGGGATGCCACGAAGGTCGGTTATAACATCTTCGGAGCTGTTTTAGCGCCAGACATGGAGGTAGTGCAACATCACAACCACGTTGAGCGCAATGGAGAGAGTCACCAGGCCCAAGGCAACCATGACCAGGATCCTGGTTTGGCCTACAGCCTCCAATTCCTCCTTGAGTCTCCGCAGTGCAAGCGCATTGCGACCCGTTGCCTCATTCAACTGCTCCAGTCCATCTTCCAACCGCTGGAGCACTTCATTCTGCTCCTGTTGGGCGATGGCATTGCGATCCGTGGCTTCACTTATCAGCCCCAACTGCTCCTCGATCTTTTGGAGCGAAGCAGTCTGGTCCAGGATCAGCCCACGTTGATCGCGAACTTCCGTCTGGAGTTCGGCCAGACCTTCTTCGATCGACGCAAGATTGATCGGTGGCGGGGGTGGGGGTGCCTGAGGACGGGGGCTGAGGAGATTGGAGACTGCCGAGCCGACATTGCCGTCAAGCAGGGGCAGAAGCCGCTGCACAAGCGGCAGGGCCATGCGCATTGCGTCGGCGGCACGCTGGAATCCCGAGGCCCGCTGGCTGGGAGCGGCCGTGTCCGATAAACTGGCCAGCGCGCGCGCCGGCGGAGAAGTGGATGTGTCTTTCATGATCTTCCTTCTTCCTCACTATATAAGGGGAAGCGCCACGACCGCTTGCGCCGCGATCAGCTCGTCACTGACCCACACGGCCCCCATCGGGTATCCTCATTCGACAGGGAGTAACGCGTGAAAACTGTCCTATCCCGACCGCTGCGCAATTTGCAACGCAACATCCTGGCCGGCATCATCACCATCGGACCGTTGTTTGTGACCTATCTGATCTTCAGCTTTCTTCTTGGAGCCCTGGCCACGGCTGGCCTGCCGGTAATCAAGCTGTTCGCGACCTTCTTTCCGCTGAACTGGCTTAATCAGCCTTTGGTTCAATCGGTAATGGCCATCGTGCTGACCCTGGTGATGCTCTACGTGGTGGGCCGGGTCACGTCCTTGGTGGTAGGTCGCCAGGCTTTTGAACTCTTCGAAGCCGCCCTCGAGCGGCTGCCCGTTGTGGCCAAGATCTATACCTCGGTGCGCCAACTGCTCGACAGCATGATGAGCAAGAAAGAGTCCACTCAACGCGTCGTGCTGGTAGACTTTCCCATTGCCGGGCAAAAATCCATCGGCTTTCTCACGCGCACCATGACCGACGAAACCACCGGCGAGTTGCTGGCCGCGGTACTGCTGCCCAATGCCATCAACCCCACCTCCGCCTTCTTGCAAATTCTTCCCATCAAGAACGTGACAGAAACCGATCTGAATATGGAACAGGCAATGAGCATGATCATGACCGGCGGAGCCGTGGGACCAGATACAATCCGGTTCACTCGACCGGCGCTTGCCCAGAAAACGGAAGTTACGCTGCCTGCGCCCACGGCTTGACCCGTGCCAGGGTTTTGTTCTTGGCAGCAACCCACAGATCGTGATCCATCTGCAACCCGAGCCAGAACTCGGCGGAGTTGCCAAAGTAAGTGCTGAGGCGCATGGCAGTATCGGCCGTGATCGACCGCTTACACAAGACAATGTCGTTCACTCGCGGCGCGGAGACGTGCAGATCCTTGGCCAGCCGGTAGCTGGAGAGCCCCAGCGGCTCCATGAACTCCGTCTTGAGAATCTCACCCGGATGGATTGAGTAGGCAAAAGGAATCTTCTTCATGGCGTCTCCTAGTGATAATCGACAATCTCAACGTCGAAAGCGTCTCCGCCAGTCCAAACGAAACAAATCCGGAACTGATCGTTGATGCGAATGCTGTGTTGGCCCTTGCGGTCGCCGGTCAATGCCTCCAGGCGATTGCCTGGCGGAACGGCCAGGTCGTGCAATTGCGTCGCGCGGCGCAGAATCAAGAGCTTCTTCAGCGCCGAAGAACGAAGGCTAGCAGGAATGCGCCGACTCTTGCCGGTATCCCACAACAACTCGGTATCGGCGTCCGCGAAGCTCTCGATCACTGCAAAATCATAACGCCATTCGTTAAGAATGGCAAGCGTTATTAACCTGCATTCTAGCCAGCCGGTTCATCCACAACCAGCGTCTCTTTCGCATGCCCGCTCTCGGCAGCAATCTTGCGCAGGCTGATGTGTTCAAACTGCGCCCAGATCAGACCCACCGGCGCAATGCCAAGAAAGCCAACCAGAAGCAGAGTAGCAGCACAAGCCGTCGCCGGCTCCGCAGCCACGCCAAAGAAGGTGCTCATGGCCGCGGCAACGGCGCCAATCTGCGTGAACCAGCCCAGCACCGGCAATTGAAAGCCGCTCACAGCCAGGCTTGAGGCCATCAACAACATGCATTTTGCCAGCGTAAGTCCGCTCAGTTGCGGGCTGGCGACAAAGGCTTTCATGATCTCCAGATAGGCCAGCGAAATCAACCCCCACATCGACAGCGAGAGCGTCATGACAATGGCGAAGTCAGAGAAAGAACGAAGCGTGTCCAGGCCGGCGCGAAACGTGCGAATCTTTTCGCCAATCGCGCGTCCAACGCCTTCAGAGAGAATGCCGAAGACTTTCTCGAAAAACGACGCCACCACTCCGCCCGCCAATCGCACCGCAACCAAAAAGACCGCGCCCATCACGGTGACAGCCAGTCCACCATACGCAGCTTTCTTGATGACTTCAGCGTGAGGCAGCGAGCCCGTCGGAGCCATCAAAATGACGGAACAGAAGATCAGCGCCATCGAACCGAGATCGAAGAGCCGCTCGACAATGTAGACAGCAATCTGATTACTCAGCGGCAAGCCAGTCTTTTTCGCCACTAGATATGGCCGCACCGGATCGGCGATCCGGCCAATGAGAGCGACCGCGGTAAAGCCGATCACCTGCGTTCCCAGCAGCGAAAAGAGCGGCACCTTCTTGTTATGCCGCAGCAGCACTGCCCAGCGCACCGAACGGATGACATAGCAGACGTAAATGCAGCCCAGGGCAATCGCGATCTTGCGCCAGTCGGCCAGCGCCAGTTGAGCGCGAAAGACGCCAAAGTCAAAGTGAATCCTGTCGCGTCCCCATACCACCAGCCCCACCAGCACAGCCAGCACCAACAAACCCCAAATCAACTGATTCTTCTTCAAGCCTTCTCCGTTCCGCGCAAACTCTTCTTATTCTATCGGGCCAAGCGAAAAGTCATAAACGATCGCAACCAAGTCAATGAATCTTCAGAGAATTTCGAATCCATTTTGCCTCGCATTCCACAGAATCTTCCTCCCGCACAGACAAAACGTTCGTTGATAAATTCTCAACTCGCAGCATCTCCCATTACTTCGGTTAGGCAGTTCTCATGATGAAAAGACAAGACACGACGATATAGAAGGTGGCGACAAGAATAAAGGGCTCTTGAGGAACTCAGTCGTGCCGCCCAGTGGGTAAACACTCATGACCGCCGCGATGCGGCTGTTGCTCAAAAACGACTTTGCGGTTCAACTCTTTTCGCATTCAAAGGCCGCGCACAACGCTTGACCTTCAATCTCAACGAGTTTCTCGCAAGAGCCAGAAACGCTAACGGCCTCTCGCATGAGGCAGAAAAACTAGGAGTCATCACCATGAAAAATCTTTCAGGCATATCCTTCCTGACATGCGCGGCCATTCTGCTCGGCGTAGGCGCTCCGGCAGCACTGGCTGCGCATCGGATATCGGGTTCCACGCAATCTGGTCCGCCGGCTTCTCAAACCTCGGCCGTGCTCCTCGCCTCTATCTCCGATTCCCAGCCCGCGGCCAGCGCACCTGCCGTGGCCGCCATGACTGCTTCCAGCAACAGTGCTTCTGAAGCAACCTTGAAGGAGATCGTGAGAGCGAACAACTCCCCCACCCGGTACTGGTTTACTTTCGGGACCAGTAAGAAATCTCTGAGCAGCGCCACCGCCAAGGCCGTCGCACGGCCAGGAACAAGCGCGGTCACTGCCAAGGTAAAGGGTTTGAAGCCGAAGACGACTTATTACTTCCAGTTCTATGCATCGAATGCCGAGGGAACAACCTCCGCAGGCATCCAGAGCGTCACAACCGGCGAAGCAGTTCCAACAGTGGCCCAGAGTTCTCCCAGTGCGGCCCCAAACCTGACGGCCAGTCTAACCCAGTAGCGCCTTCGTGAGAACAATTTCAGGGTAGCTGTGCGCAAAACTCACCCTGGTCGGGCGGCTCAGTTCTTCTGAGCCGCCCGTTTTGCTTGCGCCTCGCGCGCCAGCACGCGCCGGTTAAACTCATGAATTACGCGCGCAACGTAGACCTTTGTCTCGTGGTAGGGTGGAATGCCATGGTACTTATCCACCGCCTCGGGGCCGGCGTTATAAGCCGCCAGCGCGAGAGCCAGGTTGTCGTGGTAGCGGGTCAACAGCCAATCAAGATAAGTCGAGCCGCCGCGCACATTCTCGTCCGGCACAAAGCTGTCTTGAACCCCCAGGCTATTGGCCGTGCCGGGCATTAGTTGCATCAGCCCGCGAGCGCCTGCGCGGCTCACAGCGCGACTATCACCGTTGCTCTCAGCCTTCACCAGGCTCGCCAGCAGGTCAACATCCAGGTTATGCTCATGCCCGGCCTTGGTGAGCATCTCGCCCAGGTCAGCCTCGGAAAGCTTGGCGTCCTTTTTGGCCTGAGCGGTGGAATTTGGGGTGCCCGCAACTGACGAACCAGACGACTTCTCCGTGGGTTTCAACGCGGGCAACGGGTCGGGAACCGTCTCGACTTCCGCAATCTCCTCAGGCCGGAATTCGATATAGCTATCCTCGCCTGGGCTCAAGTAGAGCCGTGTGCGGCCGTCGACTTGAGCATGATGATCGCAGTGCATTTCAAATCCATTGCGAAGAGTGATGCGCTCGGCCGCGTAGGCGGATAGTGAGAGAAACGCTAATGCTGCCATGGCCGCAAAACCTGCAAAAGTTCGAATTGTGTGCCAACGCCTCAAAGCGTTCCTCATGAAATGAATCAACTCCAGCCGCGTACGCCGAAGCCAGACTACACCTTGGCGGCCGACCTCTTGGCGATAGCTGCTTCCAACACAGCAGCCACGCCCTCTTCGTCGTTGGTCGGGGCCTGGTCCCAACCGCGCATCTCGGCCATCGAGCGCAACTCCAGCGCAGCATTGCCCATGATCACGCCTTGACCGGCCCACTCCAGCATCTCCACATCATTCCAATTGTCGCCGATAGCCATGGTCTCTGCGCGCTCTACGCCCAGCCGCGCCGCCAACCTTTCGAGCGCCGCACCCTTAGAAACTCCCAGCGGCAGCAGGTCCAGAATCGACAAATCGCGCGTCGGATATTCGGTTCGCTGACAGGCGCAGAATCCGCCCCATTCACTAGCCTTCACCGCCTGCTCCGCCTTGCGCATCTGGCTCAGGCTGCCGGCCGCCATGCCCTGAATGGGGTCATCGCCATCCACAAGCGCATCCTCCAGCGGCTTCACCACCTCGATGGCATTGCGATTGGCCTCGACCCACAACGCGATCCGGCCATGCGCCTGCGCAAGATCTTCCACCACCAACTCGCCGCGCCCCGGACGATCAAAAGTGAAAACCATGGCCCCAAAAGGCCGCAGCAATCCACACAATCCGCGCGCCACCCGTGCCTCCATGTGGCAGCGGTCAACGGCATCGCCGCCCAGTGTGCGGATCACTGCTCCATTGGACGTGATCAGCGGCGTATCCGCTCGCAAACCGTGGTCCTCAAGCAGCGGCACTGTGTAAGCCGTGCGACGGCCAGTAGCAATCACGATCGTAATGCCGACCTCTTGCGCATCCCTGAGCGCCTGCACCGTACGCGCAGTCAAAGCCGTCGCGAACGTCGGCAGCAGGGTGCCATCCATGTCGATTGCCGCCAGACAAACCGGAGGGTGCATACCTCCAGTTTACCGGGCCGAACAGCCCCATCCGGTAAGCTTGAGGATATGGAGCGAATCTGCAGCCATTGCCGCGCCCTGCTCGCCGAAGAGACGATTGCCGATTGGTGCCCAGCCTGTGGCGGAGCGCTGATCGAGCGACCCACCCTCCCCGGCGAAGAGATTCCCACGCCGCCCCCACAGCAGGTGGTCGATCATCGCGGCATCGTGCTGCCCCGACGCCACGCCCTAGGTGGAATTATTACTCCTCAGTAAATAGCTCGCGCACGGACGTTCCATAAGTTGAATCAGGCGCGCGTATCGAGTCCAACCGCCTCCGCCAGCCGTGCCTGCCGCTCGTCAAATGTCCAGAACCGCTCCGCCTTCAACTCCAGCGCACAGGCCACATGCAGCGAGTCCAAAGTGCGCACGCCGAGCGTGGGAGCGTACTGCCGAGCAAGACCGGCGCAGGTCTCCCATGCGCCATCAGGAAAGGCCAATGTTTCCCACACTCCAACCGCACAATCACTTTCAAAGCTTTGCCATGCCTTAGACGATTCATCCCGAGAGAGTCGCCCAATGAATGCCTGACGATAGATAGCATTCGCCACTTCACTGCGACTAAAGGGAGTCATATAAATACGAGGTCTCTCTGCCAGCCTGTTCACCGCCGTCGAGGAATGCAAATCCACTATATAAGCGGAGATTTGAAAGCTGGTATCGGCGTAAATGATCAATAGCGGTTACTTTCTCGATCCGCGATCAGGTCTGCAACTGGTGTAAGAACCCGATCTCCGAACTGCTTCTTGAGTCTGGCGGCAAAATCCGGCCACTCGGCAGGGTTCGGTCGAGGTGGAGTTCGCGGCACCAGATCTCCCAACACTTCGTTTCGCTCGCGCACTTCAATTTGCACGCCGGCCTTGAGCCAGGCTTTGACCTGTCGAGTGTCCCGGAGTTGCCGAAGGGTAATGCTTTGCATACTCTACAATGTGACACAAAATGTGTCACATTGTCAAATAATGTGACGGCAACGTTCAAGCTTCAATTGAAGTGAGGCCAACCTACGCGCTGAAAAGACTCGGCTTCAGCGTCCCGCGCAAATACAGCGGATGCGAAGGCGTGCCGTCGTTGCAGAGCTTCAGCACATGCAGCTCATGTCCAGCGCCTCTCAGCAACGCGGCCACATCTTTTCCCCGCTGGCAGAGATTCTTATGCGGCCGTCCATAAGCGAGCACAATCATTCCCGCCTGCGCAGCCATCTTGAGCAGCCACTCGTCGGTCCGTGGCCCCACCGGATCAGCCACCCGCATCAGGTCTTTCTGGTTGGTCGCGCGATAAGAGAAAGTGTTGCCGACCCAGAGCGTGCCATATCCCCACGCGCGTGCATAGCGCTGGCACTTCGCAACCGTCGGATCGTCAACATACGGATCGGCAGTGCTGGGATTCATCATCACAAAAAGTACAGACCGCAGCGAATCATCCCAAACCCGCCGCAATGCGTAGCGGTATTCCTTGTTTTTCCCGCCAAATTCCGCCCAACTCACCACATCGTCAGAGAGCGTGAGCCTGACCTTTCCGCCCGGATCGTGCATTTCTCTTCCTCTATCCTTGTATGCAATTCCTCTAAACATGATTGGATACAAACGCGAAGACCGACAACACAAATATAATTGGTCCAAGTGCGATAAGTAGCCATCTCAAAACGCCTCGTCCAAAGGCTGCAAGCACCATCGTTAACGCGCAGAAACTCAACCCTACCTCGAAAACTCGACCGTCCCAAGGACTGATACTGTAGCTGCCGTCTGCAATGTGAACAAGAGGAAACGGGACCGTCCAGTCCACCACCATCGCACCCGCGCTAAGCAATGCGGCGACCCAGCTCAGCCGAAAGAGAACCATCCGCCAGTCGCTCAATCCACTAACTCCCTCACTCATACCGCAGCGCCTCGGCAGGCAATATGCTAGCCGCGGCCGATGACGGATACAGCGTAGCCAGCAGCGAAATGCCAACGGAGACAAACGACACAATCAAGCCATCCAGCAGACGCGGCGCAAACGGCAGCGTGTCAATCGAATAAACCTCAGCAGACAAGTGGATGAAGTGATAATGTCCGCCCGCCCAGGCCGTCAGATAGCCGAGCACCAAACCCAGCGCCGTCCCGATCACGCTAATCAGAAACCCTTGCAGCAGAAAAATTCGCCGCACCTGCGCGGGCTGCACGCCAAAGCTCATCATCACCGCGATGTCGCGCGTCTTTTCCATCACCATCATCGTGAGCGCGATCAAAATGTTCAGCGCTGCCACAATCACAATCAGCGCGATGACGATAAACGTAACCACTTGCTCCAGCTTGAGGGCGCGAAAAATCTCGCGGTTCACCTCCATCCAGTTGGTGGTCATAAAGCCCTTGCCCGCTGCTTGCTCAATAGCCTGGCCAATCTCGGGAGCGCGGTAAAGGTCGTCCACTTTGAAGCTGATCACGGAGAGTAAGTCTGGCTCGCTGAAAAGCCTCTGCGCTTCCGTCAAACGCATAAACGCCATAGCCGCGTCGTATTGATAAAACCCCGAATGAAAAATCGCAGCCACCCTGAAGCGCTGGTACTTCGGCGCCAAACCAAGCGGCGTCAGTTCGCCCTGCGGACTGGTGACCAGCACGCTATCGCCCACCTGCGCGCCAATCGTATCGGCAAGATCCTTGCCAAGCACGAGAGCCGGATAAGGCGTATTAATCGCCGTCTGACCGGGCACCGGTTGCGCATCCTGATTGGGAGCCTCGGGGTCCAAATCGCGAGCCGAGCCCGAACTGATCGTGTCAAGCAGGCTGCTCACCCTGCGCTCCTCGGCCGGCACGATACCTTTGATCAGCGCAAAGCCAGCGCGAGGGCCGCGCGAAACCAGCACCTGCCCATAGATTCCCGGCGCGGCAGCCGTAACATGAGGAACATGCCGCAGACGTTCCAGCAAAGGTTGCCAGTCGCGTATGCCGTCCGATTGCACGCGCATCAGATCCACATGCGCCGAGGCTCCCAGCAGTCGATCCTGCAAATCGCGCCTCATGCCGTTGGTGATGGCCAACGCAATGATCAATGCAGCCACGCCCGCTGCCACACCCGCAACGGAGATAGCGGTGACTACGCCCACCACAGCCTGCCGCCGCTTGGCCTTCAGATACCGCGCCGCTATGTAAAGCTCGAATCGCATCTGTTCTATCTTACGACTGTGAGCTTACGATACCTGTCTACGAGTGCGAGCGGCTTATTTTTCTTCGAAGCCGTATGAACAGTTCAATCACAGCAAAGTAGACAATGCTGTTGACGATAATACCCAGCACTGTCCCAACAAATTCTTCAGTGTGGGTACCACCGCAGATCCCGCCAGCTATCAGGAGATAACAAGCCATGCCGATAAACAATGGATAAAAAAACCATTCGGACATGGTTTTCATGAGGAGGATCGTCAACAGTGTGACAGAGACAACGGACACAATCCCCACCCATATCATTTCTTTCTTTCGCATATCACTCCGACAAATGCGCGGGAATCACTGTCTTGGCCACCCCTATGTTATCGTGCCGATCATAGACGCGCACCGTGATCAGATGTTCCCCGACCGTCGCATCTTTGGATGCAACCGAAATCAGCACATCATAGTGCTCGCGCTTCGAGTCCGAAAGTCCGCCCACCGGCTCAACATATTGCCACGCCCCCGCGTCCAGCGAATACTCAGCGTGCGCAATCGGCGACGCTGCATCCTCCGCATCGAAGGTCACGTGAAACTGCTGCGCGCAGGGTGCGTGCCGGCACTCAACTTCAACCGCGTGCAGCGCCGTAACCACCGGCGGCGTAGTGTCCACCTCAAACCGCTCGCTCACCTTCTCGCCAGTCAAAGCATCGGCCGGCGTATGCGAAGGCGCGTCAGAAGCGACCACCTTGATCTGATATCCGCCGTCGGGAATCAGCGCGGCATCAAAGCTATAAGCCTTGTCGGTGAGGTTATCCTTCAGCAGACGCCAAACACTTTCGCCGTCACCGCGCATGAAAAGCGAGAAGGTCAGGTCGTCGCCATTGTCGTCATGCGCCGCCCAGCGCACGGTCACAGCGGCGCGATCTTTCGCCGCCTGTAAAGGTGCGCTAGAGCCTGAGTCAAAACTTACTGCGGCACTCTGGCTCGCAGAGGGAAGCACGATGTTGATCGTCGGTGGCTGTCCCGTAACCTGACCTTGAGCGTTGAAGCGCGCGCCGGGCACAACCACCACATCGTCCACCACCGGCGCGGCATTCACCGGCAAATAGTTCACGCCCACGCCGCCCACCGTTCCATTTGTGCGCAGCACAGCCTTCCATTGCAGATATCGCCCAGCAGGCGAGGCCACCACGCCATCGCGTAGCGGCAGCCACTCCGACCAGCCGCGCACCGGTTGTTCCACATTGCCAGTGCGAGTCAGAAGGTCATAGTTGGCCGAACCCGGCTCAACCTCGACGCGGCCAAAGCGCGCCAGCGCGCCTGTATCCAGCACATCGCTCGCGTATTCGTGCTTGCCCGTGGCGTTCACAAGTGTGTAAACCTTGCCGGTGTTGCCCGAGCCAATCAAGAATCCGCCGGCATTTTCCACGCTAGGAACCCGCGCCAAACTCAGCCCCTGCTGCGCCTCCAAATGAGCAATATCGGCGTAACTGCCGTCGTCGTTGATGCTGAATACGCGCCCGCGATTTCCCGTGATTGCGATCAAACCATTCCGCCACGTGGCCAGCGCGTACACAATTTCATCCTTGCCACTCCATAGCTTGCGCGGCGCCTGCCCCTCCGCCAGCGCATAAATATCGCTACCCTCAGGCACCGACGCGCTGGTGTTGGCCGCTTGCAGCGAACCCGGCTGCACAATCGTCACAGTCATCGACCCGGCTCCCTGCACCGGCAGCGGCGGCAGCGGATTGTGGCTCTTGTCGCCCACGCTGGCCGCGTAAATCGTTCCGTTCTCCCCCACCGCAATCGAAGTAATCTCGCGGCGCGGCGCTTCAAACAGCACATATCCTTTGCCGTTAGGGCTGATGCGATACACCAAACCGCTACCGTCTGAACCCGCAATCAAGTTGCCCTTCGCATCCCAAGCCAGCGAGCGAATATGCTCTTCATCGCTCTTGAAAAAAAGCTCCGGCTTCGTGCCTGCCTTCTTCAGGTCAACGCGATAAATCACTCCCGGCCCGCCCGTGGCAATATACAGCCGCCCAGCCGCATCAAACGTCAGATCCCAAATGTAGTGTGTCTTCGCATCGACCTTCTCGCTCGTCGATTTGCCGTCGGCAGCGTTTGCGCCGTCGAATGTGGCCGCATCGAACACAACCTCAGCGCTCGTCTCATCCTGCTTGGCTGTCGCGTCGGGCTTCAGGCGATAAACCTTGCCGCTAGGCAGCGTAGCCGCGTAGAGCGCGCCATCCGGGCCAAGCCGCACCACCTGCACAGCCAAATCCTTCGTCTCAAACAGCGTGAAAGGCTTGCCGTCCCGGCCAATGCGCAGCACAGTAGCAGGCGAGGCAGTTCCCACAATACCGTTGTAGCTTGCGCCGTCCCTGCCCGCTGCAACCGACCACACATAGATCGAGGGAGTAGTCGTCAACTCGGCAAGGCCCGGCCCTTCGCGCAGGTTCCCGTCGCTCGTGAGCGCAACCCCTTGCGGCGTGCCTTTTTGAAACTCCTCCAGCCGCGATTGCGTCCAAAGGTGCGTGCCCTGCGCATGTGCAGTGATAGAAGCAACAGCCATCGCAACCACGGCCAGCGCAGTCAGACGGAAGGCAGAACGGGAGCGGTGAATCGAAAGGAAGGAAAGATACATTCTGTCGTTGAGTTTACTAAAGTTAGCTGAAAACTCACATATTACCGGCAGAGGTAACGACTGGTACGAAGTGTTCCCGGCTGGTCAATTTGACCTCATACGAATAGCAGCCCAGAGCATCATAGATCACAGAAAACTGATTTCGAAAGGCAAGAAGCGTCAGGGCACGACTTCAGTCGTGCCGCCATTTGAGCAGTTTGACCTCATACGAATGGCGGCCCAGAGCATCATAGATCAAAGAAAACTGATTTCGAACGAAAAGAAGCGTCAGGGCACGACTTCAGTCGTGCCGCAAACAGAGCAAAATAAACGCGGGCTTTAGCCCCTGAGGATCGCTCTCTCGGAGGAAAGGCGGGGGTTTCAACCCCCGCATGAAACTCGTCAATCGATCTTTCAGAAATCAATTCACGCGGCGTGAGTCGCGCCTCCATGCCCCAATGAGCTTATGGCCGGGCACCAAGCGCATTGTCCTTGACCCCGGCGGCGATGGGTGTGACAACCGGCGCAGATGCGCCGACATACTCAAAAACATTCAAGCTAGTGAAATTGCCCACCAGTGTGCCGTTCGTGCCTGTGGCCCAAAGGTTTCCTGAGCCATCAAGGGCAATGCCTGCGGGTCTGCCAAGGCTTTCTCTATAGCCAGTGGAGGGAGAGAGGGGCGCCCCGGAGTTGGAAAATTCGGCTAACACCCCATTTACGACCCAGGCATTCCCATCTCCATCAATAGCAATGTCACCGCCGTTCCCTTCCGGAGCAGGATCAATGCCGCCGCCTTGACCCGAGCAAGTAGGTATAGGTGACTTCGATTCCTTCGTAAATCCCTGCTCACTGGTGATCCAAACATCGCCCGAAGCATCGATGGCCACTCCTGACGGCCCCTGTTCGGGCAAAAATGACGCGCCGCAACTGAATTGACCGGCCGTCGGAGGATTCACAATCGCTCCCGACATGGAGAACTCATTGAAGAAGGTACTTCCAAACGGAAGCGTCCCCCATATATTGCCGCTCGCATCAATCGCGGTACCGGAGATTCCAATTCCACCGCCTGCCCCCGCTGGGTTCGCCACTGCCACCAGAGTTACACCGGAGCTGGACAGGCCAAGAACACCGTCACCGTACGGAATCCACGCGTTGCCGGACGCATCGATGGCGATGGAAAATATGTACGACGGAGCATAGGGTCCAAAGCCGTTGGATGGGGATAGCAGTGTGCCTGAGTTCGAGAACTCAACGACTGTGCCGTTTGGCTGTTCTGTGCTATCGAGAAAATCATAATTTGCGATCCAGGCGTTGCCTGAGTTGTCGATAGCAATGCTCTGCGGGCTATTCAATCCGCCTCCGGTAAAGCCCGTGTCTGGGGAGAGAAATGCGCCAGAGCTCGCAAGCTTGATCACATTGCTGTGCATGGAATCCACGACCCATACGTTGCCATCTCCATCGATGACGATGGGATGCGAGCCGGGGCCCGGGCTGCTGTCTGTGTCCTCATTGGGCACAGTAAAGACGAGTTCAACGGTGAAGTCGTTGGGCTCGGTGGCAAGCGCTGGCGCGAAAGCTGAACTGTCAGCAGAGAGCGCAAAGAGCGCCGCAACGTTGCTTCCGGGGTGATGAGCAATATTGATGGCGGCCGTGGCAGTGTCGGAAGGTTGCGTACCGATGGCAGTGCCATCGGATGTGGCGTTCTCAAATAGCGTCGAGCAACTGCCGGCATTCACCGCGCCCACACAAGCCGCAAGGATGTCGGCCAACGTGTCAATTTCGCTCTGCGGAACGACGCCGTTGCCCGCCGGCGTCGCGGCCAGCGCCGCTCCAGTAGAGAGATCCGCCAGGCTGGCCGCGTTAGCGAATGCGTTGGTGATTCCGATCTGAGCCAATGCCGTACCCGAACTGGAAACATGGGTGGCGTCTGTGGCAAAGCCCGCCATCGCATAAGCCGCGGCGATGGTCGAGACCTCATTGACTGCGATCTTGGCTGTCATGGCCGAAAAGCTGCCGGAAGTGGGGCAGTTGCCCATCACTGCCAGCAACCCCGAGGCTGGGTTGTTGCCGGAGCCTGAGTCTCCTCCAAGAGCGTAGAGATAGACCTGCGTGTTCGCCATGCACGTATAGTCTCCGGTAATCGCGAAGGTTCCATCGGAACCGGTTGTGACGTATGCGCCGATGGAGTCGGAAGCGCACGTCAAAGCTGGATTCAGCAAAGAGATGGAGGCCTGTCCGTAACCGGCGGCGTTGGCCGAAAAGACGTACACGTGGGCTCCGGCGACTGGAACCTGTCCATGGAGGACGGCGCCGCTTGGAGCGGGAGGTGGTGGAGGCGGGGTGATGGTGTAGCTGGCCGATGCAACGGCGCTGAGAAGATACCCAGGCGCAATCGCCGCGGCCATCAGGGTCTCTGTCGAGCTTACCGTCACAGGGCCGGTGTACGGGGTCGATGAAGCGGTAGGAGCAGTTCCATTTGTTGTGTAATACACGGTCGCGCCGGCAGTTGCGTCGCGTATGGTCACCGTCTGCGCGGCCGTGTACATGCCCGCGATCACTGAAAACGTGGGAGTGGCCGCTGTCGGCGTGGGCGGTGGTGGAGGCGTGGGCTTGGGGGCGTTATTGCCTGAGCAGCCGGCAAGACTCAGAACCAGACATGGAAGCGAAACCATGGCAATGCGCATGATCAGACCTCGGGGGATATTCGAATTTGCGAGACCCTACCCCCATATAAACTCGACGACTCAAGATTTATTCCCTGGCCTCCAAAAGATTTATTCGTAGCCTTCAGAGGCTGCGTCAGCTGTAAATCAGTATCGGAATCTCGCCCAAGCCAAGCCGCCATGCCCAATGCCTCCTGAGCGAAGTCGAAGCATCGGCGTCGCCTCTCGTCGCTGAAGTGAAAAATCAAAGAGGCTCCGCGCAGACGGCTACTCCTTGCAGATAATTATGGTCATTTGGCGCACCCTATCTATAGCGAGAATCCACCATGACCCCAAAATCATCTCGGAACTCGGCCAAGTCGAGCCCACTCCATGTCGGCTCGCCATCCTGAATAAGAAGAAAAGGCACCCCCCACCCCCCTATAAATATTTATTTCAGCCCGGTTTTTTTGCAGATTATTTCGACAGTTGCGAGAATCAGGCACTTTTTCAATAACATACAAGCAAAATAACATCGGTTTGCAAAAATGAGCCGGAATGTAGCGTTGCAGATTATTTCTACCAGCCGTGATAGGCTCCGTCGCCGTATCAAGATGAAGGCTTAAGAGCAGGAATAAATGAAAAGCGAGTATTTATGCATATCATTCTACTTTTCATCATCGTCTGTACCGGTTTTCCTCAGCCACGACGAATCGGCCTCTGATTGAGAAGGAGTTCTTCTCGGTAACCATTCTAAAATCGATATAGCCATGAGTGAATTTACGCATCTGCATTTGCATACCGAGTACTCGCTGCTGGATGGGGCTTGCGACGTTTATAAGCTCGTTAACCGTGTGGCGGCGCTGGGACAGAAGTCTGTCGCAATGACCGACCACGGAAATATCTACGGAGCGGTGCATTTTTTTGCGGCAGCGAAAGCCAAGGGAGTCAAGCCGATCCTGGGCTGCGAGTTGTATATCTGCAAGCATGAGGACCATCGCGCGCCAGGTGACGGCGACGAGAACAATCACCTGCTGGTGCTCGCAGAAAATGAGGAGGGTTATCGCAACCTGATCAGGATCACATCTGAGGCCTCGCTGCATGGCTTCTATCGCAAGCCTCGTGTGAGCAAAAAGTACCTGGCTGAAAACTCCAAGGGCCTGATCGGGTTTTCCGGCTGCCTGTCCGGTGAGTTGTGCGAGGAGTTGATGGCAGGGCGATATGAAAAAGCGCGCGGCGTGGCGCAACAATACGAAGATATTTTTGGCAAGGGTAACTTCTTTTTAGAGATTCAAGATCAAGGGTTGGAGCAGGAAAAACAAATACAAGAGGCGCTCTTCCGCTTGGAGCGGGAAACAAATATTCCCATGGTTGTGACCAATGACTCGCATTACTTGTGCGGCGAAGATTCGCACGCGCATGATGTGATGCTCTGCGTGCAGACGGGCGCAAAGATCCATGATAAAGAGCGCTTCCGATTTGATTCAGATCAGTTCTTTGTGAAAAGCGCCGACGAGATGGGCAGGATTTTCCCTGACGCGCCTGGAGTGATGCAGCGGACGATGGAGATAGCCGAGCGCTGTAACTTGAAACTGAATAAAATCGAAAATCCTTTTCCGGAGTTTGCCGTGCCGGAAGGACATACGATTGATAGTTACTTTGAGCAGGTCTGCCGCGAGGGGTTGCGAAAGCGTCTGGATACGGCGGTGCGTCAACTGGAACTGAGCGGGGTGCGGCGGTCGACGCCGGCGGAGTATGAGGCGCGGCTGAACTATGAGATCGGCATCATCAAGCAGATGAGTTACTCGGGATACTTTCTCATCGTTTGGGATTTCATCAAGTATGCGCGAGATAACGGAATTCCAGTCGGACCGGGACGCGGGTCGGCGACCGGTTCGCTGGTAGCATACGCGATGGAGATTACGAACATCGATCCCATGCAGTGCGTGCTTCTGTTTGAACGGTTCTTGAATCCTGAGCGCGTGACGATGCCGGATATTGACGTGGACTTCTGCCAGAACCGGCGCGGCGAAGTGATCGAGTATGTAACTCGGAAGTACGGGCGCGAGCAGGTGGCGCAGATTATCACGTTCAATACTATGGCGGCGAAGGCGGCGATCAAGGATTGCGGGCGGGCCATGGATATGCCTTACGGCGACGTGGATCGGATTGCCAAGCTGATTCCGGCAACCGTGGGCATGACGATTGACGCGGCACTCGAGGGCGTGGACGACCTGCGGAAAGCTTATGAGACAGACGGACAGATTCGCGAATTGATTGATACAGCGAAGAAGCTTGAGGGGTTGGTGCGCGGGTCGGGGGTTCATGCTTCGGCGGTGGTGATTGCGCCGCGGCCACTCACTGAGCTGGTTCCATTGGCCAAGACCAAGAACGATGAAATTGTCACTGCCTACGATATGAAGGCCGTGGAAAAAATGGGCCTCCTGAAGATGGACTTTTTGGGCTTGGCGACGCTGACGGTGATCGACGATTGTTTGAAACTGATTGAAAGCAATCGCGGCGAGAAGGTGGATGTTGATGCAATACCGCAGGACGACGCGGAAACTTTCAAGAAAGTCTTTCACCAGGCGCTGACATCGGGGATCTTTCAGTTTGAGTCGAGCGGAATGCGCGATATTTTGCGGCGGTACAAGCCGGACAGCGTGGAAGAACTAACAGCGTTGAATGCGCTGTACCGGCCGGGCCCGATGGACATGATCGACGACTTCGTCGAGCGCAAGTGGGGGCGGCGCAAGGTGGAGTATCTGCTGCCTGAGCTTGAAATTGTTTTGAAAGATTCGCTGGGGGTGATCGTCTATCAGGAGCAGGTCATGCGGATCGCGAACGTGCTTGCGAGTTACTCGCTAGGCGAGGCGGATCTGCTGCGCCGGGCGATGGGAAAGAAGAACGCTGAGGCCATGGCCGAGCAGCGGGACCGCTTTATGAGCGGCGCGGCGGCGCATGGTCATCCAAAAGGTCCGGTTGGCGAAATCTTTGACCAGATGGCGAAGTTTTCCGGATACGGATTTAATAAGTCACACTCGGCGGCTTACTCGCTGGTCGCATATCAGACGGCTTATTTGAAAACACATTATCCGATGGAGTTTATGGCGGCGCTGCTGACTTCAGAAACTTCGAAGCCAGAAAATGTAGTGAAGTACATCGGTGAGTGCAAGGAGATGGGGATCAGCGTGGAGCCGCCTGACGTGCAGGTTTCAGGCTCGCAGTTTACGCCGCATGGGCCAGCAATCCGATTTGGTTTGGCGGCGGTAAAGAACGTGGGCGGGAATGCGATTGAGTCAATCATGAAGGCTCGCGCTGAGGCCGGCGGCCATTTTAATAACTTCTGGGAGTTTTGCGAGAAGGTCGATCTGCGCGTGATGAACAAGCGTGTGATTGAGTCGCTGATCAAAGCCGGAGCTTTGGACGCGCTGGGAAAGCGGGGGCCTTTGATGGCCGCCGTAGACAAGGCGATGGAGCGGGCGCAGAAGGCGCAGAAGGACGCGGCGCAAGGGCAGAGCGGATTGTTTGGATTGTTCGATGAAGGACCGAAGGCGGGACGCGACAGCACCAACGATCTGCCCAAGGTGGCCGACTGGGAAGAAGGCGAGCGGCTGGCCAATGAGAAAGAAGTGCTGGGATTCTTTGTCTCGGGACATCCGCTGGATAAGTACGCGGATAAGTTGCGTAACTTGACGGGAGTAATTCCGGTGGCCGAGGCGCTGGAGCGGAAGCCTCCAGAGAAAAGCTGGGGACGTCAGTCGGACCCGGCGGACGAGATACAAGTGGCGGGAATGATTTTGGGACTGCGGGTCCAGAAGACCAAGCGGGACCAGAAACTTTATGCGCAGGCGGCGCTTGAGGATGCAACAGGCAAGATTGAGCTGGTTTGTTTTCCGCGGGATTATGAGCGGCTGGCAGGGCAGTTGAAGATGGAGGCGCCGGTGCTGGTGCGCGGAACTCTGACGGGCGATGAAGATGCTGCACCGAAGATTGCGGTCAGCTCCGTTCTGGCGCTCGAAGAGGTGCAGGTGAAGGTGCCGACCGGGGTGCGGATTCGCATTAATCTGGAGCGTGCGACGGAAGAGATGCTGATGGGATTGAAGAACGCGGCGGAAGCAGCTCCGGGGCCGGGCAAAGTGATGCTGCATCTCGAAAAGAAGGGCGAATACGCGGTGATTCTCGAGCCAGAGGGGCTAAACGTGGCGGCCGATCGGGGATGGGTCGCACGGGTGGAGGAGTTAGTAGGCAAAGGGACTGTGCAGGCGGTGGGATAGCGCGTGAGCAGATCCTGGAATTTGCGCCGAATATTACGGTCTATCGCTTTGCTGAGGTTGGTTTGGATGCTGGGAATGCGATCTTGGGCGGATCGGTCAGAGTTACGGAGGCCTCAACTGCCGTGGAGCTGGTGCCTCGCTTGACCTGATTCTCTTTGAGCGTGAGCGCGCCGTTTGAGATTTCGGCGTCGGCAATCCAACGATCGAAACGGGCCAGTTCCGCAGGGACAAAACCGGAGGGCCCGGCGACGGTTCCGCGCTGCCACTCGAAGTGAAGATTGCCTTTGGCGGATGCGGCCAGGTCGTTGCCGGTGAAGCCGGCCAACTCGATCTTGCCATTGCCGTCAAAGCCGCTGCCTGCGGCGCGCAGACCAACCAACTGACCAATAGCCTTCGAGTTTAGCTTCTCGAGCCGGCCTTCTAAAACATAAGAAGGCTTGTCCTTGGCGGTCAAGGCGGCTTGGTATTTGCCGGTTCCATGGACGTGGCCGCCAAACAGGGAGGCGTCGAAAGCACTGATCTCGGCTCCGTTGGCGAGCGTTGAAACGGTGGCCGAAGGTTCGTGAAGAATGACTGGACCGAGAACCAGGGATTCCGCTTTGACTGTGCCTTCCATCAAAGGCCAAGCAGGAGCGACGGTGGGACGGAGGCGCTCGATAAGAGTCGAGAGTAGAGTTCCTTTTTCGTGAGCGCCAAGGAATGCGACCTGGAGAACGCCGGCATCGAGCGCGCCGAACTGCAGTTGAAAGTGGGGCGCGCACGTCTGCGGACTGTCGCAAACGGCGGGCAAGGTGAGGCTGGCTGTTCCCTTTACTGGGCCGTAGGAAAAGACGACCGGGTCCCAGCGAAGTTGGCCCGAGGCCAGATGAAGAGTGGCCTGAGAGATCATGACGGCGTTGGTGAGGTAATCAGCCTTCCAGTTGGAGTTGCGCAGGGTTACGGTTCCGGTGAGGGTATCGGCTGGCGGCGCAATGCCTGGCGATGAAAGCGGCGACTGGACTGACGGCCGAATCAGCGGCTGAGTCGGCATCCAAGGGCCTTCGGCGGTCAAGTCCATGGAGACGGGGTCACCGGCTAGTGCATCCAGGGTAGCAGCGTTAGCAAGACCGGCGATATGCGCGAATTCCCTGGCGCGAACGATGGAGGCCTGACCGCGCACACTGAACTGGTAACCGGAGAGCGAGAGGCGGGCGGAAATCGCGAGCGGGACCGCTGCGCCAGCAGGAATGACGACGGTCGCCGCTAGCGCCTGGGAAGTACCGGGAGTCTGGCTTGGCGGAGCGGGCTCCAACAGTATCTTGGGCACGCGGATAGGCTGGCCGAGGCCGTTCCCGCCGAGTTGGAAGTCATCGACGATGAGATTTCCTGTGAGCGGACCCTGCACTGCTGGATGGGGCTTGCGGCCGGGGCGATCTGGGTTTTTGGCGAAAGTGGCGTCCGGGGCTGCGGGAGCATAGATGATGGTTCCGCTGGCCGATCCTGCTGCTTCAAGGGCGGGACTCAGGCCGCTGCGCACGGCGCGCAGGGCGTCCAGTCCCACTGCAACTGGGATGCGATCCAATTCGAGGGAGAAGTGCGGCTGGCCGGTCTGGCCCGGCAGATCGCCTGTCAGGCGGACGTGGCCCGAGCCGAGCGGTGAGTCGCAGAGCAGATTGTCGATGACGCGGGCCGAGAAGTGGGCGACAAGCGTGCAGTTGGCGTCAAAGTCCATGGGCGCTGCCGGGGCAAACTCGGCGCGATGAACGCCGATAGCGCGCAAGCGAGTTTTGATCTGAGCAGCCTCGGCCGTACCTTCGAGGTGGAATTGGCCGGTGAGATCGCCGCGCCAGCCGGCGTCAGAACCTAAAAGAAGGCGTGTGAGCTGACCGAGTTGGGCTTCGCGCCATTCCAGATCAACATTAACGGGCATCTGGCGCAGTTGCGAGGCTTGGTGAAGGCTGGCTTCAAGACGTACGACACCGGTATCGGCCTGCTCCAGGCTGAGGTCGGTGCGAGCGGGCTGTGCGCGCAGCCGGACGCGCCATTCGCCGGGATTCTGCTGCCAGAAGGAAAGGTCTGCGTTCAGCAGGGAAAACGGCAGCTTTTCTGTGCCGCTCTTGATATTGATGCGGGAGTTGGTGGCTTCAAAATAAGGCAGCCGAATGGGCTTATTCTGGTTGTTCGCCTCGGCGCCGCCCGATGCGGATTGGGCCTGGGATGTGGCCGTACGCAGAAGCGAATCGAGGTTCCAGCGACCGACTGGGGTGCGCACCAAGTTGAGACTGGCGTTGTCGACGCTGATGGTATCAAGCTCAATGCGCCCGCGCCACAGCGAGAGCAGGCGAATGGAGGCGGCGACCGTTTCCGCGTGGAGGACCGGCTCTGCACCATAGGCGGGGTCTTCGTCAACCGTGAGGTTGGTGAGGAGAAAACCGGGTCGTGGCAGCAGGCGCACTTCAACCGAAGAGAGGCGCACAGGACGGCCAAGCGATGCGGAGATAAGTTGCGTGATGCGGCTTTTGTAGCGACTGACGCTTACATACGGAGGAACGATCAGGATCGTAAGTAGGACCACCAGCGCTGCCAGGGCGAGCCACAGACGCTTGTGATTTCGTTGCCGGGGTTGTTCGTCGTTGGTCATGATCTTTCAGTGGGCAGTGGATAGTGAACAGTTTTCACTGCACTCGATGAAGGGTTCGGCTCCAGCGGGTCTCTGTGAAGAAGTGCAGTGCGATATGGCCCATCCAGGCTATGGCATTGCCCATTCCGGTCTGCTCGTATTGATCTTCCGGAGTGATGAACGACCAGTAGTTAAAGAGCGGACGGCCCACGATGTTTTCCCTGGGCACGAAGCCCCAGTAACGCGAGTCAAGACTGTTGTGTCGGTTGTCGCCCATCATGAAGTATTTGCCGGGCGGCACTACCAGATCGCCGTTCTCGATGTGGTTAGGAAAATCGATGGCCCAGGCTTCGGGAGTACCATCGCTTGGACCATCGGTAGCAACCGGCGGCACGGAGGGAAATTCGTCGAGAAAATCGGTGCGGTTTTTGAACGTAGTGGGCTGTGCGTGCGGCTGATCCTGGGCGACGCCGTTGATGAACACGATGCCGTCATGCAGATGGATGCGATCACCAGGAACGCCGATCAGCCGCTTGACCAGAAACATGACGATGGGCTTTCCATCGGCGTCCAACTCTCCTGGCTTGATGAAGACCACGATGTCGTTGCGCCTGGGCTCGCGATAGTGGACCAGCGGCATCCACTTGGTGGGCGGGGCCAGGGTGATGCGGTCCACCACCAGATGGTCGCCCACCAGCAGCGTTTTTTCCATGGAACCAGAAGGAATCACAAAGTTCTGACCTATAAAGGTGAGGATGAAGAGGCCCACCACCAGAACGGATAAGATGCTGGCCAAGGCTTCGAGGGGCGTCTCTTCGACCCGCTGCTCAGTGGCTTGCGTTTCGGGCTGAGGCTCGGTCTGCGTTTTGGGGGCCGGCGTTTTTTTCTTCGTCATTCTAGTCGCTCGTTTACAGTGGTTAGTGGACGGTAGACACTGTCATTTCACACGGTGCAGGGTTCGGCTCCAACGGGTTTCTGTAAAGAAGTGCAGTGCGATGTGGCCCATCCAGGCTACGGCATTGCCCATTCCAGTCTGCTCATATTGACCGTTTGGAGTGATGAACGACCAATAGTTGAAGAGCGGACGGCCCAGGATGTTTTCCCTGGGCACAAAGCCCCAGTAGCGCGAGTCAAGGCTGTTGTGCCGGTGGTCGCCCATCATGAAGTACTTGCCGGGCGGGACCACCAGATCGCCATTCTCAATGTGGTTCGGAAAATCGATGGCCCAGGCTTCGGGAGTACCATCGTTTGGACCATCGGTAGCAACCGGCGGCACAGAGGGAAACTCATCGAGAAAGGTCTTCTGGCGAGGATCGAAGGGTGTGTTGTCGCTATCCTTGGGAAGATCCTGGGCGACGCCATTGATGAATACGATGCCGTCATGCAGGTGGATGTGGTCGCCGGGAACGCCGATCAATCTCTTCACCAGGGGCATGACAATTGGATTTCCATCGGCATCCAATTCCCCAGGCTTGATGAAGACCACGATGTCGTTGTGCTGGGGTTCGCGATAGTGAACCAGCGGCATCCACTTGGTGGGCGGGGCGAGGGTGATGCGATCCACCGCCAGATGGTCGCCGACCAGCAGCGTATTCTCCATGGAGCCAGAAGGAATGACAAAGTTCTGACCTATGAAAGTGAGGATGAAGAGGCCCACCACAAGAACGGATAAGATGCTGGCCAGGGCTTCGAGGGGCGTCTCTTCCACCCGCAGCACATTTGACGCTGGGGCAGGTTGAGGCTCGGTCTGTGCTTTAGGGGCCGGCGTTTTTTCCTTCGTCATGCGAGTCGCTCTTTTACAGTGGACAGCGCCGGTTAATGCACTACGTGGAAGATACGTTTCCAACGGGCAAAGCCCTGGAGCCTGGCGGAGAGTTCTCTGTCGTGTCCGAGTCTATCATCTGAGGCTTGCAGCGCGGCCTGCTGTACATCGGTAGATGAGGGCCGGGAAAGCGAGAAGTAGATGACCAGTGGCCTAGCCACAATCTGTTGCCGTGAGACGAAGCCCCAGAAGCGCGAATCGTCGCTATGATCGCGGTTGTCGCCCAGAACAAAATACTCACCTGCCGGAACCTGGAGTTCGCCATTGCGAACGAGGCTCTGCATCTGCTTCCACCAGGTCAGATCAACGTTGGGGTCGGTGTAGACCGTGGCGGGAAAATCGTCGGTGATGGGATGGCGGATGGCGGGATCGAAGGCGGCGTAAGGCTCATTGAACGATTGGCCATTCACCGTGACGCGGCCATCGGCGATGCGCAGGCGATCACCGGGAAGACCTACGACCCGCTTGACGACATAAGGGTGCAGCGGATGGTGGAAGATAACAATGTCACCGCGCTCCACATCGCGATAAGGCATCAGCCAGCGGCTCAGGCTGCCGGACGGCGCATAGATCTGCCGATTGACCAGGACAAAATCGCCCACCAGCAAGGTGTGTTCCATGCTCGCGGAGGGGATGAGGTAGGGTTGCAGCACAAAGGTGTTCAAAAACAGCGCCACCACTACCAGTAAAAGCAGTCGGGCCAATGCCTCGGAGACAGTAGGCAGATGGTGCCGCAGCAGCGCAAACCGCTGTGAAAGCCCGTGCTCTCGGGGAGTAGTGGTCATTGCGCTGCTGCTTCCTCCTCGACGGCTTTCAATTCGACGGCTGATTTGACTTTGCCTGCCGTCTTTTTGGTGGCTGCCTTCAACCGCTCCAGCGCCCGGCGCGCGGCATCCTGTTCGGCGTTCTTTTTGGTGCTGCCCATGCCTAGCGCGAGAGACTTTCCCTGCGCTCCTTCAGCGGGTTTGAGCCGGACCTCGACCTGAAATCGCTTGCGGTGGTCTGGTCCGCTTTCGCTTTTGACCCGATAGACCGGCGATCCGGCGCGCGTGGCCTGCAGATGTTCCTGCAAAGCCGATTTATAGTTCCCCAGAGCGGCTCCGGCGCGCAACTGCTCGGCCAACTGTTCGGCGGCTTCGCCCATCACCCAGCGACGGACAAACGTCTTGACCGGTTCCAGGCCGCCATCCAGCAAAAGCGCGCCCAGCACCGCTTCCATGCTGTTGGAGAGGACGGTGCTCTTGCGCCTCAGGCCGCTTTTGTCCTCGCCCCGGCTGAGGCGCAGATGACTACCCAGGCCGATGGCCACAGCTACCTCTGCCATGTGCTGGCGGCTGACCAACTGGGAGCGGACGCGGGTCAGCTCGCCCTCGTGCCACTCGGGGTGCAGCAGAAACAGGGCCTCGGCCACCACCAACCCCAGCACGGCATCGCCCAAAAACTCAAGGCGTTCATTGTCGCCTGACGCGGGCGCCTCTGGCAGAACATTCTCTTGAAGCTCATCGGCGGGTCGCGCAACGACTCCCAGTCCGCTGGCTCCATGCTCATTGGCCAGCGACCGGTGGGTGAGCGCGCGCAGCAACAGCTCGGTGTGCTCAAAACAATGCCCGAGTGCGGCTTCCAGCTCGGCAAGAACGGCTTCCATAAGCGCCTCGATCTGATGCAGTCTAATGCTGCTTCGTTGGCCTTCAACGCAAGGTTATTGGGGTTTGCTCGTCCCATTTGGCGCGGAAGTTACAGGCTTGTCGGGCGTGGCAGAGTCGTCGCTCGCATCCTCGTCGCAACTGTGGCCCTTGACGGCGTAGGCTGCCTTGACGCCATGCTCGGCTGCCAGCCGTGTATCCTGCTGGCCATCGCGTGTCTTCAATGCCTCCTGGTACTCGGTGATAGCTTCGTCTCGTTTGCAGTCCAGATCGAGCATGCGGCCCAGAAAGATGTGCGACCAGGAGAGCAGGCGCGGATCTTTGCTCGAAGCGAGCGTCCGCTGGAATCCGTCAATGGCCTGGTCCGGGTGTCCGGTGAGGATGGCCGCTCTGGCGAGAATGAAATCGGCGCGCGAACTTTCGGCCGAGGCTTCGATCGTATCGGCGTGGGTCGAGAGCGCCTGTCGGGCCAGGGCGCTAGCCGTGGCCACATCGCCGGATGCGAGACGCGCCTCTGCCAGATCCAACCCCGTCAATTTGCGGGGTACGCTACGCCCCAGTACATCGCTGTCTGCCTCTTTGTCGAATTCAATCTGGCGGGCGCGATGCACTTGGTCGTCCACGTCCATGCTATAGACCATCTCGCCAATGGTGTCTTTGAGGCTGGCGGGGTCTTTTTCAAACAAGATCAATTGCTGATAGAAGTACTGCGTCAGTACCAACCCCTGCGTCAGATCGTGGCGCACGGCGGCAGCGCGGATGGCATCCACCTTCTGCTGATAAACCTGGCGTTCGTGCTCATACTTGGGCATCTCCGCGCGATCCGCAGAGGCCGGAATCTTGTACTCGGGAATTCCGGTATCCATGGTGCGAGCCTCGATGGCCTTGATGAGGCACTCGATGGTGAGGGGCACCGAGTCAGAGCGCAGGCGGAATTCAAGCGGCGAGTCACGCACCACTTTGAGAATCGGCTGCATGCGATCAACGGCAGTGGCCCTCGCATACAGCAGTGGCTCGATCACGTAGTGCAGATACGTGTGGCGCACGTCATTCATGCGGATCGTACCGTTCACCGGCGAAGCGACCACCACATATTCAGTGCCGTAGATGCGGGCGTTGACCGCGCTGGGCGAGAGCAAGGGCTCGATGACCACAATAAAGCGCCTGCCGTCGTAGGTAGTGGCGGGCAGCTTGAGATAGAGGTTGGTGGCGACGATCATCTTGGAGAGCGGATCGTGGAGCCGATCAGCCTCCTTGTCGTAGATGGAATGCACCACCAGCCAGATGCCATGCAGGTCAACAGCAGCGGCAAAGTCGCGCAGAAGGGGAACGATTTCGACCACCTGGGTCGAATCAGGAGGCATTTCGGTCAGATCGGCAGATGTTTCCAGTTCGGGCGGCGGAGTGAGATAGAGAGACAGAGAGATGTACTGCGCGATGTCGGACTCGCCGCCCGTCATGCGGTGCTGGGCAATGTAGAGGCAAACTCTGTCGCGCTTGGCGCGCGCGTCTTCGCTCTTGCTCAGCGCCACGTTCATCTCTTCACGAACCCGCTTGCGGACCGGTGCGCTCTGATCGAGGCCCTCGTCGTAGCCGCACGCATTCAAGGCAGCAGCCATGATGAAAACTGGCTCGGCGCTGATCAGCGAAATGGTCGGGCCGGCGGGGTCAATCAAGGATGGCGCCTTTTCCCGCGCGATTGTCTGCGTCTGCGAGGAAGAAGTTTGGCCGGACTGGGACGGATTGGCCGGGCTGCTGCCCGGCGATTGGGCGCACGCCATGGCAGACGGAAGAACTGCCAGAAGGCAATTCGCGGCTAAGGTAAGAGTGACGGAAGACGGAAGTGCTCTGGATGTCATGAAGAACCCTGCTTTATTTTAGACGCACGAGCAGGGTCAAACGATAGAGGTTGCGATGGCAGAACGAACGCCCAGGCCTGAAATGTTTTACAGGGCCGCCGCAAGCATGGGATACCGGCCAGTGTGGCTGGTTTCATACAGGGCGAGTAGGCGCTGCCGCATCAGATAGTAGGCGGAAGACGCCTCCTGGGCGTGGAGGGGGAGGGTGAGCCGAAAATGGCGCAGCAACCGGGCCGGAATCATGCCCATTTCCACGTTGCGAATTGCGCGGCGCAGAGTCGCCGCATCGAGCCTCATGCGCTCGGTAACAATCGTAGCTTCTTCAAAGTTCCATCGCTGCGCGTAGGCGGCCAGCGCTAGCATGATTTCCGCGTTTTCGCGCATTCTTTTGAGACCTGCATAACCGCCGAGGAACTCCCACATCTCGTTCGGTTCGATGTCAAGCTGGCCGCGGCGCGGGGACAGGTAATCCATCGCAACGGCTGACAGTTCAACCATGTCCAGCCGGTTCAGACCAGATACAAGGGCGTGCCAGTCTAACCGCGCCATTTTGCGGGAGGAGTGCCAGTCTGCGATCACCGCACCGGATAAGCCACAGATCACTGCACCAAACACGAGATAGGAGAGCTCGACGGTCATCAGGAGGATGTTACCTTTGAGCCTCCAAGATGTCAAGATCTTTTTTTATGCGCTGATGCAGGGCTTCAATATAACTGCGTAATTCTGGCGAAATTGGCTGCCGGGCCGGTTCTTCTTGCCAGAATTGAACCATCCAGTACACCACAACAGTCTGGGACGCAATCATTTGTATATGGTCCAATTCGCCGAAGTAGCGCGTGGCACCAAAGTAACTACGTAGCCCATCCACCAGAATCGAAAGCACAGCCCAAGCCGTCCACGCGTTGCCCAGCGCCATCACATGGTTGCGCCAGCCCAGTCCTAGGGTCTTTGAAGTTCGTGTCACCACGGCAATCAACTCGCAGATCACAAGGCTGGTGAAGAGATCTCCCCGCACCTCGAGGCGACCGAGCATGCTGGCGGCTGGAGGCGCCACTAGCCATGGAAGCGCCGCAGCCAGCAGGATGCCCGCCCCACCCCAGAGAATGAATTGCTTCTTCGCGTCCCTGACCCAGGTTCCGGTGGGCCGCATCACGATTCGCGCAATCTCAAAAATCACCGCCGACTGCAGAAGGAAATCGAAAAGAGCGCCCCACCAATAGATCCGCGCATACCAGATTCGTGAGCCACCTTGATAGATCGCGTATAAGACCATGGTCCACGCAACCTCAAAGCCCATGTATGTGGTGAAGATAGGGAATGACCGCCATCTGCGCCGGATCATAAGGATGCAGAACAGGGCCAAATGACCAAGAAAACCAGACACCCACAACGCCCAATCGATGGTCGACAGTTTCATGTTTCCCCGCGAGTTCTATTCTCTCCGATTCTAGAGGACAAGAACAGAGAGAAATACCCAGACTGCTTGGTTCAATTACGACACCGTTTCAGCCTGCGCACGCAGACTCGCACTTCCTTCGGCAGACAACGACGCAATGGGCACCAAGAATAAAAGAACGGCAGTGGCGAGAAAAGACAGAGAGCTCCTTTCACCTGCAACGGCAGATGTGAATGGACAGATGAACGGCATCACTGAGAAAACTAACGAACCATATGGCAACATCGAGAGCCGGCAGGTTCATTTCACCTTGCGGCTTCTAATTTCACTGCCTCTAGAGGCCAGGAATTCTAGAGGCCAAGAACAGCGAGAATGGTCGAGACCGCCAGACTCAGCGGCGAAAGCACCACAACTTGTGGACGAGGGTTTGATCCGCTGTTCGCCGCGAACGATGAGAGAGGCGCGAAGGTTGCGAGGACGGCGACGGTGAGGGCGATACGCAGGGACTTTTTCATGATATGGCTCCTTTTGGTTTTGGCGCATAAGGGCGCATCATGAGCCTAGTACATTTCGGGGATTCCGCGAAAGTGAAAAATTTAATCAGTCGGGAAAATGTATGAAACGGAGGAAAGTTGCAGGCTGGTTTTCCCAGGATTCACTGATCGAGATGAAAAGCCCGAAGAATCGGTCCGCTTCGATCCGTACTGGGCAGAACCGCAACCGGTTCGCGGCCGTCGCGAAAATGGCGTGGGTCAACTACGCAGGATACGTGGGCACACATCCAGGCAGTGCCTAAGAGCATTTCATACAATTAGTCGCCCGCCACTGCCGCAGATACGACGGGAACTCGTCTCAGCAAAAGTGTCAGCGTCGCGGTCATCAGGGCGACTGCGGGAATGGCGAAGAACAGCCAGACGAGCAGCGCATGACCGGCTAGGCCGCACACTTGCGACGCCAGCGCCAAGGGCGGGGTGTGTAGCAGTGCACTCATCCCAATGGCACGATCGGGACCGAACCCGAAGAGCCGTCCGCCAAGGCGAATGAAGGGCACAATCAGCGCCGCTTGCAGCGGCATGGCGGCCCAGTTCGCCGCCTGAATGACAGGAAAGCTCAATCGCAGCGTGAGCGCCACAACCACACACAGAGCCGTCGTCACGCCAACCACCGGAATGCAACCGATGGCAAAGCCGAGCGCAAGAGTGAGAGCCAGTCGCTGCGGTGAGACGCCATCGCGCAGCCACGCCGAGACTTTCCGGTCGATGGAATTGAGGGATTTGGTTTTCATCACTTTCAGGTTATCGACAGGAATGGCAAAACATGAGAGTAATCCAATAAAACTTTAGTGAATTTACCAGATTGAACCATGGAGGTTAGCGAGGTCCAATCCGGGAATCCTGCGCCGAGAATATTCTGTGTGCCTCACGCACGATATTCTCTCGCTTCCGCAGTCTGCAGGAGCGCGGCCATCTTGGGCACAAGCAACTCAAGCAGGCGGGCTAAGCGCTGCTCGACCATGCGGCCAGTCTCGTTGACATCCTCGTGACTCAGTGGGGTTGGGCCCAGGCCCGCGGCCAGGTTGGTGACGCAGGAGATGCCCAGCACCTCGATTCCCATGTGGCGGGCAACGATCGTCTCCGGCACGGTGGACATACCGACCAGTGTTGCGCCCAACGTGCGAAAAGCGCGAATCTCGGCGGGCGTCTCAAAGCTGGGACCGCTGACGGCCAGGTAAACGCCTTCGGCCATCGTGAACCCCTCTTCAGCGGCAGCCTCCTTGGCCAGAGCGCGAAGAGTTTTCGAGTAGGCCTCGGTCATATCCGTAAAACGCAGGCCAGCAGGCGGGAAGCGCAGCCCGGCGCGCGGCTGGACCACAAAGCGTGGCTCGTTGGGACCGGCGAGCGGATTCCAGCCCATGAGGTTGATGTGGTCGCTGAGCGCCACAAGCTGACCCTGGTGGTAGCCTTCGGCAATGCCTCCCGCCGCGTTGGTCAGGATGACGGATTGGATGCCGAGCATGCCCAGCACGCGCATGGGGAAAGTAACCTGCTGTGGCGTGTAGCCCTCGTAGGAATGGACGCGGCCTTGCAGCACGACGACAGGGACTTCGCCCAGGAGACCCGCGACAATCCGGCCGGTGTGCCCCTCGACGGTGGAGCGCGGAAAGTGAGGAATCTCAGCGTAGGGAACGACAACGCGCTCGGCAACGGTTTCCGCGACAGCGCCGATGCCGGAGCCGAGAACGATACCAATGCGGGAGTTGAACGGGCGCAGCATAGCCCGCAAAAAAGTTGCCGCTTCAGAGACTTGGTCGAAGTAGGTCATGGTTATGCCTGCCGGTTGCTTCCGAGATTCTACAGCGAACGAAAGCATGTTGAACAGGCGACAATTGAGTAGGCGAGTTTCGTCCGATGGAGGTGATGGAAAATGTGCCGGAATATCAAGATGCTCTTCAACTTTGATCCGCCTGTGACGGAAGAGGAGATTCGAGCGGCGTCTCTGCAATTTGTGCGCAAGGTCAGCGGCTTCAATAAGCCGTCAAAAGCCAATGAAGCCGCGTTTCTGGCTGCGGTCGATGAGGTTGCGGCCGCGTCGGCGCGCTTGTTATCGACGCTGGAGACGACTGCGCCGCCCAGGAATCGTGAAGAAGAGGCTGCCAAAGCGAAGGCTCGCGGAGCAGTTAGATTTCGCGATGGAGGGCGCGCGGCATGAAGGAGATTGTTGCTGTGATCTTCGGGTTGGGGCTGGGGTGCAATGCGCTGCTGTTCGTACCGCAGGTGCTGGCCGTCTGGCGCAAGAAGAGCGATGAAGGAATTTCGCTGATTACCTTCGGCGGCTTCAGCGTGCTGCAAGCGATTGGGATTGTGCATGGCGTTTATCAGCGCGATCTGTCGTTGATCTTGGGCATGGCTGCTAGCTTGCTAACGTGCGGGAGCGTGACGCTGTTGACGATTCACTATCGAGTGCGGCGGATGCGGGCTGCGGGTGCAGCTCCCAACAGGAGCTAGTTGTGCGGCTTGCCCAGCAGGTTTGCTCGCATCGGTTGATTTTGTGGATTGATGCGAAAGTCTCCGTAGAGTAACTCCCTGAGGATGGGGGTTGGACGCGCATACCAACTGGCCCACGATAACGGAGTATCGCCGTTGGCATCTTTTGCGTCGACGATTGCACCTGCATGGAGGAGAAGCCCAATGGTCTCCACTTCACCAAAGGCGGCGGCGCGATGGAGTGGAGTCTCGCCTCTAGTTCTGCAATCACGCATGAAACATCCCGTCTCAATTCCCGGTGTGGTAGCGACATTGGGGTTTGCGCCATGCGACAGAAGCACCATGAGAACCCGGTCGTAAATCATGCGGTCGGTCTTGCATAAAGCGGCGTGGAGTGGGGTTTCACCGGTGTCGGTTTGAGGACGATTGGCGTCGGCACCCTGCTCCAGAAGGAACTTGCAGAGTCGCCAATGGCCATGAAAAGAAGCGCCACTGAGACCAAAGTTTTCGCCAAGCGAATTGAGGGATTCACCCTGCGCAAGAAGGAAACGGATGGCGCTGACATCGCCGTAGTAAGCGCAGTGCTCGATGAGAGAGACGCCGCTTCCATCTTTGTGGTCAGCGCAAAGGCCACCGGAGAGAAGATCGAAAACCAGTTCCGTGCGCCCGTCGGAAAATTCGCCTAACATCCTAGCGAGTTGGGAATTACTCATCGGGATGTCCTCCGCTGTTCATGTTACCCCAAAAACATTCCGGCAATCGAAGCGGAAATCAAGTTAGCCATCGTCCCGGCTAACATGGCTCTTACTCCTAACTTGGCTAACTCGTTGCGGCGCTCCGGTATTAATGCGCCGATGCCACCAATCTGAATTCCTATCGAACTTAGGTTGGCGAATCCGCACAGCGCAAAGGTTGCGATAATGAAGGATCGCGGAGCCAGCGCGGCTTTTTGCGCGCCTAGCGCGATGTAGGCGATGACTTCATTGAGAGCCATGCGTATGCCGAGCAAATTGCCAACCGCGCTGCAGTCGTGCCAGGGAACGCCGATCAGCCAAGCTACCGGAGCAAAGAGGAAGCCGAGTATCTGGCCGAGCGAACCCGGTACCCAGTGCATGTAACTCAACCCATGCGTCCAGTTGAGCAGGCCGTCGAGCAGCGCCACCAGCGCCAGAAAGCTGATCAGCATTATGGCCACGTTGAAGGCCAGCCTGCCGCCGTCGATGGTGCCGCGGGCGATGGCGCCAATGAGGTTCTCATCCTTGTGTAACTCGTCCTTGGGCATCACGACGCGGCCTTCGGTGGCGGGCGTTTCGGTCTCAGGCACCAGCATTTTGGCGAGCAGAATCGTTCCCGGAGAGGTCATGATGACGGCGGCGAGCAGGTGCTCGGGCGCTACTCCCTGCGCAATGTACATGGCCATGATGCCGCCGGAGACGTGGGCCATGCCGCTGGTCATAATGGTCATCAATTCGCTCCGCGTGGCCTTGGCAAGAAACGGACGGATAGTGAGTGGGGCTTCAGTCTGACCCATGAAGATACTGGCCGCTACATTCATGCTCTCAGCGCCAGAAATGCGCATGGTTTTGAGCATCACCCAAGCTAAAGCGCGTATGACAATCTGCATGACGCCAATGTGATAAAGCACGGCAAAAAAAGCGGAGATAAAAATGATGGTGGGCAGCACCTGAAACGCAAAGATGGAACCCATGGAGCCTGTGGGTACGCCGAGCGGACCAAAGAGAACCGCAGTGCCGGCGTAGGTGGAGGCGAGCATGGATTTGACCACGCCTCCGGCCCACAGAAGCGCCTGCTGACCGTAGGTGAAACGCAGAACAAAGAAGGCGAAGACCAGTTGCAGGCCGAGTCCCCAGCAGACGGTGCGCCAGCGAATGCGCTTGCGGTCGGTCGAACCCAAATAGGCCGCGACGAGCACAGCCAGAATTCCCAGCACTCCAATGAATCGATCCAAAGTCGGCGCTCCTTAGGGGGAGAAAAGCTTGTGCAAGGCCTTCGATTACCTTATAACATCTCATCTACGGGACTCCGCTTTTGCATGCCGCAGATCGGCACGATCCCCCCGTGCGGTACCGCATTCGCGCATCCCCTCATCGACACCAAGACTCAGGAGGTCAAGATGGACAAGGCAGGGATCCACGCGTTCATGGCAAAGTTTCGCTACGGTGTCGTGTCGAGCATTTCGAGCAGCGGCACGCCGCAATCCGCGCTGGTGGGCATTGCGACGACACCCGAATTCGAGGTCATCTTCGACACCGTAAGATCCTCGAGGAAGCATCCGAACCTGGTCGCGCGGCCTGCTTGCTCGTTCGTCGTAGGTTGGGGTGGCGAGCAGACGGTGCAATTCGAAGGGTGTGCCGAGGAACCGACCGGCACAGAGTTGAAGCGCTACCAGGAGGCGTACTTTGCGGTTTGGCCTGACGGACCGGCGCGCATGAGCTGGCCAGGGATCGCCTATTTCGTTGTACGGCCCCGGTGGATTCGATACTGCGACTTCGATCAATCTCCCCCGCTGATAAACGAGATCACCTTTCCTGCCGATCCAGATGTGCCTCCGCTGATTCGCGTGTGAAGATGCGGCTCACCAATGGAACAAGCGGCGGTGGGGTCGGCGACAGGGTGATGGCTTGTTTGAGAATCGCCTCCGGCTCCGCCAACAACTCGGCGCTGGTAGCGTAGAGCGTGGCGATGGGCTGCCGTTCCCCAACCAGCGCGCCTCGGCGGGCATGGAAGACTATCCCTGCGTGCGGATCGACTGGCTCTCCGGCCTTCTCTCGGCCCGCGCCTAGCCGCTGCACGGCCCAGCCGATTTGCGTTGTGTCCATCTCGGAAATAAATCCGCTATCCCACGATTTCAGCATCAGCGCTGCGCCGGGTCTGTGAAAGCTGGGGTCGTCGAAAGCGTGAATGTCGCCGCCTTGAGCCTCGACCATCGCGAAAAAAGTGCGCAAGGCCGAGCCGTCGGTGAGGGCTCTCTCGGCATGCGCCAGACCTGCTTCCGGCGTGGCGGCCTGTCCGCCCAGATGGATCATCCATCCGGCCAGGATAAGCGAGAGCTTTCGCAGATCTTCACTCTCTGGGTTGCGCTGGCCGCGCAGCAACTCGACCGCCTCGGCCAACTCGATCCAGTTGCCGGCGCAGCGGCCCAGGGGCTGACTCATATCGGTCATCAGGGCAACAGTGCGGGTTCCGGCGGCTTCGGCTGTAGCAACCATCAGAGCGGCCAGATACTCACCGTCTTTGCGATCACGGAGAAATGCGCCGGAACCGGTCTTCACATCGAGCACCAGCGCGTCGAGGCCTGCCGCGAGCTTTTTGCTCAAGATGGAGGCGCAGATCAGGCCGGGGCTTTCGACCGTGCCGGTGCGGTCACGCAGAGCATAAAGGACGCGGTCGGCGGGCACCAGCGACGGAGTCTGGCTGACAATGGAAGCGCCGCAGCTCATTAGAACTGTCTCGAATTCGGACAGTGTCAAGGCCGTGCGGTAGCCGGGAATGGCCTCCAACTTGTCCAAAGTACCGCCAGTGTGGCCGAGTGCGCGTCCACTGATCATGGGGACGGCCAAGCCGCAGGCCGCTGCGATGGGCGCGACTAGGAAGCTGGTCTTGTCGCCGACGCCGCCCGTCGAGTGCTTGTCGACGGCCACTTTGCCCAAGTGCGCGGGCGAGAACTTCTCGCCTGAGTCGCGCATGGCTAGCGTTAGGGCGCGCGTTTCATCGAGGGAAAGCCCGCGCAGGAAGGCGGCCATCAGCCAGGCGGAGAGTTGCTCAGGCGGAATAGAAGCGCTGGCCGCTCCAGCCACGAGAAAGGCGATCTCTCGCTGGTCCAGGGAGCCGCGGTCGCGTTTTTTGCGGATGAGATCGATCATGTGGAGGGGCGCGGAGGTGGTCATGACAGATTGGGCCTCAGTTTGTTGATTGATGGAATTATCGCAGCCCAGAGGCAGTCATTCTTCTGCCTTTTTCGCCTTCGGTGGACGCTCGTGTTGGCGCACTGATAGACTGATGGGGTTGCAGTCGCGGCCGTTCGCCCGTGCGGAGCCGCATGCAAGTTTAGAGATTAAGGAAAAGAAGAGAGCCCCGTGGATACCCAAACCCGTCATGCCCTGAAGAAGGACAAATTTGCCCAAGCCACTGCAAGCAGCGTCAGTTGGGTCAGTGGCCACCGTTCCGGCGTTGTGCGCTGGGTTGTCGTAGGAGTTGTGGTTCTGGCTGCAATTGTGGCCTCGATATGGGGCTGGAGCTCGAGGTCGGCAGCTGCCGAGACCGCGTTGAATGCAGCTCTGGACACCTACACTGCGCCGCTTGCGGAACCCGGAGCTCCGGCCACCGACGGCACGTACACCACAGCCAGTGATCGTTCCAAAGCTGCCAATCAGAAGTTTTTGGCCGTGGCTGGGCAATATAGCTGGCTGCCCGAAGGCGCCAAGGCTCACTACTTTGCCGGCGTCACCTACGAAGAACTGGGGCAAAATGCTCTAGCTGAGACGGAGTTGAAGACGGCGGCTGGCGCCTGGGATCACAATCTGTCGAGTCTGGCCAAGCTGGCCCTGGCGGGGCTCTATCACCAGACAAACCGCGACGCGCAGGCAATTGACCTTTACCACGAGCTCTCCGCTAAGCCGTCGGATACGGTTTCAGCAGCTGTGGCGCAGCTTGATCTGGCTGACTTGTATGCCGCAACCGGCAAACAGGACCTGGCAAAGGCGCTATGGGCCAAGGTCAAGGATTCCGACAAGGACGGCATGGCCGGATCGATTGCCACCGAGAAGCTGAACGCTAAGTAGCAAGGCAGGCAGCTCGACGAAATAGACTCGCGGAGCGAAAGCTTTCGCGAGTCTTTTCATTTGTGACTTGGCAGGCAAGTTTTGAGCATTTTCCCTGCCCCGTGCGTCTTGTGGATTATGAGCGCGGGTCAGGCAGTATTCTCAGGTTGGATGGAGATCGCAGACAAGATTGTGCAGGACCAAGCTCGCCAGCACGCGGACGAGGCAGCGCTCGCGGCTCTGGTGAGCCAGTACTCGGGTACGCTCTATCGTGTCGCCTACTCGGTTCTGCGCAACGCGGCCGACGCCGAAGATGCCGTACAAGAGGCGTTTATGCGGGTGCTGCGCCATCGCGACACGCTTCACGAGGTGCGTGACCAGCGGGTGTGGCTGATCCGCATTGTGTGGAACGTGGTGCTGGACCGCAAGCGCCGCGCGAAAAGCAGGCCGGAGACCGATGATGTGTCCGAGCTCGCCCGCGTACTGCCCGCCGGTGGATTGAGCGCAGAAGAGCGCGCCGCCGCCGCCCAGCATCACGCTCATGTGCTGGCCTGCGTGGAGCAGCTTCCCGCCAAGGAGCGGCAGGTGCTGATGCTTTCCGCCTTCGAAGAGCTGACCAGCGTGGAGATCGCCTCGGTCGTGGGCATCACCGAATCCAGCGTACGGTCGCGCCTGTTTCGCGCGCGCAACCTGATGGCCGGCTTGCTGAACCACACCAGGAGTTTGCGATGAACGGACGACTGTTGACAGTGAAAAGTTGCCGGTTGAGCAACAGACTTTACCGCTCAGCCCGGCAAGGAGTTTCGTATGAGTGATTCTGCTAAGAATACCGTTGTCGGTAGTTCCGGTTTCGGCGAGTTTGAAGAGACGCTGCGATTGATCGCCAGTCTTCCCGCGCCCGAAGGGATTGAGGAGCGTGTGCAGGCGAGGCTGGATGTGATGCCGCACGCCGGTTCGCTCACCACTTCGGCCAGCGCGCGGATTCTGCGCTGGCCTGTTGCGCTCAGCCCCGCGAACGGTTGGATGCAGAGTTCTCTGGCGCGCGCGGCCGCGGCTGCTGCGATTGTGGCTGTGGTGATCGGCGGTGGTTGGGGCGTCTATTCGCACGTGCAACCCGCTCAGTCGGCCAGGTCAACCACGGTTCTGCCGCACAGCGCAGGGCAAGGCGGATTCTCGAGCGCCGGAGCCATGCGCACGCCGCAGACGCTCAATAGGCCAGTCGTGATCAATTTGGAGGCAGCGCCTTCGGTGACGGTCGCGCCGCAGCCAGTTAAGCCCGCAGTAAAGCCCGCGCCGAAGACGCCGCCGGATCAGGCCAAGCCCGACGCGGATAGCGAGACCGCCGCTCAGCCAAAAGCGCCTGCGACCGAGTAATTTCAAGCCATTCGCAGGGCGGTTGATTTGATCCTTTGTCGGAGCTGAAATCCTACTCATTTCAGGCCCTTTTGCGGGCTTTTTAGGCCATTTTCAGGGCAAAACACTCCTTCTTTTGGGGGAAAATCGCTCGTTTCCGACAGGCTCTTTCTTGCATCACGGTACTTTATGTGCGATTTCGCGCACATTGAAGATTTCTTCTGAAACTGTGTTTCACTCAAGAATGACGCGGGGATTCTTCACTTTATCGGTCTCGTTTTCTTCTCGGGATGCGTAATTATCTGCAAGGAAATCGGCTAAGAATAAATATTTATAGGGGGGGTGGGGGGGAAGCAGGGAGCAGGGAGCAGGGAACAGGGAACAGTAACGGCCCGCGCCTGTTGTCGTGGTTCATGCTTTGATTGTGCGCCGATGGGAGGTTATTTTCTGTAACGGAAATGAAGAAGATGCGTTTGCCCTGTGGGGAGACCAGAGCTACCAACCAGCCCCAATCCATCCCTAAGCTACAATCAAAGATGGGCCAAGTCCATATTTTCTGCGCAATGAGCGCAAACATCGCAAGGAGCTACAAACTAAATGTCGATTCCCGCCACACAAATGCGTCCCGGCATGATCATCAAGCACAAAGATCAACTGCATCTGGTCTTCAAGGTGGAGCACCGCACACCGGGCAATCTGCGCGCCTTCATACAAGCCAAGCTGCGCAACATCCGCACCGGGGCCATGTTCGAGGAACGCTTCCGCTCGGCCGACGCCATTGACAAAGTGGTGGTGGACGAAGTCTCGATGGAATTCCTTTACAACGACGGCGACGACTACTACTTCATGAATCCAGTGGACTACGAGCAGACCGTGCTGAAGGGCGCAACGCTGGGCGACGCGATCGAGTACCTGACGCCCAACCTGCAAATCAAGGTCAGCTACCACGACGGCAATGCCGTGGGCATCGACTTGCCCGCATCGGTCGAACTGACGGTCGTCGAGACCGAACCGGGCCTCAAGTCGGCCACTGCCTCGAGCGTCACCAAGGCGGCAAAGACCGAGACCGGCCTCGTCGTGCAGGTGCCGTCATTCATCAATGAAGGCGAAAAGATTCGCGTGGACACCAGCGAGGGCGCTTACCTGAGCCGGGCGTAAGTGCCTTTGATGTGAGTTTATGAGCTAGGTAAGATCATGAACCGAAGTGACTTTCAGAGAATTGCCGAACTTCGTCTCCGAGAATCCAAGGTCTTGCACGCCGCTGGATTTTCAGATGGTGCATATTATCTTGCAGGGTATTCTGTGGAGTGTGCTCTCAAGGCTTGCATCGCCAAGCGAACTCGAGAGCATGACTTTCCTGAAAAGAAGATGGTCAATGATAGCCATACGCACGATCTGGGCAAACTGCTGAACTTGGCGGAGCTGAAGGACGAGTTGGATGCGGTGATCGTGGCTAACCCAGCGATGGAATCGGCCCTTGACAGAATTCAGGATTGGTCCGAAACAAGCAGATATCAGAGTAAGACGACTCAAGAAGCGACAGCGTTGCTAAAGGCGATCGAAGACGAGGAAGGAGGACTGCTCCCGTGGATACGTCTACATTGGTAAGCTACGACATCGAAAGCGGAAAAGATGTGATCGAAGCACTGGATCGAGATGGCAAGACTCCCAACGTGGCTCTCTGGGCCAAGCTTCCGGACTATGAGAACTGGAGATTGGTGATTGCTTCAGACCAACTTGACCAATCGTCCTCACTGTCCGGCTACGAGGAAATCAATGCGGCGATGAAGAAGGCCGGAATTTCCTACCGTAAGCGCCCGGCAATCTTTTGGCGGCCTATGGACAAGCCGTTCATTCAGGCTCTGCGCCACTCTTTCGCGTCTGCTGCCGACGCCTACGGAATGCGCCTCGGAGGCCAGATATTTGGCGATCAATATCTGGAGGACGCTTTCGTCTATCGCATCCGCTAAGCGTCATCTCTCGGAAACAGAGAATTCAATCATCCCCATCCCACGGAGGTTCTCTCATGCCCGTTCCTGCCGTTATCGCCAGCGCTGCCGGTGAATTCACTCAAAACACCGGCGCAGTGCAAAAGGCTGTTGCCGGCCTTACACCTGAGCAATGGCTAAGCCGCCCCAACGATCATTCGAATCACATTGCATGGATCGTTGGCCACGTGATCTGGGCTCGCCAGATACTCATCACACGCGTTGGCGGCCAGTGGCCTTGCCCGGGCCTGGAGCCTTTCGCCCGCTCAGCCAAGCTCGACGAGAGCTACAGCTACCCCGCCCCTGAAGTGCTGCTGGCGCGCTTGCAAGAGTCCGCCGCCGCGTTGGAGACGACCTTCGGCGCTCTCACCCCCGAGGCGCTGGCCGCTCCCGCGCCGCCCGGACCGCCCAGCCAGGATGGAAAAGTCAGCGGCTTCATTGGCGTACTGGCCTGGCATGAGACGTATCACCTTGGCCAAATTGCCTACCTGCGAAGCTGGCTCGGTCTCTCCAGCGTCTTCGGCTAGATCGGACTTACTCACCCGCAAAAAAACCACCGCTGGTTGGCGGTGGTTTTTCTTTTGCAGTGGCGAATTGATTGCAATCGAGGTTAGGCCCCAGCTTCCGGCAATTGCACCGGCTTGGCTTCGATCAGAGCTTCGATCTTAGCAAGCGCTTCCAGCACTTTCTCGCCAACCGGCGCATCCACCTGCACCAGAGCCAGAGCCTTCACCGGCTTGGGCCCCGTGCGTTCGCGGCCCAGAGCGAAGTTGGCAATGTTGACGCCGTGCTCGCCCAGCGTGGTGCCGATTTTGCCGATCACGCCCGGTACGTCGAGGTTGCGGCAGACTAGCAGGTTGCCTTCGAGCGGCGTCTCGATGTCGATGCCCTCGAAGGTCAGCAGTCTAGGCTGCTCGCCCCGAATCACCGTAGCCGATGCGCTGCTCTCGCCTTTGGCCGTATGCAGCTTGATGGTCAGCACAGTGGTGGCGCTGCCGCGATGACTGTCCAGCGTCTCTTCCTTGACTTCGTGAATGCGAATGCCGCGCTCTTCCGCGACCGACGCGGCATTGATGCGATTCACATTTTCCGAGCCTGCCAGAAGTCCGGAGATCGCCGCGTTGCGTACCAGATCGACCTTGGTCTCGGCCAGCGTGCCGCTATAGATCAGGTCAATGGCTTCAATGCCGCCCTTGCCGGTCTGCGCCAAAAAGCTGCCGAGGCGTCCGGCCAGATCGATATACGGCGCCAGCACGACATACTCTTCGTGGGTCAGCGAGGGCAGATTGACCGCATTCTGCACGACGCCGAGCTTGAGATAATCGCGCACCTGACGCGCAATCTGAATGCCGACAGCCTCCTGCGCCTCGCCGGTAGAGCCGGCAATGTGCGGCGTCAAAATCACGTTGTCCATGGTAGCGTACGGCGACTCTTTCAACGGCTCCGACGCGAATACGTCCAACGCCGCACCGGCCACCTGGCCCGACTTGAGAGCCTCCATCAGCGCCGCGTCGTCGATCAACTCGCCGCGCGCGCAATTGACAATGCGCACGCCTTTCTTCATGGTCGCGAGCGACTTGGCATTGATGACGCCGGTGGTCTGTGGCGTCAGGCCAACATGCAAAGTAAGATAGTCCGAGCCTGCGAGCAGCTCATCCAATGTCACGAGCTTGATGCTGTTTTCACGCGCCACAGCAGCTGAGACAAACGGATCGCTGCCGATAATCTCCATGCCGAAGCCCTTGGCGCGGCGAGCCACTTCAAGCCCGATGCGTCCCAGGCCCAGAATGCCCAGCGTTTTGCCGCGCAGCTCAGAGCCTTGCAGAATTTTCTTTTCCCATTTACCGGCATGCATCGACGCATTGGCGGCGGGGACTTTGCGCGCCAAAGTCAGCATCAGGCCGATGGTGAGCTCGGCCACTGCCACCGCATTCGCGCCCGGTGTATTCATCACCACAATGCCGCGCCGAGTGGCAGCAGCAGCATCAATGTTGTCAACGCCCACGCCCGCACGACCAATTACACGCAGCTTATGCGCGCCAGCCATCAGAGCATCGTCAGCCTGCACGGCGCTGCGCACCACCAAACCATCTGCGTCAGCCAGGGCAGCCGGCAAACCGTCCGGCAGTTGATCGTGCGTGAGTACTTCCCACCCCGGCTCGGCCGCAAACACGGCCAGCGTTGCCGGAGATACCTTCTCTGCCAGAACGATCTTCATCTTCTCTCCTTTGCCCTTCTGCCCAGCTTCAAACTCATCAAAGCGGATCTTTTCCTTTTCGCACAAAATCTCGAACATCCGCACCACTGCGGCGTGCGGCTTGCCCTCATCGCGCTCGTACTTGGTGAGCGAATTGGCATGAACCCCGAGTCGCTCGGCCATCTCGTATTGAAACAGGTCAAGCTGCTTGCGCGCGATCAGCAGCTTTTCCCCAAAACTTAGTTCAGACATGAAATGCAGCTCCTAGCTTTTAGCTCTTAGCTTTTAGCTAAAAGCCCGGCCTTCCTGTGAACACGAACCATCTGCGCGCCCCATCCTTGACGCGCCGTTCTTTTTGCGGCGTCGGGGTCCCCAACGACAGGTCTTCGTCGTTGGGGTGATCAAGGATGAGAAACCGCGAAACTCAACCAGCGAACAACAAGCTAAAAGCTAATAGCTAAGAGCTAACAGCTAGTTCTTCGCCGCTTTCGCAAAGATCTCCTGCGCCGCCGCCACGCCCTGGCCAAACTTCACCGGCAGATTGAGCACGTCTTTTGCGATATGCTCCATCGCTCCCATGAACGCAATCGTGTCCAGGAAGTCGAAGAAGCCCAGATGCGCCACGCGGAAGATTTTGCCCTGCATGGTTCCCTGCCCATTGGCTGTCACCAGGCTGAACTTGGCCTTCAGCGCCTTGACCACCGTGCCCGAATCCATTCCCTCTGGAACCGAGACCGCCGTCGCAGCAGCCGATGGCGACGCCGGCGCAAAGAGCGTGAAGCCTAGCGCCACGAGACCCGCGCGTGTTGCCGCCGCATTTACCTGCGCGTTGTCGATCAGCGCGATGCGTCCCTTTTCGAGATCGCCGCCAGCCTGGCCGGCAATGTAGTCGAGCGATGCACCGAGGCCGGCAATCAGCGCCACAGCCGGCGTATACGCGCTCTCGCCCTTGACGGCGTTCTTGCGCTCCTTGCGCAGGTCGAAGTAGTAGCGCGGATTCTTTGACACATCCGCCGCCTTCCACGCCTTTTCACTTACGCTGAGATAAGCAAGGCCGGGCGGAATCATCACAGCCTTCTGCGAGCCGCCAATCAGCACATCCACTCCCCAGCCATCCACATCGAACGTCTGCGTACCCAGACCGGTGATGCCGTCCACAATCAACAGCGTCTCCGTTCCTTTGAGGAGCGCGGCTACCGCTTCCACGTTGTGGCTAGCGCCGGTCGATGTCTCCGATGCCTGCATGTAAACCGCCTTGTGCTCTGGCTTGAGCGCGGCCTTGATCTCCGCGATGTCGAAGGTCTGCCCATAGGGCTTTTCGACCACGTCCACCACGCAGCCGAAGGCCTTGGTCAGGTCTACCCAGCGCTCGCCAAACTTGCCCGCCGTCAGCACCAGCACGCGGTCGCCCGGAGAAGTGAGATTCGAAACCGACGCTTCCATCGCGCCCGTGCCAGAACTCGACAGCAGCAGAACATCATTCTGCGTGCCGATAAAAACCTTCAACTGCCCCAGAACCTTCAGGAAAAGGGCGCGAAACTCCGGCGTACGGTGGTGAATATCGGCCGCCGCCATGGCAAACTGGGCTGCGGGAAGAAGCGGCGTCGGACCGGGTGTGAACAGGCGCGTTTTGCGGATCATGGATTCTCCTCGATTTCTTGATGGGGCCTGCGAGGGAAGCTGAAACCGGTGCCTACCGAAACCAACGTTGGACAGGTTCTTCGCAACATTGGGCAGATTCCAGTTTCCCTGCGGGCTTCAGTAATCACAGAATACACAAGTTTGTGGATATTGTGGTTTTTATTTTTGTGGAAAACTTCTTTCTTCCTGAAATGGGATCGATGTTAACCCAGGCGAGGGCGGGCCCGAGGGGCGACACAGATAGTTGCAGATTATTGACTTCTTTTGCGGCACAATCATGGAGCCAAATTCGGAATCAATACACTCTTTACAGCGCCGGCAAAACCATCCGCAATAGCAGAAACCCAGCAACGCCCGCGAAAAAAACCAGAGCCATGCGGATTCCCGGCTCGCGGTTGACCTCTGGCACCAGGTCTGTGGCAGCCACGTAAAGAGCCACGCCCGCCGAGATGGGCAGCCCGTACGGCAGCCAACTGGGAATCAGCTCGATCACCAGCACGCCGGCCAACGTTGCCGCCGCCAGCACCACACCGGAGTAGAAGGCCATGGAGCGGCTGCGTCCGCTGGCCAGCATGACCGAGGCCATGGTAAAGCCCTCCGGCGCCTTGTGCAGCAGAATCGCCAGAAAAATCAGCCAGCCCAGCCAACCTGAAACCAGGAATCCCGAGCCGATGGCCACGCCGTCAAAGAGCGCATGAAGGCTCAGGCCGGCCATGACCGAGTTGCCTGTATGCCGCGAAACAAACTCGCCTTCGTGCGTCTCTTCGCCAAAGTGGAAGTGGGCGTTGATGGTGTGCTCCAGCAGATGCACCACGCAATAGCCGCCCATGATCAGCACCGGCCCCATTCGCGGATTCAGCCGCAGCCCTTCGGGCGTCATCTCGAGCAATGCGGTAGCCATCAGGAAGCCCGCGCCGAGAGCGACGAAATAGCGCAGGTAGCGCTCCACGCCGCGCGCCCGCACCAGTACAAAGCCGCCGGCCACGTCGGCTAGTGCTGCTATTGCGCCGAGAATCAGAGAGAGCTTCAGCAATGTTTCATTCCTTTGAGCCTTTCAAGATCGATGAAAATCTTCCCACCTCTGTAAGCTCTCGTAAACGGGAAATGCCCAATCCCCTTCGAGAATATCCAAAGAGTACATCTCTAGAATGGAGAGTTTCCCTTGTTCTTGAAAAAGAAGAATGCCCATTTTCTTGCCTTCGGGAGTCTTTGCAAGAACATCAGAGATAACGCTACTAGGATAACTGCCTGATGGAAAACCTTCCTCCACATGCAATGAAATACTCGGACATCCGCAATCACACCACGGTGTCGCGCGAACCTTCTCAACTTGCAGAGCAAAGGTTTTGGCTTCTGGCGAACCATGATCTAGAAGCCAATTCAGCAACGCCAATTCTTCTGTAGTGAGTGGTCGAGGCGTCACGAGCTTTTCATCTTTCATAGAACCCGCCATACTTGCAAAAAATTCTCATCCGCTATGCCGGATGTGCATCACATCGCCATCCTGCACCACGTACTCTTTGCCTTCGAGTCGCAGCGTACCCTTGCTGCGCGCTACGGCCTCGGAGCCGGCTTCGAGCAGCGCATCCCAGCGAATTGTTTCGGCGCGAATGAAGTGATGCTCCAGATCGGTGTGAATCGCCCCGGCTCCCTGCGGCGCTTTCGAGCCTACCGGAATCGTCCATGCGCGGCACTCGTCCTCGCCCGCGGTGAAGAAGCTGATCAGACCTTGCAACTCATAGCTCTTGCGAATCAAGCGCACCAGGCCGCTCTCGCGCAGCCCATAGCTGCCAAGAAAGTCTGCCGCCTCTTCGTCGTCCATCTCAGCAAGCTCGGCCTCGACTTTGCCGCAGATCGCCGTCGCGCCCGCATTGGGCCTGTGCGCCACTTCGTCCAGCTTGAAGCGGCTTACGGCGGCTTCAAGGTCATCGCCCAGCGTGGTGCTCTCGCCAATATTCAGGACATACAAAATTGGCTTCTGCGAGAGGAACATGAAGCCGCGAATCAGCTTTTTCTCTTCGGCCGTCATCTCCAACTCGCGTAGCGGCTGCTCTTTTTCCAAAGCCTCTTTCGAGCGGATCAAGAGCGCCTGTTCGCGCTCCAAATCGCTGGTGCGCCCCTTTTTCAGATCCTTTTCCAGCCGCTCCAAACGCTTTTCAACCTGCGTCAGATCGCTGATCATCAAGTCGAACTCGACGCTCTTGATATCGCGCATGGGATCGATGGGGCCAACGTGCGCAATCGACTCTTCTTCAAAGGCTCGCAGCACATGAATCAGCGCATCCACATTGCGCAGGCTGGTCAGGAAGGCCGTTTCTTTCAGCGCCTCCTGCCCAATCGCAGCCACGTCTACGAACTCGACGGAAGCATAGGTCGTCTTCTTCGGAGCATAAAGCTCAGCCAGCTTGTCCAGCCGCTCGTCGGGCACGCGCGCCACGCCGATATGCTCCTGGCGCGAGTGGCCGCGATCATCGAGCTTGGCTTTAGTCAGAATCTTGAACAGAGATGTCTTGCCCACCTGCGGCAGGCCGATGATACCAGTTTTCATTTGTGTCCCATGATGGCTCTGGCAGAGTGAAGTACGCGCCCAAGCGCCTTTTCAATGATACAGGAACGAAGGGCAGCTTCTAGCCGCTAGCTTCCAGCTTCTAGCTTCTAGCTTCTAGCTTCTAGCCGCTAGCTTCCAGCCTCTAGCTTTCCTGTGTCCATGCCAAATTTTTCCGTCTGCAACTCGAAGCGGGAAGCTAGAAGCTAGAAGCTGCCTTTTCCTGTTTCTGCGCGAGCCACGAAGACTACGGTCGCCAATCCCAGCAGCAGGATGGACTCTTCGACGAAGACACTGCGATGGTGCAGCTTCTCGAAATGCGCGCGGCTTGGGTTGAAGGCATCTGCTGCATCAATCGTCCCGCCGGCGGCAATGCGATCCCGCTCCATTGCCGGAATAATGCCAAACTGCGAATAGACGGTGAGGCCGATCATCACCACCAACAGGCCCATCGGCACAAGCACCATGCGCGGCTTGAGAATTCCCCATGTGGGCGCGAGCGCAAGCAACGCCAGCGCCACCATTCCTGAAACCAGGCCCATGCCGTGCAGTATCCGCAGCAACTTGCCCACGATTCTACCGGACGTGTGCGTGTCAGGGCTCAGCGTCTCGAAGGTGATCGCGGCCACGATAGGAAAGAATATCTCCGCGCCCAGCCAAACGATCAGCGCGAGAGAGAGCAGCGTGCGGACTAGAGTCTTCATATCTTTTTGTCTACGAATTTCGTTTCAACGCGCGCGCCAACACCGTTTCCAGCGCCGCCTTCACTTTCGCATATTCGGCGGGTGCGAGCGTGCCGGCGATCTTCTCGCTCTCTAGAGCAAACAGCTCTTCTTTAAGCGCATTCAGCAGGGCCGTGCTCTTGGCCGCGGGAGAGGCGAAGGCCGGCGCAACGCCCGCATCGAATGCCGCATCAGGCGCGGGCTTGCGCAGCAGGAAAGCCGCGGCGACAACCAGCAACAGCGCCAGGCCGCCCAGAATCCATCCCTTGTATTTGCTCAGTGGATCAGGCGTGCCGATGGGCGTGCCGATGCCGCCGCCGGGCTGTGCGCCCGCTTGCGAGCCAGTAGCGCCAGCCTCCGGACCGCCGCTCTCCTGCCCGCCCATACCGGACGCAGCCTGCTGACTTTGCGCTCCCTGATCTTCGCGCGGCAGCGATCCATTACCTGAGACGGTAAACTCCAGCGGCTTGCCAGGAAGCGCGTTCTTGGCTACGAAGGTTTGAAAGCCGGGGTCCTGCGGCGCCGACTGAAAGACCGATCCCGAGCCCGCTGCAAAGGTCATGCTCTTGGGCAGCATCACCCAAACGGTTCTGGCTGGTATCGAAACCTGCGGATGAAATGTCATCTTGCTGCCGCTGTACGGCACTTCATATTCAAGCTGGAACAACGTACTCTTTTCGCCGTCGTCGGGTTGGATAGGAAAGTTAAAGGAGTAGTGTCCTTTGGGTCCGTCGGGATCCAGCTTGAGCGAGGTTTGCAGACCGCCCGGCCGCTGCGCGCTTACGCCATCGACCACCGCTCCCTCCGGCAGAACAATCTCGAAGGTGTGGGGACTCCACTGGGTGCGCGGCGGCATGCTGGAATTATGAATCGCATAGCGCTCGATCATTCGCAACTGCCCATTGGCGGCGTCAACAACGCCTATTACGTCCTCATCAATGGCCACTCCATCGACCTTTGCGGCCACATCATAGACAGAAATGTCGCCGGCCGCATTGCCTTCAGGCGCGCCGATAAAGTAAGTCGCTCCCTGATGAATCACCCGCACCAGGTAATTGCTGCTGCCTGGCTTGGTGAGCGAATAATGGCCGCGAGCGTCGGTAGTAGCCTTGGCTGCCTCATTCATCCCCGCCTGCACGTCTACCAGCACCACGGTATCGCCCGCAGCGGGTTTGCCGGTGGTCTTGTCAGTCACGGTGCCTGTAATCGTGGCGGCCTGCACTAGCGCACTCGTGAGCAGCAAGCCCACAGCAATGATGCGAAAAACAATGCTCATCGATCTCATCGTCGGAAAAGCCCTTTCAATCATCCTCAACCGGCCCAATTCATGTAGGCGCAACGCAGAAGTTTACGCTCGCTGCAAACGCTCAATTTCGCTCATCAATTGCACTGTCTCGTTTTCAAGTTGCGCCCGCTGAGCGATAAAATCTTCTTCAGGATACTTGCCTGCCTTGAACTCGAAATTCAAATCGCGCAGGTTTTCATAAAGCTGTTCCTTGCGCTCAAGCAGGTAGTCCAGTCGCGTCTTTTCGCGCTGCGAGGCAAAAACATTCTCCGGCCAGAAGGTGTACACAAACAGCGCAAACAGCAGCAACACTCCGTAAATCAAACCCAGTGTCGGTGTCATAACGCAAGGACCTCCATTGCCGCGAAATCTGATCCCTGATCCCTGTTCCCTGTTCCCTGCATTTCAATACCCTCCGTCGCTGCCGGTCTCCCGGCGAATCCTGTCCTTGAGCGCATCGGTAGCGGGGTCAGAGACTCCCGCTGCAACCTCTGTCTTGCCCACAGACCATCGCCGAACCAGCAGAATCGTGCCTAGCAGCGCCGCGGCGAATACTGCGAATGGCGCAATCCAAGCTACCAGATCGAAACCTTCTTTGGTGGGTGCGGCCAGCACCACCGCGCCGTACTTGGCTACAAACGAATCTAGAATCTGCTTGTCGCTAAAGCCGCTGGCAATGCCCGTCCGCAACTCGTTCAGCTCGCCGGTGGAGTTCTGGCAGCCCACGTGATTACACTCGCCCAGTATTTCCGCGCATCCGCACGTACACATCAGCCGATGATCCAGATCGACGAAGCGCGAGTTCGGTTCCGCCGCGCCCACCGAGAAACAAATGGCCGCCGCCAACGCCAATGCCTGCGCGCTCTTGATCCAAAATGTAAGACGATTGCCAGAAGTGATTCGAATGGAGGACTTCATGATTGACCTCCTCGCTGCGCCGACGGCGTCTGGCTTGGGAAGAGCGCCACCAGCGTGCCGAAGGCCATCAGCGCCACACCGGCCCAGATCCAGCTCACCAGCGGATTCAGGAACGCCTTGATGATCGGCTGCTGTGTATCTGGATTCGTCCCTTCATACACCACATATAAATCCCACGGCAAGGTTGAGTGAATCGCCACCATCGTCTGCGGCTGTTGGCTGGCCAGATAGACCCGCTTCTCCGGCGTCATTTGAAACTGCTTTTTGCCTCCCTTGTAAACGTCGAGCCGGGCGTAATCGGAGTCGTAATTCGGGTTCGAGTCCTGCGTGAATCCGACATTATCCAGCGTGTAGGGGCCGATGGTTATCTTGTCGTGCAGCGCCATTTCGCTTTCTACATTGCGATTGAAGGCCGCGCCTGCCAGACCGATGACCACAATCACCACGCCGATGTGAATGATGTAGCCGCCATAGCGCCGCGTATTGCGGCGAATCAGTGTGTACTTCGACCAAATCAAATTCCTCCCGCTCTGCTTGCTGATCACCATCGCCCCACGTAGAAACTCTGAACTGATCGCAGTGAAAACGGCTGCCGAAAGCGCAAAGGCCACCAGTGCATAGAAATTTCCTTGATCGAGCGCGCCATCTTTCCACGGCTTGACACCTACTGCCAGGCAGACAATCACAGTCGCCCACAGCGCGATGACCGGCAGCACAAAGTTGCGCTTGATGCTCCTGAGCGAAGTAGCACGCCACGGCAAGAGCGGCCCCACACCCGTCAGAAACAGTAGAAACAGGCCGATAGGAATGGCCACAGCGTTATACCAGGGCGCGCCTACGGTGACCTTGTTGCCCACCACGTACTCGCTCAAAATCGGAAACAGCGTTCCCCACAGAATGACAAAGCAGGCGGCGAGCAGCACCAGATTATTGAAGAGAAAGCTCGACTCGCGACTCACCAGCGATTCCAGATGGTGATCGCTCTGCAGGTGGCTGCGATGCAAAATGTATGTGAAGATGCACACCGCCAGCACAATCCCCATGAAGACCACAAACCACGTGCCGATCGACGATTGCGCGAAGGCATGAACCGAACTCACCAAGCCGGCGCGGGTCAAGAGCGTGCCCAGCATGGTGAGCAGAAAAGTCGTGAAGATCAGCCACACATTCCAGCTCTTCATCATGCCTTTTTTCTCTTGCATCATCACCGAATGCAGAAAGGCGGTTCCGGTCAGCCATGGCATGAAACTCGCGTTCTCCACCGGGTCCCATCCCCAGTAGCCGCCCCAACCCAGCACGGCATAGGCCCAGTGCATTCCCAAAAAGATGCCGCAGGTCAGAAACAGCCATGTCACCATCGTCCACACGCGCGTGATTTTGATCCACTTTTCACCGGGGTAGCGCATCATCAGCGCACCCAGCGCAAAGGCGAACGGCACCGAAAAGCCCACGTAGCCCAGGTAAAGCATGGGCGGATGAATCACCATCTCCGGATACTGAAGCAGCGCATTCAAGCCTGCGCCGTCGGCGGGAGTCGGCCCTTGAAAGAGCGCGAAAGGCGGCGCGGCAAAGCACAAGATTGCCAGGAAAAAGACCTGAATTGCCGCCAGAATCGCGCCCGCGTAGGCGTAAAGTTTCACATCCTTTTTGTGCGTCAGGCGCAGCACAAAACCATACGCCCCCAGCAGCCATGCCCATAAGAGCAGCGAGCCCTCTTGCCCCGACCAGAGAGCCGAAAACTTGTAGATCCCCGGCAGCGCGCGATTCGAGTGCTGCAAGATGTAGGTGATAGAGAAATCGTTGGTAAAGACCGACCAGATCAGCGCGAATGCTGCTGAAGTCACGGCCCAAAAGCCCGCAATCCCCGCCCGCCGCGCCGTATCCGCCAGACGCTCGGGCGATATTGCGACCCGCTGACCGGTGGCGATCAGGCGCAGCGCCACTGCCCCGGCAAGCAGATTATAGGCGGCCAGCGCCAATGCGATGAGAAGTGCAAAACTGCCAAACGCTGCCATCCAGGTCTCCGCTCTTCGCAATCGATTTCAGTATGATTCTCGCACGTCAGCGGTCAACCGCAACGGCCATCTGCGAAGCAACTCTCGTCCCATCATAGACGTTCAGGGTGTGATCTGCCTCACACTGTGGGTGGAGAATGCGATTGCTCTGAATCACAAGCCTCCTCCGAATCTTCCCGGTCGCGCGCGAGTCTGGTTCGGACAATAACTCCTTCTACCTCGATTGCTTCCCTCATTAATTATGCAATATCATGTTCTGCCGATAAAGTGGATATGGCGTCCCTCCGAATTTCGCACGCCATCTATCTGCTTCTTGGCTGCTCTTTGCTTGCTGGAGCAACGGCCTCTATCTATCTAATGATTCGCTGCGCCGGCGTTAGTTCCGACTACACGGCAATCATCCAAGGAGAAATCGCACAAGCGCAGCAGGTTCGTGTCGTGCAGCTCAACTTCAAAAAGCAGGTCCAAGCCTGGAAAGATATCCTGCTGCGAGGTAGGGACAACACTGCCTTGTCGAAATACGAAACCGAGTTTCACTCTCTCGCCGACCAGGTGCAATCTGCAAGTGCCACGCTGAGTAGCCAGCTTCTCGATGCCCAGGCTCGCTCAGGATTGGAGAGTTTCCAACAGCAGCATCAGCTGCTTGACTCTCAGTATGAGGCCGCCCTCACGGATTACAAATCCAGCCGCGATTTTGCCCAGGCCGATGCAGCCGTCAAAGGCAAGGATCGTCCGCCCACCGACTCGCTTGACCTCGTCGTCATTCGATTGTCTGATCTCGCCGCAACGGTTACTGCGGAAGAGGCTGTGCGCCTGCATCATGAGCAAAGCGTGCTAGCAGGAGCGCTGGTCATTCTCTGGCTAGCCCTCGGAGTCTGGAGCGTAGGTTTTGGCCGCCTTTTGGGAGTTCGCCTTAACCGTTGTGTTCAATTCGTGCGCGAGATTGCCGAAGGAGACTTGATCGCCGCTGCGCCCGAGCAGAACCGCCAAGACGAACTCGGAGAATTGGTCCAGGCTATGAGCCATATGCAGGACCAATTGCGGAAAATGGTGGAAGAGATTCAATCCATAGCCGGCTCGCTCTCCGGTAATGCCGAGTGCGTCTCCAGTTCCTCGGTTCAGATCGCCGCGGCCTCCGCGGAGCAAAGGTCTCAGGCCTCGCAGGTCGCTGCCGCACTCGAAGAGATGATTGCCAGTGTGCGCGAGGTATCCACTCATTGTCACGAGGCGGCACAGAATGCTGTCCAAGCCGGCAACATGGCTACCACGAGCTGCCATTCAGTTGAAGCCGTTGCAGGACAAGTTCGCGATATGGCAGGCGAGGCCCGCCGCAACGCTGAGAGCGTTCAGCAACTCGGTGAGCGATCAGGTCAGATCAGTAACATCGTCGGCTTGATTCAAGAGATTGCCGGACAGACAAACCTGCTTGCCCTCAACGCCGCCATCGAATCGGCACGCGCCGGTGAGCAAGGCCGAGGATTTGCGGTGGTAGCTGGAGAGGTTCGGCGCCTCGCCGAGCGCACCACATCGGCAACCAAGGAGATCGCAGATGCCGTCCAATCAATTCAGCAGGGAACGCATGAGGCGGTTGCGCACATCCAAGGCAGCTCCGACAGCGTCGAGAAGAGCGTATTCGCCGCCAACGCCGCTGCGCTCTCGCTCGGCTCGCTCGGCTCCGGCACCGCCGAGGTGCGCCAGCACATCGAACAGATTGCTCAGGCCGCGGAGGAGCAATTCCAGGCTTCGGCCCTCGTCGGTCAGTCGATGAACGAAATCTCCACCAGCATTACCGCCTCGTCGCAGGGCGCTGAAGAGAGCGCACGCACCGCCAACGAATTGGTCAAGCTGGCCCGCGAGCTCACTCAGCAAGTCGGCCGCTTCAAAACCGGCGATCATCGTAGCGGACCTCAACTGTTGGCGCGTAACCGAGCCGCCTGAAGCGCCGCCTCAAACACAAAAACCAAGGTGCCCCACCCTCGCCGCTGTCATTCTGAGCGAAGCGCAGCGAAGTCGAAGAACCTGCTTCTTGAAACTTTGCGGCTAGGGAGGGATACAACGACATTTATGCGAGCGAATAGCGAGCGTTTGGCCCCACCGCAGGTGGCTACCCAAGCAACAATCCCTTCTCCCGCAATTCCTTGATCGAGTCGCGAAGCTTGGCTGCCCGCTCGAACTCGAACTTCTTGGCCGCCTCGCGCATCTCCGTTTCTAGTTTGGCGATGAAACTGTCGAGTTCTGCCTGGGTGGCAAACTCCGGCAGTGCCGCCGTCTCTTCCTCGGGCACCTCGCCGTATTCTGCCTTCAAAATCTCCGCCAGCCCCATATCCATTTTGTTGATGATCGACTGCGGCGTGATGCCGTTCTCTTCGTTGTAGGCCCGCTGAATCCGCCGCCGCCTATCGGTCTCGTCCATCGCTCGCCGCATTGAGTCGGTGATTTTATCCGCGTACAAAATCGCCCGCCCTTCGAGGTGTCGCGAAGCTCGTCCCATGGTCTGAATCAGTGAGCCAGTCGAGCGCAGAAATCCTTCCTTGTCAGCGTCCAGAATCGCTACCAGGGAAACCTCCGGCAGATCCAGCCCTTCTCTGAGTAAATTAATTCCGATCAGTACATCAAACTCGCCCTTGCGCAATCCGGCCAGCAGCTTCACTCGCTCCAACGTTTCGATCTCCGAATGAAGATAGCGGCAGCGCACATCCACCTCGGTATAATAGCCGGCCAAATCTTCGGCCATACGCTTGGTCAGTGTCGTGACCAGCACGCGCTCGTTGCGCTTTGCACGGTCCCTGATCTCCGCCAGCAGGTCGTCTATTTGACCCTTCACCGGCCTGATCTCGACCTCCGGATCGACCAGCCCCGTGGGGCGAATCACCTGCTCCACTACGACTCCCGATGACTTAGTCAGCTCATAAGGCCCCGGCGTTGCCGAAACATAAATTGCCTGATGCACACGGTTCTCAAACTCTTCGAACTTCAGCGGCCGGTTGTCCACAGCCGAGGGCAGGCGAAAGCCGTAGTCCACCAAATTCTGTTTGCGGCTGCGGTCCCCAAACCACATTCCATGCACCTGCGGAATCGTCGCATGACTCTCGTCCACAAAGAGCAGAAAATCGCGAGGAAAATAATCCAGCAGCGTTGGCGGAGCCTCGCCCGGCAGCCGGCCGCTGAAATGCCGCGAGTAGTTCTCAATTCCGTGGCAATATCCCATCGACTTGATCATCTCCAGGTCGTAGCGCGTGCGCTGGTGAATGCGCTGCGACTCCACCATCCGGCCCTGCGCCTCAAGTTCAGGTGCCCACGCGTTCAACTCCGCCACAATCGAATCGATCGCCCCGGCCTTGCGCTCCGGCTGCACCACATAGTGACTCTTGGGATAAATCGGCAGCCGCGCATACTTCTGCTTCACCGTTCCAAACAAAGGATCAATCTGCGAAAGCGATTCAATCTCATCGCCGAATAACTCAATCCGATAAGCTAACTCATCATAAGTCGGAAAAACCTCAATAACATCGCCTCTAACTCGAAATGTCCCGCGCCGAAAATCCGTGTCGTTGCGCTCATAGAGAATCTCCACCAGCCGCCGTGTGATGTCCTTGCGGCTGATGCGCTGGCCTTTCTCGAGCAGCAGAAGCATTCCGTAGTAAGCCTCCGGCGACCCCAGTCCATAAATGCAGCTCACCGAGCTGACAATAATCACGTCGCGCCGCTCAAACAAACTCCGCGTAGCCGACAACCGCAGTTTGTCCAGCTCTTCATTGACGGTCGCTTCCTTTTCGATATATAAGTCACCAGCGGGAATATAAGCCTCCGGCTGATAATAGTCGTAGTAACTCACAAAATATTCGACGGCATTATTAGGGAAGAACTGCTTGAACTCGTGATAAAGCTGCGCCGCCAGCGTTTTGTTATGCGCCAGAATCAGCGCCGGCCGGTTGGACTCTTCAATGACCTTCGCCATGGTAAAAGTCTTACCCGAACCGGTCACGCCCAGCAGCACCTGGCTCTTTTCCCCTGCCGCAAGGCCACTCATCAGTTCGGCAATCGCTCGCGGCTGATCTCCCCTCGGCGTATAGCTCGTCACCAGTTGAAAGTCCATGCCCGCATTATACCTGAATGGCGAAGATTGAGCGAAAGTCTATTGTACTTTCGCTTCATGGAATGGTTGTTCTCTTGGTAAGTTTCCAGCGTCATCGTTGCGGCTCTGATCGGCATTGCGCTGGCGATGCTTGCCAACTCTCTTTTGAGTCCTCATTTTGGAAAGGGGCTTGATTTTATGTTGCTGTAAGTATCATCCCAGATAATTAGCCGGTGCCAACTCTTGAAACAACCGAATAGATTGGGTGGGAACCCATGAACCTAACATAAATATAATGAATAAGTTAGAAAACAAATATACTTCCACTCCGCCGTTGCAACTCCAAACACCCTATGACAAACAAAGCCATATGGTCTATAATGCCATCATGGACGTGCAATGAAGGCTGAGCTGCTCTTTCATCAGCGCATCGATTATGACGATGGCGCAATCGTGGAGATGGTCCTCTGGCGCGTTCCGAAGCCCGTTCCACCGGCAAGGCACGGCCTGAAGTATTCGCTCTTCTATGGCCGTCCTGGGCTGCGAGAAGTTGGGTACGACAATGAGCGCGGCAAAGGCGATCATCGGCATTTTCAAGGCGTGGAAAAACACTATGCGTTTACGACCGTCGAGAAGTTGATTGCCGATTTCTGGTCAGACGTGAATAGATTGCGAGGGGTCCAATGAGCGATGTGAAATTCACAGTCGGCGGCGCGATGGAAGAGGAAGCCTCACGCAAATTCATCGACGCGTGGCATCGCGCCGAGCTTGGCGAGAGCTTCCACGAACGCCATCTTGCTTTTGAAAGCTGGGACGCCCTGGCTCGCGTCCTCACCGGCAAGCGGATGGAACTGCTACGCTATGTCCGCCGCCATCATGTCACCAGCGTCCGCGCCCTCGCCAAGGAACTCAAGCGCGATTACAGCAACGTCCATGCGGATGTGAAAGCTCTGGCGGGCGCCGGACTTCTCGAAGCCACAACCCGTGGCGTCCGCGCCGACTACGACGCCATCGAAACCAAAATCGCTTTATGAGATCCGTGCGCCCCGCCCTGCCGCGTTTTTTGCGGCTAGTGTGGGATACGATGCATCCCTCGTTCTTCTCACTTATTCGACGGCGTAATGTCGGTCACCGGCAAATCCCAGTGGGCTAGCAGAATCTCGAAGCGGCGCTGTTCTTCTTTTTGATAAGTCGCCTTGTCGGGATAAAGTTCATTGATAAAGGCTTCTTCGTCGGGATTCGCGGTCGTGGCTACGGTCGAGTTTTTGTAGCGGATGGTGACGCGAAAATCCCACCGTCCATCCTCTGTGGTGTGGTAGGCGGGCGACTCGATTTTGAGCGAAAGAATGCGGCCGGTGGCCTGAATTTTTTCGAGCAGCGGGTAATGGTTTTTGAGGAACAGCGCCTTGAACTCGGCCTGATGGCCCCATTGGCATTTGTAGTAGTACTCGATGGTGTAAGGCTGATCGGCGCTCACCTGCGGCGGCGCGCCTTGAGCCAGAACCTTGATCTGGAGCGGGGCGGCCACGAAGACAGCGAAGACAACGGCGAAAGCGGCGAGAAGAATCCTGCGCATAAAACCTCCTTGATTGAGAGCATTGTAACGCAGAGGCAATTTGCGTTGTACTCGATGCCGGTTTGAAAGCGCGTTGATTGATGTGAGAGTTTTTTGGTTACAAACCGCCGTGCATTCTTGTAGAATCGCGGGATGAAGGGTAACCCGAAGGTCATCGAACAACTGAATCATGCGCTCCGCGAGGAACTCACCGCCATCAACCAGTACTTTGTTCACGCGGAAATGTGCGAGAACTGGGGCTACGACCGGCTTGCCAAATACATCAAGAAGCAGTCCATCGACGAAATGAAGCACGCCGAGTCGCTGATGGAGCGCATCTTGTTTCTGGATGGCACGCCCAGCATGGAGCCTTTGTCGCTCACGATTGGCAAGAACGTGAAGGCGATGATCGAGTCGGATCTGAAACTCGAACTCGGGGCCATTGTCATGTACAACGAGGCGGCTCTGATTTCAGCCGAAGAAAAAGATAATGGCTCACGCGATCTGTTTATCAAGCTGCTTAAAGACGAAGAAGAGCACGCGGACTGGCTGGAAACGCAGTTGCACCAGATCACGGAGCTTGGCTACGAGCGCTATCTGATCACGCAAACCAGCAAAGGCGAGTAACTCCAATTTCCTGCACCCTCTCCTGTGCTGTAAGAATCCAAAAAGCACAGGAGAAAGTTCCCTATGTCTCAGAAAATTGCTTTTATCACCGGAGGAAACCGCGGAATTGGGTTTCAGACCGCGCTTGAATTGAAGGATGCCGGCGTCAAGGTTGTCATCGGCTCACGCGATCTGGCGCAGGGCGAACAAGCTGTGGCCAAGTTGCGCGCGGCGGGTGTAGACGCTGACGTGCTGAAGTTCGACATTACCAAGGCTGCCGATGCCAAGGCGGCATACGACTATTTCAATTCAAAGTACGGCCGCCTCGATATTCTGGTGAACAACGCGGGCATTGCTGCCGGCGCATTTCCTGGCGCAGGTCCGGAGCACTCTGCCGCAGAGGTTCCGCTTGAGCTGCTGCACAAGGTCTTCGAGACCAACTTCTTTGCGCAGGTGGCGCTGACGCAGGCGCTATTGCCGCTGCTGAAAAAGAGCACGGCGGGGCGCATTGTGAATCTGTCGAGCGTCCTTGCCTCGCTCACTATGCACTCCGCCCCCAAATCGCCGATCTACGATGCCAAGTCGTTCGCGTACGACGCGTCGAAGACTGCGCTCAACGCCTTCACCATTCATCTGGCTTGGGATTTGCGTAACACAAAGATCAAGGTCAACTCAGCGCATCCCGGCTGGGTCAAAACTCAAATGGGCGGACCGAATGCCATCATGGAACTGAGCGAGGGAGCCAAAACCAGCGTTGCGCTGGCCACGCTCGCCGACGACGGCCCAAGCGGCGGATTCTTTCACATGGGCCAGCCCCTACCATGGTAGGGCTCCCCTTCCACGTGGATGCCACCGGCAAACTTGCTCCTGCATAGGGGCGAAGCGGAGCTTTGTGATTGCCCACTCCTGTCAGGAAAATCGTGACCGGGGCAGGCTCTTGGCGCACAGCTCCCGTGGATTGGGGCGCAGCTCACAAACTCACCCACGATGCGGCAAGGTCGAATTGTCCGGATTGTCTCGATCGGTGGAATCAGCTTCGGGTGTTGCCGGTCTCAACAAGTGAATGTTCGGAGGAGGCGCAGGTGCCGGCCACTCGGATTCTCCCGTGGATTCGCCCGCGGGTTTGGCCGTGTAATGAATCTCAGGCGCTGGCGGCTCCCATCGTTCAGTGAACGAAGAGTAGGCATCCGCTGATCTCACGAAGTGAGCCTCAGGTTCGACAGCGGAACCACTTGTGAACTCGTCCTTTGGAGTTGTAGTCTCCGATGGATCGGTGGATGAAGGCTGCGCGTCACGGAGACCGAAAATACTCGGTTCGGTAAGAAGTTCCGGCTTTCGCGCAAAGATCGAAGTGATGGAGTCAACCAGAGTTTTAGCCCCCGAGGGATGGTCTTCAGGATATTCACGCTCTCTTTCAGCGTCTTCTGGATCCTGTTCCGCTACCCACTCAGCTTCGGGGTCGTCCGTGACTTCTATTTCCGGCTCGGTTAGCTGCTGCTGATCGGTTTGCAGGATGTATAAATCCCTTGCTGGGTCGAGCGGCGCCTGCTGCTCTTCAGACAAATACTCCTCTTCCGATACCGCGGCCGGGCTCGATTCGGAGGAACCTTTAGGCTTGAGCAGCCAACGCATCAGTTCATCGGAATCAGCAGGAATTTCTGTCTTGGCGAGATCATTCTCAGGGACTTCACCTGCAGTCCCCACATCGTCTGCAGCGGGTAGCACCGCCGTCTCGAATTCAACAACAGGTTCAGGGGCAGCTTCAGGAGCTGGCGTTGCCGGCTCGTGCGCCGCGATATGCGCTGCGGGCTCGTGCGCCACGATATACGTTGCCGGCTCCTGAGCCACGACATAGACGGGGTGTGCTTGTGCAACCGGCTCGGCTGGTTGCACCACCGCTTCGGCTTGAATTTCCGGCTCTGTCGGTTCTTGCGCAACGACAGGCAATGGGTGTGCTTCGGCCATCGGCTCGGCTGGTTGATGCGCTGTTTCAGGTTCGACAACATGCGTGGTTTCGGCTTCAATTTCCGGCTCTGTCGGCGTCTCTTCCACGACAAGCAAAGGTTGTGCTTCAACCGCTGCCTCGGTTGTTTGATCCAATGTTTCAGGTTCAACAACAGGCGTGGTTTCGGCTTCAATCTCCGGCTCTGTCGGCGTCTCTTCCACGACAGGCAAAGGTTGTGCTTCAACCGCTGGCTCGGTTGATTGATCCAATGCTTCGGGTTCAGCAACAGGTTCGACCTTCGCTGCAATCTCCGACTCTTCCGGTTCGGGCTCATCGACAGGCACAGGGTGTGCGTCTGCAACGGGCTCGGCTGGCTGATCCGTGACCTCGGCTTCGGCAACAGTTTCAGCTTCGGCTTCAATCTCCGGCGATACAGGCTCGTGCTGCTCGACGGTTGAAGTCTGTGCGTCTGCAACCGTCTCGGCTTTTAAGGGTCTCGCTTCAACAGCCGGTTCAACCGGCGGCTCCGCTGCTTCGATCTTGGCATCAGGTTCGTTCTTCGCTTGAGCTTCCGGCCCGACCGGTTCGGCATCGCGTTCATCGGCGGGTTTAGCAACCACAACGGCCTTGGTCGCCGTCTCCTTGCTGCCAACTTCAGCCGCCACCGGAGCCAGCAAATCCACGCGATAACCGGCAGCCTCGGCAGTGGCCAACGCCTCCTCGATATTCTTGCTCATCGCCTGGACGGCCAAGCGACTGGGCGCAACCTCGCCCGCCAGGCGCAGCAGCGACGGCATCAGCAGCCACCAAAGCAACTCCTCGTACCGCTCGCGTACCAGATAGTCGTGTCCCTCTGTCGGATGAACACCGGTTAGCCAGCGCACATCCGCATCCGACCACAAGGCGGGCCACAAAGCCGGCGCGACTTCAGCAGTCGTCGCCTCCGCTTTTTCAGGCTTGCCGATTTCCGCCGCCGTGAGCAGCCCCACCTTGACGCGTGCGGCCACGCGCCAGCCTTCTTCGTCATTGAATCCCAGAGCGGCGAAGGCCCTAGCAAAGGGCTCGCGCAGACGGAGCCGGTCAAACAACTCCAACGCCACGCGCTCAGGCTTCTGCACATCGATCGATTCGGCAAGCAATTCTAGCGCGCACCAGCCGAGCACCGGCCCCCACATCGCCGTCGCAGTCAATTGCGGACTGGGGCTGGGCAACATGCGCCGCGCGGCCACGGTCCATGGGACCGGGAAAAGCGCTTCCACCGACGGGATGCGCATGGCTGCGCGCAACCGCTCGCGATAAGCCGCACGCAGCAAGCTGGGATTGGCTGGCACAGGGTTAGCGGGCAGAGTGGCGGCCTCGCTCCGGGTGAGCATCACGTAGGCCCTCTGCGCTTGCCAGAGGAAATTCTCGCAGCGCACCCATGCAGCCTCAAAGAACTCCGTGCGTTCGGTCTCAATCGCTTTGTTCACGCCAACGGCCAGTGTGCGCGGATGCTCAGCCAAGTCAGCAAACAAGCGCACTAAGGCCGGTTCAAGCAGTTGGCGCAGCGCGTCGTGTACCGGCTGCAATTCCAGATTCACCAGTGCATCCTGCAAATTCGGCACGCCCCGGCCGTTCAATTGGTCGCAGAGCCTGTCCCAGGGCTGTTCGGCTGTCGCGTAAAGTTCGCGCCAATTCAAAAAGACATGACACTGATAAGCGTGCAGGTCGAGAGTCAAACCGCGCGACGCCAAATCACTCGCGCGGCGCAAATATTCCAGGCCGGTCAGCGAGTCGCGCCAGCCCAGAATCGCACCGGAGTTATCGCTGAACCCCAGTCCCTCGCGGATGCGTTGCTGACGCAGTTGATTCGATTCTTTGTCAGCGTATGCCGCCGAATAATCGATTGTCCCGTGCGTCTCGCCATAGCGGTTGTTATAGACCACCAGGGCGCGTTCGTTTCCTCTGCGGTTCGAATATGCAAAGACGTTCTCGTCCACCGTGCCCGCATCTAGAAAAAAGTCGTAAAGCAAAAAGTTGGTGCTCTCGGCAAAGAGCCTGCGACGCTGCAAGAGAGGCGCAATCTCGCGTTCGTGGCGCTCCACCATCCAATGATCGGGCGTCTCATCGTAACGCGCCCGCTGGTACTCCATGCCATACTTCTCTGTGAATCCCTCGATCTGTCCGTGGCCGAACATCGGCAGCCCCGGCAGCGTGGCCATCATCGCGGCCACGCCAAAGCACTTGTCGCCCTTGCCAAATTGATCGATGGCCGTGCGCTCGTCAGGATTGCTCATGAAGTTCACGTAGCGCTTCATGATGTCCGGATCGAACTCCAGCGTATTCTTGATGACCGAGCGATATTTGGCGTTGTCTTCGTCGCGCAGCATCACCATGAATGCGCTGTTATAAACGCGATGCATGCCCAGCGTGCGGACGAAGTAGCCCTCCATCAGCCAGAAGGCCTCTGCCAGCAGCAGCGTGCCGGGAACCTCGGCGGCCACGCGGTCAACCACTTCGCGCCAGAACTCGTGCGGCATGGCGCGATCAAAATCTGCCTGGCTCATCCCGTTTTCAGCGCGCGAAGGAATGGCTCCGCTCGATCCCTGCCCCGGAAACCATAGCCGGTGAAAATGCCGTTTGGCCAAGGTCATGGCGGCATCAAACCGAATCACGGGAAACAGCCGCGCCACGTGCAGAATTGTCTGAATGACCTGCTCGCGTACCGCCGGATTCAGATAGTCGAGCTGCGCCGTGTCATTCCACGGAAAGCTGGTGCCGTCGTTGCCGTGATAGATGTAGCGTGTCTCGCCACTCTGCTGGTCACGCCGTCTGAAGACCACAGCAGCATCCGACTGCTCAAAGTAGTGGTCTTCAATTTTGATCTCCACGCGCCCGTCATGCGAAAGATCGGGGCCGTTGAAGGTATAAGCCGGATAGGGCGGCTCGGGACGCGAAATGAACCAGTCTGGATGCTCGATCACCCACGGCGAATCGATCCCCATATGGTTCGGAACCATGTCGCTAGCCAGCCGAATCCCATGCCGGTAAGCCCGGTCACGCAGGTTCGTATAAGCCGCTTCGCCGCCCAGGTCTTCGGCAATTGTGTAGTCGAAGAGCGAGTAGGCCGATGCCACGGCGTCTGTGTTGCCGCAGAGTTGCTTGATCGTTTTTGAGGCGCGGCTGCGCTCCCACACGCCAATCAGCCAGAGTGAATTCAGCCCCCGCCGCGCCAGCGTCGCCAGTTCCTCGTCGGGAATCTCGTCCAGCTTCGCAATCCTGCGCCCGTACTGCTTGCTCATTTGCCCCAGCCACACATACGTGCTCTTGGCGATCAATACGGCGGTCGGCATCCACGCCATGTCGGGCGAAAACTTTTCGTACTCTTGCACCTGATCGTCAAAATCCGGAACGTCGGCCGTGCTGACTACGGAAGGCCATTGCTGCTCGCCGCTCTCCTTGTGCCGCCGCGCGGCCTCTGCGGCGTTGGCAGCGTCTGGGTTGAACTGCATCCAGATCGCCAGCTCTTCCTCGTGCAAAATTTCGCTGGCAAGCCGCAGAAACTCCTCCAGGCTTTCGCCCAATAGCGGCTTCCACATCTTGCGGATCAGGTTCAGTTGTTCGCTGAGAGAGCGAGGCGCACCCACTGCCGGCGCGCGCAGCAGTTCCAGCAAGTTCATCTTCTTGGCGTTCGGAAGCGGAATCAACGGACGCGTCGCAAAGTATTCGGGAAGCTGCTTGGTCACCTGTCGATAGACTGTCTTCTCGGCCAGCGTCTTCTCTTCAAAAAGCTCTTCAAAAGGTTGAAAAGCCTCATTGCGGTTCGCCGTCCACAGAAGCATCAGTTCTTCAAACGCCACAGCATAGTGCGATATACCGTCTGTTTGCCCTGCCAGCCATTCGAGCGGCTTCTGCTCGCCGCGCATCACCGAAATGCCAGGAAAATTCTCGACAAACGTCAGCAGCATCTTGCCCAGCGCCTCAGCGCCAACAATGCTGGAAAACCAATCGATCGCGCCCGTCATCACCTGGGGGTCAAACTGCTCGCGATAGCGCGCGATGAGCACATGGCTCGCTTCGTCGATCAGGCCCATCGCGTAAAGCTGGCCCGCATGAACCGCCTGCGCGGGATGCTGATCGACCTCGCGAACCTGATTGATGCGGAACGCAAACTCGCGACAGGCGGCAATATTGGCAAAAATCACGTTTCCCGAGTAAGAAAACAGCGTCTCCGCGAACTGATATCGTTCACGCGCCTTCCGGGCTATATGAAATTCCATCATAAGGAACGGACTCCTAAAGCCTTTCGTGCTGTCCAACGGTGCTTCATGATACACCGAATAATCGTGAAGCTGTCATCTCGCAAATTTCTCATGCATGGCCACACTACATTTCTTTGATGCTTTGTCACCCTGGGCGAAGGGCAGCGGAGCCGAAGAACCCGTTTTGCTCAACGACAGATTTTCGTCGTTGGGGAACCCAGACTGGAATTCATAATAATCAAGGCCAAAGATAAAGGTACATCAAAGAGGTGAACCCCTTAATTCTATCGAACCGCCCGGTCTGTCCAGCGCCTTATGCGAGCGTAGAATCGAAACCGTCAACAGCGCAACGCCCAAACCCAGCGGTTGCCGACATCTGCGGTCAAAGACTTTCCGTCCCCACGCCATTCAGATACTCGGCCCATTGTGCTGCATTTCGTGATCCAGGAGTCTTTGAAGGAATCCCGCCGATGGTTTCCAACTGGACGCGAAGATCGAGAGGATGGTTGGCATTGCAACCGCCGCGTCTTTGCCGGTAGACTGGTTATGAACGAGGTGTATCTTCCCAAGACTGATAGAAGTGCTTGGGATAGGAAGGTTCCAGAAGACGATCGGAACTACGCGGAGAGGTGGCAGAGCCCGGTTGAATGCACCTGACTCGAAATCAGACATAGTCGCAAGGCTATCGGGGGTTCGAATCCCTCCCTCTCCGCCATATTACAACGCAAGTCTTTTGAAATCTAAATAAACATAGCGTAATCAATAGCTTGAAGGGATTAACCGGAGTCCATAAATTCACCATTTTCCACGCAATTCCCTATTGTCGGGCCAAAAAACCTTACAAAATCGACGCCACCTTACAACGGCTTTTCCACAGTGGCACTGGGCATATGCTGCGAGACAGATTTGTTCAGTCATCGCCCCCCCGAGCCGCAGTGTATCGATGATGACGATTCCTTTTTGCGCCATTAGGCAGCATCCAAAGACCGTGATTGGAGGGCAATCTTTGCGACTGGAATCTCGTGGCATATCTTTGGCGTGGATCCAACTGACCCTCCAAACCCTAATGAAGCTGTCCCCTTTCATGCCACATCAGCCGGATACTGAACTCGTCTACCTGCTTCGCATATTCTGATCAGGTGAAAAAAGACATCCAAAAAGAAGTCCATGCGGATCAAGGGGCGGGCGGTGGGAGCCTTGCCGGTTACGAATACCAGATCGACGTGTCTGCTTGGCTGGCTTTGGATCTTCTGCTGGGTAGCAAGCAGGCCAGGCAACTGATCCTCGAGCCTGCAACCCAGGAGGACCTTGAGACGGAGCTCGAGGAATTTGAACCGGGAGTTATCGCAGGTAGCGCACCAGTCGCCAGCTACAAGCTCGTAGTACAAGCGAAGCTGCGAACAGGTGACGCTTGGACTGTGGCTAACATCAAGGCGCTTCTCCGACACGGGAAGAGGCGCACCTCTGTCCGTGAACGTCTGAAGGACCCTAGTGTTCACTATCTTCTGGTCACAAGTGCCGCGCTCAATGGAGGCACGAAGAACTTGCAGGTCGCACAAGTGGGCGTCTGGCCGAAGGCATCGAAGATGCCCTCTGCAATCAAGAATGCCCTTCTGCCTGGTTCATCCGGCAGGATCAACGCTCCGGCGCTTTGGACACAGTCGAGCAATGGATGGTTTCGTTAGAGTCGGAAAACTATGGCGATTCGGAACGCGCAGAGTTGTATCGTTCTCGGATCGATGCTCTGCCACGCGACCTGCAAATCACGGCGAGCAAAGCACAGGCCACAGTATTGAAAGAGCTGTCGACTCCCTTAGAGATCCAGAAGTTTTTCGACGCGCTGCCGACTCTTGATCGAGAGGGATTGCGAAATCCGGAGCATTTCGTCTCCGAAGCAATAGGTCGCGCTCATCAGAATTCGATTGAGCAAACTGTGATCAACCAGATCGAAGAGCGAAAAGGAGGTGTACGGGCGGCAGCTGTGATCTGGGGACTTCTCAAGGCTACGAATAAGCTTTCTCTGCCCGTCCTCCGTACCATTGAAGAGGTCCTATCTGATCATGAACCTCAGATGATCGCGGAGGCTAGTTCGCTTGTTGCCTTCTTTGTGGCCGCACGCAATCTTCGTCAGAGCGAGGACTTGATCACCTACTACCATCCGCGCGTGGAGTCCGGTATCGAACGGGCACTTGTGCGATCTGGGCTCGAAGCCAAACGAATGTTTCGCTTACTGGTCGATGTGCTCACCTCGCCAGACGGTCCAGGAGAAGAGTGGGGAACCGAAGCGCCCTGAACGTTCGATATCTGGTTGCGCACTTGAAATTGCGCCATGTCCTTCAGATTCGTTTCGTTCAATCCCTGTCCCTTCAGGGTTACCAGGCACACCGGCTGTGTTGAAGCATCCATGCCGAGCACAACGGGAGGTAATGTTCCCGGCGGTAGCCGCCTGAGATCGGCCATAGCCAGGTTGGCGATGTTACTGAGTGCGGCATTTGAATCGGTTCCGGGCTTGAAATAGATCTTGATTAAGCTCACGCCGGTCAGCGAACGCGACTCGCTGTGATCGATATTCGCGCCAAGAGTGAAGAAGCGCTCAAAGGTGTTTGTGATGTCTGCTTCGATCTGCTCGGGCGGCATGCCATTGTAAAACGTCGCAACGACGACGACAGGCATGTCAATCTTGGGGAAGAGATCGACCGGCATACGCACAGTATTGACCACCCCCACAAGTGAGACCATCAAGCAGAGCATGATGATGAAGAACGGATACCTGAGAGCGAACTTTGGCATTACTTCGCACCTCCGCTGTTCTCATCCGCTTCTGCCTTCATATCGATCACGCCTCCTGACTCGCGCATCACCTCGGAAGCCGGCGTCTGCGTGAGAATGGGGGAAACCTCCTCGCCTTCGGCGTAGTTTTCCTGACCTCCCAGAATCACTCTGTTGCCAGGTTGAAGTCCGCTTTTGATTTCGGCAAGCTTCGAACCACGAAGCCCAACCTCCACATTACGAATGTGTACACGATTGCTCGCATCCAGCGAGTAAACCGATTCCCGATTCCCCTTGAGTACCAGCGCCTCAACCGGAATCGTGGTCACATTCGATGCAGATGCAAGTTGCATTTGAGTGTTGGCATACATGCCAGGGGAGATCGAAAGATCTTGATTCTCGACATCGATCTCGGTCTCCATCGTCCGCGTTTCAAAGTTTACGTCGCGTGTAAATCGCACAATCTTTCCTGTAAATGAACGGCCAATGGCATCCACTCGAACCTGCATTGGGTCGCCTATATGAACAAACTGCACATCGTTTTCAGGAATCGGCATGCGCAAGCGCAACAAGCCATTTTGCGACAGCCTTACGATGGGAATGTCTTGCTCGTTTGAATTGGTTCCACTCTGGATTAACGCGCCGGTATCGGCATAACGCCAGACGATCACCCCGTCCAGTGGGGCCACTACGTTGGTGTAGTTCTCCAGTGCCTGAACCCTCTCGTTGTCTGTGTGAGCCACTTCGGCGTGTTGCTCGGCACCAGCCGAGGCAGCTTTGGCTGCGTCCACTTGCGATTCCGAAGACAGGTCTTTGCTCTCGGCATCGTCCAGTTCCTGTTGAGCTATCAGGCCTGGTTGCGCCTTTGACGTTTCGAGCAGCCGCTCATAATCGGCGTGAAGCGCCGAATGGATCGCTTCATCCCGCCTGATCTCGTTCTGCGCGCGCAGCAGGTCGTCCTTGGCGCGCTGCACCTCGAATACAGTGCCCTTCAACTGCGCGTTCAACTCTGGAACTTCCAATACCGCCAGAGTCTGGCCCTTGCGGACTTTGTCGCCGATATCCACGTTGATCTTCACCATGAAGCCGGTGACCTTGGGATGAACATCCACCACCTGGTAAGGCTGAAACTGGCCGGCAAGACTCAGGGTGTGCGCAATCTCTCCCCTGGCAGCCACGGCCACCCTCGCCGATGGAACCTCGGCTGCACGCGCATTCGGGTGTTGATTCATGACAAAGTACGCAACGATGCCAGCCAACAAAAAGAACGTAATTCCCACGCCGACGATCAAGGAGGTTCGCTTGCGCATAGCTTGAATGCACCTCTGTATGAAGTTTGGATTGCTTGGGTTCACGACGTAACGAGCGCGTTCCCATGGAGAACGTGGCCTGTCGCACCCGACTACTGAATCTGATCGAGTGCTAGAGAATGAACGTCGAAGGAGTCTAGGCGAGAACCGGAGGGGGACGAACAAATAGGCTGATTAAGATGGCGCGACGTAAATCCAATAACTTATGAATTAGTCGGTCCGCTCTGTTTGATACCGGCGGATTCAATAAGCTGATGGCCAGCAACAGAATCAAGAAGACTGTTGCTGGCACAGAGTAGATAATCCTGGTGGACGTTCTGGTCCGGACGACCAGCGGGCTTTTCGCCGTGCTGGACTGCTCGTCTCTGGATAATAGCTTGGACTTTGGAATTTGGTGGGAAGGGGCTTGAGGTGGATCATAGAGTGAAAGCTTATATTGCATTCCCCACGCAAAGACACAGACCGCCAATCCCAGGAACGCTTGCGCTCCCAGGGACTTAATCAGTCGGCCATTATTCCAAATATGTGCTCTCAATTGGCATCCAGTCGAGGTCTTCTATGCAATAGGGGCCTAAGCAGCACCATTTCACGGGTCATTCTTTCCCTTGGATGCTACATCTGCGTAAAGGGTAGCATCATTATCCTTATCTTTCATAAGAACACCTGATATCTTGGCGCCAGGGTGCGGAGAAAAGTGGTCTATTCTCCACGATGCAGACCTTTTCATCAGAACGACACTCGTTAAACCAAGAATAATAAACACCTTACTAGACACTGTCCGCACCGCAAACCGACCCTCATTGGACAGCGTTCCAATCTGAACGATGCTCGGGGGAACAAACTCCACCTCGGCCAGACGAGTCGATCATCAGGAAATGCTCTTAAATCAGGCGAATGCCACTTCGAATCGCCGACTGGCATAAAGACGTTCTGGCGGATCATGCTAACGTTCTGCGGAAGGCCGTTCGGTGCTTGTCATCCCCAGCAACCGTTGGTATTCCTTTGTGATGATCGAACGCAAACGGAGTGAAACGGACGGGTCGCATGGGATTTCCAGCGAGCGGCAGCGGTCGATTGCCATGCGAAGGTTTTGGAGGAATGCGACGCAAGCCGGGCACGCTTCGATGTGGCCACGCATCGCCTCGCACGTAGTGGGTTCAACTCGACCATCCAGATACTCGGAGAGATTCGAAAACAGTTCGCGGCACTCTCGGGAGGGTTGCTCCCCTTCGCCCAGGATGTCTTTGGATTTTTCCTTCACTCGATTGCGGCGATCCGTTTTTTTGTGCGCAACCTCCAGCAGCTTGTTCATCTCTTTGCGCACAGACAGGCGCGCCCGATGCAGCCGGACCCGAACAGTCCCCTGTTGAAGATTGAGGATCTGCGCGACCTGTTCGGTCGTCAGTTCCTCCATGTCGCAAAGCACAAGGACAACGCGCAACTGCACGGGAATGCGCAGAACTGCCTGATGCAACAGGTGATCTTGCTCGGCATCAAGCAGTTTGTCCTCCGGACCCTTAGCGGTATCTTGCAGCAATCGTCCGAGCTCGGCTTCGTCTGGCATCAATTCATCCAGGGAAAGAAGATGCTTGGAAGCATGGGCAGGTTTTCGACGCATGCGCCAGCAGCGATTCCTGGTCACGGTATAGAGCCAGACAGCCAGAGCCTGCGGTTCGCGAATCTTGGCCAAGTGCTCGAGCGATCGAAAGAGAACCTCCTGCGTGGTATCCTCTGCGTCTTCTGGATGTCCGCAGACCTTCATGCTGAAAGAATAGACTGTGTTCTGCAGCAGGCCGATTGCCTCCTCTAGAGCTTCAGGAGTATTGCGGCGCAACAGATCGGCGGCTTGAGTCAGTTCCGGGCGCATTGGTTCATTCTTTCGAGATCAAGTTCAGGATAATCTATCTATACACATTGCCAGAGAATTTGTCTCCGCTGAGCATGAGCATCGACAAGGCTGTTGACTCCAGCGAATCTCCTCGATATTCATTGGAGACATTGCTTATCGGAATCGTCAACTTTCAACGTTTCCTCAATCATCAGGATGCAGATCGGGCAGATCTTCATCAACCACTCGCGTGATTGCGGCAGCTCTGTTTCGGAGTCCGAAGCAACCCAGGCACGCAGCAAGGCAATCGCAAGGGCCACTTCTGCTCCTGGGCGGCGTGCCTCCAATCTGTACATCTGTCGATAGACCTCATCCTGCAGGCGCTCGCTCCACTTTGGCGTTGAACAGGTGGCGTTGGCTGTACACTTGCGCGGAGTCATGGCTCAATCTCCTCTTGCATTACTCCTTGTATAAGCCAGGAGTACTTGCCGATTCCAGCGACGATGTCTGCAATCGAGTCACCGGACTAGATCGGCAGGCCGCCAAGCACAATGGCTGGCAGAAACCAGAGCAAGCGCTCGGGATTGTCGAGCCTGTCCGCCAGCGATACATCCATCAGCCGATCATTCATATCATTCACGCTCCCCAGCGCAGCAACTAGTCCTTCATCCCTAGCGCGCGGAAGATCGTCATCGCAGGGCACCAGTTGGTGAATGCCGATTGCAACAGGTTAAGCCCGACAAATGCCGTCAGCCACAGCCAGTAAGACGAAAGGTAGTGAGCAAGCCCAAGTGAGATGAGCAAGACGACGCCTGCCATCAGGCGCAAACCGCGTTCGACTGTCATAGAGATACTCCTTGTTCGGTTTCAGGTTGAAGTTCGGGCTCGGAATCGCTCCCGGAATCGCGTTGCGAGTGAACCATGTAATAAAGCACGGGAATCGTCGGCCACGAGAGGAACGTCGAGGCCACCGCGCCGGCAATCAGGGATAGTGCAAGCCCCTGGAAGATGGGATCGGTCAAAATCACACTTGCGCCCACAACCACCGCTGCGGCGGTCAGCAGCATGGGACGGAAGCGTGTCGCACCGGCGTCGATCACTGCTTCGGCCAGCGGCATCCCCTGGCGAATTCGAAGTTCGATGAAGTCGACGAGAATAATCGAATTGCGCACGATGATTCCGGCGCCGGCAATAAAACCGATCATCGACGTGGCCGTGAAGAAAGCGCCCATCATCGCATGGGCCGGCATGATGCCCACCAACGTCAGTGGAATAGGCGCCATGATAATCAATGGCACGATGAACGAGCGAAACCAGCCTACGACCAGAACGTAGATGAGGATCAGCACAGCCGCAAAGGCCAGCCCCATATCGCGGAAGACCTCGATGGTGATGTGCCACTCGCCATCCCACTTCATCGAATAATGGTCGGTGGACTCAGGCATTGACGAGTTATAGCGAGCAAGCGCGTAACCGGCCGGAAGAGTGAGATGGTCGAGCTGTTTGTTCATCGCCATGATGGCGTAAACCGGACTCTCTTCCTGTCCGGCAACATCTCCGGTGACATACACGACGCGACGAAGATTCTTGTGATAGATGCTGCGCTCGATTGTGTTGTGTTCGACGGCGACCAGTTCGCGCAGCGAGACCATCGTTCCGTCCGCGCCGGGCAGGCGGAGATTTTCGAGGCCTTGCTCAGAGGAGCGATCCGCGCGGTCAACCTCGACCATCGCCGGCACCGGTTCGCGTGAATTGCCGTCGTGCAGCAGGCCCACCTGCATTGCCGAAGTGGCAAGGGCCAGCGCATGCGCCACATCCGAGACTGCAATGCCGTGCTGCGCCGCCTTCACCTCATCCACGCGGAAAATTAGCCGGGGCTGCGGATCTTCGACGTACCAGTCGGTATCCACGACTCCCGGAGTAGTTTGAAAAATGTGCTTGATCTGCTGCGCGACACCAGTCTGGCCATCAAGGTCGGGGCCGTAGACCTCGGCGACGAGAGTCTGGATGACCGGCGGCCCGGGGGGAACCTCGCTGACCTGAATGCGTGCTCCATATTGATTGCCGATCGCGTCCATCAGCGGGCGCAGCCTCTTTGCGATGACGTGGCTCTGCTCGCTGCGCTGTTTGGCCGGCAGCAGATTGACTTGAATATCCGCCTGATTCGGCTGGCGGCGCATGTAATAGTGCCGCACAAGACCGTTGAAGTTGTAGGGGCCCGAGGTTCCGGCGTAGGTCTGGTAGTCCAGCACATCCGGCTGCCGAGAGAGTTCCTCGCCAAGCGCCTGCGTCACCCGCGCCGTCTCTTCGAGCGGCGTGCCATCGGGCATGTTGATCACGATCTGCAGTTCGCTCTTGTTGTCGAAGGGCAGCATCTTCACGCGCACCAGCCCCATGGGCACCAGCGCCACCGAGATTAGAAACAGAGCCCCAACACCGATGAAGAAGAGCGTGCGATTGCGCCCCGGCTCGATCAGCGGCGTCATAATGCGTCGATAAAGTCTGGTCCGCCAGTTCTCGATCTCTGGCTCCAGAATCTTGGCGCATTCCAGATGCTTGCCAAGCAGGCGCAAGGCGGCCCACGGCGAGACGACAAAGGCCACCATCAGCGAGAAGAGCATGGCCGCCGAAGCTCCCACCGGTATAGGCCGCATATACGGACCCATCAGGCCGCGCACAAAGGCCATCGGCAACACAGCGGCAATGACGGCAAATGTGGCCAGAATCGTCGGGTTGCCTACTTCGGCAACGGCTTCCACCGCAACCGCGCTCATCGACCTGCCGTGATTCTCCGGCAATCTGAAGTGGCGCACCATATTCTCGACCACGACAATCGCGTCATCCACAAGAATGCCAATCGAGAAGATCAGTGCGAAGAGAGTGACCCGGTTGATGGTATAGCCCATCAGATAAAAGACCGACATGGTGAGCGCCAGTGTTACCGGAATCGCCAGCAGCACAACACCCGATTCGCGCCAACCCAGAAACAGCGCGACCAGAAATGTCACCGACAATGTAGCCAGCAGCAGGTGTTCCAACAACTCGTCCGATTTATTCTTGGCGGTCTCTCCGTAATTCCGCGTGGTGGTGACCGTAACATCGTTGGGAATCGAGACACCCTGCATCTCATGAATGCGCTTCAACACGGCGTTGGAGATATCGGTTGCGTTGGTGCCTTTGCGCTTGGCCACGGTGACGGTCACCGCGGGATACTGGCGCGCTGCCGATCCGCCTGTGTTTGTGGTGCCAAAGGTTACATAGTTCGCAGGATCTGCCGCGCCGTCAACAATCTTTTCGGCAACGTCCCGCAGATAGACCGGATGCCCGCGCACCACACCCACCACCACCGCTTCCAGATCCTCGCGACGCGTGAAGAGGTTGCCGGCCTCGACTCGGATTTCCTGGTTGTTTTCGGCAAAGCTGCCCGCTTGCACGCTTGCGTTCGCGGCCTGCAAGTGTCCGGCGACGGCCATCGGGGACAACCCATAGGCGCTCAGCTTTTCGGTGCTCAGCACGACGCGCATCGTGCGTGGTAGCCCGCCGATAATCGTTGTCTCGGAGACATCGGCAACCTGGCCGATGTTGTGCTCAATCTCAGCCGCAATCGAGCGCAGTTGATATCCGTTGTAGTGCTCACCCCAAAGCGTCGCGGCCAGGATCGGGACATCGTCGATCGACCGTGCCTTGATCAGCGGCTGCGAGACGCCCGGCGGGATCCGGTCAAAGTTCGAGTAGAGCTTGCTGTAGACCTTGATCAGCGCGTCTTCCTGCGAGGTGCCGACAAGAAACCGCACAATCACCAGGCTCTGTCCTGGCGCAGAAGTCGAATACACATACTCGACACTCGAGATCTGATGCACCAGGTTCTCGATCGGAAGCGTGACCTGCTGCTCGACCTCGGCCGGCGAAGCGCCCGGCATGGCGGTCGTGATATCCAGCATCGGAACTAGAATCTGCGGCTCTTCCTCGCGTGGAATAATCGCCACCGAAAAGATGCCCAGCGCCAGAGACGCGGCAATAAAGAGCGGCGTCAGCTTTGAGTTGAGAAATGTCTGTGCCAGGCGTCCGGCTATTCCAAGTTCCTGCTTCATCGCTGGACCTCGATCCGTTTGCCGGCGAGGTCGCGATCTGCGGGCGCGTCGACAAGCTTTTCACCAGCGGCGATGCCTGACAGAACCTCGACGAGATCTCCCTGATTCGCGCCGAGAGTGAGATACCTCAGCTGCGCGGTTCCTTTGCCATCCAGAACGTAAGCACAGGCCAGCGAGCCGCGCATAACAACAGTCGAGCGCGGAATCAGGATTGCCTGCTTCATCCCGTTGGGCAACTCCGCCGTTCCATACATGCCCGCGCGCAGTTGCGCCGCGAAAGGCAAATCGATCTTCACCAGAAATCCATGGCTGGCAGGATCGGCCGCAGCATCGATTTCTGCGACCGTGCCCGTTGTTCCTGTTGGCGAGGCTCCATCGATCGCTACTGCAACCTTCATTCCCTTGTGAATCGCGCCGATCACCGACTCGTCGATCGCGGTTTGAAGTTGCAACTCGCCTGCCTGGTCTATCTGAAGCAGCGGCATGCCCGGTGCGGCTATCGTTCCCGGATCGGCCGTGCGCGAAGTCACCACTCCCGCAAACGGCGCGGCCAGTCGCGTATAGGCAAGCATCGTACGTGCCCCGATTTCCTGCGCACGTGCCGCATCGGTCTGCGCCCGCACTGCATCGAGATTCGCCGCAGCCGCTTCGGCTCGCCGCGAGACCTCATCCATCTCCTGCGGACTTACGCTTTTCTCCGACTCAAGCTGCTTGAACCGGTTCAGCGTACTTGCCGCAAGAGCGGCATTTGTCTGCGCGGCCGCCTGTGCATTCTCGGCTGCCTTCACTCCCGCCCGCGCCTGTTCCACCGAGGCACGCAGCGCCGCGTCGTCGAGCACCACCAGTGTCTGCCCTGCCTTGACAGTGTCGCCCTCGCGCACCAGCACCTGTTGAATACGGCCCATCACCTGTGCTGAGATCACTGCCGTCTCCCGCGCGCGAACGGTTCCCGTGAAGCGCAGATTTACCGCCGCTAACTGCTGCCGGCTCTCGACCACCCGCGCCTGTGCCATCTCTACCGCCGCCTGAGGCGCGGAATCAGAACCATGACAACCAGCTAGCACAACCGCCGAAACCAGGAGCAAACCCACCTCGAAGACCGTCTTCATTGCAACTCCTCCGCCGCATCGGGAGTCAGCGTCCCTGTCGCGTACAAAATTCCCGCACAGGCCATGGCGTTGCCATAGACCGCATGCCAGTAGTTGGATTGGCTCTGCCGCTCGGCATCCTCTGCCCGCAGCAGGTCCGTAATTGTCGCGAGCCCCGCGCCATAGCGATTCTTCAAAATGCGCAGGCTCTCGGCGGCCTGCTCCATCGCCGAGTGTGCCGTCTCCAGTTGCAACTCCGCGGTCTGCCGGCGAATATGCGCCTGGTTCACCTCCGTGCGCACATGCAACTGTGAGGCAATCATCTGAGCCGCGATCTTCTGCTTCCCGGCGCTCTCGCGTGCCAGCTGTGCGCGCTTGCCAAAGGGCAGAATGTCGACGCTGATCTGGACACCGGCCACCCAGTTGTTGCCGCCTGAACTTGAAAGTGAACCTCGATCCTCCTCCCAGTTTCCGTAAGCGCCGACGCGAGGTCCGAACTCCGATCTTGCTGCGCCGACCGCGGAGGCCTGCGCCCGCTGTGCATCGCCCAGCGCCAACAGGTCGGGCCGTGTCTTTGCCGCCGTCGCCAGTTCTTCTTCCAGCGTCAACTCTGGAAAGCTATGGGCCTCAATCGGCTTCAACTGGGAGGCCTTCAGCTCCGGCGCGCCCATCGCTTCGCGTAACTCAACCCAAGCCAATTCGAGATCGCCATTGGCCGCGATCAGTTCCTCTTGCCTTGCCGCGACATTCACCTGGGCCGACATCCGGTCCGACTCGACCGCGAGCCCAGCCTTCACGTGATCTTCAGCCGAAGCCTCCAGCGCCGCAGCCGTCTCCTGCTCGTGCTCGGCGACCTCAACCTCACGCTCCGCATAGAGCACCGACTGATAAGCTCCAACTACCCGAAGCACGATCTGCTGGTCAGCGGCCTTCGCCGACGATGCAGCGCTCTGCTTGAAAAAATCGGCGCGGCGAATCTCCCGCTGCGTCTTGAATGAATCGAAGGCAATCCACGAGCCTGACAATCGCGTTGAGAAGTTGCCGATGGGCTGTGGCCGGTTCAACGCATTCAATGAAAAATCAGCCTGGGTAAACTGCCGCTGCCGCAGCCGCGATCCAAAAGCATAGACCGGATCGTCGCCGCGAGAGATGTCTTCGGTAAAGTTGAGCTGTGGCAGCAGCGCAGTGCGAGCCATCGTGGCAGCCGATCTGGCCTCGTCGCTGCCTGCGCGAGCTATTGCGGCCTCGGGGCTTTGCCCCAGTGCGCGGTCAATGGCCTGCCGAAGCGTCATTTCCGTTGTCTGCGCGCCCGCTCCTCCACTCCAGATACAGCAGAAGATCAACAGCCAACAGGCTGGATTTCGGTTCGGCTTCATGGTTTGCACTGTCCTTTTTGTGCGTTCATCAGAACAAAGTCATGAATCGAACGATTTGTTACATGTTTTGCGGATTTATTTTGCGGGGTGGCACTCTCAGTCGATTCGTCCTGCTGATCGAACTCGCCATCAGAGGCCTTCGGGCAGGCACAAGCTCCCAATCGTTGCGACTCGCTCTCAATTACGCAGCTCTGGCACGATCAGGAGATAACTCCAAAGCGTTTAAGAGGGTATGGTACGTCGTTCTAGATATAAACTCCGTGGAGAAACCGATTGGCGATTTTTCGGTTCCCGCTTCGGGATGCCGGTTCGGCATCGGAGAACGAGCGGCATCGGTCTTTTCATCGACTCGTGACCGCCCGCTCCACTTTGTCCCTTTACTCCTTCTTGCTTCGGTTCTCATCACCCAACTCGCTGACGACTTCGTGTTTACTGTTGCGACAACGCGGCGAAAGAAACCTGCCCCTGTTGACCGGGCCAACCTATTGGGGAGTTCCCGATCTCGCCGGCGATCGAGGATCAGAGTGCGGAAAGATGCAATGCCCGCTTCAGGTTCACAGCCACCGCATAGACGACGCGAGGATACTTGTCTACGCTGATCTGAGCCGCTCCGACTACCTCTTGCGTCCCGTTGGCGAGTTCGCGCTCGGACCGTTTCGCTCAGTGCGCTGCGGTCTCCACATTCTCGCGAACCGTAAGAATCTGATCGGCGGCAACTCCCGTCATCTTCTGCACGATTCCCGAGGGCCAGCGGATCTCAAGATCGACGGTTCTTGCAGCGCCCAGCCCGAAGTGAACCCTCAGGTCGCAGGCGGAAAGAAAGCTCGACTGGCTCAGAACCTCCTGCGCCTGGAGCTTTCCACTGTATCGCGCAATCACACGCGCGCCGATGGCGCTTCGATTGCTCTTGACTCCCACAAGACGCAGCTTGATCCAGTGGTTCTCTTTGGGAGCATCGTTGCGCAGCAGCGTTGGCGGCTCATTGACGTTCATGATCAGAACATCGATATCGCCGTCATTGTCGAAGTCGCCGAAGGCCAGCCCGCGGCTAAGGTGCTTCGCGCCGATATCGGGCCCTGCCTCGTTGGTGACCACGGCAAAGGTCCCATTGCCGAGGTTGCGGAAAAGCAGGCGCGGTGATCGCGTGGAGTAGCCAGGCACCAGGCGCTCGAGTTCCGGATAGACGGAGCCAGTACTGATCATGATGTCCGGGTAGCCGTCGTTGTCGAAGTCATACATACCCGCGCCGAAGTCGATATAGCGCGATTCCGCGTTCAGGCCGGTCTCATTCGTAACATCTTCGAAGTTGCCCTTGCCATCGTTCTTGTAGATTCCCGGAGCTTGGTGGGCGAAGTGAGTCTTCACAATATCCAAGTGGCCGCTCAGATCGTAATCGCCCAGACCTACACCCATGCCGCCCAATTCCCGTCCGTCGCCACTCAGGGCCACGCCGCGGATCAGGCCTTCCTCGCGGAAGGTATTATCGTGATTGTTCATCAGCAAAAGCGATGGCGTTGAATCGCACGCAACGAAAATATCCGGCCAGCCATCTTCGTCCGCGTCAAAAGCCACCGCCGTCAGCCCGTAGGACCCGGTTGCCTTGTCGATGCCCGATGGGCCGGAAACATCCGTGAAGGTGCCATCACCATTATTGCGGTAGAGATAGTTCTTGGGCTTCGCCAGCCCATTGGGACCGCAGTAGGTGGGCACACCCTCATAGTTGCAGTTCACCACGGAAAGCGAGGGCTTGGGCGCAGTGGCAAGGTCGATCTCGACATAGTTGGATACGAACAGGTCCAGCAGGCCGTCGCGGTTGTAATCCACAAAGGTGCATCCACTGCTAAAGCGCGTCTTTGGATGCAGCAGGCCCGCCTTTTCCGTGACGTCGGTGAAGGTGCCGTCCCCGTTATTGCGATAAAGCTGGT